>Ga0335076_10002772_pt1 | contig 17469 bp, 18 predicted proteins | sample Lox_Sample_25_FD_206717 | JGI IMG/M metagenome (GOLD analysis project Ga0335076, IMG submission 206717) | Soil microbial communities from Loxahatchee National Wildlife Refuge, Florida, United States - Lox_Sample_2.5 | ecosystem: Environmental > Terrestrial > Soil > Wetlands | place: USA... | reverse complement strand
CGGCGGACGGAGAAATCGGTTCGGCGGCGGTCATGGCGAATCGCGGAGCCTACACCGACTCGGTCCCCGGTTGCCAGCCGTCTGCGACAATAATCGGACATGGATCCTCGAGCGGCGCTCCGCCGCCACTTCGGCCACGACGACTTCCGGCCCGGCCAGGAGGAGATCGTGCGGGCGGCGCTCGCCGGACGCGACCTGCTCGCCGTCATGCCGACCGGATCCGGCAAATCGATCGGCTACCAGCTGCCGGCCCTCCTCTCCGAGGGGACGACGCTCGTCGTTTCTCCCCTCATCGCCCTGATGAAGGACCAGGTGGACGAGCTGCTCCGGAAGGGCATCGCCGCGGCGGCGCTGCACTCCCTGGCGACCCCCGCGGAGCGCCGCGCCGCCGAGGCCGCGATGCGCGAGGGCCGCCTCCGCCTCCTCTACGTGGCCCCCGAGCGCTTCGCGTCGGAGGCCTTCCGGCGCCTCCTCGCCGGGACGCCGCTCGCTCTCTTCGCCGTCGACGAGGCCCACTGCGTGTCGGAATGGGGCCACGACTTCCGGCCCGACTACCGGGCGCTCGGCGAGGCGGCGCGGGCCTGCCGGCGAGCCGACGGCGCTCCGGGTCGGCCTCCGGTGCTGGCGTTCACCGCCACTGCCACGCCGGAGGTCCGCGACGACATCGTCGAGCTGCTCGGCCTCGAAACGCCGCAGGTCTTCGTCGCGGGGTTCGATCGACCGAATCTCTTTCTCGACGTGCGCCGTGTGTCCGGCGAGATCGAGAAGCGCGCGCTCCTGCCGGAGCTCGTCCGGCAGCGCCGGGCCCTGGTCTACGCCGCGACCCGCAAGAGCGCGGTCCGCGCCGCCGACGCCCTGCGCGAGGCGCGCATCGAGGCGGCCGCCTACCACGGCGGCATGGACGAGCCCGAGCGCACGCACGTGCAGAACCGATTCGCCGACGGGTCGCTCGCGGTCGTCTGCGCGACGAACGCGTTCGGCATGGGGATCGACCGTCCCGACATCGAGGCCGTCGTGCACTTCGAGCTGCCCGGTTCGCTCGAGGCGTACTACCAGGAGATCGGGCGCGGCGGGCGCGACGGGCGCCGCGCGGACGCGACGCTGCTCTGGAACTACGTGGACGTCCGCACGCGGGAGTTCCTGATCGAGCAGACCGACGAAGGAGGCGAATCGGAGCAGCGCGCGCGCCGAAGGGACCTGGACCGCAGCAAGCTCTCCCGGATGATCGCGTACGCCGACTCGGCGGGCTGCTTTCGCGCGACGATCCTCGGCTACTTCGGCGAGAGCGATGCGGCGCTCGAGTGCGGCTTCTGCGGCAACTGCGCGCGGCGGCGCGAGCTCTCCGAGGACGACCTCCTCCGCTTGCGCAAGATCCTGTCCGGCGTCGCCCGCGGCGGCGGGCGCTGGGGCAAGCGGCGGATCGTGGCGATGCTCACCGGGGAGCTCGAAGGGCTCCCGGACGCGCTCGCCGGGCTCTCGACGACCGGAATCCTCGAGGCCGACGGGCCCCGGGTCGTCGCCGACTGGATCGACGCGGCGCAGGGCGGCGGCCTCCTCGCCGCGAGCCCCGACGCCTATCGGACGCTCTCGCTGACGCGGGCCGGGCGCGAGGTGATGGCCGGTCGCACGAGAACGGTCGCGCTCACCCTCCCCGAGCCACCGCGGCCGAAGGCGAAGCGCTCCCGCAAGCCGAAGTTCGCCGTGGAAGGCGTCCCGCGCGCGGCGGACGCCGGCTCGATCGAGGCCCTGAGGGAGTGGCGGCGCCTGGAGGCCTCGCGGCGCGCGGTGCCCGCCTACGTCGTGCTCCACGATCGAACGCTCCTCGCGCTGGCGGCCGCGCGCCCCGCGAGCCTCGACGCGCTGTCGGAGATCCCCGGAATCGGTCCGGCCAAGCTGGAGGCGTACGGCCGCGACCTCCTCGCGCTCTTGGCGGCGGAGGAATCCTGAAGGCCGGCGGCCGGGTCGTCTATTCGACCGATCGCGGGCGGCTCTGCCCGACCTGCGGCTGGCCCCGGGACGATTGCCGGTGCTCCGGAAATCTCGCGAGGCCCGATGCGCCCGTTCCGGAGAGGCCCGTCGCGAAACTCCGGCTCGAGAACCGTGCATCGGGCAAGCACGTCACGGTTCTCGACGGGCTTCCCGAGAACCGCGGATTCCTGGACGCGCTGTGCCGGGACCTCAAGAGGGCCTGCGGCACGGGCGGCGCCGCCGGCGCGGGTTCGATCGAGCTGCAGGGGGACCAGCGGGAGCGGCTGCGCGAGCTCCTCCCGAAGAAAGGAATCCGGGTGAAGGGATGACCGCGACTCGCGTTTTCCTCGTGCGTCACGGATCGACCGTTCTTTCGGCGGAGGACCGCTTCGCCGGCGAGACCGACGTCGCGCTGTCCGACGGCGGCCGCGACCAGCTGCGCAAGCTCTCGGCGCGGCTCGCGGGCGAGCCGATCGCGGCCTTCTACGCGAGCCCGCTCGGACGCACCATGGAGACGGCGCGCATCCTCGCGGCGCCCCACGGCAAGCCGGTGACTCCCGTCGACGGCCTCCGCGAGATCTCGCACGGACACTGGGAGGGAAAGACCCGGGCGGACGTCGAGCGGGAGTACCCGAAGGAATACGCCCGCTGGGTGGGCGACCCCTTCTCCTTCTCTCCGCCCGGCGGCGAGACGGGACTCGCGGCGACGGCGCGCACCCTGCCGGCCCTCCTCGAGATCGTCGGCGCCCATCCGGGCGAGTACGTCCTGCTCGCCTCGCACAAGGCGACGATCCGACTCCTCATCGGCTCGCTCCTCGGCTTCGACCTGCGCCGCTACCGCGACCACCTCGACCAGAGTCCCGCGTCCCTGAACATCCTGGACTTCAAGGACGTGGCGCACGCGCGTCTCTCGCTCTTCAACGACATCTCGCACTACGCCCCCTCGCCCTCGGGCACCGCGGCGGTGGCGTCCGGCCGGCTATCGGGCGTCTGGTCCGGGGGTTCCTGAGGCCCGGGGCGGCGCGAACGCCTGGTTCGAGAACGGGTTCGACACGGGCCGCTGGACGACGTTGAAGCCGAAGTTCGTCGCCTGGTGACAGCGGTTGCAGGCGTCGGTCAGCGCGTCGAAGGCGCGCTCGAAGCGCGCGCGGTCCTGCGCCGCGACGGCGCGGCCGACCTCCGCGAGCGGTTCGCGCACGATCTTCTCGACGGAGGCGCCGATCGGAACCGGGGAATCCTTGTGCGTGGGGTGGTCGCGGACGACGTCGTCGAACCCCTCCCCGAGCTCGTCGACCTCGTACTGCGCGAGCTTCCAGTTGCCGGCCTCCCCCGCGAACCAGAGCTTCGCGTGACGCATCTGGTTGAAGGTCATCAGCTCGCCGAGCCCGGGCGGCTCGACGGGGGGAACGGGCGTTCCCGCGGGCGTCGGTCCGCTCGCCGACGGTCCCGCCGGCGCACCGCAGCCGACGAAGACGAGAACGAACGCAGCGAGAAGGCGCCGCATACCGGAATCTTAGCTCCTTGCCTTCTGTCGTCTCCTGTGAGAACCTTCGCGGTCTCGCGGCACCCAGAACACGCCGCGCCCGCGAACGCAGGCCTTCCGGCAATCCTCCGTTCTCGTCATCACGAACAATTCAGCCGGTTTTCCCCGAGGAGGATCTCCTTGTCATTTTCCCAGTTCGAGCTGCACCCGGATCTCCTGCGCGGCGTGAAGGAAATGGGCTTCACGCGCCCGACGCCCATCCAGTCGGACGCCATTCCGCCGGCGCTCGCCGGCCGCGATCTGCTCGCCTGCGCCATGACCGGCAGCGGCAAGACGGCCGCCTTCCTGCTGCCGATCCTGCATCACCTGATGGGCAAGAAGCGCGGCACGACGCGCGCGCTCGTCATCACGCCGACGCGGGAGCTCGCCGCCCAGATCGACGAGCACGCGCGCGAGCTGACCGTGCACACGGCGCTCTCGTCCGCGGCCGTGTTCGGCGGCGTCGGCATGGGGCCCCAGGAGCACGCGTTCCGCACCGGCGTCGACGTCATGATCGCCACTCCGGGGCGGCTCCTGGACCACTTCCGTTTCCCCTACGCGAAGCTCGAGCACCTCGAGGTCCTCGTCCTCGACGAGGCGGACCGCATGCTCGACATGGGCTTCCTGCCGGACATCCGCCGCATCCTGAAGCACCTGCCGCACCGGCGTCAGACCCTCTTCTTCTCGGCGACGATGCCGCCGCCGATCGCGCAGCTGTCGCGCGAGATGCTGAAGAATCCGTTCACCGTCAACATCGAGCGCCAGGCCGCCCCGGCCGTGGGCATCACGCAGGCGGTGTACCCCGTCGCGCAGAACCTGAAGGCGCCGCTCCTCCTCGAGCTCCTGAAGCGGGGAGACATCAAGAACGTCCTCGTCTTCACGCGCACGAAGCACCGCGCCAACCGCCTCGCCGAGACCCTCGTCAAGAAGGGCGTCGCCTGCGAGCGCATCCACGGGAACCGCAGTCAGGTCCAGCGGACCGAGGCGCTCGCCGGTTTCAAGAACGGACGCTTCCGCGTCCTCGTCGCGACCGACATCGCGGCCCGCGGCATCGACGTCGAGGCGCTGTCGCACGTCGTCAACTTCGACGTGCCCCACGTTCCGGAGGACTACATCCACCGCGTCGGCCGCACCGCCCGCGCGGAGATGACCGGCGATGCGTTCACGTTCGTCGCGCCCGAGGAGGCGACGGACCTCGCGGCGATCGAGCGCGCGATCGGGCGGCGCCTGCCGCGCATCACCGTGCCGGGCTTCGACTACGCCAAGGCGCCCGACGAGCGGTTCGAGGTGCCGATCGCCGAGCGCGTCGCGGCGATCCGCGCCCGCAAGGCCGAGGAACGCCGCCGGGCGAGGGAGAAGGCCGAGCGGCGCGTGGCGCACCAGGCCGCCGAGGAGGCGCGCCGGCGGGAGAAGGCCGAGCGCTCTGCCCGGAGCGCGCGGCCGGGAGCGCCCTCGCACCGGCCCGCGGCGCGTCCGGCCGGGCCGGCAGCGACCGTCCACCGTCCCGCGGGACCGGCGGCGGCCGTCACGCCGCGCTGGGGCCGGAGGGGCTGACCGGGCTCTCGGGACGACGTTCGCGCGAGAGCGCGAACGTCACTTGACTCCGTAGACGGGCAGGAGACTCTTCGCGGCCGCCGCCGCGGGCCGCGGCGCCATCGGCATCGGCATCGGCGGCACCGTCTGCCCCGGGAGGACCGGCAGCGGCACGTTGCGTCCCCGCGCGTACACGTCGTGGCGCCCGTTCTTCTTGTACCACTCGGCGAGCGACGCCGTCTGGAACATCTCCTCGATGATCTTCCGCCAGCCCACTCCCGTGTTGTACGCGCAGAAGGAGATCTCCCCCATCTGCGTCGCGTACGGGATGATGCACATCTCGGTGCGGCGGAAGTCGTAGTTGAAGAGGTCCTGGAACCACATGCCGCCGATGAAGAAGACGCGCCAGTCGTCGCGCTTCTTCGCCGTGAACCCGAGCTTGCCGCCCGTGTGGCCATCCATGATCTTGGCGACCTTCCAGGGCGTCAGGCCCGACGGGATCCCCTCGGGCCTCAGGTTGCGGAGGACGGACAGCCCGACCTGCGCGGCCGTCCAGAACTTGGTGCGGGAGGAATCGGTGACGGACTTGATGTCGGCCATGAGCCGGTCGACGTCGAGCACCGACGGCACGGTCACGGCCTTCTTCGTCTTCTCCTCGACGAGCATCAGCGTGCCGATGCCGCAGTTCGGGTGGCAGCCGCACTTGAACGAGCCGAAGTCGGCCTCGAGCCCCCCGAGGAGATCCTTCAGATCGGAAAACGGCCCGGCCGCCGAGAGCGGATACCAGTCGCGCATCGGTTCGCCGATGCCCGCCTGGTTCTTCACGTCGTGCGCCAGGTGCGAGAGCGTGTATCGCTGGCGCGTCCGCGTCTCGTCGTCGATGTCCTCGTCCCGGCCGGTGAAGGAAACCGGCTGGAACGCGACGCACGTGACCTTGTCGATGTTCTCGAGGCCGAAACGGATGATGTTTCCGACCTGGTCGTTGTTGATGCCGTTGACGATCGTCACGACCAGCGTGACGTCGATGCCGTGCTTGTGCAGGTTCTCGATCGCCCGCAGCTTGACGTCGTAGAGGTTGCCGACCTTGCGGTGCTGGTTCTTCTCGTTGCCGACGCCGTCGAACTGCAGGTAGGCGAAGCGGAGACCGGCCTCGGCCGCGTCGCGGGCGAACGTCTCGTCCTGGGCGAAGCGGATGCCGTTGGTCGCGCACTGCACCGAGAAGTAGCCGAGTTTGCGGGCGTAGCGGACGGCCGGCAGGAAGTGCGGCGAGAGCGTCGGCTCGCCGCCGGAGAACTGCACCGAGAGCTGCCGGCGGGGCTTGATCGAGGCGGCGTCGTCGAGGAGCTTCTGGACGTCCTCCCACTCGAGCTCGTGGACGTACCCGACCTGGTTGGCGTCCATGAAGCAGGGGTCGCACATCATGTTGCAGCGGTTGGTCAGGTCGATCGTCAGGACCGCGCCGCGGCCGTACTTGATGGACGAGGTCCCGTGCTCGTGCAGGCCGTCCTTCGGGATCACGAAATCCCGTCCCGGGTAGAGGGACTCGAGGCGGCGGAAGAACGACGGGTCCGTGGACATGACGTCCTCGAAGTGTCCGTGGCGGGGACAGTCCTTCTTCATCAGGATCCGCCCGTCCTCCTCCACGATCGAAGCCGGGATCTCGCCCGGCTTGCCCTCGATGAGGACCTTCCAGTCCGCCTCTCCGGAGAGGATCTGGGAGCGGACCTCGGTGACGCAGCGAGGACAGAGCGAGTCGGTCTGGCGCGGGAAACCGAGGGGCGGGAAGCTCTTCTCGCGCTGCTTCAGGAGCGGGGCCGGTGCCCACTTCGGCTGGACCCTTCCCTCCGGAAATCGGCGATCCACCGCGCGCGCGACGCTCCACAGCGTGTCGGCTGCCCAACGGATGCCCGAGTAAACCGCTCTTCTCATGTCGGGTGTCGTCCCCTTCCCCCGTCCCGGATGCACGCTCCATGCCCTGGGCGGGAGCAGACCGGGCTTCGTGCGCCGATTCTAGCCGAAATCGGCGGATCGCCGGCCGTTTCGACGGGTCACGCGCTATGGAGCGCCGGCGCGAATCGCTCGATCGAGAAAGCGGACAGGTCGCGCCTCGGGCCGCCGGTCAGGAGGTCCGAGACGACGGCTGCCGTCACCGGCGCGAGGAGGATGCCGTTGCGGTGGTGGCCCGCCGCGAAGTAGAGGCCCGAGACCGCGCTCGCCCCGAGGACGGGAAGCGCGTCCGGCGTCGCCGGGCGCAGGCCCGACCAGGCGCCCGCGAACACCGCGTTCCCGAGAGAGGGCATCAGGCGCGCCGCGGCGCCGATCAGTCGCGCGACCCCGTCCGCGGTCACGGCCTTGTGAAAGCCGACGCGCTCCACCGTCGCCCCGAGAAGCACGGTGCCGTCCGTCCTCGGCACGAGGTACACGTCGGACGCGGCGACGAGCGGATCGAACGGCGGCGCCGGAAGCCGGAGGGCGACGATCTGTCCGCGGACGGGTTCGATCGGCAGCCGCAGGGGAAGAGCCCCCTCGAACGCCGCCCACGCCCCCGCCGCGTCCACGACGGCCCCTGCCGCGACGCGCCCCTCCGACGTCTCGACGCCGCGGCAGATTCCCTTCTCGATCACGAAGCCGAGAACGGCGACCTGTGTGCGCACGCGCGCGCCGCGGCGGAGCGCCGAGAGCCACGCGGCCCGCGTCAGGAGCCGCGGGTCCACGACCGCCTCGTCGGGAAAGAAGAACGCGCCGCTCACTTCCGGAGACAGGCGTCCTCCGGTGCGGGCGGCGAGGGCCTCGCCGCTCTCCGCGACGACCCGGAGGCCGAGGGCGCGCTGCCACTCGAAATCGCCGGCGTTCTCGCCGGCGAAGCGGCAGTGCAGGAATCCGCAGCGGCGGTACCCCGAGTCCATCCCGGTCTCGTCGGAGAGGCGGGCGATCCAGCCCGGATACATCCCCCGACTCTCGATCGCGAGATCGAAGAAGGCATCCCGCGTGGGCGCCTCGGACTGCGGGGTGAGCATGCCGGCGGCCGCGCCCGACGCCTCGGCGCCGGGCTCGTCGCGGTCGAGGACGGTGACGTCGACGCCGCGGCCCGCGAGCTCCGCCGCGATCGCGCAGCCGATCAGGCCTCCCCCGACGACGAGGACGTCGGGCGCGCGCCCGCTCATCCTCGGCCGAAGAAACGCCGGCGGCCGCCGAACGCGTCCTGCGCGAACCGGCCGACGGCCATCGCCGCGGCGAAGCCGAGCGCGCCACCGGCCAGCGCGCCGACGGCGGTGCGGACTCCCGGGCGCCGCGGCAGCGCCCCGCGGAGGGCGCGGACGAGTCCCTGGCGGAGGACCTCGGATCCGAGGCCCGCGGCGACGCCGCCCAGAACGCCCCCCATCCGCGAGCGGGCGTCGTCCTCGCGGTAGATCGCCGCGACCGAGAGCACCATGCGGTTCAACCAGACGGCCTGGTACGCGAGGTCGGCGCCGAACGGCATCGCGCCAAAGAACGCGGCCGGCCCGGCGAGCAGCGCGCCCGCGGCGGCGCACTGCACGGCGGCCCGCCGGATCACCTTCCCGGCCAGCTCGTCCCGGGAGGCCTCGGGGTAGCGCTGCCGGAGGCGCTCGACCTCCATTCCCGCGCGCTGGCGGTGCGACTCGTCGAGGACGGCCCGGGCGATCGCGGCGTACACGCGACAATCGTATCGTGGGGTCAGGTCTCTCAAAGGTGATCTTCGGGGCGGAAAACGCTCTTTGAGAGACCTGACCCCGGTCTGCTATCGTTCGCCGGTTCGGAAAGGAGCCGAAGTGAGAAAGCACATCGTCATCGGATTGATGCTCGCCTGCGTCCTGCCGCTCGTGGCGGCCGCGCAGACGGCCAAGGGAAAGGACAAGAAAGTGGCCCGCGACTACGCCAACACGATCGCCACGCTCCAGACGGATCTCGGCGACATCGAGATCAAGTTCTTCTACGACAAGGCCCCCAAGCACGTCGAGAACTTCGTGGACCTCTCGGCGAGCGGCTTCTACGACGGGACGTTCTTCCACCGCGTGATCCCGGGATTCATGATCCAGGGTGGCGACCCCAACACCAAGAAGCCCGAGACGCCGCAGACCCAGTACGGCACCGGCGGCAACGGCAGCAACCACCTCAAGGCCGAGTTCAACGACACGCCGCACAAGCGGGGCATCGTCTCGATGGCGCGGTCGTCCGATCCCAACTCGGCGTCGTCGCAGTTCTTCATCGTCGTGAAGGACTCGAATTTCCTCGACGGGCAATACACCGCCTTCGGCGAAGTGATCTCGGGCATGGACGTGGCGGACAAGATCGCGAACGCCCCGCGCGGCGCGAACGACCGGCCGAACCAGCCCGTGCACATCAAGAAGGTGCTCCTCTCGCAGGCCAAGAGCACCAGCTAGAGAAAGCTCTCTGATCCCGCGCGACGGGGCCGATCTCTCCGCGCTCGCGCGCCGTCTCGGCGGCGGGGCGCCCTCGGCGATCGAGCCGCTCGCCGGCGACGTCGGGCGCCGCCGTTACTTTCGCCTGCACTTCGGCCACGACCGCACGGTCGTGGCCGATTTGTATCCGCCCGAGGAGGCGGACGCGCGCCGGCGCTGGGTGGCGGCCCGCGCCGCGCTCGCGCCGGCGGTCCGCGTGCCCGCGCTCCTCGCCGACGACGAAGAGGGCGCGCAGATCGTCGAGGACCTCGGCACCACCGATCTCGCCGCGCGGTTGACGGAGCTTCCCGCGGAGCGCGATATTTGGCTCGACCGCGCCGTCGACGCGGCCGCCGCGATCGCCGCGCTTCCGGATCCCGGCCTCAATCCGCCGTTCGACGCGGCGCTCTTCCGTCGCGAGCTCGATCTCGCGCGCGAGGCGATCTTCGACATGCTCGAGAGCCGCTCGCTCTCGGCGGACGAGCGCGCCGCGCACGACGCCTGGGCCGACGCTCTCGTCGCGGAGATCCTGGCGCATCCGCGTGCGCTCTGTCACCGTGATTTCCACGGCAACAATCTGTTCGTCGCCGGCGAGCATGTGGCGATCATCGACTTCCAGGATCTGCGACTCGGACCCGACACGTACGATCTCGCCTCCCTCCTCTGGGAGCGCACGACGCTCGCGTGGATGAGTCCGGCGACGGCCGAGCGCGCGGCGGCACGGTTCGCGCGGGTGCGCGGCCTGGATCCGGCCGGCGTCGCCGCCCGGCTTCCGCGGGTTCTCCTGCAGAGGGCCTGGAAGGCGTCGGGCACGTTCGCCCGCGCGGTGGTGCTCGGAAGAGGAGACGCCTACCGCCGATACCTGCCGGCGGAGCTCGCGCTCGTGCGGCGCCTCCTGACGGACGCCCCGGCGGACCGGGAGTTCAGGGCCGTTTTAGATTCCCGCCGGCCGCAGTCTGTTAAGCTTTGAGGGACTCGAGAAGGAGAACACGATGTTCGGCTCATTGGGTTTGCCCGAGCTTCTGGTCATTCTGCTCATCGTCATCATCATCTTCGGGGCCAACAAGCTGCCCCAGCTCGGCAAGGGAATCGGTCAGGGCCTGAAGAACTTCAAGGAAGCCGTGAAGGGCGACGAGCCGCCGGCGGAAAAGCCGAAGTGAGGGGCACAGTCCGAAGCCCATCCGCCCCTCGTCCCGAGGGCCTCCGGCCCGAGGGATCCCGCACTCGCTGAGCCCCTTCGGTCCCCCTCACAGACCTCTCCACCGGCCGACAGGGGCTCCCTCGTTCCGCCCGGGATGCCCGTATTCCCACGGCCGTTCCCGGGACGGCGAGGAGTCCGGTCGGGACGAGGGCCGTCCGTGCGGTCGGGTGATGTCCGAGAGAGCGCGGCTGCGGCGGCCGCCTGGCACGAACCGAAACGCCGGATCGCGCGCGAAGGCGCGCGGCTATTTCTTCTTCGTGATGTCCGGAGAGACGCGAAACTTTTCGCGCGGAAGACGGATGTTGAGGATGCCGACCTTGTTGCGCAGCGTGTTGCGATGAATGCCGAGGGAGCTCGCGGCGCGACCGAGATTTCCCGACGACCGCTTCACGGCGCCCACGATGTACTTCTTCTCGAACTCCTTCTTCGCGAGGTCGAGAGAGATTCCGTGCGCCAGAAGCTCGTCGATGATTTCCTGGAGCTGCCCGTCCAGATTCACGATGCCCTCCCCCACAAAAGACTGGAAGCGAATCGAGAGGGGCGCATCTTAGCAAAGGGGCAGGCACCAGAGATAGGGATTCGCGTCACCGATTTTTTTCGTGAACGAGCGGCCGTTCGGACCTTTTCGTGCCAGCGCCCGCCGCCAAAAAAAAGAAGAGGCGCGGCGCGCCTCTCCGAATTTTTTCTCGTCGTACGCCGGGCCTTCGGCTACTTCACCTCGATCTGGTCACCGATCTCGATCAGCCGGCTCGAGTCGATGACGCGCGCGGCCGCCCAGCGATCGCCCACGTAGAGAATCGCCAGATCGCCGAGGTACGTCCGAGGAATGGACACGCCCGGCGGCGGCGGCGAATACATCCAGTAGGAGCCCTGGGGCCGGAGTCCGTAATCGGCGCCCGAAGCATATCGAAAGATCGAGAGCTGGTCGCCCGGCTGGAGCCCCTCGGCGATACCGAGATCGATCACGACGTCGGTGCCGGTGCCGATCGCGAAGATCCCGTCCCGGGTCAGGACGATCCGCCCGTGCGGCTTGCCCGACGCCGGGTCGCAGATCTGGTTCGACGGAAGGCGCCGCCCGAGGGGAATCGGGACGGGCTCGTACGCTTTCAGGAAAGACCCCATCGGGATGTCCGTGCAGGCGAGGGTCACCCGGACCGTCGCCGTGCGTCCCTCGATGCACACGACCTTGGCCCGTCCCCGATACTGGTAGAACCGGCCCATGCTCACCCCGGTGATCGGGTGGAACACCTCGTCTCCCGCAGTGACCAGCCAGAACTCGTCGCCCACCTTGATCCCGCGGTCGTAACCGCCGTCGAGGTAGAGAAGGTTGTGATCGGTGAAGTCCGTCTGCTCGGCCACGTTCTCCGCCCCGATCACCGAGGCGACGAACTGGTCCTGCAGGGGGCCGATGTAGCCGAAGCAGGAGACCTCGTCCTCGTAGCCGAGCGGTTGCGGCGCCGCCTCGGTCGTCTGCGGGGCGATCGCCTCGATCCGCGTGATCTGCTGAGGCTTGGTCGCGAGCCCTCCTCCGGAGAGCTCCTGACCGAGGAGGACGGCCCCCGACGTACCCAGAACGAACAGGAGGCCGGAAAGGCGCGCGGGGAGACGCATGGCGACTCCTTAAAAAATACGGACGCTTGCGGTTTCTAGCCTAAAATTTACTGGCTTTGCGGCTTGGTGTCAACCACGACCGAGGCCGCGGGCGGCTTTTCACCCGTTTTCTTTCCGATTTCCTTGCGCGCCAGCCTGGCGAATTCGCTCTGGGGGAACTCCTCCAGGACCCGGTTGTAATAGGAGGCGGCCTCGCCGGTTCGGCCCAGCCGGGACAGGGCCTGGGCCTGGTAGAAGAAGAGTTTGTCCCGGCTGCCGTAATCCGGAAACCGCTGCTCGAGCTCGACGAACCGGGACAGGGCGGCGGCCGTCGAGCCCTTGCGGAGGTAGAAAAACCCCACCCCGAAGTCGTGCTCGGCGAGGAGGTCCGTCAGCCGGCGGATGCGCTCGCGCGCCGCTCCCGAGTAGCCCGAGTCGGGGAACTCCCGGATCAGGGCGCGGTACTGCTCGATCGCCTCGCGGGTCGCCGTCTGATCGCGGTCGGGCGTCTCGTGCTCCTTGTCGTAGCAGTAGGCGAACTGGTAGCGGGCGTAGTCGCGGTTCGGCGCGCCGGGATAGCGGTTGAGATAGTCGCGGTAGCGGTAGCGCGCCTCGGTGTAGGACGCGGCCGACTTCTGCTGGAAGTACGAGTCGGCCACGAGCAGCAGCGCCTCGCGCCCGACGGTCTCGTTCGGATACGTCTCGAAGACGTAGTTGAGGTACTTGCGGCCCTGGTCGTACTTCTTCTTTGCGATGAGCGCCTTGCCCTTTTCGAAGAGCGCTTCCTTCGGCTCCGTCAACAGCTCCTGCGTGATCTTGTCGGGCTTCTTCGCACCGCCCGAGCTCTGACACGCGGCCGCCGAGGCGAGGAGCGCGGCGAGAAGGACCGCGCCGATGCGTCGTGCCGTCATCGGTTGCCGGAGGCTTCGGTCCGGGCCGCGGCGGCGTCGCGGAGCCGTCCGATCGCGGCGGCCGGATCCGGTTCCCCGTACACGGTGGTCCCGGCCACCAGGATCTCGGCGCCCGCCGCGACGAGCGCCGCCGCGTTCCCCGGTCCCACGCCTCCGTCCACTTCGATGGTCAACCGCGCGTCGGCGTCCTCCGCCTCGCGCCGCAGGCGCCGGACCTTCTCCACCGACCCCTCCAGGAAGGGCTGGCCACCCCAGCCGGGATTGACGGACATCACGACGGCATAGTCCAGGTCGCCCCAGGAGGACGCGAGCGCGAGGGTCGGAGTTCCGGGATTCATCGCTGCCCCCGCGCGAGCGCCACCGCGGCGGATCGCGTCGAGACAACGCTGCAGGTGGGGCGTCGATTCCACGTGCACCGAGACGTACTCGACGCCCGCATCCAGGTATTCGGAAAGGCTCCGCTCGGGCCGCTCGATCATCAGGTGGACGTCGAGCGGCAGCCGCGTCGCCTTCCGGAGCGCCCGGACCACCGGCGGCCCCATCGTCAGGTTCGGCACGAAGTGGCCGTCCATGACGTCGACGTGCACGAGGTCCGCACCGCCCGCTTCGGCGGCGGCGAGCGCGTCGCCGAGGCGGGCGAAATCGGCCGCGAGGAGCGACGGCGCGATGCGAACCTTCATGAACGGGGCGCGGGAGCTCCGCCTTCGGGCGAGCGCGAAAGCGTCAGCGAGACGACCTCCCGGGTCGACAGCGGGTAACCGGCCGGCGGGAACTGCTTCAGCACGGTGTTCGGCCGCACGCCATCGTAAGACTCGAAGCGGGCGCTGCCGACCCGGAAGCCGAACTTCTCGAGCCGATCGCGCACCGCCTGCGCGTCCTGGCCGACGAAGTCCGGCATCACGACCCGCATCTCGGGGGCTCCCCGGCTCGTCAGGGCCCGCACCGCCTCGCCCTTCTCCGCCGGGACGTCGGGCTCGGGCTCCTGCGCGACGATGCCCTGGGGGGCGGTCGGGTCGCGGTACCAGGAGACCGGGCCGAGCTCGAGAGACTCGCGCGAGAGCTTCACCGCCGCGGCACGCGGGGCGAGTCCCTGGAGATCCGGGACCCGAAGAGCCCGCGGCCCGAGCGACAGCACCACGCGGACGGCCTGGAGCGGTTTCGCGAGCGAGCCCGCCTCGGGGTCCTGCAGAAGGACCCGGCCGCTCGGAACGCGCTCGTCGTATCGCGCGCGGCCCGTCTGCTCCTCGACGCGGAGACCCATGGCGCGGGCCGCCTTCTGCGCGGCTTCCGGCGTCTGGCCGACGAGCTCCGGAACCGTCACCGAGCGGCCCACGATGGCCCTCCGGAAGCCGAACCAGACGGCGCCGACGAAGACCGCGGCGAGCAGGGTTCCATACAGGAGCCGAAAGACAAGCCGTGCCACGGGTGCAAGTTAACACGGGATGGTACTCTGGAGACTCGGCCACCGGGCCGCGGGGAAACGCTCGGAGCGGAGCCCCGAAGGGTGTGAATCGAGTGTCTTCCAAGCGCGAAACCGAGGCCGAGCATCCGGCCTGGTTCGACGATCCGAGGTTCCGCAAGGCGGACCTGCACTGTCACTCCGTCTACTCGACCTTCAAGTACTTCCGCATCGCCAACACCCGCGACTCCTACAACCGTCCGGAGGAGGTCTATCGCCTCGCCAAGGAGCGCGGGATGGACTTCGTGACGATCACCGACCACGACTCGATCGACGGCTGCCTCGCGCTGCTCGACCGCCACCCGGACCTCGAAGACTTCTTCGTCTCGGAGGAAGTCGAGACCTGGTTTCCCGAGACCCGTCAGCGCATCCACGTCAACGTCTTCGACATCGATGAGAAGCAGCACGCCGAGATCCAGCGCCGGCGCGAGAACATCTACGACCTGCACGACTACCTGCGCGACGAGCGGATCATCGCCTCCGCCAACCACATGTTCCAGAACTACCGGATGCGCAACTCCCCGCGCCACTACTTCGAGGAGATGCTCCGGATGTTCGACATCTTCGAGGTCAAGAACGGGGCGATGACCTCTCATCACAACCGCCTCGTCGAGGACCTCATGGCGGTCGTGCGCGAGAAGCGGGGAGCGGTTTCGCTCGTCGCCGGATCGGACGCCCACACGCTCGCGCCCCTCGCGCGCGTGTACACCGTCGCCGAGGCGCGCTCCGTTCCCGAGTTCCTCGAGAAGATCCGAACGGGGGCCTGCTTCGTCTGGGGCGTCGAGATGGGCTTCCGGATGCTCCTCTCCGACGTCTACCGCATGGTGTTCAAGTACTACGGCAGCGTCCTCGACTGGAAGAATCCCGAGTTTTCGGGCGCGGAGAAGGCGCGGCACCTCGCCCTCGCGGCGGTCGGCGCCCCCTTCTCGGCCGCCGGCGTGCCACTCGCCGTCACGACGCTGAACTACCTGAAGCAGATCTTCGTCTCCAAGACGGTCGGTCAGGAACTCCTCGAGCACTGGGAAGAGGATCACGAGCCGAGCTGAATCCGTTCCGGCGCCTACCGCCCGTTAGAATCCGCCCGTTGCCGCGCCGCCGCCTCGACATCGGAACCCTCTCGGCCCTGCTGGGCGCCGCCCTGCTCGCCGCCGTCGCCCTGCGCGGCCTGCCGTGGAGCGCCGGGCTCGCGGCGCCCCCGACTCCGTTCACCCGCGCGTCGACACCCTTCCTCGCGCCGGCGTACGCGCTGCTGCGCGCCGCGGCGCCGGTCGTCCCCGCCGGCGCCTCGACGGTCGTCCTCGCGGAGCCGCGCGACGCGCGCCTCGAGTCCCACCTGTTCCGGGTCGGCCTGGCCCTTCTCCCCGGCCGGGAGGTCCGCCCCGCCGCGGTCCTCGACACCTTCACTCCGTCCGCGGCGTGGGACGGGGCCGAATACCGCATCGTCGTGGGGAAACGCCCCTCGACGGACGAGGGAACGCTCGTGCTCGCGACGCCCGAGGGAACGGTGTGGCGGATCCGGCCGCCCCGATGACGGCAATGTGGATCGCGCCGCTCCTGCTGCTGCCGCTCGTGGGCGCTCCGCTCCTCATGCGGCCCCCGTTCCGGCGGTTCTCCGGGGCGAGCGCGATCGTGCTGTCCGGGACCGTCGGCGCGGTGTTCGTGTCGCTCGTGATGACGCTGCTGTCGCTCGCCGGCGCGCGCTGGAACGTCTCCGTGATCGCGGCCGCGGCCACGCTGTTCGCCTGGGGCTTCTCGCAGCTGCCGGCGTTCTCGCCCGAACCGGCGGCGCCCGCCGACGGGGATCGAGGCGGCGCCATGTCCCGTCTCGCCGCGGTCGTCTCCGCGGCCGCCGTGGGCGCATCGGCGCTCGCGGCGCACCTGGGAACCGCGACCTCGCCCGATCTCTTCTTCTTCTGGGGCACGAAGGCGCAGCAGTTCGCGGCCGCGCAGGGAATCGACGTCGCGTGGCTGAAGGCGCCCTTCCACGGGTTCCTGCATCCCTATTACCCGCCGCTCGCGACCAACCTCGGCGCGTTCGCGTCGATGACGGCCGGACGATTCTCGTGGGAGGGCGCGCTCTGGACCTTCCCGCTCCTCGTCGCGGCGCTCGCCGTCGGTCTGCCGGGGACGCTCGACGGCTCGCGGAGCCGCTCGGCCGCCGCGGCCGCTCTCGCGGTCTCCGCCGTCGCGCTCGTCGGGATCCGCGCGAGCGTCGCGGGCAACGCCGATGCGCCGCTCGTCGTCTTCGAGGCGCTCGCCGCCGCGGTTCTCCAGCGCCGGGACGCCGGAGATGCGTCGCTCCAGTGGCTCGGGGGCCTGCTCCTCGCGGGCGCCGCGGCGACGAAGGTCGAGGGTCTCGCCTTCGCGCTCGCCGTTTCGGCCCTGGCGCTGCGGCACGAGGGTGCGCGGCCGACGCTCCGCACCGCCGGACGCCTTCTCGGCCCGACCGCACTGACCCTCGCGGCCTGGTTCGCCTTCGGCGCCGCGCGGCGCCTCTTCCACGAGTACTCCGAGTACGGCCCGTTCGCGGAGCTGCACCTCGATCACCTCCGGAGCGTCCTCGCCGCGATCGCCGCCTCGCTCGGAGCGACGGCCCGCGGCCTGCCCTGGATCGTGCCCGCCCTCGTGCTCGCGGCGGGAGGGCGCATCGCGCGGGCGGCTCGCGTGCCGCTCGGCGCCGCGGGAGCGCTCGTGGTCTTCCTGGTGTTCGCCTACCTGCACATGGGGAGCGATCCGTCCACGTGGATCTCGTGGTCCGCCGCCCGGGTCCTCATGCCGGTGCCCGTCCTGTTCGCGCTCGCGCTCGCCGCGGACGGGCCGCCCGCGAGCTCGTCGCCGCGGTGACGACGGCGGCGGGGGCGAAG
>Ga0335076_10002771_pt1 | contig 17472 bp, 16 predicted proteins | sample Lox_Sample_25_FD_206717 | JGI IMG/M metagenome (GOLD analysis project Ga0335076, IMG submission 206717) | Soil microbial communities from Loxahatchee National Wildlife Refuge, Florida, United States - Lox_Sample_2.5 | ecosystem: Environmental > Terrestrial > Soil > Wetlands | place: USA... | reverse complement strand
CTACGGCGGCAAGGACGGCACGCGCATTCCGGTGCTGCTCGCCTACCGCAAGGACCTGAAACTGCAAGGCAACAATCCGCTGCTGCTCTACGGCTACGGCGGCTTTGGCATCGCGGTGCTGCCGCGCTTCGACCCCGGGGTGATCGCCTGGATGGAGCAGGGCGGGGTGTTCGCGGTCGCCAACATCCGCGGCGGCGGGGAGTACGGCGAGGCCTGGCACCGCGCCGGCACGCTCACCCACAAGCAGGTGGTGTTCGATGACTTCATCGCCGCGGCCGAGTTCCTGATCGCCGGCCACTACACCTCCACCCCGAAGCTCGCCATCTACGGCCGCTCCAACGGCGGCCTGCTGATCGGGGCGTGCATCACGCAGCGCCCGGAGCTCTTCGGCGCGGCGCTCGCCGGCGTCGGCGTGATGGACATGCTGCGCTTCAACCGCTTCGGCCAGGGTGCCGGCTGGGAGGGCGACTACGGCTCGCCGCAGGATCCGCAGCAGTTCGCGGCGCTCTATGCCTACTCCCCGGTGCACAACGTGCGGCCCGGCGTGCGTTACCCGGCCACCATGGTGATCACCGGCGACCACGACACCCGCGTCATGCCCATGCATTCCTTCAAATTCGCAGCGGCGCTGCAGGCGGCGCAGGCCGGCCCGGCGCCGATCCTGCTGGCGGTCGATCTCGCCTCGGGTCACGGCGGCGGCGAGACCGTGACACAGGCGATCGCGCAGAAGGCGGACATGTACGCCTTTCTGATGAAGAACCTGGCGATGGGCGCAGGTCACTGACGCAGTGCGCACCCGGAGAGCAGGCCGGCTGCGCACCGGCGTCGTGCTGACGCTGCTCGCGGCGCTGTGGCTGCCGAGCCCCGCCGCGCGCAGCGCACCGCAGGGCGATGCCGCGGCGCTCGCCGCCCTGAGCGGCCTGCGCGATGCCTTCATCCGCCGAATCGACGCTGAGGGTTATCACCCGTGCCCGGCGCCCGCGATCGAGCTCGGCGACCCGCCGAACTTCGGCCGCTACGACCGCGAGCGCAACACGCTCGTCATCGCCAGCTGGGGGCATCTCGCAGCGCCCGAGCGGCGCAGCTTCGAGGACATGGCGCAGGGCATGGGCGGGAGTGTGCCGGCGGAGGCGATGTTCGAGAACGGCACCTACCGCTGGGTGATCGTGCACGAGCTCGGGCACTGGTGGCAGTCGTGCCGCCAGCAGGCGCGGCCGGAATCCTACGCCGCCGAGAACGGCGCGAACCGCATCGCGCTCGCTTTCTGGCGCGAGCACGACCCGCGCTACGCGCTCGGCATCGTCACCGGCTTTCGCGCCCTGCTCGAATCGGCCCCGAGCCCGCTGCCCGAGGGCGTCACGCCCGAGGCCTATCTCGATGAGAAGTTCGCGCGCGTGGCCGAGTCCGAGGAGTACACCTGGTTTCAGGCCGAGATGATCGTGGCGCTGGCACACGAGTCCCCGCCGCCGAGCTTCCACAAGGCACTCTCGCAGCCCCTCTACCCCTACTGAGGGACCGCGCCGGTCAGGCGCCTCGCGGTAAGCTGCCTGGCGCTTGCCCCCCCAAGCCCGCAAGGAAGCCGAGCCATGACCGACCTGTCGAGCTTTGCGATCACCCGCAAGTGGCCGCCCCGCCATCCCGATCGGCTGCAGCTGTACTCGCTGCCGACCCCCAACGGGGTCAAGGTCTCGGTGATGCTCGAGGAGTGTGGCCTGCCGTACGAGGCGCAGCTGGTGAGCTTCGACACCCAGGACCAGGCCTCGGCCGAGTTCCGCTCGCTCAACCCATACGGCAAGATTCCGGCGATCCTCGACCCGCAGGGCCCGAACGGGCAGCCGTTCGCGCTCTTCGAGTCAGGCGCGATCCTCGTCTATCTGGCGGACAAGACCGGCAGGTTCATGCCCGCGCAGGGCGCGGAGCGTTACCACGTGCTGCAGTGGCTGATGTTCCAGATGGGCGGGATCGGGCCGATGTTCGGCCAGCTCGGTTTCTTCCACAAGTTCGCCGGCCGCGATTACGAGGACAAGCGCCCGCGCGAGCGCTACGTGGCCGAAGCCCGGCGCCTCCTCGGGGTGCTCGATGCGCAGCTCGCCACACGGCGCTGGATGAGCGGGGAGAACTACACGATCGCCGACATGGCGATCTTTCCCTGGGTGCGTAACCTCGTCGGCTTCTATGGCGCCGCCGAGCTCGTGGGATTCAAGGAGTACCCGCACGTGGCACGCGCGCTCGAGGCGTTTCTCGCCCGGCCGGCGGTAACGCGGGCCCTGAACATTCCAGCGCGCGGCTAGCACGCCGCTTGTGCGCCCCAGGAGTTACTTCGGCGCGGCTACCTGGCCGAGTGACCACACGTAGGCCGCCACCGCCTTCACGTCCGCATCACTGAGCGGCGCCCCGCCGCGCGGCGGCATCGGCGCCAGCGCGCGCTTGGGCTTGGAGACCCCCTGCGTGATGGTCGCGGCGAGCGAGCTTACGCTGCCATCACCCCACAAGCGATGGGCGCGGGTGAGATTCGGCCCGAGATCGCTCCCCTTGCCGTCCGAGCCGTGACAGCCCGCGCAGGTGCCGCCGGCCGCCTGCCCGGCGAAGATGCGCGCGCCCTGGGCGAGCTGTTCGCGGGTCGTCGCTGGCGGCAGGGGCAGGGCGGCGACATCGATGACGCCCGAGGCGGAGGCGGGATAGGTCGGTACCGGGGCGGCCGTCAGGTGCGTCAGCTGCGCGGGGCCGGAGTAGGTGATTCGCCAGATGCGGCCGCGCATGTCCTCGGCCACGAACAATGCGCCATCGGGGGCGACCGCGAGTCCGGCGGGCCGCGCCGCCGCACGTCCGGGCTCCTTGTGGGGCCCGGCGAAGCCGTCGGCGAACACGACGTAGTCCCCGGAGGGGCGGCCGTCGGTGAGCGGCTGGAACACGACGCTGTAGCCACCCTGCGCAGCCGGGGCGCGGTTCCAGGAGCCATGAAAGGCGATGAAGGCGCCACCGCGCAACGGCGCCGGAAACATCGTGCCCTTGTAGATGACCAGATCATCGGGGGCCCAGTGCGCCGGGAAGAAGAACGCCGGCCCGCGCTTGTGCGCGCACACGCCGACCTTGGTGCCGCCGTCCCCGCCGTACTCAGGCGCGAGCACGAGCTTTTTCTGCTCACCGTCGAAGTAGCAGTGCGGCCAGCCGTAGTCAGCCCCGGACTCGAGGATGAACACCTCTTCAGCCGGCAGCTCGCGGGCGCTGTCGGTGCGGTAGAGCCGCGGGTAGTTCTCGAGCAGCTGGTCGCGGCCGTGCTGCGTCACGTACAGCCGCCCCGCGGCGTCGAAGTCCATGCCCTCGCCGTTGCGGATGCCGGTGGCATAGCGCTCGGCGGGCGAGAACCTCTGGTTGCGCTCGTGGGCGTCGTAGCGCCAGATGCCCCCGCGGGTGAGCAGCTCCGTACAGGGATCGTGGCCCTGGGTATTGGGCATGCGGTTGTGCACGTCGCAGGCGTTGGTGGCGCTCGCCACGTCCACGAACAGGTTGCCCTTGGGGTCGATCACGAACGGGTGCATCGGGTGATCGCCGCTGAGCGGCAGTCCCGCGACCACGGTCTCGGGCCTGCCGCTGGGCACGAGCGCCCCGGCCGGCAGCGCGTAGCGCACGATGCGGTCCTTCTCCTCGGCATACAGGCCACCGTCGTAGAGCGCGATGCCGGTGCCGCCCGCGGCGCCATGCGCCGCATCATCCCCGAAGCGCTGCACGACATCGGCGTGGCCGCTGCCATGCGTATCGCGCAGGGCCACGAGGAAGCCCCCCGCGGGCCGTTTCTCATCGCCCGGGTAGTAGTCCCCGCTCCAGGTGTTGACGTACACCGTGCCGTCGGGCGCCACCGTCAGGTGGCGCGCGTGCCCCAGCTGCTCGGCAAACAGCGTCGCGCAGAAGCCGCCCGCCAGGGACAGGCCAGCGTTGTCACCCGGACAGTCGGCGGCGCCCGCTGCCGGCTCGGCCGCGAACACCGGCAGGAGCCCGCCGAGGGTGCTGAGCAGGAGCGACACACTGCACAGGCGACACAGAGGCATAGTCACTCCCGATTTACACCCGATATGGCGTGCCCACTATAGCGGGTGGCTGCGCCCCCGCCCGGCCACCAAGCGCCGTGAGCCCAGCTTCAGTCGCAATCCTCCTCGCGCCGCCGTAACGGCGTCTCGGGGGCTTCCTCGGGCTCCGGCTCCGCCGCGGCATGCTCGAGCAGCACGCGCTCGCGGTGATCGCGATCGACCAGGCGCCAGCCATAGGCGAGCTGCAGCACGCTGCGCGCCGCGGCGAACGGCCGCAGCACCGCCGAGGCCATGTCCATGAGTGCCGCCGTGCCCGGCCAGACGTTGCCGAGGTAGAGGCCGGCCGCCGGCCGGCCCGAGAGCACCAGGAGGTCGCCCGGCTCGGGGCTGCGCAGTGCCGGGGTCAGCAGATCCGTTTCCAGCACGTAGTCGATGAGGAGCGCCGTGACCTGCTCGTCCAGTCGCCGGCGCTCGAAGCGCACCGGCCCGCCGCTCAGGCGCACGAGCCCCTCGCTGAGATCGCCCTGGGCCGAGAGTGCATCGGCGCGCACGGCGAGTCCGGCGCCTGCGCCGCCGGAAGTGGGGTGCAGCTGGATCAGGCGCCCGAGCTCGACCTCCGCGAGGCGCTGGGTCCTGAAGGTAGGACTGACCTGGATGAGCGGCACGGCCGGCTGATACATGGCGCGACTCCCGCACCCGATGCCGGCCGCGCCCAGGCGTCCGCCGGTCTTCTGGTTGTGCTCGCCAAAATGTACTCCACGCCGGCGCGCATCCGCCACCCGGGCACACGCGGAGCGCGCCGGTGAAGCGGGCGAATTCTTGAACGATTGCGACTGCCTTGACCGTCGCGGCGGGCTGCCTCACCCTCTGCCTCAAGCAACAACAAGGAAAGCCACCCATGCGGATGATCGCGGCGTGCCTCTCTGCAGCCGTTCTCACCCTGCCCGTCGCGGGCTTCGCGGCGGGTGCTGCGGCGGAGGACGGGCAATGGACCATGCCCGCGCGGGACTACGCGGCGACGCGCTTCAGCCCCCTGACGCAGATCAACGCCGTCAACGCACCCGGGCTGCACCCGGTGTGGAGCTTCTCCACCGGTGTGCTGGCCGGGCACGAGGGGCAGCCGCTGGTCGTCGGCGACACCATGTACGTGGTGACACCGTGGCCGAACGTGCTGTACGCGTTCGACCTCAGCAAGGAAGGCTACCCGCTGCGCTGGAAGTACCGGCCGGACGTGAGCGCCAACGCGATCGGCGTGTCCTGCTGCGACACCATCAACCGCGGTGCCTTCTACGCCGACGGCAAGATCATCTACAACCTGCTCGACGGCCACACGGTGGCGGTGGACGCCAAGAGCGGGCGCGAGCTGTGGAACACCCAGGTCGCGGATGTCGCCAACGGCGAGACGGTGACGATCGCGCCCCTGGTGGTGAAGGACCGCGTCATCATCGGTGCCGCGGGCGGGGAGTTCGGCATCTACGGCTGGGTCAAGGCGCTGGACCTGGCGAGCGGCAAGGTGGTGTGGACCGCGCACAACATCGGTCCGGACGCGGACATGCTCATCCGGCCCGCCGACTTCCACCCGCCTTACGAGGGCGCGAGCGACAGCGGGGTGAGCGGCTGGCCGCCGGATGGCTGGCGCACGGGTGGCGCGCCGGTGTGGGGCTGGATGTCCTACGACCCCGAGCTCGACCTGCTGTTCTACGGCACGGGCAACGCCGCGCCCTACAACGCCGACCAGCGACCGGGCGACAACAAGTGGACCTCGAGCGTGCTCGCGCGGCGGCCCGCGGACGGCACCCTGGTGTGGGCCTACCAGTTCACCCCGCACGATAGCTGGGACTTCGACGCCACCGGCGCGATGGTGCTCGCCGAGCTGAACATCGGCGGCAAGCCGGTGAAGGCGCTGGTGCACTTCGACAAGAACGGCTTCGCCTACACGCTCGAGCGCGCGACCGGCAAGCTCCTCGTGGCCGAGCCGTACGTCAAGGTCAACTGGGCGAAGTCAGTGGATCTCAAGACCGGCCGGCCGCTCATCGACCCCGACAAGCTCACCGGCGCCTCGCGCGGCAACGTGAAGGACATCTGTCCGTGTCTGGAGGGCGGGGTGAGTCCGGCCTCACCGCCGGCGTATTCCCCGCACACGCACCTCTTCTACTCCTCGACCAACAACCTGTGCATGGACTACGCCTCCAAGCGCACTTCCTATCTCAAGGGCACGCCCTTCATGGGCATCGAGAATCCCTACCACCCCGGCCCGGGCGGCTACCTCGGCACCTTCATGGCCTGGGACGCCGCCACCGGCAGGAAGGTGTGGGAGAACCACGAGCCCTTCCCCAACTGGAGCGGTGCGCTCGTCACCGCCGGGGACGTGGCGTTTTATGGCACGCTTGATGGCTGGTTCAAGTCAGTCGATGCCCGTACCGGCAAGGTGCTCTCGAAGTTCAAGGTCGGCTCGGGCGTCGTCGGCAATCCCATGACCTACCGCGGACCCGACGGCAAGCAGTACGTGGCGGTGTACGCCGGCATCGGCGGCGACTGGCTGCTGCTCGCCGGGGACTACCGCTCGGACGATCCGGCCGACGTGCGGGCGCCGGCGGACTACGTGCCCGAGCTCGCCCGGCACACGAGCCAGGGCGGCATCATCTGGATCTTCGGCCTATGAGCGCGGACAACCTCTCTTCGCCCCTCGCCCGTGCCGTAGCCGGCCCGCCCCTGCTGCTGGCGCTGCTGCTCGGCGGCTGCGGACCCCACGCCGCGAGCCCATCGGCCGCGAAGGGCCCGGCGCCGCCGCCGGCGGTGTCCTACGAGTCGCACGTCGCCGCCGGAGGTCTGACGCCCCCGGGCGGGGAGCTGCGCAACCCGCACGCCGGCGACAAGGCGGTCGCCGCGAGCGGTGCACTGCTCTTTACCGCGATGAACTGCGACGGCTGCCACGGCGCGGGCGCAGCGGGGGCGGTGGGACCGAACCTCGGGGACGGGCGCTGGCGTTATGGCGGCGCGGACCCGGAGGTGTTCAGCTCGATCTTCTACGGGCGCCCGAAGGGCATGCCCGGCTTCGGCGGCGCGCTCGGCGCGGATGGCGTGTGGACGCTCGTCACCTACATACGCTCGCTCGCGCCGCCGGACAACCTGCCCACCGAGTCCTTCGAGAAGCAGTAGCCGCTTCAGCCGCTGAGCGTTCCGGGGCGGATCTGCTCGAGCAGCGCCGCCGCCCCGCGCCAGGCGCGCCGCTGGCGCGGATCGTAGCCGGGCAGGAGCACCGCGAGCAGCCGTGGCCACGCGAACCTCAGGAAGCGGGCGCGGTAGCGGCGCTCGCGCCGCAGCGACTCGGCACGAGCCGCAGCACTCATCGTGCTGCGGTCGATGGACAGCAGGTGTGCCGCGACCGACCGGCCGTAGCGGTCGAGGTGGCGCATGGCGCGCAGGAAGCCGCGCACGCGGCTGAAGTAGCCGCCGCCGAGCGCGCGGTGCACCTCGAAGCACACGCTGCGGTGCTCGTACTCCTCGGCGAGGTGCCACTGCCACAGGCGCACCAGCCGCGCATCGGCGCCGCGCAGCAGCTCCTCGCTGTGCTCGAAGAAGAACTCGCCGTGGATGAGGCCGAGGGACTCGAAGCCCTCGCAGTAGGCGGCGTTCTCGAGGAGGCGCGCCGTCTTCAGCATGCGCTCGTAGTCCGCACCGAGCGCACGCTCGAGCTCGAGGAGTCCGGGGTAGCGCGGGTACAGCAGCTTGTTGAAGAGCTTGTGCTGGCGGTAGTGGTTGCCTTCCTGGGCGCAGAACAGGCCGATCTGCGCGCGCAGCACCGGGTCGCTGATCTCCTCGGCCGCCTGCGCCATCACGCGGTTGAGGTAGCCCTCCACGTACGGCAGGCTGGTCGAGCCGGCGTTGGCGATCTGCGCGAACTCGTGGTCCGGTGCCCAGTGGGGCAGGGCGTCCTCGAACGTCAGGCGCGGGTTACGCGCGATCACGGCGCAGGCCGGCGAGCGTCGCGGCGAAGGCGCGCAGGTCCGCGACCAGCAGTTCCGGCGCCTCGAGGGCGGCGAAATGACCGCCGCGTGCCTGCACGCTCCAGTGCACGAGGTTGAAGCGGTGCGCGACCCAGGCGCGCGGGGCGCGCGCCACCTCCCGCGGGAACACCGCCACCCCGGTCGGCACCTCGACGCGCGTCGGCTTGGCGCGCTCGTGCCACTCGTCGTAGTACAGGCGCATCGAGCTGCCGATGCTGTCGGTCATCCAGTAGAGCGCGACCGCATCGAGGATCGCCGCATCGGCAACCAGACTGCGGCCGTTCGCCCCGCGATCGCTCCAGGCGAGGTACTTCTCGGCGATCCAGGCGAGCAGTCCGAGCGGTGAGTCACCGAGGGCGACTGCGACGGTCTGTGGCCGCGTGCTCTGCAGCTTGTAGTAGCCCATGCCCTCGGCGAGGAAACGCTGGGTGTCCTTCAGCCATTGTGCTTCTTCTGCGCTCACCGCCGCGCGCGCCGCATCGCCTTCCGGCGGCGGCGGGATCGCGACCATGTTCAGGTGCAGTCCGAGGCAGCGCTCCGGGTAGCGCCGCGCGAGCTCGCTGCCGACGGCGCTGCCCCAGTCCCCACCCTGCACCAGGAACTCGCGGTAACCGAGGGCGTCCATGAGCTCGACCATGGCGGCGGCGATCGCGGCGACATTGCACGGTCCGTCGAGCCGGCGCGTGGAGAAGCCGTAACCCGGCAGCGAGGGGCACACGACGTGAAACGCCGGCGCGCCGCGGGTGAGGGTGCTCACGAGCCCGCGGAACTCGAGGAAGGAGCCCGGCCAGCCGTGCAGGAGCAAGAGCGGCTGCGCCTCGGGGGCTTCGCTGCGCACGTGCACGGCGTGCACCTCCTCATCGCCCCGCCGCACGAGGAACGCCGGATGCTCGTTGACACGCGCGGCGAACGCGGTCCAGTCGAACTCGGCGAACTGGCGCGCGAGGCGCGCCAGCTCCGTGCCCGGGATGCCGAGGCGGCCCTCGGGATCGGCCGCGGCCGGCAGCTGGCGTGCGCGCGCCAGGCGTTCCTGGAAATCCCCGACGCGGGTGCGCTCGGGCGCGAAGCGGAAAGGGCGTACGTTCATGAGTGTGGCTCGATCAGGACCTTGCAGCCCTCGGGGTGCGAGTGCAGGCGCTCGAAGGTCTGCGGCAGCGCCTCGAGGCGCACGGTGTGGGTGTGCATCGGCTCGGGCCGCAGCTGGCCGCGCGCGAGGGCCTCGCAGACGGCGGCGAAGTTGCGCTCGGTGTAGCACTGGCTGAATTGCACGCTGACCTCCTTCATCAGGGCCGTGATCGGCATGATCCGGTCCTCCGCGAAACACACCCCGGCGACGAGCACCCGGCCGCGCACCGCCGCGCACTCCAGCGCCTGCTGCATGAGGCCCGGGACGCCGACGCATTCCATGACGATGCCAGGCGGCGCGCCGGCGAGTGCGGTGGCCTGGGCGGCGACGTTGTGCGTGGCCGGGTCGATGACCGCCGTGGCTCCGAGGGCGAGTGCGATCGCGCGCCGCTCGGCGGACGGCTCGCTCACGATCACGTGACGCGCCCCGGCGAGGCGGGCGAACACCACCGCGCCGGCGCCGATGGGTCCGGCGCCGAGCACCAGCACCGTGGCCTCGCGGCCGACGCCTGCGAGCTCGACCGCGTGGTGCGCGACCGCGAGCGGCTCGATCAGCGCCCCGGTGCTGAAGGGGACGCCTGCCGGCAGGGTCTGCACCATGGCGGCGCGCACCGCCACGTACTCGGCGTAGGCGCCCGGATAGGTGAGGTTCGTGCCCGTGAAGAGGCCGCTGCGGCACAGCGCCGGCAGCGCCGCCGCGCAGGCGTCACAGCTGCCGCAGGCCTGCACCGGCAGCGCGGTGACGGCCGTGCCGGGGCGCAGGTGCGTGACCTGCGCGCCGACCGCCGCGATGGTGCCGGCGAACTCGTGGCCGAAGATCGTGCCGGCAGGCACCGCGCCGTAGGCACTCATGTGCAGGTCGGAGCCGCAGATGCCGGCGCGCTCGACCGCGATCACGACCTGGTCGGCTGCCGGTGCGGGGTCCGGCACGCGCTCGATGACGAGCGGCCGCCCCGGCCCCTGATATAGCGCTGCGCGCAAAAGTGCTGCCTCTTTCCGGTGCTCTCGCCCCGCGCACCTCTTTTACGGGAGCGGCGGGGATTTTGCCTACTCTATAAAGAAGAGTCGCCGCGGGCGCAGGCGCAAGCTCGGGCGTACCTGAAGCATGGCAAGCAGAATTGCCAATAAGACTTTAATTTATTTAACGAAATTCTCCGGTAGGATCCAGGGCTGGAGCGACGGCCGCGGCGGCCCGCGGCTGGCTCTCGCGCCGCGCAATGTCAAAACGAATGCCCGATGCGTCGCCTGGCGCCGACGAGTTGCCGTTCAAGCCATGGCCGCTAGAGTCTCTAAAGTCACAGCCAACGATTCAGGAAGGACCAGCGATGCGCGTGTGCGCGGCGAGCGGCCGGTTGGCCGCCCTGCTTATCCTCGTGGCGCTCTGCGACTGCAGCGGCGGCGGCATGAACGGCACCACGATGCCGCCGGGCGGCACTCCGCCGCCAACACCGAGCTCCGGTACCGACATCCTCACCTACAAGTACGACCTCGCGCGCAGCGGTGCCAACCTCACCGAGTCGGTGCTGACGCCCGCCAACGTCAACTCGGGCTCCTTCGGGCAGCTGCGCATGCTCGCCGCCGACGGCAAGGTGGACGCGCAGCCGCTCTATCTGTCCGGGCTCACCGTGGCCGGCGCCACGCACAACGTGGTGTTCGTCGCGACCGAGAACGACAGCCTGTACGCCTTCGACGCCGACACCGGCAGCGTGCTGTGGCACGTATCGCTCCTCGGCAGCGGCGAGAGCCCGAGCGATGACGTCAGCTGCGAGCAGGTGACCCCCCAGATCGGCATCACCTCGACCCCGGTGATCGACCGCACCGCCGGCGCGCACGGCATCATCTACGCGGTCGCGATGTCCAAGACCACCGGCACCTCGACCTATCACCAGCGCCTGTACGCGCTCGATGTCACCACCGGGGCCGGGGTCGGCAACAGCCCGATGGACATCGAGGCGACCTACCCGGTCATGGGCGGCACCATGACCTTCGATCCGATGCAGTACGAGGAGCGCGCGGCGCTGCTGCTCTCCCAGGGCACGATCTACACCAGCTGGACCTCGCACTGCGACCATCCGCCGTACTCGGGCTGGGTGATCGCCTACGACCAGGCGACGCTCAGTCGCAGCATGGTGTACAACGCCGCACCCAACAGCGGCGGCGCCGGACCTGCGATCTGGATGGCCGGCGGCGGCCCGGCGGCCGATGCCGCGGGCAACGTCTACCTGCTGACGGCCAACGGCGCCTTCGAGACGACGCTCAACACCCAGGGCTTCCCGAGCCAGTCCGACTACGGCAACAGCTTCCTGAAACTCGCTCCCGCGGGGAGCCTCTTGAGCGTCGCGGACTACTTCACCATGTACAACGAGGTGGACGAGTCCAACAACGACCAGGACCTGGGCTCGGGCGGGGTGCTGCTGCTGCCGGACCTGGTGGACGGCATGGGCACCACGCGCCACCTCGCGGTCGGCGCCGGCAAGGACGGCAGCCTCTACGTGGTGAACCGCGACAACATGGGCCACTTCAACCCGAGCAACAACAGCCAGATCTGGCAGGAACTTACCAACGTGCTGGCCGGGGGCGTGTGGTCGACGCCGGCGTACTTCAGCAATGCCGTCTACTACGCGCCGGTGAACGGCTACCTCACCGCCTTCACCATCAGCGGCGCCCGGCTCAGCGTCGGGGGCCACACCAGTACGAACTTCGCCTACCCGGGCAGCTCGCCGGCGATCTCCGCCAACGGAACCGCGAACGGCATCGTGTGGGCGCACGAGAACATCAGTAGCGGCGCCCCGGGGGTGCTGCACGCCTACGATGCGGCCGATCTCACCCACGAGCTGTACAACAGCTCCCAGGCGGGCACGCGCGATCAGTTCGGTCCGGGCAACAAGTTCATCACCCCGGCGATCGCCGACGGCAAGGTGTTCGTCGGCACGCAAAGCGGCGTGGCGGTGTTCGGGCTCCTCAACTGACCGCCCGTCAGGGCGAGGAGTCGAGCTCCAGCTGCCGCAGCCGCGGACCCTCGAGCCGGCCGATGCGGGTCGAGACGTCGTAGAGCACCACCGCGAAGAGCACCAGCGCCAGGCCGAGTGCCACGAAGGCGCGCAGGTGGCGCGCCTCGAAGGTCTTGATCGAGCGCGCGTAGGCGAGGAAGGCGAGCAGCCCCGCGACCACGACGATCGCATCGACGCTGGCGCGCTGCCAGTAGCTGCCGCCGAGGTGCAGCCACATCCCGAACTCATCGAAGGTGAGCGCCATCGCGATGCCGTAGCCGAAGGCGGCGCGCCGCAGTGCATCCCCGCGCGGCGCACCGAACAGGAGATAGCCGCCGACCGCCGCGAGCAGGAAGATCCCGTAGTTGAGGTGGTGCACGTGGGTGTGACCGAGGAACAGGTACAGGTTCGGGATCCGGTCGGCCATGATCAGCAGCACGAGGATGCGGGCCAGAATGAAGGTGAGCAGAAACGCCAGCAGCGCGCGGCGGGCGAGTTCCGCGGTACCGGGGCGCTCGCCGGTCGTGCTGGGGCCAGCCTCCTGTGTCATGCGCGCATGATGAATCAAGCCCCACGCCCGAGAAAGCCGCGCGCCTGCTGAGGAGCGCTCGCCGGAGCTGACAAGGCGCCACCCGTGGCGGCGGTGGCCCGTGACCCCCTACTATCGGGGAGCGCGGCGCCACGGCGGCCATCAAGGGGAGGGCGGATGTTCGGGTTCCTGCGACCGGCTGCATTTGCGGCCCCACTGCCGGAGGCGGCCGTTGCCCCGACCTACCGCCGCCTGCGGCTGCAGGTGTTCGCCGGCAGCTTCATCGGCTATGCCGGCTACTACCTGGTGCGCAACAACCTGGCGCTCGCGATCCCGGACATCCTGCGCACGCACTCCGCCTACACCAAGGCCGGGCTCGGCAGCGCGCTGACCGCGTTCTCGATCACCTACGGACTGTCGAAGTTCCTGATGGGCTCGGTCTCCGACCGCAGCAACCCCAGGTACTTCCTGCCCCTGGGCCTGCTGATCTCCAGCGCCATCATGGCGCTCTTCGGGCTCAGCGAGGCCCTCTTCGCCTCGCTCGCGGCGATCGTCCTGATCCAGGTGCTCAACGGCTGGGTGCAGGGCATGGGCTGGCCGCCGTGCGGCAAGACCATGGTGCACTGGTTCAGCACCCGCGAGCGCGGCCGGGCGGTCTCGCTGTGGAACACCGCGCACAACGTCGGCGGGGCGCTGGTGGCGAATCTCGCCTGGCTCGGCGTGGCGCTGTTTCATGACTGGCACGCGACCTTCTACTTCAACGCCGTCATCGCGGCAGCCGTGGCCGTCATCGCCCTGCTGCTGTTGCGCGACACACCGCAGTCGTGCGGACTGCCGCCGATCGAGGCCTACAAGAACGACTACCCCGAGGGCTACAGCGCCGCGAGCGAAGCGACGCTCAGCTTCCGGGAGATCCTGCTCGGCTCGGTGCTCAACAACCGCTACCTGTGGGCGATCGCCATCGCCAATGCCTTCTGCTACTTCGTGCGCTACGGCGTCGTTAACTGGGTGCCGACGTATCTTGAGACCGCCAAGGGCTTCTCGTTCCGCGAGTCGAGCCTCGGCTGGTCGCTGTACGAATGGGCGGCGATCCCCGGCACGCTCGCCTGCGGCTGGATCTCGGACAAGTGGTTCCGCGGCCGGCGCGCGCCGGCCACCATCCTGTTCATGGCGCTCACCCTGGTGGCCGTGTGCGTGTACTGGCTGAACGGCAAGGGGCCGCTGTGGATCGACTACGCGGCGCTCATCTCGATCGGCTTCCTGATCTACGGACCGATCATGATCATCGGCCTGCATTCGCTGGACCTGGTGCCGAAGAAGGCCGCGGGCACCGCGGCCGGCTTCACCGGCTTTTTCGGCTACGCGTTCGGTTCGGCGATCGCCGGCAGCGGCGTCGGCTGGATCGCCGATCACTTCGGCTGGGGCGGGGTATTCGCCACCATGGTCGCCTGCTGCCTGCTCACCATCTTTTTCAGCGCGCTCACCCTCGGGCACCGGGCGCAGAGCACCGCGCGGCCCGAGGCGGCGGGGGCGCGCTAGAGGGAACATCGGGAGAGTCGCGGATGGACGCATCACTGTTGGCGGGCTGGGACAATTTCTACGTCATCATCGGTTCCGCGGCCGCGGGGCTCACGGGACTGACGTTCGTGGTGATCGCACTCAGCCACGACGCCGGCCTGGTGCGGCCGGACGGCATCCGCGCTTTCGTCACCCCGACCATCGTGCACTTCGGCGGCGTGCTGGCGCTGGCGGCCTACGTCAGCATGCCGCACCAGCACGTCGCGACGCTCAGTGCCGGGTTCCTCGTCGGCGGCGCGGTCGGCGTCGCCTACGGCCTGCACACCGCACGCAACCTGCGCAAGGTCGACTACGTACCGGTGCGGGAGGACTGGGTGTGGAACGTCATCGTGCCCACGCTCGCGTACGCGACGCTCCTCGGGCTCGGGATCCTGGTGTGGTACCGCGCCGAGGCGGCGCTCTTCGGGGTCGGCGGGCTCGCGGTGATGATGCTGTTCGTCGGCATCCGCAACGCCTGGGACATCGCCGTATGGATGAGCCTCAGCAAGGAACAGCGCGAGCAGGAGAGGGGCAAGACTTGACCGCAGCGGCCATGACGGCTCAGGGTTGAGGGGCGGCGCGGGAACTGCAGGGTTGCTGCGCTGCAGCCGACGGTTGGGGCGAGCGGAGCGGAGGGGTTATGCAGCGCAGCGTGCACGCGTACCTGAAGGCACTCGAGGCCGGCGACCCGGAGAAGGCCGCGGCACTCTTCATTCCCGACGGCTGGGTGGAGTCTCCGTTCCTTGGCCGCCTGCCGGTGCGGCAATTCGTGAAGAAGGTGGCCGAGTCATCCAAGGGAACGCGGCTCACCGTGCACGACGTGCTGGTGAGCGCCGAAGGGCACCTGCGGGCGGTGGCTTACTACCTCTACGACTGGCGACTGAAGGACGGTACGCGCGTTGCGTTTGACTGCGCGGATGTCTTCAACTTCGACCCGGCCAGCGGCAAGCTGCAGTCGATCGTGCTGGTCTACGACACCCACCCGGTGCGTGGCGTGGTCGAGGACAAGTACCCCTAGCGCCGGCGGCTTGACTTAATCCGCAATTTCTTCCGCTGCGCTAACCCCGCTGCGGGTTCGGCTGCGCTCCTGAGTGGCAGTAGCAACTGCCATCCGGAGGACCCATGAAGTTCCCGCGTCTGATCGCCCTGGCCGCGACGCTCGCCGCCAGTGCGCAGGCCCTCGCGCTCGGCTCGAGTGCGCAGGTGAGCGTCATCGACCGCGACAGCGGCAGCGTGCTGCCGACTTACTACTACCGCGGCGAGTACTGGATCGCCGGCCGTCCGGGCGCGCGCTACGCGGTAGAGATCCGCAACCGCGCCGCGGGACGGCTGCTCGCCGTCACCTCGGTCGACGGCATCAACGTGCTCACCGGTGCCACCGCTGGCTTCGAGCAGCCGGGCTACGTGTTCGACCCGGGTGAGACCTACCAGATCACCGGCTGGCGCAAGAGCAACAGCCAGGCGGCCGCCTTCACCTTCACGGCCGCGCCGAACTCCTACGCGGAGCGCACCGGGCGTCCGGCCAACGTCGGGGTGATCGGCGTGGCGCTGTTTCGCGAGCGTGCACCCGAGAGGGTGATCCCGCCACGCATTGCCCAGAGCGCGCCCCCCGAGGCCGCGGCCAGTGATGCCAACCAGGCACGCGAGGCGGAGCGCTCCGCGCCGTCCGCCGGCGCCCTGGCCGCCGAGTCGAGCGCCAAGCTCGGCACCGGTCATGGCGAGCGCGAGTACTCGTATGTGGAGAGCACCGAGTTCCGGCGCGAGAGCCCGCAGCCGCACGAAGTCATCCGCATCCGCTACGACAGCCTGGAGAATCTTGTGGCCATGGGGGTCATCCGCCGCCCGCACCCGCGGCCGCAGATCCCGGACGCCTTCCCCGGATCGTGGCAGTACGTGCCGGATCCGCCGGGCTGAGAGTGGGGCGCTGCTGCCATAATGATGCGGATGACGGACGCCGCCGAGAGTGACGAGGCGCTCATCGCACGCTACGCGCTCGGCGAGGCCCGCCCGTTCAACGAACTGTACCGGCGCTACGAGCTGCGGGTGTGGCGCTATCTGGAGCGCAACGTCGGCAACCGTGCCATCGCCGATGAGCTGCTGCAGGAGGTGTGGTTCGCGGTGGCGCGCGGCGCCCCCGACTATCGCCCGAGTGGCAGCTTCGCCGGCTGGCTGTTCACGATCGCGCGCAACCGCATGCTCGACATGCGCCGCGCACGGCGCATCGAGGTGAGCCTCGAGGAGCTGGGCTACGAGGCCGAGCCGGTGGTGAGTGCGCTCACCGCGGCGCCCGCCGCGGGACCGGTGGCGGCGCTCGTGGCGCGCGATGAGGTATCCGCGGTACGCGCGGCGCTGCAGGAGCTGCCGCGCGAGCAGCGCGACGCCTTCCTGCTGCAGCTCGAGGGGGATTTCAGCGTCGAGGAGATCGCCGCCATCACGGGCTCAAGCTTCGAGACCACCAAGAGCCGCCTGCGCTACGCCCGGGCGCGGCTGCGCGAGCTCTTGAGCGAGTACGCATGAGCGAGCCGCGAACACCCGAGCAGGAAGCGGACGCGCAGCTGGATGCGCTGTACCGGCGCAGCGCCGAGCGCGATGTGAGCGCGCCGAGTGCAGCCGTGCGCGAGGCGGTGCGCGCGCATGCGGCGAGGCTGGCCGCAAAGCGTGCCGGTGGCCGCGCACCCTGGCGCCTGCCGCAGCTGCTGCGCAGCTCCTGGCGCGGGCCCGCGGTGCTCGGCACGCTGGTTGCCGCCGCGATCGCGGGACTCATGGTGCTGCCGCGCGCGCTGGTCAGCCCGCCGCCGCCCGCCGTGAGCGAGCTTGCACGGGTGGCCGCGCCGGCTCCGCAGCGACCGGCGGGCGCGCCGGCGGTCGACGTGCGCCCCGCGCCGGCCGAGCGCGCCGAGGAGAAGGCCGCGGCGCACGCGCCGCAGCTCGGGTTGGCACGCCAGGCGCCGCAGCCGAAAGTCAGCACCGCAGCCTCGCCCGAAGCGGCCCCGGCGGCCGAGGGCAACGTGCACCCGTATGCGCAGGCGCCGCCGCCTGCCGCCGCCGCCCGGGCGGCGAGCGCCGATGCGGTAAAGGAACTGGAGGTGACCGGCAGGCGCATGAGTGCGGCGCCGCCGGCCGCCGGGCGCAGCGCGAACGCGGATCTTGCGAATGTCGCGGCAGCGGACCCTGCCGCACGGCTGCGCGGCGCGGCCGAGTCGGGGGACCTCGCCGCCGTCCAGTCACTCCTCGGCGCG
>Ga0335076_10002770_pt1 | contig 17474 bp, 14 predicted proteins | sample Lox_Sample_25_FD_206717 | JGI IMG/M metagenome (GOLD analysis project Ga0335076, IMG submission 206717) | Soil microbial communities from Loxahatchee National Wildlife Refuge, Florida, United States - Lox_Sample_2.5 | ecosystem: Environmental > Terrestrial > Soil > Wetlands | place: USA... | reverse complement strand
GACGTCGTCCGGCCCGTCTTCAACCGTCTGGTCGAGTTCAAGTTCGGCACGACCGAGATCATGCCGAGCCTTGCAGAATCCTGGGACATTTCTGACGACGGCCTCACCTACACTTTCCATCTGCGCAAGGACGTCAAGTTCCACAGCAGCAAGACCTTCAAGCCGACGCGTGACATGAACGCCGACGACGTCGTGCAAAGTTTCGACCGCATGATGAACAAGCAGAACCCGTACAACGGGGTCTCCGGGGGCGCCTATCTCTACTTCGAAGGCATGGGCATGCCCGACACCATGAAGAGCGTCGAGAAGGTCGACGATCACACGGTTAAGATCACGCTGAACAATCCGGAATCGCCGTTCCTCGCCGACCTGGCGATGGAGTGGGCGTCGGTGACGTCCAAGGAGTATGGCGACCAGCTGCTGAAGGCGAAGACCCCCGAGAAGTTCGATCTCGAGCCGATCGGCACCGGCCCCTACAGCTTCGTCAACTACGAGAAGGACGCGACGATCCGCTACAAGGCCAATGCCCACTACTTCCGCGGCAAGCAGAAGATCGACAACCTGGTGTTTTCGATCACGCCGGACGCGGCCGTGCGCAAGGCCAAGCTCGAAGCCGGCGAATGCGACATCATCGTCGGCCCGGCGCCGGCGGACATCGCCTCTCTCAAGGCCAATCCGAAGCTCAACGTCGAGGAGCAAGAGGGCCTCAACATCGCCTACCTGGCCCTGAACGTCACGAAGAAGCCGCTCGACGACAAGCGGGTGCGCCAGGCCCTCAACATGGCGATCGACAAGGACGCGATCATCAAGGCGGTCTATCTCGGCGGCGGCACGCCGGCGATGAATCCGATCCCGCCGACGATCTGGTCCTACGACAAGGACATCAAGCCCTATCCGTACGATCCCGACGGCGCCAAGAAGCTGCTCGACGAGGCCGGCGTGAAGGACCTGTCGATCGACCTTTGGTACATGCCGAAATATCGCCCCTACAATCCCGACGGCAAGCGCATGGGCGAGCTGATGCAGGCCGACCTCGCCAAGGTCGGCGTCAAGGCCAACCTCGTCACCTACGAGTGGGGCGAGTACCGCAAGCGCATGGGCAACGGCGAGCACTCCATGGGCCAGATCGGGTGGACCGGCGACAACGGCGACCCGGACAACTTCCTGTATCTCTGGGGCTGCAACGGCAAGAACGAGGCGCCGACGCAGAACAACACCAAGTGGTGCAACGCGGACTATGACGCGGCGCTCAAGGGAGCCAAGGAAACGGCCGACGTCGCCAAGCGCACCGAGTTCTACAAGAAGGCGCAGGAAATCGCCCACGAAGAGGCGCCGATGGTGCCGATCGCGCACAGCCTCGTCTACATGGCGATGAACAAGAGCGTCCAGAACTACATCATGGATCCCCTGGGTTTCCACAACTTCGAAGGCGTGGGAAAGGCCCAGTAATCGAGTAAAGCGGGGCTGGCGGATCTGATCCGGCCAGCCCCCTTCCTTTCGGGCGGGGATCGCAATGCTGCGCTTCGTCCTCAGCCGCATACTCCTGGTCATCCCGACGTTCATCGGGATTCTCCTGTTGACCTTTATCCTTGTTCATCTCATTCCCGGCGACCCGGTCGAGCAGATGCTGAACCAGCATGTGATCGATCCCGTCCGGCACGCGATGCTGATGCATCAGCTGGGCCTCGATCGTCCGCTCGCCGTTCAGTTTGTCGATTATGTCTGGCACGTCATGCAGGGCGATCTCGGCACGTCGCTGCAGACGCGGATTCCCGTCCTGGAGGAATTCCTCGAGCATTTCCCGGCGACGCTCGAACTGGCCACCTGCGCCATGATCTTCGCCGTCGTGTTCGGGCTGCCCGCCGGCATCATCGCCGCCCAGAGACGCGGTTCGATCTTCGATCACACGCTGATGGGCACGTCTCTCACCGGCTACTCCATGCCGATCTTCTGGTGGGGTCTGCTGCTGATCATCGTCTTCTCGAACACGCTGCACTGGACCCCGGTCTCCGGCCGCATTAGCACCGACTACTATTTCGAAGACGGCACCGGGTTCATGCTGATCGACGCCCTGAACTCCGACGATGACGGCGCCTTCATTTCCGCCGTCAGCCATTTGATCCTGCCGACGATCGTGCTGGGAACCATTCCGCTCGCCGTCATCGCCCGCATGACCCGCTCGTCCATGCTCGAGGTTCTCGGCGAGGACTACATCCGCACCGCCCGGGCCAAGGGGCTCGCCGACCTGCGCGTCGTGGGTGTGCACGCCCTGCGCAATGCCCTGATCCCCGTCGTGACCGTGATCGGCCTGCAGGTCGGCACCCTCATGGGCGGCGCCATCCTGACCGAGACGATATTCGCCTGGCCGGGCATTGCGCGCTGGGTCGTCGGTGCCATCAACATCCGCGACTATCCGGTCGTGCAGGGCGGCGTGCTCCTGATCGCCACGCTCATCATCCTGGTGAACCTCATGGTCGATCTCCTCTACGGCGTCCTCAATCCGCGCATTCGACATCGGCGGTGAAATCGGGAATCCGAGCGATGACCAATATTGCCCTGTCGCCTGTCGCTGCCCCCGCCGCTCCGGCCGAGATCACGCCACGGCGCGAGGTGTGGCTGTCGCTGCGGGCCAACCGCGGCGCAATGGCCGCGCTGGGCCTGATCGTCATCGTGGTGCTCGCCGCGCTGCTCGCCAATATCATCGCGCCGCACGATCCGAGCGCGCCCGACACGGCCCATATCCTGGTTCCGCCGGCCTGGGATGAGAACGGCCTCGCGACGTTCCCGCTGGGCACCGATGCCATCGGGCGCGATCTGCTCTCCCGCATCATCTTCGGCGCGCGCCTCTCGCTGCTCGTCGGATTGATCGTCGTCACGCTGTCCCTGTCCGTCGGCGTGTCGCTCGGACTGGCGGCCGGATACTTCCGTGGCTGGGTCGATGCGCTGATCATGCGCGCGATGGACGTCACGCTGGCGCTGCCCAGCATCTTTCTCGCCATCGTCATCGTGGTCATTCTCGGCGCCGGGCTGACCAACGCCATGATCGCGGTCGCCATCTCCAACATGCCGCACTACGCGCGATTGACGCGGGCCGCGGTCATCAACGAGATGACGAAGGACTATGTGACGGCCTCGCGCGTCGCCGGCGCCGGGCCGCTGCGCCTGGTGTTCACCTGCGTGCTGCCCAACTGCATGGCGCCCCTGATCGTGCAGTCCACCCTCGGCATCTCCTCGGCCATTCTGGATGCCGCGGCGCTCGGCTTCCTTGGCCTCGGCGCCCAGCCGCCGACGCCGGAATGGGGCACGATGATGGCGGACTCTCGCGAGTTCGTCCTGAGCGCGCCGTGGGTCGTGACGTTCCCTGGCCTCGCCATCCTGGTGACGGTCCTCGCCTTCAATCTGCTGGGCGACGGCATGCGCGACGCGCTCGACCCGAAGCTGAAGCGGTAGGCGGGCCACGGCAATGGCGCTGCTGGAGATCCGCAACCTGGCCGTCGAGTTCCAGACCCGGCGCGGCGCGTTCCGCGCCGTGGACGGTCTGGATCTGACCGTCGAGCAAGGCTCGATACTGGGAATCGTCGGCGAATCCGGCTCCGGCAAGAGCGTGAGCATGCTCGCGGTCATGGGCCTCATCCCCTGGCCGGGCCGCGTCACGGCGGATCTGCTTCGCTTCGATGGTATCGACCTGCTCGGCTTGTCGGCGCGGGCGCGCCGGCAGATCACGGGCAAGGACATTGCCATGATCTTCCAGGAGCCGATGACGAGCCTCAATCCGTGCTTCACCGTCGGCTTCCAGATCATGGAAGCGCTCAAGGTGCATGAAGGCGGCTCGCGGGCCGAGCGTCGGCGGCGCACGATCGAGCTTCTGGCCCAGGTCGGCATCCCGGCCCCGGAGTCGCGGCTGTCTTCCTTTCCGCATCAGATGTCCGGCGGCATGAACCAACGCGTGATGATCGCCATGGCGATCGCCTGCAATCCGCGCCTTCTCATCGCCGACGAGCCGACGACCGCGCTCGACGTCACGATCCAGGCCCAGATCCTCGACCTGCTCGTCGAGCTGCAGCGCAAGCGCGGCATGGCGCTCGTGCTGATCACCCACGATATGGGCGTCGTCGCCGAAACCGCGCAGCGCATCACCGTCATGTATGCGAGCCAGGAGGTCGAGCAGCAGTCGGCCGAGCAGCTGTTCACTCAGCCGCGCCACCCCTACACGGCGGCGCTGCTCGAGGCCCTGCCCGAGCGCAGCGCCGGCAAGCGTCGGCTGAAAACCATCGAGGGCGTCGTGCCCGGGATTGCCGATCGTCCGGTCGGCTGCGTCTTCAATCCGCGCTGCAACTTCGTCACCGACCGCTGCCGGGCGGAGCAGCCGAAGCTGGCGGGTCGCGACGGCTGGCTGGTGCGTTGCCACTATCCGCTGAGCGACGGCCGGCCGCTCGGTCATCCCGGCCCGCTCAAGGAAGCGGCGGCGCAATGAGCGAACCCGCATCCCTGCAGGCCGTCGACCTGCATCGCTACTATCAGGTGAGCCGTGGGCCGTTCAAGCAGCCGGCGACGCTGAAGGCGGTGGCCGGCGCCAGCTTCACCCTGGCGCCCGGCAGGACGCTGGCGGTGGTCGGCGAATCCGGCTGCGGCAAGTCCACCCTGGCGCGGCTCATCACCATGATCGAGCAGCCCACCAGCGGCCGGCTGTCGATCGCCGGCCAGGAGGTGACGGGCGCCTCGCGGGAAAAGCTGCGGGCATTGCGGCCGACCGTCCAGATGGTGTTCCAGGATCCCTACGGATCGCTGAACCCGCGCAAGCAGGTCGGCGCCATCCTCGAAGAGCCGCTGGAGATCAACACGCCGCTCGCCGCGGAGGCGCGGCGCACCGCGGCGCGCGACATGATGGCGAAGGTCGGCCTGCGCCCCGAGTTCTACGGCCGCTATCCCCACATGTTCTCGGGCGGCCAGCGCCAGCGCATCGCGATCGCCCGGGCGTTGATGCTGCGCCCGAAGATCGTCGTCGCCGACGAGCCGGTGTCGGCGCTCGACGTGTCGATTCGCGCCCAGGTCCTCAACCTGCTCATGGACCTGCAGGCCGAGTTCAACCTCGCCTACCTCTTCATCTCCCACGACCTCGGCGTCGTTCACCACATCGCCGACGAAGTCATGGTGATGTATCTCGGACGCACGGTGGAACACGGAAGCAAAGAGATGATCTTCGCCGGCCCGCGCCATCCCTATACCCGCGCCCTGCTCGCCAGCACGCCAGCTGTCGACCCCACGCAGCGCCGCAAGCGTTTGGCGATCAAGGGCGAGTTGCCGTCGCCGCTCAATCCGCCGTCCGGCTGTGCCTTTCACCGCCGTTGTCCTTATGCGACGGACGTTTGCGCGACGACCTTGCCCGAGCTTCGCAACGTCGCCGGCCGGCTGGTCGCCTGTCATCATGCCGAGACGGCGGCCCTCGCGGCCGCTTGAACGCGGTCACCCGGCCGGCTAGTCATCCTTCAGCCATTATGTTAAGGGAAATTAACGGGTGCTGACCGTGGGTGACGGTCGAGTACGGTCGCGTGGCGATCGTAAGAGATCATTAAGGTACTGCTGCAATCATAGTTAACAGGCAGCAAATCTATTGGCACCGGTGTGTGCACCCCGGGAGATCACGCGAGCGTTCGGAGAGCGAGGTCAACTCGTGACGAGGGTCGGGTTATGGCCCGCAAAGGGCCAACAGCGAAGCGGCGTCCGGATTTTACCGGGCGCGAGCCGATTCGCGGCCGCCCTCACGTTCGTCGCCCTGGCCGCGCTTGGCGGCTGCGCGACGCCGCCCACCGACCCCGATGCGCTCGCCGCCTTCAAGGAGGCGAACGATCCCCTCGAGCCGATGAACCGCTATTTCTTCGAGGTCAACTACGCCGCCGACGAGCTGTTGTTCAAGCCGCTGGCCGGCTGGTACTACGTCGCCCTGCCGAACTTCGCCCAGGACGGAATTCGCAACGCCCTGCGCAACCTGCGCACGCCGGTGATCCTGGCCAACGACCTGTTCCAGGGCGAGACCGATCGCGCCGGTACGACGTTCGGCCGCTTCCTTGTCAACTCGACGTTGGGCGTCGGCGGATTGTTCGACATCGCCTCCCGCATGGGCATGGAGTTCCATGATGAAGACTTCGGGCAGACGCTTGCTGTCCATGGCGTCGGCGAGGGGCCGTACCTGATGCTCCCGCTCTTCGGTCCGTCGAACCCGCGCGATCTCGCGGGCACCGTCGTCGATACCTTCCTCAACCCGCTGACCTATGTCGGCATCTTCACCGACGTCAAGAACGTGGGACTGGCGACGACAGGCTTGAGCTTGCTCGACGAGCGGGCTCGCAACCTGAAGACGCTGGACCAGATCCGCAAGGGATCGCTCGACTACTACGCCACCATCCGAAGCCTGTACCGGCAGCGCCGGCAGGACGAGATCCACAACGGCGCGCCGCCCAGCGAGGGCACCGGCACCGGCGAGACCTCCGCCGCTCCGGCAGCGCCGACCCTGTCATTCCTCGCCAGCAAGGAGCCGATCGAGACAGCCCCGACGGCAGATCCACGATGAAAAAGCCCCGCATATCCTTTGTTTTCCTGCTGATCGCGCTCGCGATCGCCCCGCTCAAGACACTGCGCGCCGAGGACGCCGTTCCGGCGGCATCGACATTCGTGCAGACGATGGGCACCGAGGCGATCAAGCAGCTCACCGGTTCGAATATCCCGCAGGCGGATCGGCAGGGCCGTTTCCGCGAGCTCCTGGAGAGCCATTTCGACATGGCGGCGATCTCCAAGTTCGTCCTCGGCCGCTATTGGCGCACGGCGACGGACGCCGAGCGCGCCGACTTCCAGAAGCTGTTCGAAGACTACATCGTTCAGTCCTACGCGGTGCGCTTCGGGGAGTATTCCGGCGAGCGTTTCGAGGTCACGGGATCGAGCAATGACGTCGAAGGCGTCGTCGTCGTCCACAGCAAGATCGATCGCGCGGCGGCCGAAGACGTCCGTCTCGATTGGCGCTTGCATCCGGCGGGCAGCAACTTCGCCATCGTCGACATCGTCGTCGAGGGCGTCAGCATGGCAGTCACCCAGCGCTCGGAGTTCGCTTCGGTGATCCAGAGCAAGGGCGGCACGGTCAAGGGCCTCATCGACGCTTTGCGCGCCAAGACCACCCAGTCCGCCAACGCCGTGCCGCAATAGATCGCTGAATGGAAAAGCCCGCCGGCTGGGGGAAGCCGGCGGGCTTGCATTCTCCGAACCGCCCCTCGGGGAGTGCGGCGCCGACGTCGGGGAGAGGCGCCGGTGCGGCTCGGTCGGCAAGTCAGGACCCCGCGATGGTCACGATGGAAATCCGACCATTGCGGCGGGTCGGCCCTGACTAGTCGAGGGTACGCTACGCCCTCCGCGAGTCTTTGCGATCGTCGGCAGCCGATGCCACAAATTGACCACGCTGACTGCCGCCGGCGATCGCGTGGCGTGATCGACCAGCATCCGCTGCCGCGCTGCAAGCAACCGGCGTGCCCTGCAATGCGAGAAGCGATAGGTATGCCGTCCGCATGTACGCCCTTGCTGTCTTGTCGATCTGCAGGCTCGCCGCTACGATCGACCCCGACTTAAGCAAGCGCAACGATCGAGCGGAGGAGCGTTTCATGCGGAGCGTGATGATGGCGGGCACGATGCTGCTCGCCCTGGCCGTGAGCCTGCCGGCATTGGCTGCCGATGTCAGCAAGTCGGTCATGGCCAAGGGCTCGGTCGACAAAGCCTGGGCGGCTATCGGCGACTTCTGCGGCATCAAGGACTGGCATCCCGTCATCGCGAACTGTGTCCTGTCCGAGAAGGATGGGGCCAAGGTCCGGACGCTGACGACCAAGGACGGCGCGGTTCTCGTCGAGAAGATGACGCAGTGGGACGACGCGGCGCACTCTTACGGCTACGCCATCCTCGAGAGTCCGCTTCCGGTCGCCAATTATGTTTCGACGATCGCCGTGAAGGATGGCGCCGACGCCGGCACCGTGTCGATCACCTGGTCTTCGACCTTCGACCCAAAAGGCGCATCGGAGGATGACGCCCGCAAGGTCATCGCGGGCATCTACGACGCTGGCCTCGGCTCGCTCAAAGCCAAGCTCGACGCGCAATAGTCAGGGCGCGGCAGGGGCGCGACGACGCTCCTACCGCGTCAGCGGCTTGTACTTGATGCGATGCGGCTGGTCGGCCTCGGCGCCCAGCCTGCGCTTCCGGTCGGCTTCATAGTCCTGGTAGTTGCCCTCGAACCAGACGACGCGGCTGTCGCCCTCGAACGCCAGCATGTGAGTGGCGATGCGGTCGAGGAACCAGCGATCGTGGCTGATCACCACGACGCAGCCGGCGAATTCCAGCAACGCCTCCTCGAGATTGCGCAGCGTATCGACGTCGAGATCGTTGGTCGGCTCGTCCAGCAGCAGCACGTTGGCGCCTGACTTCAGCATCTTCGCGAGGTGCACGCGATTGCGCTCACCGCCGGAGAGCTGACCCACCTTCTTCTGCTGATCGCCGCTCTTGAAGTTGAAACCGGCGACGTAGCCGCGGCTCGCCACCTTGCGCTTGCCGAGCTCGATCTCGTCGAGCCCGCCGGAGATCTCCTCCCACACCGTCTTGTTCGGCGCCAGCGCGTCGCGCGACTGGTCGACATAGCCGAGCTTCACCGTCGGTCCCAGGCGCAACCCGCCGGCGTCGGCCTTCTCCTGTCCGGTGATCATGCGGAAGAGCGTCGTCTTGCCGGCGCCGTTGGGGCCGATGACGCCGACGATGCCGCCCGGCGGCAGACGGAAGCCGAGGTCGTCGATCAGCAACCGGTCGCCATAGGCCTTGCGCAGATGCTCGGCCTCGATGACGAGGTCGCCCAGCCGCGGCCCCGGCGGGATCGAGATCTGCCCCGCCTCCGGCGCGCGGTCGGCGCTCTCGGCCAGCAGCGTCTCATAGGCCGAGATGCGCGCCTTGCTCTTGGCCTGGCGGGCGCGCGGCGACTGCCGGATCCATTCGAGCTCGTGCTGCAGGGTGCGCTCGCGCGCCTGCTCCTGCTTCTCCTCCTGCGCCAGCCGCTGCTGCTTCTGCTCCAACCAGGAGGAGTAGTTTCCCTCCCAGGGAATTCCCTTGCCGCGGTCGAGCTCGAGGATCCAGCCCGCGACGTTGTCGAGGAAGTAACGGTCGTGGGTGACGGCAACGACGGTGCCGGGATAATCGTGCAGGAAGCGCTCGAGCCAGGCCACCGACTCGGCATCGAGATGGTTGGTCGGCTCGTCCAGCAGCAGGAGGTCCGGCTTCTGCAGCAGCAGCCGGCACAGCGCCACGCGGCGGCGCTCGCCGCCCGAGAGCTTGCTTACGTCGGCGTCGCCCGGCGGACAGCGCAACGCATCCATGGCGATGTCGACCGTGCGCTGCAGGTCCCAGGCGTCGGCGGCGTCGATCTTCTCCTGCAGATCCGCCTGCTCGGCGATCAGCTTCTCCATCTCGTCGCCGTCGATGTCTTCGCCGAGCCGGGTGCTCACCGCCTCGAAGCGGTCGAGCAGCGCCTTGGTCGATGCGAGGCCCTCCATCACGTTGCCCTGCACGTCCTTGGCGGCATCGAGCACCGGCTCCTGCGGCAGGAAGCCGACGGAGACGCCTTCGGCTGCCCAGTTCTCGCCCGCGACGTCCTTGTCGAGCCCGGCCATCACCTTGAGCAGCGTCGATTTGCCGGAGCCGTTGAGGCCGAGCACGCCGATCTTGGCTCCCGGGAAGAACGACAGCCAGATGTCGTCGAGCACCTTGCGCCCGCCCGGAAAGATCTTGGTCAGGCCCTTCATGACGTAGATGTATTGGTAGGCGGCCATGGTGCTGATGTTCCCGAGTTATCCGTCCTGCCTGCGTCGGCGGCGAGGCGGTAGCACGGATCGGCACGGGCCGCAAACCATCGCATTCGCGCGGCCGCGAAAATAGAAGACCCCGCCGCGAGGCGGGGTCTTCATCGGTTGAAGCTGCCCGAAAGGGCAGTTGCTTCAGTGCACCGTGATGTCGCGATCCTTCGTTTCCGGCAGAAACAGGAGGCCAACGACGAAGCTGAAGGCCGCGACGACGATCGGATACCAGAGGCCGGAATAGATGTTCCCGGTGGCGGCGACGATCGCGAACACGGTGGCGGGCAGGAAGCCGCCGAACCAGCCGTTGCCGATGTGATAGGGCAGCGAGAGTCCGCTGTAGCGGATGCGCGTCGGGAACAGTTCGACCAGCCAGGCGGCGATCGGCGCGTACACCAGCGTCACGTAGACCACGAGGATCGCCAGCAGGATGACCGTCATCACGTAATTGATCTGGGCCGGGTCTGCCTTCGCCGGATAGCCATGCTTCGTGATGGCGTCACCGACCTGGGTGTCGAAGTCAGGGGCCGAGGTGAGGATGACCTGGTCCCCAACCTTGATCTGGGCCGGCGTTCCCGCGGGCGCCGTTTCGTTCGTGTAGTTCACCGAACGCTTGACCAGCGCCGCCTTGGCCACGTCGCAGGAGGTCGTGAACTTCGACGTGCCAACCGGATTGAACTGGAACGAGCATTCCGCCGGATCCGCCGTCACGACGACGGGTGCCTGCGCCAGCGCCGCCTCCAGCGCGGGATTCGCAAAATGCGTGATGCCCTGGAAGAGCGGGAAGTAGGTGACGGCAGCGATGGCGAAGCCTGCCAGGATGATCGGCTTGCGGCCGATCTTGTCCGACAGCCAGCCGAACAGGACGAAGAAGGGCGTGCCGATGGCGAGCCCGATGGCGATCATGATCTGCGCCGTCGCGGGCGCGACTTTCAGCGTCTGAGTCAGGAAGAACAGGGCGTAGAACTGGCCGCCATACCAGATCACGGCTTCGCCGGCCGTGGCGCCGAGCAGCGCGAGGATCGCGATCTTCGCATTGGCCCAGATACCGAAGGCCTCCGACAGCGGCGCCTTCGAAGCTTTGCCTTCCTCCTTCATCTTCATGAAGACGGGGGACTCGTTGAGCTGCAGGCGAATCCACAGGGAGACGCCCAACAGGATCACGGAGACGAGGAACGGAATTCGCCAGCCCCAATCGGCGAACGCGTCCTCGCCCATCGACGTACGGATCGCCAGCACGAGCAGCAGCGCCATGAAGAGGCCGAGGGTTGCCGTCGTCTGGATCCAGGAGGTGTAGAGGCCGCGCTTGCCATGCGGTGCATGCTCGGCGACGTAGATCGCGGCGCCGCCATACTCGCCGCCGAGCGCCAGCCCCTGCACGAGGCGCAGGCAGATGAGGATCACCGGCGCGATGATTCCCGCGCTTGCATAGGACGGCAGGAGGCCGATGCAGAACGTGCCGAGGCCCATGAAGGTGATGGTGATGAGGAAGGTGTATTTGCGCCCCACGAGATCCCCGATGCGGCCGAAGACGAGCGCACCGAAGGGACGCACCGCGAAGCCGGCGGCGAAGGCCAGCAGCGTGAAGATGAAGGCCGCGGTCGGCGCGACCCCCGAGAAGAATTGCTTGGCCAGAATGGCCGCCAGCGTTCCGTAGATGTAGAAATCGTACCATTCGAAAACGGTACCCAGCGACGACGCGAAGATTACTTTCCGTTCCTCGGCGGTCATGCCGCGGTCGCTGCCGTATGCCGTGGAAGCCGTTGCCATGTGAATTCCTCCCTGACTAGCACCCGTTGTGCTGGGTCCCCAAGTCCCCGACCCAGCCGCATCGTGATGTCATAAAAATGACCAATGCTCGGCGCGAAGGCCAGAAATTTCGTTGGCTCTCCACACCGTCGCCGACGTTCGGCACGGTGCAGGCCGGCGGTCAGTGCGCCACGCCGAGGGAGTTGCGGCGCAGATTGAGCTGAGCGCGGTCGCGCGCGGCCGCATCCACCTGGCGCAGGTGATCGAGCGAGGTCAGCGGTTCGGCCGGCAGCGCGGCCAGTGTCCGCTCGACGGTCTCGGCGATATCGAGAAAGCCGATCTGCCCCTTGAGGAAGGCGTGAACCGCGACTTCGTTGGCCGCGTTGAGAACGGCGGGCGCCGTCCCACCGGCCTTGAGCGCTTCGCGCGCCAGCCGCAGCGCCGGAAAGCGGACCGGGTCCGGATTCTCGAAGGTCAGCGAGCCGATGGCGGCGAGGTCGAGGCGCTTCGCCGGCGTCGGCATGCGCTTCGGCCAGCCGAGCGCATAGGCGATCGGCGTGCGCATGTCGGGGCTGCCCAGCTGAGCCAGCACCGAGCCGTCGGTGTAGGCCACCAGGCTGTGCACGACGGACTGGGGATGGACGACGATATCGATCTGCGATTCCGGCAGGCCAAACAGGTGATGTGCCTCGATCAGCTCGAGACCCTTGTTCATCATCGTCGCAGAGTCGACGGAGATCTTGGCACCCATGTCCCAGTTCGGATGCGCGACGGCCTGGGCAGGCGTCATCGATGCCATGGCCGCGCGATCCAACGACCGGAAGGGACCGCCGGAGGCCGTGAGGATTATCTTCTCCACGGCTTCCGCATGCTCGAAATCGAAGACCTGATAGATCGCGCTGTGCTCCGAATCGACCGGCAGGAGCGTCGCGCGATTGCGGGCGATCTCGGCGAGGATGAGGGAGCCGGCGCAGACCAGCGTCTCCTTGTTGGCCAGCGCGACCACCGCGCCGCGCCGCACGGCCGCCAGGGTCGCTTCGAGACCGGCGGCGCCGACGATGGCCGCCATCACCCACTCTGCCGGGCGATCGCCTGCCTCGGCCACCGCCTCAGGCCCGGCGGCCGCCTCGATGCCCGTGCCGCTCAGGGCCTCCTTGAGCTCGAAATACTTGCCGGCATCGCCGACGACCGCACAGCGCGCCTGCAGCCGGCGCGCCTGCTCCGCCAGCAACTTCACGTTGCTGAAGGCAGTGAGCGCCTCCACCTCGAAGGCCCGTGAATTCCGCTGGATCAGATCGATGGTGTTGCAGCCGACGGAGCCGGTAGACCCCAGGACGGTGACGCGCCGCGGCGCGTTCTCATGTATCGCTGCCACTTGCTGCATCGACTCGTTCATCCCCCAATCGAAGGCCCGCCCCTGGCCGATTCGCCATGCTGCGCCTGCCGTCACATCCCTGTCAACGCCGCAAACGGCTACGAGAGCACCCGTAAGCCGTTGAAAAATCGGCGCCTATTAATAGGCCGCCGTGCCAGGAAGGGCCCTCTTGACCATTGCCTCGACAACTAGGCAAGGTGCGGCCGCGCTGACGCCGGAGTCGGCAGGCACACGGCGCCATCCCTGTAACACTCATCCCTCCCTTGCATGTTCCATGGATACGAGATGTTCCGAGACGCGGCGGCGCTGGAACCGAGGCCTCGCGTGGCTCGCCCTGTCGCTGGCATTGTCGCTCGCCTTCCCTCACGCAGCGACTGCCCATGCCATCGTCATCGCCTCTGAACCGGCTTCGGGCGCCGTCGTCACGGGACCGGACCTGCAGCTTCACATCCGCTTCAACAGCCGCATCGATCATGAGCGGTCGAAACTCGTCGTCGTGTCCGATGACGGGCGCAGCTTTCCCGTAGAGCTGCAAGCCGGCGCGGCCGAGGACGTGCTCGATGGGCGGGTCATGGGCGTTCCCGCCGGCCCCTATCGCATCCGCTGGATCGTGCTGGCCATCGACGGCCACATAACGCGGGGCGACATTCCCTTCGCCGTCACTGTCCCCTAGTTCCCTTGGCACTGCTTCTCGACGTCTACGGCCTGCTCTCCGTCATCCTCAGCGGGTTTCTGCTGACCGCGCAGTCGCTGACGCTTGGTGGGATTGTGTTCCTAGCCATCGTGGCGACGCCGCTGGCCGACGAGATCGGCACAGCGACTATCAGCCGCTGCCGGTGGTTGGCCCAAGCCAGCGCCGCCGCGGTAATCCTGGTTACGGCAGTCAGCCTCGTCAGCGAAGTCGCCGTGCTCGTCGACGCGCTCGACCTTTCGTTCATGAAGGGTCTCAGCGCCGCCTTCGTGATCGCCGGCCTCGTCGAGATCGCGGGCGCGGCGGCTATCGTGATCCTCCTTCGTCCGGGGCGTCGGCCGCCGCACGCCCTGCTGGCGCTCGCGGCCATCGTCGTTCTCGGCGCGGCGATAGCGACCTCGCACGCCATCGCCCATCCGGATGACCGAACGCTGCTGGCGGTCGCGACCGCCCTTCATCGGCTGTGCGCGGGAACCTGGATCGGCGGCATCCCCTATTTCCTGATCGCGCTCGCGGCCTGCCGTGACGGGGCGGCCCGGCGCAAGGTCGGCAAGCGATTCTCGCAGCTCGCCATGGTCAGCGTGGCCGTGATCGTCGCAACCGGTCTCACCATGTCGGTTTTCTACATCGGCTCCTTTGCGGCGTTCTATGGGACGGCCTACGGAATCATGGTCGGGGCGAAGGTGCTGCTCCTCGCCCTGCTGCTGCTGCTCGGCGGCATGAACTTCCTGACCGTCGAGCGGCTGCGTCGAAGTCCCGACACGCCCGTCCTGCCTATGCGACGCTTCGCCGAAGTCGAGATCGGCATCGGCATCACCGTGCTGTTCGTTGCAGCCTCGATCACGTCGCTGCCGCCGGCGGCCGATCTCACCAACGACCGCGTGACGCTGACCGACTATGCCGAACGCCTGACGCCGCACTGGCCAAGCTTCAGCAGCCCCGACCAATCGAGCCTCGCGATCTCGGTCCTGCAGGCGCAACTCGACGGCCAGGCGCAACTCGGGCAGGCGGCGCCGACGGCGTTCGTGCCGGGGGCCGGCATCGCCCCGCCGCGCAATGCGGCGAACATCGCCTGGTCGGAATACAACCATCATTGGGCAGGGATCTTCGTGCTCGCCATCGGCCTGTTGACGCTGGCGGAGCGCACCGGCAGGGGCAATTGGGCGCGGAACTGGCCGCTGCTGTTCGTGCCGCTTGCCATATTCCTGGCCTACCGCGACAGCATCGAAGCCGGTCTCGTAAACGACATCAGCTTCCTGGCCCTGCTGCGCGATGCGGAGTATGTGCAGCACCTGTTCTTCTATGTCCTCATCGCGGCGTTCGGCTTCTTCGAATGGGCAGTGCGGACGGGGCGCTTGCGCTCGCCGCGGGCGGCGCTCCTGTTTCCCATTTTGACGGCGGTCGCGAGCGCCGGACTTCTGACGCACGCCCACGCCATCGCGAACGTCCGGGACCTGCTGCTGATCGAGATCACCCACGTCCCCCTGGCCATTCTCGGCATCATGGTCGCGTGGTCGCGTTGGCTGGAGTTGCGCCTCGATCCCGCCGAAGGGCGACTCGCCGCCTGGGTGTGGCCGCCCTGCATGCTGTTGGTTGCCATCCTGCTTCTCGCCTATCGCGAGGTCTGAATGCACGCCTGCCACGGCTCGACGAGTGGGCTGAAGCCGCCGGGAATGCGCCCGTGACCTTGCCGGAAGCCATGGCCATCATCGCCCTGCTGGCATGGGTGTACCTTCTGCTCCTCCATGGCCGCTTCTGGCTGTGCAGCGAACGTCTGCCGCTGTCGCCCGCAAGCGATCCGCCCCGCTGGCCTGCCGTGACGGCCGTCGTCCCGGCGCGCAACGAGGAAGAGACCATTGCCGCGACCGTCGAGAGCCTGCTTCACCAGGACTATCCCGGGCCGCTGTCGGTCGTTCTCGTCGACGACCGCAGCACGGATGCGACGCGCCAACGCGCGGCGGCCTTGGCCGAGGAAAACGTCAGCCGGCTGACGATCCTCGCCGGCGAACCCTTGCCGGCCGGGTGGAGCGGAAAGTTGTGGGCGCTGCAGCAGGGCATCGCCCACGCGACGCAGGAAAATCCCGCAACGGAGTTCTTCCTGCTCTGCGACGCGGACATCGTGCATACGCCCGACACGTTGCGCGCCCTCGTCGGCAAGGCCGAGAGCGACCGGCGCGATCTGGTATCGCTGATGGCCAAGCTCAATTGCGAAACCGCGTGGGAGCGTCTGCTGATCCCCGCCTTCGTCTTCTTCTTCCAGATGCTCTATCCGTTCCCCCGCGCCAATGACCCCCGCAGCGAGACCGCGGCCGCAGCCGGCGGTTGCGTGCTTATTAGCCGCGCAGCGCTGGAGGGCATCGGCGGCATCGGGGCAATCCGCGGCGCATTGATCGATGACTGCACGTTGGCGCGGGAGGTGAAGCGTTCCGGCGGGCGGCTCTGGGTCGGGCTCGCTGAAGGTACCCGCAGCCTGCGTGCCTACGGCCGGCTCGAGCCGATCTGGATGATGGTGACCCGATCCGCCTTCACGCAGCTGCGCTACTCGGCCCTCATCTTCCTCGGCACTGTGCTGGGAATGGCGCTGGTCTTTCTGGCGCCACCGCTCCTGCTGCTTGGGGCGTTGATTCAGGACGATGCGAGGACCGCCGCCCTCGCGCTGCTCGCATGCCTGCTGATGAGCGCCGCCTACCTGCCGACCATCCGCTACTACCAACAGCGGGCCGCGCTTGCTCTTTCCCTGCCGCTCGCGTCCCTGCTCTACCTCGCCATGACCATCGATTCCGCACGCCGGCACTGGTGGGGCAGCGGCAGTCGGTGGAAAGGCCGCGACTACGGCCCTCGGCGAGTCTCAAGCTGACGGCAGCCTGACAGGCTGGCGTTCGGGCGCGCCAAGGTCTAGGAACATGGAGCATGCAGCAGAGGCATCTCACGGAGATGGCCGCGCCGGCCGCGGTCGAAACTCCATCGGGCAAATCGGCGGGGACCGAGAATTTCCCGGTCGGTTCGTTCCTGCTGCCGGCGCCGCTGCGCCCGCATGTCGCGGCCTTCTACGCCTTCGCGCGGGCGATCGACGACATCGCCGACAACCCGGCCTTGCCGGCCGTCGAGAAGATCTCGCGCCTGGAAGGGTTCGCTGCGGCGCTCACCGGCAAGGACGCGCTGCCCGGGTTCGAGAAGGCCGCCCTGCTGCGCGAGAGCCTGGCGGCCACCAACGTGACGCCCCGCCATGGCCTCGACCTGATCGAGGCCTTCAAGCTCGACGCGGTCAAGCTGCGCTACGCCGATTGGAACGACCTCATCGAGGGCTACTGCATGCTCTCGGCCGCCCCGGTGGGCCGCTATTTGCTCGACCTCCACGGCGAATCCACCGACGGCTACCCGGCGTCCGATGCCCTCTGTAACGCATTGCAAGTCCTCAACCATTTGCAGGACTGCCAGGACGACTATAAGCAGTTGAACCGTGTCTATCTCCCGCAGGACTGGCTGGCGGCGGCGGGGGCTGGCGTCGATGAGCTCTCCCGCAGCGCGGCCAGCCCCGGCCTTCGCCGGGTCATCGACAGGTGCCTGGACGGCACCGATGCCCTGATCGCCGTCGCCCGTACCCTCCCTGGCCGCCTCCGGAACGCCCGGCTGGCCATGGAATCGGCCGTCATCGTGAGAATTGCGGAGAAGCTCAGTGCGCTTTTGCGCCGGCGCGACCCGCTGGCCGGACGGGTAAAGCTCTCCCGCGCCGCCTTCGTCGGCTGCGGACTTTATGGGGTCTGCCGAGGCCTTTTTGTCGCCCGGCAATGAC
>Ga0335076_10002769_pt1 | contig 17474 bp, 12 predicted proteins | sample Lox_Sample_25_FD_206717 | JGI IMG/M metagenome (GOLD analysis project Ga0335076, IMG submission 206717) | Soil microbial communities from Loxahatchee National Wildlife Refuge, Florida, United States - Lox_Sample_2.5 | ecosystem: Environmental > Terrestrial > Soil > Wetlands | place: USA... | reverse complement strand
CGGAAGCGGAGCGTTGAAAACTCCAGCCAGATAATACGTCGGACCAAACCCAACCAAAACACAGGCAAACATCAACCACGCCGTACCGGAGAAGAAATAATGGTCGAAGCGCCGGCCGGGTAGCGCCGTCACCATCTTTGTGACTTCGCGAGGACCAGCCACAGTCGTCGCCATAGTGCTCTCTCCTGTTTAACGGAAATTCAACGCCCCGGGGGAAGTGGTGGGATTTTACAGCACCGGTCCGAGGAATAGAAGGGCGCGCGCTGCCAAACTCAATCTGGGTTCAGAGCTTAGCCCGCAACATACTGATGACATCATCGGACGTGATGACGCCGGTCAACTTGTTGTGTTCATCGACGACCGGGAGGGTCATGAGGTTGTACTTATCGAACAGCTCGGCCACCTCGTTCTCGGCGACGCCTTCATGGCTGAGGACGAGCGGTTCCTGGGTGAGGGACAGCATTGGGGTTGAGGGCGGGGCCAGAACAATCCTGGCCAACGGAACGGCTCCGACCAGCGTCCCGTTCGAATCCACCAGGTAAATGGTGCTGACCACTTCCACGCCACCTTCAAATTCACGCAGCGAATCAATCGCATTCTGTACGGTGGCCGTCACCGGCAGGGCCAGAAACTCGGTCGTCATGCGGCCAGCGGCGGTCTCTTCTTTGTGCTCGAGCAGTTCGACGACGTCTTGCTGCGCTTCCGGTTCCATCTGGACCAGGATCTGTTCGGTGCGTTCCTCCGGCAGATCACCGAGCAAGTCAGCGGCCGCGTCGGGATCCATCTCTTCGACAATCTCGGCGGCTCTCTCGGAGTCGAGAGACTCGACAATCGCCTTCTGAACCTTGGGCTCGACCTCCTCCAGGGCCTCGGCGGCGACGCCCTGGTCCAAAGTCTGGAATACGGCCTGGCGCTCGTCCGGAGCCAGATCTTCGACGATGTCGGCGATGTCGGCCGGGTGCAGCTTGGCGAGACCGTCGTGCGAGATCTTCAGCTTCACGCGGCGCGCCGGATCCGTTTCGATCACATCCACGAAATTCCAGGGAATGGTGCGCGGAGGAATTCGGCCCAACAGGACGCGCAACGCCGTCTTCGGCGCTACACCGCGGAGCAGGCGCCGGACGGCGCCACGCGCTCCCACATCCACCGAAAGGACGCGTAAAACCGGATGCACGCGCGTTGCATCTTTTTGGGCGTCCTTGGGGGCATCCAGTTGCAGGTCGACATCGTTGACTCGGACGACTTTCCGTCCGTTAATGTCGATCACCTGCTGATCCAGGAGGTCACGCTCCAACAGAAAGAGACCTTCCGTTCCGTTGGCCGGCGACCATTCCCCGGATGCGGTGGCGGCCTTGACGCCGCCGTTGATGGCGGATATCGCGGCGAACGGCAGGACGCGGTTGCCCGACTTCGTCTTCACGATGAGCGAGGTGATGCGCGACCGATCCTCCTGCGGAGTCATGGTCACTTCGCGGACACGTCCGCTGGGCGCGCCAGACGGGTCATAGACCGTGGCGCCCAACAGTTCGCTGAGGGCGAGCGTCGTCATCCCGCTAGAGAATAACGAACTCGCGGATGAATCGGAACGAAAATCGAAAGAGAATCCCCCAGACTACCCTCAGCCCCTTGCTGCTCCGGTTGGGACGACCCAAGATCGGCATCCAGAGCGGGAACCCAAACGGTCCCTTCCCCGTATACTAGTCGGATAGCGTGCGCCTCATCTTCGATATCATCGGACAGACCTTCCGTGTCCTCTGGGCGCATAAGTTGCGCTCGATCCTGACCATGTTCGGGATCGCGTGGGGTGTGGGTTCGCTGCTTTTGCTGGTCGGGCTTGGAGAAGGATTCCGATCCGGCAACCGCAAGCAGTTCGACTCCCTTGGCGAGAACGTGATGTTCATCTGGTCGGGCCGCGCCCCGGTAATGCAGGGGAGTTTTACCGCCTTGCGCCAGTACTATCTGACTTACCGGGACTACGAAGACGTTCTCCGCGAGTGCCCGAGCGTTGGCGCCGCCGCTCCCGTAATCCGGCGCAGCGACATCCGCGCGGTTAGTGACTTTTACCAGGCCAGCGGCCAGATCATGGGCGTCCCGGCGAAGTTCATCCAGATCCGCTACTTGCCTATGAATGAAGGCCGCTGGATCAACGAGATGGACGACCTGCAGAAGCGCCCGGTAATCGTTCTAGGCGACGAAGCCAGGCGGACGCTGTTCCTGGGCCGCCCCGCGATTGGAGCGAGCATTCTGCTCAATGGCGTCCGCTTCGAGGTGATTGGCACACTGAAGCGGATCGGGCACGGCGACAACATGAACCAGAATCTCCAGAGCTACGTTCCTTTCAGCGCCATGCACGAGTATTTTCGGCCAACGAACGTCGGCATTGAGACAGACGTCATCTCTTTCATCAACTACCAGCCCAAATCGCGCGCCCTGCATGCAACCGCGCAGCAGGAAGTCCACAAAATCATCGCCCGGAATCACGGGTTCGATCCGAAGAATCCGGATTCCTTTGACGAGTGGGACACGATCAAGACGGTGGACCAGATCGGCAAGATTTTTGACGCAATGAACATGTTCCTGGGAAGTGTGGGACTGGTAACCCTCGCCTTGGGAGCGATCGGCATCATCAACATCATGCTGGTTGCGGTCGCCGACCGGACGCGTGAGATCGGGCTGCGGAAGGCGGTGGGGGCGACCAACGCCAGCATCATGTTCCAGTTTTTTGTGGAAGGAGCGTTCCTGACGCTGCTCAGTGGAGGTATCGGCATCGCCGGCGCCGCGGCGGTGATGGCTCCATTCTCGGGCGTTGAGTTCATTCCGGGATTCGACGCGCCGAAACTGATCCCCGCAACGGCCGCTCTTGCCGTGCTTTCGCTGGCGATCGCCGGCATCGCTGCGGGAGTCTATCCGGCGCGCCGGGCCGCGCTACTGGAACCCGTGGAGGCTCTCCGCAAGGAGTAATCATGCGTAGCGATCTCTTGCTCCAGGCCGTCGCGGCCATGCGTCACGACTTGCGCCGCACCCTGCTCACCATGGCGGGCATGGCCTGGGGCATCGCCACCGTAGTTTTGCTGCTTTCTTACGGCAACGGCTTCGGTAAAGCGATCGAGACGATCTTCGAGAGCTTCGGGGCCACGGCCGTGGGAGTTTTCCCGGGGCGGACCTCGCAGCAGGCCGGGGGCAACAAGGCTGGCGTCCAGATTCGCTTCACCAACGACGACATCGAACTGCTGCGCAACAACATCCCGCTGTGCCGGCATGTGGTGCGCATGGCGCAGAAGGACTCCACGGTTCAGAACAATAACCGCTCCTTCACCTTTCCAGTGATGGGGCTCGATCCCGCGATTCAGGCGATTTGGAACCTCGACATCGAGCAGGGCCGATTTCTGAACGACGCCGATAACATGCAGCACGGGCTCTATGCCGTCATCGCCTCGGAAGCGCGCGACAAGCTCTTCTCCGGCATGCCCGCGGTGGGCGAGTCCATCCGCATCGACGGAGTCACGTTTGAAGTGATTGGCGTGGGAGCGCCCCGGATGCAGGAGGGCGACAACGACAACAACCGCGTCATTTACATCCCCTATAACTCCATGGATGTCGTGAAGGACAACCATTATCTCGACGGGATGTGGCTCGACTCGGCCGGGCTTGACCACGACAAACTGGAAAAGACCATACGCGAGACGCTGGCCACGGCGCACAACTTCAAAGCCGACGACCATCGCGCGGTATTCGTCTTCGACGCGCAGAAGCAGCTCTCGCAGTTCAATATCCTCTCCTGGGGGCTAAAGGTTCTGCTGGCTCTGATCGGCACTATCACACTGGGCATTGGCGGCGTCGGCCTGATGAATATCATGCTCGTGTCGGTGACCCAGCGTACCCGGGAAATTGGCGTGGAAAAGGCTCTGGGAGCTCGGCGGCACGATATTTTGTTTCAGTTCCTCGCCGAAGCGATGGTCATCACGGCGTTCGGCGGCGTCATGGGGATTCTGCTGTCCTATGCAGTTTCGATTCTGGCGGGTCGCATCACGTTCTACAGCGCTATGGCCTCGCATGCTGAGGCGGCGGACATCCGCCTGATTGTGTCGCCCATGATCCTGTTGGTGGCTACGAGCATCCTCGCGGTGGTGGGCGTGATCAGCGGGATGGTGCCTGCGCTTCGCGCGGCGAACCTCGACCCGATTGAAGCCTTGCGCTATGAATAGGGGTTCACGCCGGCCATCGCGGATGATCTAGAATCACAGACCACCGATGCCGGACGACATTCTCAGCATACCCCCGCCTCCCGCCGACAAGCGGCTCGGCTACGGCTCGGATGCGAACCAGTTTCTCGATTTGCGGCTACCCTCTTCGAAAGAGAAGACCCAGCCGGCGTATCCCGTGGTGATCAACATCCATGGAGGGTACTGGCGAGCCAAGTACAACCTGGAACATGCAGGCCATTTGTGCGCCGCGCTCACCGCGAAAGGACTGGCGACAGCCAATCTCGAATACCGTCGCGTGGGCAACGAGGGAGGAGCATGGCCGGGAACTTTCGCCGATATCCGTTCGGCGTACAGATTTCTGACGCAGAATGCGTACCAGCACAAGCTCGATTCGCGGAGGATCGTGGTAATCGGCCACTCGGCCGGAGGCCAACTGGCGCTGTGTCTCGCGGCTCACGAGCCCGGTATTACGCGAGCCGTGGCGCTCGCGGGAGTTGTCGAAGTGCGGCGCGCTTACGAGCTCCACCTCAGTAATGACGCCGTGGTCGAGTTCCTGGGCGGCACGCCGAGTGAAGTCCCGGACCACTACCGCGAGGCTGATCCGATGGAACTCTCCATTCCGCAGGCGGAACAGTGGCTCGTTCATGGCTCCGCCGACGACACCGTTCCACCGGACTTCAGCCGTGACTATGTCGCCGCCAAGCAGCGGCGCAAGGGCAAAGAAAAGGAAGACGCGCACCTGCTCGAGATTTCCGGTGCTGGACATTTTGACGTCATCGATCCGCGAACTGGGGCCTGGAAACAAATCGAGGAATTGGTGCAGCTGCTCACTGCATAACCGGAGTATTGCCCTTTCGGTATTTGCTGCCGTCTGCGAAATCGCATAGACTTTCATTCACCTTAAGCTGACCGCGAGTGACTGACGTGCATCGCACACAGTGGTCCGCTTCCTCCGGGGCAAATGACACCGAACAAGACACCGGCAGCAGCAACAAGGGATGTGCCGCTCAATAACGAAGAGCTGTACGGCATGTTGTTTCAGCACAGCCTCGACGGCTTTATGTTGACCGCGCCGGATGGCTCGATTCTTGACGCGAATCCGGCCGCCTGCCGGATTCTGGGGCGGACTCGGTCTGAAATTCTGCGCGAGGGGCGGCAGGGTCTGATCGATAGCGCTGATCCCCGGCTCCCCGCTCTGATCGCCGAGCGACAAAGAACCGGCCGGGCTCACGGCGAACTAAGCGCCCGACGGAAGGATGGCACGCTCTTCCCCATCGAATTCTCATCCGTGGTTTTCAAGAATCACGAAGGGAATTCCCGAACCTGTCTGATCATCCGCGACATTACCGAACGTAAGGCCGCAGAAGCCGAACGCGACCGACTGATCGCTGAACTTCAGGAAGGGCTGTCACGAGTGAAAGCTCTGAGCGGATTGCTGCCCATCTGCGCATCCTGCCGGAAAATCCGCGATAAGGAAGGCGAGTGGCACAATCTGGAGGTGTACATCCGCAACCATACCGAGGCCGATTTCAGCCACGGCATCTGCCCGGATTGCCGCCGCGAGCTCTATCCTGAAACGCTTCGCAGCTAACGCGGAGGCATACTGCGCGTAGTCATTGACACCTCCGAGCCCGACCCATACCATTCTCGGTTTCACAGAAGGCCTTCATGCCGAATTCTCTGAGGCGTCACCGCTGTCTGCTCGCACTCACTGCGGGCCTGCTACTTACTGCGGCCTCGACCCCGGTTCCGCAGGCGGACCCCACGCGTTATATCAGCGACATCAAGTCGCTCTCCGCCCCCGAAATGGAAGGCCGTGGAGCAGGCACCAAGGGTCTGATCCGCGCCGAGCATCTGATTGAGAAGCGCTACCGGGAACTCGGACTCCAACCTGCCGGCGTCAACGGCTATGCCCAGCCCTTCGCGGTGATCACGGGTGCGAAGCTAAAGTCGGACAACAACTGTTCATGGCAAGTAGCTGATTCCAAGAAGAGTCTCAAGATCGATGAGGACTTTGTTCCATTTAGTTTTTCCTCGTCCGGAGAAGTAGCGGCCCCTGCGGTTTTTGCGGGATACGGCGCCACGGCTGATGAATTTCACTATGACGACTACGCCGGGCTTGATGTCAAAGACAAGATTGTGGTCGTCCTGAGATACGAACCGTCTGGCTTCGCCGAGAAGAGCGGGAACCACGGACTGACCCAGCATGCGCAAGTCATCACCAAAGCGATCAATGCGCGCAACCACGGGGCCAAGGCCGTGGTGGTGTTGAATGGCAAGCTCGGCGATGGCGAAGAGGACATGCTCACGCGGTTCGGCAGTGTCAGTGGTCCGGAGAATATTGGCCTGGTGATGGTGCAGCTAAAGAATGCGGCGGCCGAGGCTTGGTTTCAGTCCGCTGGAAAGTCGTTGAAGGAGGTCCAGGAGCAAATTAACTCGACAACGAAGCCCGCGTCGTTCGCTTTCCCTGAGACCCTGCGATTGTCGCTGCACACCGACATCGAAACCACGCGCGCCACCGTCAACAATGTCCTCGCGTGGCTTCCAGGACAGACCGATGAATATGTGATCGTCGGTGCGCACTACGACCACCTGGGGCGGGGGAACTTCGATTCTCTGGCTCCATCGCAAATTGGGCAGATTCATCCGGGCGCCGACGACAATGCCAGCGGCACGGCTGGAGTCCTCGAACTGGCCCGGTTGCTGGCCCCTCAGCGCGGACAGCTGAAGCGCAGCATCCTGTTCATGGATTTCGCGGGGGAAGAACTCGGGCTGCTTGGCTCGGCTGCGTGGGTCCAGAACCCGACGCGGCCCCTCACGAAGGCCGTCGCCATGATCAACATGGACATGATCGGCCGCATCAAAGACGACAAGGTGTACATCGGCGGAGTTGGTACGGGTTCGACCTTTAAGTCTGTGCTCGAACAAGCACAGAAAGAAACGCCGTTCAAGATTGAATACTCGGCCGGGGGATATTCATCGAGCGATCACACTTCGTTTGTGTCGAAGAAGATTCCGGTGCTGTTCTTCTTCTCCGGACTGCACAGCGATTACCACAAGCCCTCAGACACATGGGACAAGATCAATGCGCCGTCGGCAGCACGGCTGCTCGACATGGTGGGGAACGTGACTCTGCAACTGGCGAACGCGCCAGACGCGCCTGCGTTCCAGGTGGTGGCTGAGGATAAGCCGCCCGCCGGGGGCGGTGGCGCAGGATACGGACCTTACTTCGGGTCGATTCCAGACTTTGGTCAGACTGAAAATGGTGTGAAGTTTTCCGATGTACGACCAACCTCACCGGCCGCGAAGGCAGGGTTGAAAGCCGGAGATATTCTGGTCCAGTTTGGCGACAAGCCCATCAAGAATCTCTACGATTTCACAGATGCCTTGCGTCGCAGCAAGGTGGGAGATGTAGTCGAGGTGAGGGTGCTGCGGGACGGACAGCCGGTCACCGCCAGCGTGAAACTGGAGCAACGGAAATAGCGATCATGGCCACAAATGATAACGAGAAGAAAGACCGTGCACCACGAGGGACCCGAAGGATCGCAAAGGACTTCGCCGATTGGCGTTTCCTTCCTGTGACTTCGTGACCTTCGGGGTGAATTGACTGCTCCGTGGGTAGTGTCCCAGTGTGAATTTCTGAGCGCAGTCCGTGGGGGCCGTCGGCGCTTAAGCAGGAACGTAGGTCAACCGAATCACGTCATCGGCGATTAAATCGCTGGCCACCAGGTGGAGCGGCGGCCGGGGGCCGGCGAAGAATGGCGTGCCACCACCAAGCACGACGGGACGGAAGTAGAGTCGATACTCATCGATAAGACCGGCATTGGTCAGGCTTTGCGCCAGGACTGTTCCGCCGACGTAAACCTCGCCAGCCAGCTCAGCCTTCAGCCTGCGTATCACCGTCTCGAAATCATCCACGACAAGCGTAGCGTTGGGGCCGGCTGCCTTGAGGGAATGCGACACAACCCACTTCGGCCGGCTCCGCCACGCCATTGCGAAAGCTCGTTCGTCCGCGTCCCAATCGGGAAGATCTTCGTCCCAATAGCGCATGATCTCGTACATGCGGCGACCGTAGATGAGTCCTGTCAGTCCACGCACCAGTTCAATGAAGTGACGGAAGGCCGCGGGTACCGGCGTCCCAAGCTTCATGTGGTCGATGTAGCCATCGAGGGAGAGGTTCAATCCATAGACAAGTTTTGCCATGCCGCTAGTCTCCTCCCAGGTGCTTCAGAATACATGAGCCGACGGTCGCGCACGAGGTGAGGTTGAACACTATCTGGCGCGCCGCATTGTCGGTGTGACCAATAACCAGAGGTCCGCTTCCCCAATCGCGAGCTTCAAACTGAGACACTGCCGGTGCGCAGCAAGGACGTTCCGCGGTCCCATCCCTGGTCCATCCCTTATAATCGACGGTCGCACAGAGAGGGAAGCCTTTGCCTTTCGATGATCTACGCCAGTGGATCGCCGCGCTGGACCGCGCTGGCGAACTGAAGCGTATCCAGACCGAAGCCGACCCGATACTCGAGATTGCCGAAATCACTGACCGCGTTTCGAAAAGCCGCGATGCCAAGGGTGCGTGCGGCGGGCCTGCCCTGCTGTTCCAGAATGTCAAAGGCAACCCCGGCTCGCAACTGCTGATCAATCAATTCGGATGCGACGCGCGCATGAAGCTGTCGCTCGGCGTCGGTTCCTTCGATGAGATTGCTGGCCGCATCCGTATGTTCATGGATGTCAAATCGCCGCAGGGTTTTCTCGACAAGCTGAAGATGCTCCCGTTGCTAACCGAAGCCGGCAAGTTTTTCCCGCGCACGGTGGCGACCGGACCGTGTAAGGAAGTCATCAAGCGGGACAATTTCTCGCTCCTCGACTTCCCGGTGCTGCAATGCTGGCCGAAGGATGGCGGACGATTCATTACCCTGCCGTGCGTGACCACGCGCGACCCCAGGTCTGGCAAACGCAATCTCGGCATGTACCGGATGCAGGTGTACGACGAACGCACGACTGGAATGCACTGGCAGCGGCAAAAGGTCGCAGCCGAACATGCCAGGGAGCGCATGCGGGCAACCGTCGAGGGCAAGTCGGCTGCGGTCGACATCATGGCACGCTCGTCAGGGGGAGCCGTCCTCGCTGAAGGCGATCGGCCTTCGGGGAAAATGGAGGTCGCGGTCGCCATCGGCACCGACCCGGTGGTGACTTTTTCGGCGATCGTGCCCGCGCCACCTGAGGTCGAAGAGTATTTGATCGCGGGATTCCTTCGCGGCGCTCCGGTGGATCTGGTGAAATGCGAAACTGTCGACCTTGAAGTTCCTGCATCGAGCGAGATCGTGCTCGAAGGATACGTGAACCTGGACGAACTTCGTTCCGAAGGCCCCTTCGGCGACCACACCGGTTTCTATTCACTCGAAGATCTCTATCCCGTCTTTCATGCCACCTGTGTGACACATCGCAAAGATCCGATCTACGCGACGACGATTGTGGGCAAGCCTCCGCAGGAAGACGCGTACATGGGTAAAGCGGTCGAGCGGATCTTTCTGCCGCTGATGAAATTGACCATCCCAGAATTGGTGGATATCAACCTGCCGATCGAAGGCGTGTTCCACAACCTGATGATCGTGTCGATCAAGAAGTCCTATCCCGGACAGGCCCGCAAAGTGATGAATGCCATCTGGTCACTGGGCCAGGCCATGTTCACCAAGTGCGTGATCGTCGTCGATGAAGACGTGGACGTACAGGATTTGGGCGATGTGACGCTGAAAGTTCTGAACCACATCGATCCCGAGCGCGACATCCAGTACACGATGGGGCCGGTGGATTCGCTGGACCACGCATCGCGCCTGCCAAACTACGGATCGAAGATGGGTATCGACGCGACGCGTAAGTGGGCAACTGAGGGCTTTGCCCGTCCGTGGCCCGACGAGATTGTGATGGACTCGAAGACCAAGACTTTGGTCGACGGGAAGTGGAAGGCGCTGGCCAAAGAACTTGGGATCGAGTGACTCGCACCTCGAACCGCCTGCACTGGGACCGGGTGCTTACTCAGGCTTAGTTCTCAATCTTGATCCTCGCCAAAGTCCTTACCACCTCAGCATCTTCGGACTTGCGCACTTCAATCCGTACAGCCGTTCCCTCAGCATACCGCTTGGCGTTGGCGATCATCTTCAGAATGCCAGATGGGAGCTGGCTTTTCCGCGCTACGGCGACGGCCTTAGCTCCCAAGACGAAACAAGCCAGGAAGCATCCCGCACGAGGGCCCAGATAGAGGATGTTGCGCTTCTTCCGTTTCAGCCGCAAAGACCATCCGGCCTTCACGGAATAGCTATTCCACTCGGCTCCGTCCAGTTCCAGATCGCTTTTCAGGTCAGCGACGAGTTCGTCCCACAAAACGCTGGCCTGACCTAAGACCGATGACAACTCCTTCTTTGTTGGCTGCTTCTCGTGTCCTACGAACGCGTTTGCGAGCATAGTCGTTCCTCTCCGGAATGCTCATTCCCAAGCTCAGCGCACTGGCCCAAACAGGGTTCGCGCGCCCCATGCAGCAGCAATGCCGAACAGCACGATGAAGCCTGCGCCAGTCCAATGATCGGTAGTTGCGCCCTTGCTCCATGCCTGGAGCACTGCAATCACTCAAACAAAGAACGTTGCAATGGCACCGATCGCGAGAATCTTCAGCAGCATGATTCGAATCCTCCAATGTTCCGGGCATTTCCGGCGGAGATGATGTCGAATGGATGGTGCGCCAGATCGACGAAACGCGCAGTGACCGCGCTCACGCGCTCGTCGGATAACACCCGCCGAGAAATGGAGAGATGGGGGTGGGCTCAGAACTGCGGTTTAGCATCAACTCGTTCGTATCCCTGGCATTGCAGCACGGGCAGGCGGGGATACTTCGGAAAGGCGGGATCGTTTGCGGAACGCGAACAGAAGAAGAAAATCGAACCGCGGTCCGACTCGATTAGCCGCATGAAGTGGCACTCGGCACACAGGCCGGCCCTGCTTGGCTGTTTCATTGCTGGCTCGTCGCTCACGACAACAGGATAACGCCCTGCCGAGTGTGCCGTGCTGCCCCAGTTCCGATGAAAATGACGCACGTGTCCCGACACAGGGCGGTCAGCAAAAATTCTGCTTTGAGCCTGAAAAAATATTCATCGCATCTTGACGAATCTTTACAACCGATTCCTTGAATCTCTCCCAGCCTTTTTGTTATAAGTCCGTTCCAATCAAGGAGGTTCTACGGTGCCATTTCCTAGCACAGGTGTCTTCGCCGCCCGCTCGAAGTCCTTGCTCGGCTTTTCTTCGGTACTCCTGAGTGTCGTGCTCTTCAGCCAATTCGCCTCCTCCCAGCAGACTTTGGGCGCCATCACTGGCACGGTGACCGATCCGTCGGGCGCGGTCGTGTCCGACGCCGCGGTGAAAGCAGTGAATATCGCGACCAATCTCGAAGTTGCGGCGATTACCAAATCGAATGGCTCTTTTGTGATTCCGGACCTTCCCGCCGGCACCTATCGAGTGACAGTGACCAAGGACGGCTTCAAAACGGAGACCCACACACAAATCCTGGTGTCCGGCAACCGTACAACAACTGTGGACACGTCTCTAGCGGTGGGCTCGATCGGCACCACGGTGGAAGTGACCGCCATACCGTTGATGAACCAGGTGGACACCACGATTGGCTATGTCGTCGATACCAACACCATCGAAACCACCCCGCTGGGCACGGGTAGTTTCACGCAGCTGGCAATTCTCAGTCCCGGCGTTCACGCGGACTTCCTCGGTGGAGGAGGCGCCAACACAGGCCTAGGCAATCAGGCGATCTTCGCCAATGGAAACCGCGACACCAGCAATAGTTTTTCCTTGAACGGGGTCAGCACGAACAACCTGTTCAACGGCAATTCGACCAGCCAAGTGGGTGAGAACCGCTTCGTGCTCAACACGGGTGAGAATTTCGGCGCGGGCGGCACCATCCAAACCAGCACATCGGTCTATGGAGCCATCGGCCAGGCTCTTCCCACCCCGCCCCCCGATGCCATTCAGGAAATCACCGTCAACTCCTCGCAGTACGATGCCACACAGGGCAACAACAGCGGTGCGCACATCGGCGTGAACCAGAAATCCGGCACCAACACGCTGCACGGCTCGCTTTGGGAACAATGGCAGAACAGCGATATGAACGCCACGCCGTTCTTCTACAATGCCGCCGGCATCCCCCGTCCGTACCAGAATCGAAACGCTTTTGGCCTGACCATCGGTGGACCGATCGTTAAGGACAAGTTGTTCTACTTCGGGTCCTATCAAGGAGTGCGCATTGCCGATGCAGAGGCTTCCACCAAAGATGTAACCGTACCTCTGGGCTTGACCGATGACCGCAGCACGCAGGGCATCATTAACATGATTGCGTCGACGTACGCCGCCAGTGGCACCACCATTACCGCGGGCCAGATCAATGGCGCTGCCGCGCAGCTGCTGAATGCCAAACTGCCCAACGGGAAGTTTCTGATCCCAAGCGCGCAGATCACTGATGCGACAGAGGCTCAGCTGCTGGGCTTCGACGCCGTCGTACAAGGCCCCAATACTCAGGCCACGGTAAACCAGGGGATTTTCAGTGTCGACTATCTTGCAAGCAACAAGGATCGCCTGGCTGCGCGATATTACGTTCAGAGCAATCCCACGAACAATCCATTTGGCGCGGTCGGTTCGTTGCTCGGATTTGCCCAGCAACTCTCGGCTGGCAGCCAGGTGTTCTCTCTTGCGAACTCCATCGCCCTCTCGCCCAACCTCACCTGGGAGCAGCATGTGGGTTTCACTCGCCTGCGCGCGTATGCACATACCACGAAGGGTTTTACGCCAAGCTCGGTCGGCATAACTCTGCCTGGTTCGGCGACTTTTCCTCAGTTCGATATCTCCACGTCGGATCCCACAATTGATGGTGGCTTGGAATTTGGTCCCAGCACCAGCTTTGGCGATGGTGGCATGTTCCAGAATCAATGGGAATACGGGACTTCCGCGAGTTGGGTGAAAGGAAGACACATCCTGAGCATCGGAACGATGTGGGACCACAGCCAGCTCAACGTGCTCAATAACAACACCAATACCGATACGCTCGATTTCAGGACCTTCCTTACTTTTGTCGAAGGCACATTGCACGGCGGAGATGAGTTCGCTGGTTCGGCGAACCGTTACTACCGCGCCAATACCGTCGGCACTTACATCAACGACAACTTCAAGTTGAGGAAGAACCTCACGGTAACGGCCGGGTTGCGTTGGGACATCGACGGGCCGCTCTCAGAGAAGTATGGCAAGCTCACTGCCTTTGACCCTTCGAAATACAGTTATGTGCAATGCACTGTGGGTGGCGTTGCGGCAGACCCGGCTCTGAATACTTGCGACAGCGGGACAGACGTGATTACCGGCTCTGGCCTGCTCATTGCCGGCAACAACAAAACTGGCGGCACGCCTGGGGCCAGCAATTCGCTCATGAAAAATCACCAGTGGGGCTTCGCGCCGCGCCTTGGCATCGCGTGGGCTCCGACGTCCAAGATGACCGTGCGCGCGGGCTACGGCATGTATTACGACCGCGGCGAGTTCTTCAGCTACTTGTCGCCCAGCGCCGGCTCCGGATTTAACGGCCCATTCGGCGTTACGCTCGCGCCGCCATTCGTGCAACCGATCTCCGTGTTTAGCGGCGCGACTCTTTCTCAGCCGTTCGGAACCACCCTGCCACCGCCTCCGCCAGCAACGGGAGCAGCCTTCCAGGCCTATTTGCCCAACCTCGAACAGACCGCGTGCGGTTTCCCGGGATGCTGGCCGTCGGGCAATCTTTATGGTCCATTCCTGTATGGCGGCTACGACATCAATAACAAATTGCCTTACACGCAGAATTGGACACTGGACCTGCAATATCAGGCCTCCAACGATTGGATCTTCGAGGTCGGGTATGTCGGTAATCACGGCACCCATCTGGTGCTGCCCATCCCCTTCAACCAGCCCATCATCGCCACATCGACGAATGTTGTGAATGGGCAGACCAGTTCCTACGGAGGCACCTCTCCGTTGTTCCTGGATAACGAACCTGTCTTTACGAACGAATTCGCGGGCAATGCGCCAATGCGCGTACCCTATCCCGGCTACGACATGAACTCCGTGTCGTACAAGGCAGAGGGCACTTCGAACTTCAATGCGTTGCAACTCCAGGTTCACAAGCGCTTCTCCCACGGCCTGCAATTTACCTCGTCTTATACCTGGTCTCATGCGCTTGACGAGCAGAGCGGCCTGGGGCTGTTTTTCACCGGCAACAATCCGCTGAATCCCCGGGCCAACTATGCCTCCGCGGATTTTGACCAGACTCACGTCTTTCTCATCAACTACAGCTATACGCTGCCGAAAGTCGTGGACAGCGGGGCGTTGAGCTACCTGACCAATGGCTGGACCATTGGTGGCCAGACCGTGGCGCAAAGCGGGCAACCCTTCAGCGTCTATGACTTTTCAGGCTCGGTCGCGAGTCTGTACTACGGCACCAGCAACTATATTGGGAACCCCATTGTGCCCCTGGTACCGGGCGTGACCCCGAAGCAGGCAGCAAAGGGCGCGAATTGCCCCGCAGGAGTTTCGGCGGCCCTTTGCAAGCTCAATTCCGCCGATTTCCTACCCCAATTCGTGGCTCCGGGAACCAACGGGGTTCCCGCTGGAGACAGTTCTGGGTCCGATCTCTATGAGTCGTTATACGGAACTACAGGCCGGAACGTCTTTCGAGGTCCGTTCCAGGTGCGCTTCGATATGAGCCTCGCCAAACAGTTCACGTTCAAAGAGCGCTTCCATCTCAAGTTTGAGGCCGACGCGTTCAACATTTTCAATCACCCTGATTTCGACGCTCCGAACAACGACGTGACCTTCTTTCCCGGTTTCGAGGGCCCTCCATCGATTCCGCCAGAGGGTAGCTTGGGCGTCATCCAGCACACGATTGGCAGCCCACGCTTCCTGCAGCTCTCGTTGCATTTGGCCTTCTGATTTTGAAACGAGGATGAGCAATACTTCTTCGGATTAAAATGAAACCTCGGAGGTTTGGACAAAGGCCTGATCAGCGTAGAGCTGACGGCCGTTGTTCTTTTGCAGCGCGCGGGAGCGCTGGCTTGGGGCAACGAGGGCGGCACGCTGCCATAACCGCGTGGCAGCGGCAAATGACTCCGTGGGGACAGCCGCCATCAGCTGTCCGTCGAGCGCAGTTCGACCGTTCTTAGTCGCCATTTGGCGGCTCTCCTCGCGACGACATTCGTACTCTTTCGGTATACTGAATACCTAATGCCGGTTCTGAAAAATATCGCCGCTATCGCCAAGGGCATGAGCATCACCTTTATGGAGATGTTCCAGCCGACGACCGTGGAGAATTATCCCGACGGCAAGGGACCGCTCAAAGGGGCGCGGTTTGAAGCCCGCTTCCGCGGTGCGCACGTGTTGCAGCGCGACGAAAACGGGCTGGAGAAATGTGTGGCCTGTTTTCTGTGCGCGGCCGCTTGTCCTTCGAATTGCATCTATATCGAGGCCGCCGAGAATACGGCAGAAAATCGCGTCAGCGGCGCCGAGCGCTATGCCAAGGTCTATAACATCGATTACAACCGGTGCATTTTCTGCGGGTATTGCGTGGAAGCGTGCCCGACCGACGCGATCACCCACGGACATGGATTTGAGCTGGCAACGTTCAACGCCAGCAACCTGGTCTACCGCAAGGAGCAAATGCTGGCCCCCCGGCCAGCACACATGGGAGCCAACGTCATCTTCAATCAGGCCGACGTGGACGGTGGAGCTCCGGCGCAGATGGTTCCGGGGAGCTAACCTTCGAGACGAATTTCGATTGCAACCACACGCCGGTCCTTCGAGACCGGCGTTCGTGCATGTGTGAACGAATCTTAGCCGCAGATCCGCACGGATGCCCAGGGATCAACTAAGAGCTGGAGGCTGGGAGCTAGAAGCTTTCTTATGGCTGACTTTTTACAAACCGTGAAGGAACGCGTCGTCGTCTATGACGGCGCGATGGGGACCAACATCCAGAAACGCAATCCGACCCTGGACGATTACTGGGGGAAGGAGAATTGCAGCGAAGTGCTGGTGCTGAGCCGGCCCGATATTATCCGCGAGATTCATGCGGACTTCTTCCGCGTGGGTTGCGACATCGTCGAGACCAACACGTTCGGGGGAAGCAGCATCGTGCTGGGTGAATTCGACCTGCGCGACCGAGTGCATGAGATCAACGTCAAGGCCGCGCAACTCGCCAAGGAAGTAGCCCAGCAGTTCTCCACGAAGGACCGGCCGCGCTTCGTCGCTGGGTCGATGGGGCCGACGACCAAGCTTCCGTCGCTGGGACATATTACTTTTGACGCCATGGTTGCGTCTTACGAAGAGCAGGCAGCGGCGCTGATCGAAGGTGGAGTCGATGTACTGCTCGTCGAGACGGCGCAGGATCTGCTGCAAGCTAAGATCGCGACAATCGCCGTACTCGAGGCTATGCGCAAGGCCGGCAGGCGGCTGCCCGTGCAAGTTCAGGTCACGTTACAAGACGAAAAGGGAGCGATGTTGCTGGGGACGGAGATTGGCGCGGCGCTGACTGCGTTAGAGCCCTTCGACGTCGATGCGATTGGAATCAACTGCGCCACCGGACCGAAGGAAATGAACGATTCGGTACGCTATCTCGGCCTGAACTCTACCAAGCATGTTTCTGTGTTGCCGAACGCAGGACTGCCCGAAAACGTGGGCGGCCATCCGGTTTACAGGCTCAACCCAGCGGAGCTCGCGCAGTATCACAAGCACTTCGTGCAGGATTATGGAGTTCGCATCGTCGGTGGATGTTGCGGTACGACGCCGGAGCACCTGAAAGCTGTGGTGGACGCGGTTTCTGGCGTTGAGCCCGCCAAGCGGGACATCAAGCGAGTGGGCGCCGCTTCGAGCGCGTACACGACCGTTCCTCTCGACCTCGAACCCAAGCCGCTGATTGTTGCGGAAGAAATGAACACGACGACGCGCGTCGAGCATTTCCGCAAGCTGGTACAGGGAAAGAAATACGACGAGATTCTGGGGTTGGCGAAGAGGCTGGTGAACGACGGATCGCACATGCTGGATTTGTGCTGTGCCATCGTCGGCGAGGACGAGAAGGGATATATCACTTCAATTCTGGAGAAGATCGCCACGCGTGTTCCGGCGCCCATCCTGGTGGACTCAACTGAGGCCGATGTGGTGGAGGAGGCCCTAAAGCGCATCCCCGGGCGGGCCATCATCAATTCCATC
>Ga0335076_10002768_pt1 | contig 17478 bp, 18 predicted proteins | sample Lox_Sample_25_FD_206717 | JGI IMG/M metagenome (GOLD analysis project Ga0335076, IMG submission 206717) | Soil microbial communities from Loxahatchee National Wildlife Refuge, Florida, United States - Lox_Sample_2.5 | ecosystem: Environmental > Terrestrial > Soil > Wetlands | place: USA... | reverse complement strand
CCATCCACGAGCCGGCATAGATGTTGAGCGCGCTGGCGATGAAGTCGCCGAGCGCCGCGGGGAAGGTGCCGCACGCCGGGATGAACGCAAAGTAGCGCGGGTGGTCGCATCGGCTCGTGTACGGCAGGACGTGCTCCTCGAGCTCGCCAAGCAAAGCGTCAAAGTCGCGGGGACCCTGGGGTCCGTCCGGCACCCGCATCGCCATCTCCTCCGGGGACGCCCGTCGCAAAGCTGGTCCGTCCGCGACCGCCGCGAGTTGGGCGACAAGCATGTCGACGGTCCGATAGCCGAGCTCGCGCATCGTGACGGCATCGAGCGCGAGAGGATCGCCGCCATCACGCCGATGACCACGGAATCCCGACATCAACCCTCCAGGGCCTACCTCCGGCGCGAGCGCCTGCCCCTTCCCCTCGAGATGCCGGCGCTCGGCTCCTCTGTTGTGCTCAGAGTCTATTGAAGCGGCCCGGACGCGGGCCCGTTTTCGCCGGCGGCGAACGCGGATCGAGGCCGTTAAGTACGACGGGGGCCCCATGCGGGACCCCCGTCGCTGATCCCAACAACGCACCCACGGCCGGGTTGGGTGCGTCCTCCGGAGATCGATTCCGAGGCTGAAACTCGCCGGCGAGTCGAAAGTTGCGCTGACCTCCGACGAACCTCGACCAAGCCGCTCCTGCGATACTTAGCTGTCCCCTCCGGGGGCGTAGCTCAGTTGGTTAGAGCGCCGGCCTGTCACGCCGGAGGTCGCGGGTTCGAGTCCCGTCGCTCCCGCTGTCGGAAGTGCCTGGAAATCAGGCACAAGGCGACCTCTTGGTTTAGCGTGATCTGGAGCGTCGTACCACCCGCCACCGTCAGCCCGCAGTGATCGACGTGAGATCCAGATGAGACGGAAGATCGGACGGCGTCGCGGCCCCGCGCTCGCGGTTCCACTCGCAGCCGCCGCGTGTCTGGCCGTGGCCTGCGCCGTCGCGGGCGCGGCGCCCAACTCCGCGCCGGGTCCGCCGGTCGCGGCATCGACTCAGAGCGCTGATCCGCCGGCAGCCTGCACGGCCGAGCGGCCCGTCGTCGTGCTCGATCCGGGACACTCAGGCGGCCCCAACTTTGACTCCACCGCCGAAGTCGACGGACCCAAGCCGGTCACCGCGCTGGGCATCACGTTCCATCCCGTCGACATCGACAACTCGGGCATCCAGTCCATCGACAACGGCGGAGCGCCGGGCGAGCGCGTCACCATGTGGCTTGCGGCGCTTCGGATCGAGAAGATCCTCAGCTCCATGGGCTACACCGTAGATCTCACGAAATCGAGCGCCAACGAGAACGTTGGGCTGCTCGAGCGGGTTCGCGAGGCGATCAATGACCACGCGACGATCGCGGTCAGCCTGCACTACAGCGGCGGGATTCCGTTTGGAGACGCCAATGCCCACTTCGGCGTAACGCCGCAACAGGTCGGCCGCTACCGCACCAACGTCTCCAACGGTGACACCATCCGCTTCACCAACGGGCGCGTCGCAGCCGAGTCCCAGCGGGACGCGAGGATAATCCAGCGGAGCCGGGCCGCCGCCGGCGACGCGGTGGATGTGGCTCCGCTCGACGCGAGCTTTCCCAAGTCCCGTGGTCTCCCGGCGTACGGCGACATCTCGATCGTCCAGGTCGTGGACCAGCGTTTCCCGTGGATCTACAACGAGGACGGCGACATCGGATTCAATTTCCACGCCTACACGTCTGGGATCGCCAACGGGATCGAGCGGGCGGTGCCGATCGCACCATGCCTGCGCCCCCAGGTCCGACCAGGTACGTCCTGATCCGTGGCCCAGCGTTCGACCCGCGGCCGTGAACCCGAAGCACGGCTCAGTCGACGGGATCGTCGAGCCATTCGGCCGCTCGCATCACCGTCCGCCCGGAGAACTCGGCGCAGCCCTTCCACACCTGCATCCGCCGCGGAACCAGCCGGACATAAACGAACCCCCGCATCGACCGGGGAACCCCGGACGCTCGTGCGTATCCGTCCGCCGCGGTTTCGTCGATCTCGCCCCACGGCACGATCTCTGCCGTCGCATCGATCATGAGGACGTCTCCGGTGCTCCCGATGGCCGCTCGGACCTTCGGCTGGGCTCGGACGTTCCTCGCGATCCGGCTGTCCTCGGACGTCGCCGTCGTCAACCGAACGCCATCCCACCAGAAGGATACGGGGATCAGGTGTGGCCCCTGCCCATCGCTCACGGTCGCGAGCCACAGGTTGGTGTTGGACCGGAGATGTTCGAGCGCGGCCTCGCGCCGTTCGGACAGCGTCCGAGCCTGGACCTCGCTCACATACGCTCCGCTGGCGCGCTCCACTCGACGCCTGCATCGTCGAGCAGCAACCGTCCGATCCGCTGCGCGCGCCGTGCGGCGTTCTGGTCTCCCTCTGCCGCGGCGACGATCGATCCCTTCATGAGGATGTGCCACTGGCGGGCGAAGTCCTGCGCGTCGCGGATGCCGGCCTCGCGCGCGAGACCCTCGAGGAATCCGCGGATCCCCGCCAGGTAGGACACGCTGGCTCGGTGCACCGGGTCTGCCGGGTCTGGATGCTCGAGCATCACGTTGATGAACGAGCAGCCCTCGAAGTCGTCTCGATGGAACCACCCGTCGAACACGTCGAAGATCGCCAGTAGCCGCGACTTGGGGTCGTTGGCGCGCTGCGTGACCTCTCCCTCGAGCCAGCGTCTGGTCCACTCCTCCTCGCGGCGCTCGAGGAACGCGAGCACGAGATCCTGCTTGGAGGCGAAGTGGCGGTAGAGCGTCTGGCGCGCGACGCCGGAGCTCGAGATGACAGCGTCGATGCCGACGGCTTGGATCCCGTTCCGAGAGAACAGGTCGTACGCGGCATCGAGAATCCGGGCCCTCGCCCCGCGCCCACCGCTCGGCTCGCTCGCTTCGAGCACCTCGCTCATGACCTGATGATAGGAGAACGTTCGGTCTTACTCCGAGAGGTTGACGCCATGGGGGGCGGAGCGTAGGCTCCCGTGAAGAGGGAGACCAGTCAGTCTCATTCGCGAGACTATTGACCAGAGGAGGACGACACGATGGCTTACGACCTGAGGTCGGAGACGGGCATCCCAACCCAACCGGTCGGTTCGCTGCCGCGACCGGCGAAGCTGCAGGCCGCATACGCGGAGTACGACGCGGGCGAGATCTCCAAGGAGGACCTCGAGACCGAGCAGGAGGCGGCGGTCAAGGACTCGATCATCCGGTCCGAGGAGACCGGGTCGCCGATCGTCGCCGATGGGGAGCAGTGGTGGTCTAGCTTTGCGACCTATCCGGTGGCCGACACGCTCGCGGGCACGGGGCTGGCCGACCATCTTGCGCCCGGCGGGCAATACTTCGCGATCTTCTCCGACGGTCACTACCGGCAGCTGCCCAGGCTCGTCGGCGGGCCATTCCGCTACAAGACGTACGCCGCGGACACGCTTGCCCGGTCAATCGCGTTTGCGAGCAAGCCCATGAAGCAGGCCGTGATCGCACCGTCGATGCTCGCGCTGCTCTATCCGCTCGACGAGGAACTCCCGGGGTATTCGCGCGAGGAGTTCGAGGAAGACCTCGTCGGTGAATGCGAGAAGGACATCCGCGGGGCGTTCGATGTCGGCGCCGCTTGCGTATCGATCGACTTCACCGAAGGTCGCCTGGCGCTGCGGGAGGATTCCCGCAACCCGTGGACGGGCCGCGGGATGCTCCCGCACTTCATCGATCTGATCAACCGCGTGCTCGCCCGCTTCACCCCCGAGGAACGCGTCAACATCGGCATCCACACCTGTCCAGGCGGGGACCGCGACGCGGTGCACAGCGCCGACGTGCCCTACAGCGCGCTGTTGCCGAGCCTGTTCCAGCTGAACGCCGGCTTCTTCCTGATGCAGAACAAGAGTGAGCGCGATCGCGAGGAGGTCTACAAGCTCGTCGGCGAGCACAGCCGCGAGGACGCCGACGGCGTCGCGCAGATCGTCCACATCGGCGTGGTCAACCCACAGAACCCAAGGGTCGAGACCCCGCAGGAAATCTGCGATGAGCTTGTCGCGGCCGCGAAGCACATCCCCAAGGAACGCCTCGGCGCAACCGACGACTGCGGGTTCTCGCCGTTCAGCATCGATGAGAAGCCGTTGCACGGGTCACCGGATTTCGCCAGGGACGTCGCGTTCGAGAAGATCTCGAGCCGCGTGCAGGGCGCCAAGATGGCGGCGGAGAAGCTCGGGATCCACGTTCCGACAGTGGTCTAGCTCGGGCGCGGCGAGCGCGCGATCGCCAGAGCCAAAAGCCACCGATTACCTCAGACCACGGCCGGCGCCGCGCGGCGCCGGCCGTAACTCCCGCGGCGGGCGCTCGTTAAGGCAGGCGTGGGACCGAGAGGGTTTGTGCCGCTCCTGCTTGCGCTGTTCGGCCTCTGGGCGCCGCCGGCGTGGGCGGCGTTCCCCGGACGCAATGGGAACCTCGTGGTCGCGACCGCCGGCGGACTCCAGCTGGTCAACCCCGCGACCGGTGCCGCGAGCTCGATCTGCGCCGACGCGATTCTTTGTGGCCGCCCGGCGCAGCCGCGCTTCTCCCCCAACGGTCAGGCGATCGCGTTCGTCGATACGACCACGCATCGGCCGGTTGTGGTCGCCTCGGACGGATCGTGCTTGTGGTGCCTGCTGGGCGCCCGGGTGACGAGCTTGACCGGCGGTGAGCCCGCGTTCGCGGCCGGCGGCCAATCGCTCACCCTTTCCCGAAACGGCCTGTGGACTGTCAGCCTGACCGGGGGCACGCCGCGCCGGCTGGTCAGTGCTCCCGCTGGCGATGCGGTCTGGTCGGTGCACGGCCTCGTGGCGCTCGTGCGCAGCGGCTGGATCTGGGTCGGGCGTCCGGGCCATGGGAAGCTCCGCCGGCTGGCTCGGGGCAACTCGCCTTCGTTCTCGCCCGACGGCGCGAGGCTGGCATTCGCCAACGGCGGTTACGTTCGGATCATCGCCGTTCGAGGTCGGGTCCCACGGCGCCTGGTCAAAGGCGGCGCGCCAGCGTGGTCGCCCAACGGCCGGCAGATCGCGTACATCAGCCCGAGCGGCGCGGTCGAGATTGTCGCCCTCAGCGGCGGACCGCCGCATCCGGTTGGCGCGGTTTACGGCTCGGCCCTCGACTGGCAGCCGTTACCCGCGTCCGCCGCCAAATCCTGTACGCCGCCAACTGGCTCGACGGTGCTCGCGTCGAGCCCTGCGGCCGTCGTCTACTCACGGGGCACGGGTCGCTACGGTGGCCCAGACGTTTACGGATGCCTCAAGGCGCTTGGTCACCCGCGCTTGCTGAACGGCAACGACTTCGCTTATTTCGCCGGTTTTATCGCGGTGAGGCTGGTGGGGCGCTTCGTGGCGCTCGAGTCCGAATACTCGAAGGGCGGGGCGCTGTATGAAGCGACGATGTACGACCTGAGCAGCGGCGCGGCGACACCGTTGGGTTGGGACGGCGATCTTTACGGTGGGGGGTTCGCGCCCGGGCTCGACTCCCTGGCCCTGGACTCGAGCGGGTTCGCGGCGTGGCGTGAAACCGTGCCGGTGCCGTTCCCAGAACCGATCGCTGCCGTGTCGTGCCCGTCGCTGTCACTCTGCATCGCGGGTGACTGGGCGGGCGACATCCTCAGCTCGACCAACCCTGCCGGAGGGAAGACCAGTTGGAGTGTCGCCTCGGTCTTCGCCAACTTTGGTCCGACACTGACTGACATTTCCTGCCCGTCGGCTTCCTTGTGCTTGGGAATCGGTTCGAACTACGCCTTGCTCACCTCTACTGACCCGACCGGGGGCGCGAGCGCATGGACACAGGCCGACATAGATCCGCAAGACTTTCTCGACACGCTGACATGTCCGTCGGTCTCGCTCTGCGTGGCCATCGATGTGGGCGACGTCCTCACCTCGACGAAGCCTACGGGTGGGCCGGGCGCCTGGGCGGAGACGCCCATCGGTCAGGGCGTCGTTGGCTATCACATTTCGTGTCCGTCGGTGTCGTTTTGCGTGGGCACGGTCACGCAGGGCAGCATCATCAGCTCGACCGACCCCACCGGTGGCGCGACCGCGTGGACGAAGACTCAGATCGATCAGGGCAACGTGGGGGCGATCTCGTGCCCGTCGGTTTCGCTGTGCGTGGTGTCCGGCGCGGGAGGCAGCGTTCTGATCTCGACCGACCCGACCGGCGGCGCGACCGCATGGACCAACACCCCGATCGACCAAGGGGGCAGCGTCACGGCGATCTCGTGTCCTTCGGTGTCGCTGTGCGTCGCGGTCGACTCACAAGGGAGCGTTTTCACCTCGACCGAGCCGACCGGTGGCGCGAGCGCGTGGACCAAGACACAGATCGATCAAGGGAGTGTGATCTACGACATCTCGTGTCCGTCGGTCTCGCTGTGCGTAGCCGTCGACCAGAACGGCAACGTCCTGACCTCGACTGACCCGACCGGCGGCGCGAGTGCCTGGACCACGGCGGCGGTTGACATGCCACCGTGTGCGAGCCAAACAAGTCGATGCTTCTCCGATCAGCTTTACGCGCGCGACGACCAAGGCACGCGAGCCGTCGACTCCGCCCCGCTGGGCGACGGCAACTTGATCGGCAATGTCACTCTCGACGGCGACTCGCGCGTGCTCAGCTGGACCCACGACGGCGCCCCACAACAGCTCGATCTGCGCTAATGCCCCGAGTCAGAAATTCGACGACATTCGAGGCGCACCTAGCGGCGCCCCTCGGTGCCGCCGAATTCCTGCCTCGAGACACTAGGGCGCCATCGGCAGCAACGTCAGTGCGCGGGGCTTGCCGGTGCCCTGGCGCGCCCGGCAATAGGTAGCCAGTTCGTCATAGACAGCCCCGCCGCACACGCGCCTCAGTTCCTTTTCCATGCTCACGTACAGCGGCTGATCAGCGCTGAACGCGTCCCGATGCTCGGTGCACCACCAGTCGAGGATCCCCTCACCGCCCCAATCCACGGTACGGCAGGCACGTACCTTCGTGGTCTTGGTGTCCTCGTCGGTATCGAAGAACAGCGGAACCTGCCAGCAGGTCCGCGGCTTCCAATCGACCGGGTTCTCGCCTCTCCGCAGCGCCGCGACATGAAGCGCACAGCCGGCCCCCGCGGGATGGTCGACCCGGTTATGGAAGATGCACGCGCCGCTGTACAGGCGGGTGTGAACGCTGTCGCGTTTGAACCGCGCCTTGCCCCAGGGGTCCCGCCCACCCCGCCGCAGCGCCACCTGCCGGTTCTGCCAGTCCTCGTCGGTCAGCTGCGCGACGCGTCCGCGGATCATCTCCAGATCCTCCGCGCCCGGCGTGTCGCCTTCGCCCCGGTAGATCTCGACGCCCTCCACGCAGCATCCCCGGGCGGTGTGCTCCCGCCTCGTATCCGGGCATCCCTGTCCCCAGATGCACTGATAGTTGGACAGCATGAACGTGAGGTCGAACTCCCAGCTCCACCCGCTGTCGTCCCTGAACGTGACCGTCTCGCGCGTGAGCATCAGGCTCTGCCTCCGTCAAGCTCAGGCGGCGAGCACGGGCGCGAGCCGTTGCTCGAGCGCCGCACGCGGAAGCGCACCGACGATCCGGTCGACCTCGCGCCCGTCGCGGATCACGACCAGGAGCGGGATCGACTGCGCGCCAAAGCGCGCGGCGAGCCCGGGATTGGCGTCGACGTCGACCTTGACCACCTTCAAACGTCCGGCGTGTCGGCCGGCGAGGTCCGCCAGCACGGGCGAGATCATCCGGCACGGCCCGCACCACGCGGCCCAGAAGTCAACGACGACCGGCACGGATGCGCTCGTTTCGGCGTCAAACGTGTCCGCGTCGGCATCGACCAGCCAGGGGAGCTCAGACTTGCATTTCGGGCAGCGAGGGAACCCCGAAGCAATCGGGCCGACGCGATTGCGCGCTCCGCAGCTCGGGCAAACGATGATCGCCATACCACGAGGGTATAGGGGTCGCCGACGTTCGCGGCGCTTAGTTGTCAGTCGCCGCCTTGGCGAGCAGCTCAGTACCGCGTTGGATGGCCGGCTCGGCCATGAAGCCGTGGCCGAGGACGACGCCGGGCGGGCAGTCGCCGGTGAAGCTGTGCAGCGACAGCCCCTCGACGCCGACGCCCCGCCGGGCGGCGCCCGCGAGAAGAGCCGGCTCGTCGAGGTCGTCGGGCAGGGCCACGGTCAGGTAGAGCCCGTCGGCGGTGGCCATCGGCCGCCAGCACGGGAGCTCGCGGGCCAAAGCGGCCAGGAGCTTGGCCCGCCGTTGCTGGTAGCGCAGTCGCATCCGGCGCAGGTGCCGCTCGAGCTCGCCGCGGACGATGAAGTCGGCCATCGCGAGTTGACCCGTGACCTCCGAGCCGGCGTCCTCGATCGCCTTGGCACTGATCAGCGCCCATGACAGCCAGGAGGGCGGCAACATCCAGCCGAGGCGCATCCCCGGGATGAGCCGCTTGCTGGCGGACCCGATGTACAGCACCCGGTCGGGCGCGAGGCCCTGCAGTGAGCCAACCCGCCCCTCGCACAGCTCGGCGTCGTAGTCATCCTCGATGATCAGCCGATCTCCCCTCTCGGCCCACTCGATCAGCCCCGCGCGCCGCGGGGCCGCAAGCACGGCACCGGTCGGGAACTGGTGCGCCGGGGTCACGATCACCGCGTCGGCGCCGCTGCGCTCGAGCGCGGCGACATCGATGCCGTATTTGTCGACGGGAACCGGCGTCACCTCGAGGCCCGCGTCCTCGGCGATCAGCCGCTGGGGATGCCAACCCGGATCTTCCAGCGCCACCCGATCGATGCCGCTCGCGCGCAGCCAGCGGCACGTGAGCGCCAGCCCCTGGCGAAAGCCGGTGCACACGATCAGGTGCTCGGCGTCGGCGGCAGCGCCGCGGATCCGGCCCAGATAGTCGGCAAGCGCCTCGCGCAATTCGGACGCGCCGCGAGGGTCGCCGTATCCGACGGCATCAAGAGCCGTTTCGCGCCACGCGGCGCGCAGTGAGCGTAGCCAGCGGTCCCGCGGGAACCCGGCGAGATCCGGCAAACCTGGGGTGAAGTCATAGGCGAACTTCGGCGTGAGCGGCGGCGCCGGCGGAGCGGAGGGCTGGGCGCGAACCCCCTGCGCGACGCGGACGGACGCGCCCTGGCGGGTGTCCAGGTAGCCCTCGGCGGCAAGCTGGTCGTACGCCGAGGTGACAACCCCTCGTGAGATCCCGAGCTCAGCCGCGAGCCCACGGCTTGATAGCAGCCGCGTTCCGGCGGCCAGGCGCCCGTCGCGGATCGCGGCCCGCAGCCAGTGCTCCAGCTGTTCGTACAGCGGCTGCTCAGAGCGGCGATCGAGCTCTACGAGCAGGCCAACTGGCCCTTTCGAGTCGACCACAACTGGAACTTTACGCAGAGCCAGCTCGGAGGTAGCGTCCCGGCCATGAGCGAGATCACAGTCATAGGAGGCGGGCTCGCCGGGCTCGCCGCGGCAATCACCTGCGCCGAGGGCGGTTCCGAGGTCAAGCTCTTTGAAGCGCATGAGCAACTCGGCGGGCGCGCCCGCAGCGCCGACGCTCCCTACAAGGCCAATCTCGGCCCGCACGCGATCTACACGGGCGGCGTGCTATGGGACTGGCTCACGCAGCGCGACCTGATGCCGCCGGTAGCCCGGCCGCCGCTGACCGGCGTTCGCTTTCGCTATGCCGGCGCTGTCCACCGCACCCCGCCCTTGAGCATGATCCCGCCGGGCCTGCGCCTGAGAGGAAGAGTCGCGCCGGTCGACCAGGACTTCCGCTCGTGGGTTGCCGACCACGCCGACGAGCGCACCGCCAATTTCCTCTCGGCCCTTGCCGGCGTGTACACCTTCTACCACGACCCGGGCGAACTGTCGGCCGCGTTCGTGTGGGCACGCACTCAGCGGCTCTTGCTCTCTCCCCGGCCGGCTGCACGGTTCATCGTCGGCGGGTGGGCGAACCTCGTCGACGCGCTGGAGCGCCGCGCCCGCGAACTCGGCGTCCAGATCATTACCGGCGAGCGCATCGACGCGCTCCCGGGCCCGCCCGTCATCGTCGCGCTCGAACTGCGAGACGCGCAGACGCTCCTGAAGGACGACACCCTTCAGTGGCCGAGCGGCCACACCCTGTGCCTCGACCTCGGCCTCCGCGACGGGCGCGGCGATCCGTGGATCGTCTCCGACCTAGAGAGCGCCGGATGGATCGAGCGCTACACGGCGCAGGACCCGTCGCTCGCCCCAGCAGGCGAGGCGCTGGTGCAGGGACAGATGCCCATCCGCCCGGGCGAGAGCCCGGACAGCGCCGGCGCCCGTCTCGAAGAGCTCCTCGACGCCTCCTTCGAGGGCTGGCGCGAGCGCATCACCTGGCGTCGACGGCAAGTCATGGACGGCCGCAGCGGAGCGCTCGACCTACCGGGCACCAGCTGGCGTGATCGCCCGGCCGTCGACCGCGGCAACGGCATCTTCCTGTGCGGCGATCAGGTTGCGGCGGACGGTTGCCTGTCCGAAGTGTCGTTCGCCAGCGCGATCGAAGCTGGTACGCGCGCTCTCGAACAGACCGGCAAACACACGGTCGCGCACGCCGCCTGACGGTCAGTAGTTCGTGTGCATCGCGGCGGTCACCTGCCTGAGCGTTTCCGCAGCTATCCCTCGAGCATGGGCGCTCCCGTCGCGCAGGATCGTCCTGAGATAGCCGCGGTCACGCATGAGCTCGGCCCGCCGCTCACGGATCGGTCGTAAGCGCTCGTTGACGGCCTCGGTGGTCCGGCGCTTCAGCTCCGCGGCTCCACGGCCGCCGATCTGCTCGGCGACCTCACGCGGGTCGAGCTCCTCGCACAGCGCCGTCAGCAGGACCAAGTTGGAGACCCCGGGGCGCGCCGCCGGGTCGTAGGTGATGTTCGGGTCGGAGTCGGTCTTGGCGCGGCGCAGCAGGGCCGCGGTCTCATCGCTGCCGGCGGCGAGTGTGATCGCGTTGTTGCGGCTCTTGCTCATCTTGCGCCCGTCGAGCCCGAGGAGAACGGGAGCGTCGCTGAGCATCGCCTCGGGCTCGGGAAAGACCGGACGCTCCGGCGCGTATCGCCGGTTGAACCGCCGCGCGATCATGCGAGTCTGCTCGACGTGCGGTAGCTGATCAGCCCCGACCGGCACGATCGTGGCTTGGCAGAACAGGATGTCGGCGGCCTGGTGCACCGGGTAGGTCAGCATGAGTCCGTTGAGCGCCGTCATTCCGGACGCGGCCGCCTCTTCCTTGACCGTCGGATTCCGCAATAGCTCGGGCAGCGTGACGAGGCTGAGAAACGGCAGCAGCAGCTGATTCAGCTCGGGCACCAGCGAGTGAGCGAAGATCGTCGAGCGCGCGGGGTCGATCCCGACCGCGAGGTAATCGGCGATGAGCTCCTCGACGTCCTGCGGCAGCGATGCCGGGCTGTCGCGGTCGGTGATCGTCTGGTAGTCGGCTACGAGCACCAGCAGATCGAGCCCCTCGTCCTGGAGCCGGACGCGGTTCTGCAGCGTGCCGAACAGATGCCCGAGATGCAGCTGGCCGGTCGGGCGATCACCGGTCAGAACTCGAGGAAGGAACGCAGACGTCGTCTGCTCTGGCACCGGACCGCCCTCCCGCCTAGTCCGTGCACCGAGGGCTAAGCGGCACGTTCTGCGACGGAACCGGCGGCGGGTCGCGCTTGCAGAAGACGATCGTCCGGGCGCGCGCGTCGACCACGGCGACGAATGGGTAGCTGACGCCGGCCGCCGACACGGTGCAGCTGAAGTTCTGCCCGGCCTTGCCGGTCGGACCCGTCGCCGCGCAGGACGAACGCTGCAACGGACCGTCGAGCGACCCCTGGCCGATCATCGTCGTCATGTCCGCGCGGATGGCGTGGTTGACCGCGGCGGCCGCCACCGTGTGTGCCGGCAGAGGCACCGTGTGGGGCGCCTGATCCTCGGCCACCAGGATCTCGGCCTCCCGGTTCTCTTGCGCCTCGCCGCTCGCGTTCTCGGTCGTGATCTGGTTCGCGGTGTTGCTCTGGACGAACCGCACGAGTCCAAAGATCACCGCCGCCGCGACCACGAGCGACAGGACCCATTGCAGCCAGAGGGGAGGGCGCATTCCCCTGAGGCTACGCCGCCGGCGGTCAGGTCTCCGCCGGTAGTCGCAGCGTGAATCGGGCGCCCCCGCTCGGGGACGGTTCGCACGTGACCGTGCCGCCGTGTGATTCGATCGTCCGGCGGACGATCGCGAGCCCGAGGCCGGTCCCGCCGCGCGGGCTTCGCGGCAGGCGGACGAACGGTTCGAAGATCCGCTCGCGTTGATCGGCCGGGACTCCGGGCCCGTTGTCCGTGACCAACACAGCCGGACCATTCGCGGTCTGCTTGGCCTCGACCACGACGGTGTCGGCGACCGCGACCGCGTTGTCGAGCAGGTTGCGTACGGCGCGCAGCAGCGCCTCGCGGTCGCCGGTGGCGGGGACCGAGCCGTTGGTGACGAGTTCGACGTGTGCGGCTGGGTCGGCCGTGCGTGTCGCGGCCACCGCGGCCGACGCGACGTCGCCGAGGTCGACGGTCTCCCGGTGCGGTTGCTCGCGAGCGTCGAGCCGGGCGAAGTTCAGGAGATCGTCGACCAGATGGCCCAGGCGACGGCTGTCACGCGCGAGCCCCGCTTCGATCGCGTCGCGCTCCGGGCGCGCCGGCTGATCTCGCAGGAGCCGCTCGGCGGTCGCCTGAAGCGCGGCCACCGGCGTGCGGAGCTCGTGTGAGGCGTCCGCCAGGAACGTTCGCATTGCCGCCTCGGATGCCCGGGCCTCCGACACGGCGCGATCGAGCAGCATGAGCGCGCGCGCCAGCGCCACCAGCAGCGCCAGCGCGATCAGGCCGCCGATCGCTTCGGTCACCTCCAGGCTCCTGACCTGCCGGTCGATGCCGGCGAGGCTGCCGGTCAGGGTCGCGGGCACGTTCGCATTGCCGACCGGGATCACTTCGTGCACGCTCAGGAGCGCCGCGCCCGGGGTGACGTCAAGGCTCCCGCCGGGTCCGCTTACCCCGGCGAGGTCGACCGAGATGCCCTCCGCCGCGAGCGATCCGATCAGCGGCTTCAGCGCCTGCGGCGTGCCCGCCGCCCGGAGTGCGTTTGCCCCAGATGTGAGGTCCGCGCGCAGGCGCTGCTCGAGCCCATCGCGATAGCGCACCGTGATCACGACGACCAACGCCGCGAGGGCGGCAACTATCGCGACTATCAAAGCGATGATCAGACGCGTCCGCGTGGGTCGGTGGCCGCTCACGGTGAGAACCGGTAGCCGATTCCGCGCACGGTGTGTATGAGACGGCCGCCGCTCACCTCGTCGGCCTCCAGCTTTCGCCGCAGCGCGCTGATGTGAACCTCGACAAGGTTGTGGTCGTACGCGTCATAGCCCCACACTTGGGTCAACAGCTGATCCTTGGACAGGGCCTGCCCCCGATGACGCATGAGAAATGCGAGCAGCCGAAGCTCGGTTGAGGTCAGCGCGAGCTCCCGGCCGGCACGAGCGGCGAACCCGTGCTCTTCATCGACGATCACCCGCTCCACCTCCAGGACCTGCGGGATCGCGCCTCGCCGGCGCAGGACAGCCCGCACGCGCGCCATCAGCTCCTCGAGCGCAAACGGCTTCACCAGATAATCGTCGGCTCCCAGTTCGAGTCCGGCAACGCGGTCGGCGACCGCGTCGCGGGCTGTGAGAAAGATGATCGGCAGCTCCTGGTGCTGCCGGAGCAGCCTGGCCAACTCAAAGCCGTTACCGCTCGGCAGCAGCACGTCGAGGATCGCCAGATCCGGCGCGACAGCCAGCACGTCCGTGGGACGCGGGAGATCCTCGAACCCGGTGGCGGCGAACCGCTCCGCACGAAGCGCTGCCAGCACCGCGTCGCGTACCGGCTGCTCGTCCTCGATCACCACGACTCGACCGATCGGCTCGCCCATCGCCCGAGCGATTGTCGCCGACGCTTCCTGAAGATCGGCTGAAGAACCGCCGCGCTTCAGGTTGATCTCAGGTTCGGGCGCGATTTTCGCCTGGCCCAAACGACCACCGAGAGGAGACCAAGGTGAAAGATCAAAACGGAAGATCGGGCCGGCTCCGCTACACCGCGGCCGGCGCGCTCGCCGCGCTCGCGGCAGTCGGCGCTATCGCCGGCACCGCCGCGCTGGCCGCCAAACCGCACGCGAGCACGAGCTGCCACGCCGTGGTGGCGAAGGGCGGCGTAGCGCAGCCGCCGACGTCCAAGGGGCCCGGCAACGCCGCTTCGTCACAGCCAGACTCGAGCCAGCCGTTCTTGACGGCCGTCCAGCGGCTCGTCAACGACGGCACGATCACCGCGGCCGAGGGTCAGGCGGTCGACCGCGAGATTCAGGCCGGCAGGTTCGACCCGGACACACTGAGCGGGTTCACCCAGGCCCAGCTCCAGGCGGTCGACCAGGCTCTCGCGAACACCAAGCGGGCGTTGGCCGCGAACGGGCACTAGACGCGTGGACAGCGCCGGAGTGATACGACGGCGACCCGGGGCATCGTCGCCCACAGCGCGAGCCGCGCTCGCCGTCATCGCTGCCGCCGGCCTCGCGCTGCTCGTCTGCGGGTGCGGGGCCGGCGGTCCCTCGTCCGCTACCTCGGCCGCGTCAGCTCAGGCGAGTGGCGCGGTCGCGTTCTCCGACTGCATGCGGTCGCACGGGGTGTCGAGCTTCCCCGACCCCAACAGCAGCGGAGAGATACCGAAGAACCAGGTCATCCCCCTGGCGAGCAGTCCCCAGTTCCCGGCGGCCGAAAGGGCCTGCCAACACTTGCTCCCGAACACGAACGCGCCGACAGATACTCACGCGGAGCTGAGTGGCATGGTGCGATTCGCCGCCTGCATGCGCTCTCAAGGGGTGCAGGATTGGCCCGACCCGACCGTCGACAGATCCCACCCCGGCGATCCGCGACCCGTGTTCGACCTGCACAGCATCGTCGACCCGACTGCGCCGCGGATCAGTGCCGATATCCACGCGTGCCGGCACCTGATGCCCGAGTCCACGAGCCCGTACATGTGCAGTCGGGTGCTCGCGGAGCGCATCCCCGGCAGCCCTCCTGGCGCCGAGGCGTGCGGCGGAGGATCGGCGACCGTGCCGTAGCGCCCGGGGCGAGCTAAGGCTCAACGCAGGCGCCGTAAGGGATCACGGCCTCGACGTCGCTCCGTACGCCCGATGTGAACAGCGCTTCTCAGGTCGATGATCACGTCGGTCACACGCAAAGGAGAGGCGCAATGAAACCACTCGAGTCAGCCGACGGGACCCGGATCGCGCTCGATCGATCGGGAGACGGCCCGCCACTCGTGATCGTGCTCGGCGCGTTCTGCGACCGATCGACGAGCAAGCCGCTGGCTGCGCTCCTGGCCTCGAACTACACCGTCTATGAATACGACCGACGCGGACGCGGCGACAGCGGCAACGGTCCGCCATTCACCGTCGAGAGTGAAATACAGGACCTGGCGGCGGTCATCGCGGACACGGGCGGTCCGGCGTTCGTCTACGGCCACTCGTCCGGTGGCGCGCTGGCGCTCGAGGCGGCGGCACGCGGCGTGGAGATGCGGCGGCTCGCCGTCTACGAGCCGCCGTACACCGGCGAGCACGACCCCGGGCCCGAGTTCGGCGAGGAGCTCGACCGGCTCGTGGCCGCCGGGCGTCGTGACGAGGCGGCCGAGCGCTGGCTGGTGATGACGGGCACCCCACCGCGGATCGTCGAGTCGATCAAGAACGGCTCCGGTTGGGCGCACAGGCAAGCACTCGCCCACACGCTCTCCCAAGACCTCAGGCTTGCCAACAACGGACAGGTCCCGATCGACCGGCTGAAGCGGATCGATGCACCGGTGCTCGCGATGGCGGGCGCCGTCAGCGCGCCATGGGCCGCGTCCACGAGCGCGACGCTCGCTGCCACTCTCTCGCACGCGACCGAGCACATCGTCGACGGACAGCAACACGTCCCGGCCGACGCGGTGGTCGCTGCGATTCTCGAGCGCTTCTTCTGGTAGCCAGATTGGTCGCCGCCGGCGTCACGGCAAAGGCCGGTCCCGTTGGGCGAGGGCCCTTAGCGTGATCAGTTGCTTGCGCATCATCACCAGATCGCCGGCCGGAAGCAGTGCTCGCACCGTTAAGCCGATCGGGTTCCGTGGATATCGGACCGCGATCTTGACGACGAGCCGGCTGCACTGCTCAGCCTCGGGGACGATCAGGTAGGTCATCGCCAGGTCATCGAACAACACACTTGTTCCTGGCAGCACCGCGGTGATGTGGCGGTCGTGCTCGAATGCCGCCAGCCGAAACACCGTCACGATCCGCTGGCCGACCTCCAGTTGGTCCAGGCCCGGCGTGAGCCGGCGCGGGCTCCGTCGGCCCAGGTTGTCGAGCCAGTCATAGCTGTACGGAGCGGCACGGAGCTGACACAGCCATCGGAACAGGACCGACGGTGGGGCGTTCACCGTTATCGCCCGATACAGGACGCTGCTGGGGTCGGTCACATACCGATCGCACGGGAATGCGAGCTCGCGCTCCTGCGCGGTGGAACCCCATGTCGTGGTGACAGTTCGGGTTGTCGCCGCCAGATTCACAGGGCCCCCAAGGGGTCAAGCCCGAGAACGCCACGAACAGCCCGTTCGGCCAGCAGTTCGTCATGTGGCGCCTGTCCGCTCAGTGCGATCACAGTCCCCGCGAGCGCGCCGTATACGCCCAGTGCCACCGTCCTCGCCGGCGGGCCGGGTGGAATCGACCCGTCGCGCCGACCCGCCTGGATCAGGCGGGTGATGCGCTTGATCGCAGTTTCCGTCACCCGCTCGAGCTCGCGCCCCACGGGTTCGTCCTGCCCGCTGAACTCGACTCGGAGCGCCATCGCAACGCGGGCGATGTCCCGCCTGCAGAAGACTGCGTGGCCGCGCGCGAGGGCGATGAGCTCGGCAACGGGAGAAGGCTCCTGAGCGGCCCGGTCGCCGACTCCGTGAATCCAGCTGTCGTTGACCCACCCGATCACCGCCAGGGCCAGGTCCTCTTTGTCCTTGAACTGGTGATACAGCGCGCCGCGCGTGTAGCCGGCGTCGCTCGCCACCCGCTCCAGCACGAGGTTCCCGTATCCGTACCGCGAAAGACCCCTCGCCGCCGATTCGAGCAGGGCGTTGCGCGTGCGGGCGCTGCGCTCGGCCTGGGTCTGGCGAGCTCCGCCCATCGGTCTCGTCGCGCGCGCCTCGCGCGGGGGCGGAGACGGAGGCGGAGGCGGGGGCGGAGAACCTACAGACATGCATGTATGTTATTGGAATTCGGCAAGCCGAGCCTTGTCTTCGTCCCATCACGGGCGCCGGACACGCGAGATAGAGCCTGGTCGAGAAAACGTCCTATATGGAGGCTGTCGCAATTTCCCCGGTGGTGTGGGCGGGTCTCCGGAAATGTGGACCGGTCCGGAGGGGCGGGGTTCTGTCCGGTGCGACTGGTAAAAGTGCCTCCTGAGCAGGGCTGTAACGGCT
>Ga0335076_10002767_pt1 | contig 17483 bp, 14 predicted proteins | sample Lox_Sample_25_FD_206717 | JGI IMG/M metagenome (GOLD analysis project Ga0335076, IMG submission 206717) | Soil microbial communities from Loxahatchee National Wildlife Refuge, Florida, United States - Lox_Sample_2.5 | ecosystem: Environmental > Terrestrial > Soil > Wetlands | place: USA... | reverse complement strand
CCGGTAGGCCGGAAGATGCGCCGAGCCGACTCCCGCGGCCCCCGAGATCAGCACCCGCGTGGCGGACACCGGCAGGAGGACGATGCCGTCGGCGGACCAGCGCCAGTATGTCGTCCCGCCGTCCAGCCGCCCGCCTTCGACGGAGAGGCCGCCGGCGAGGTCCCGTTCGACGTCGGCCCCGGTGCCGGCGGCGCGCCGGCGCACCGATACGCGGGCCAGATCCACGCCGCTGCCCCCGCCGCCCGCGAGGGCGGGGTTCGGCGCGTACCCGCCGCCGGCGGGCCAGCCCACCGTGGCCAGCGAGCCCACGCGCTCACGCGCTACCGCGGCGTCCCAGTCTCCCTGCCCGCCCAGCGGCCGGTGAAACGAGAGCCGCCCGCCGTCGGCGAGGTAGTAGTCCCCGTAGTCGCGGCCCCACTCCTGCGTGGTCATCGAGTTCAAAAGCGGCGCGATCACGGGCCGGTCGGACACGTCGCGGACTTCGCGGTACCCGGAGAGCGTCAGGGTCCCCGTCGCCCTGTGCCAGGCGGCCTCGGCGACGCCCTTCACGCGGTGGTCGCCGAAGCCGTAGCTCGCGCGGCTCGACACCTCCACGCCGGTGCGGCCGAGGCGCTGCACGATCCCCGCGCCGACGGCGAGCCCCTCCACGCGGTCGACGTGGGCGATGTCCGAGAGGCTCCGGACGCCGAGGCGGTGCGGGGACAGGCCGGACAGCACGTGGCTCCCCGCGATGCGGGCGGCTTCGTCGCGGAGCCGGGTCAGGTCGTCGGTCCGGGCCGGCACCACGGTCGAATCGAGGGCCGCGGCGAGGGACGTGGGCCACGGGAAGGAATCGAGCTCGGCCCGGGGCACCGGGGAGATCTCCTCGCCCGCGAACCACTGATCGGCGAGCCCGAGGTTGAACGTGTAGTCGCCGACCTGCCAGCGGATCCGGATGATGCCGCGCGCCGGAAAGTCGAGCCACGTCACCCGGCGCCGGATCTCGATCTCCTGGCGGTACGGCAGCCAGAAGCGGCCGTCCCAGAGCGCGTCCTCCAGCACCACGCTCACGTCCTCGAGGCTCGGGTCCCGGTACGCCACCGGCGTGAAATCGAACGACATCCGCACCAGATCCGCCGTGGCCGCGTCCAGGTAGACCGTGCCGACGATGCGCGGGGTGTCGAAGTCCTTGGGACGCACCCGCACGGAGACCACGTGCACCGAGCGACGCGGGAGCACCACCGTCTGCGTGTCCCCGAGGGCGTAGTCGTAGTCGAGGAGCGCGCCGGGAGACAGGGGGTGGGGGACGTCGAGGACCTCGTCGCCGTCGCCGAGACGGATGGCCCGCCCGAAGTTGTTCTGGACGATCCCCAGGTGATCGCGATGATAGTTGATGTCGGTGGGAAGCTCGGCGGCGTTGCGCCATCCCACGATGCGCTGCTTGCTGGCGCCCGGGGCCTTCCAGTAGACTTCCAGCTCGAGCTGGTCGGCCTTGATCAGGCGGGGCGGCTCACGCAATCCGTTCCCGAACTGGCCGAGGAAGAGCACGAACCCATGCGCGTGCGCCTTGTAGTCGTGGAGCGCGGTGTCGGCGGTGGTCACGCTCCGGCGCCGGATGGCGCGGTTGACCAGCGCCAGCGCGGGCGCGGAGTTCCAGTCCTGGGCGTGGAGCCCGGCGGGGCCGCCCAGCGCGGCCAGGGCGAGCAGCGTGATCCGAGGCCCGAGTCGGGTGCGCATCGCCCGGGAATGTCGCTGCTTCGCGGGGCCGCTACAAGCGCCGCGCTCGTCGCCCTCGCCGCCTGTCACACGAGCACCGGACTGTCGTCCGCGACGCACCGCGCCGGCCTCCTCGCGCTGGCCCGGAGCGACGCCGCCGATCCGAACGTCCTCACCATGACGTTCAAGAACAACCAGACCGTCTCCTTCACCTGGATCAACGCCGACAGCGCCGGCACCACCCTCGCCGTCTTTCACTTCTTTCCCCAGAGCGTCCGCTCCCGGAACGACACCATTCTGGCCGACACGTCCACGGTCCAGCTCACCGCGACCGTGACGCCGGGCGTCTTCGGATTCACCATCGCGCCCGCGAGCGTGGTGTTCAACATCGCCGGCTCCCCCACGGTGGACGTGTCGTTCGCCAGTTACGCCGACTTCAGCGTGGCCGATTCCTCGCCTTCCAAGTACCCCACGTCCCAGGCGTTCGCCCGGGCCCTGAAACTCTGGTACGAGTTCGGGAGCGACCAATGGCAGGCCCAGAGCACCGGGGTCACCGACACCCTGGCATCCTCGGCCCTGTCGCAGCCCGGGCTCTACCTGCTCGCCGCTCCGAAATGATCGACCCCCGCGGCGACTTTCTCGCCCGGGCCCAGGGGAGCGCGGGGGGGATGGTGCCCTTCGTCCGCGAGATCCTGCTGGACACCGACACGCCGGTGGCCGCCTACGCGAAGATCGCGCGGGGCCCCTTCGGATTCCTGCTCGAGTCCCTGGTGGGCGGCGAGCGCTGGGCCCGGTACACCTTCCTCGGCACCGAGCCCCGGGAGGTGTGGCGCTACCGCGGGCGGACCGTGGACCGCTGGACCCGGGCCGCGGGCTGGACGCCCGCGGGCGAGGTGGACGCCCCGCTGGAGCACCTCGCCGGCCAGCTCCGCAACGTGCCCGCGGTGGAAGCGCCGGGACTCCCCCGCTTCACGGGCGGCGCCGTCGGCTACCTCGGCTACGACCTGATCCGGAGCGTCGAGCGCCTGCCCCACCCGCCGGCCGACGCGCTGGGCATTTCCGACGCCGTCCTGATGATCGCCGACACCGTGGTGATCCTCGACAACGTGTACGGCCGGGCGTCGGTGGTGGCGAGCGTGGACGTGCCCCCCGGCGCGCCGGCCCGCGAGCGCGAGCGCCTGGCCGACGCCGCCGAAGCCCGCGTGGCCGAGATCGTGTCGCGGCTCGAGCGGCCCCACACCCTGCCCGCCCTCCCGATGCCCGCGCACCCGCCCGCGGTGGCGACGACCTCGACGTATCCCCGGGACCGGTTCGAGGGCGACGTGTCGCGGATCCTCGAGTACATCCGCGCCGGCGACGCCTTTCAGGTCGTGCTGTCGCGCGAGCAGGAAGCCGCCGGCACGGCCGATCCGCTGCGCGTCTACCGCTACCTGCGGGCCCTCAATCCGGCGCCGTATCTCTTCTACCTCCAGCTCGACGAGTGCGCGCTGGTGGGGAGCTCGCCCGAGACCCTGGTGCGCGTGGAGGGAGGCGAGGTGACGGTGCGTCCCATCGCGGGGACGGCGCCGCGGGGCGCCACGCCGGCGGAGGACGACCGCATCGGCACGGTGCTCGCCGACGACCCGAAGGAGCGCGCCGAGCACCTGATGCTGGTGGACCTGGCGCGCAACGACGTGGGCCGGGTGGCGGCCTACGGATCGGTCCGCGTGACGACGCTGATGGCGCTCGAGCGCTACTCCCACGTGCAGCACCTGGTGAGCGAAGTGCGCGGGCGCCTGCGCCCCGGGTACGACGCCCTCGACGCGCTGCGCGCCTGCTTCCCGCACGGCACCGTGACCGGCGCCCCGAAGGTGCGCGCGATGGAGATCATCGACGAGCTCGAGCCCACCGCGCGGGGCCCGTACGCCGGCGCGGTCGGCTACATCGGCTGGGGCGCCCGCGCGCTGGACACCGCGATCGCCATCCGGGCGGGGCTGATCTTGCCCGACCGCGTCGTGGTGCGCGCCGGGGCCGGGGTGGTGGCGGATTCGGATCCGGCCCGGGAGTTCGCGGAGACGGAGGCCAAGGCGCAGGCGGTCCTGCGGGCCCTCGCCCTCGCGCGGGCCGGCGGGCCGGGATAATTTCCGCTCGTGTTCAAGCTGCTCAGCATCAGCGGTGACCAGTCGATCGAGCTGGCCCAGGGCAAGACTCTCGTGGTGGGACGCGCCGTCACCTCCGACGTCCCGATCTACGACCCCACCATCTCCCGGCGGCACGCCGAGATCACGCTGACCGACACCGGGGTCCGGATCAAGGACCTCGGGTCGTCCAACGGGACGTTCCTGAACGGCGCCAAAGTCACGGACGGCGACGCCGTTGAAAACGACGTGGTGACCTTCGGCAAGGTCGCGTTCAAGGTCGTGCCCGTCACGCCGGCCGCGGCGCGCCCGGCCGTCCCGGCCACACCCGCGCCGGCGCAGGCCAGCGGCAAGGGACCGGCGGGCGGCACGATCGTCCGGGCCCTGCCGGTCTCTCCGTCCGGCAACGTCCCCGCCATCAAGGAGATCAGCTCGTCGGGCGGCCACCTCAAGGTCGACGCCAAGGACATCCAGGAGCGGCAATCCCAGAAGCTGAAGCTCCTGCTCGACATCTCCCAGGAGCTGTCCAAGCAGCAGGACCTGGACCGGGTGCTCGAGAAGGTGGTGGACCTGACCTTCCAGGTGATGAGCGTGGACCGGGTCTCCATCCTCCTGCTCGATCAAAAGACGCAGGAGCTGGTGCCGCGGATCTCGCGCAGCCGCACCGGCGACGCCCAGGCCGCGAAGATGGTTCCGCAGTCCATCGCCCGGAAAGTGGTGGACGACCGCGTGGCGATCCTGTCGGACAACACCGCCGCGGACGACCGGTTCAAGGGCAAGTCCATCGTCATCCAGAGCGTCCGCAGCGCGATGTGCACGCCCCTGCTCTCGGCCGACCAGAAGGTCCTCGGCATCCTGTACGTCGACAACCAGACCGCCATCCATTCGTTCCAGGACGAGGACCTCGACTTCCTGATGGCGTTCGGGGGCCTGACCGCGTTCTCGATCGAGCGGTCCCAGCTCTCGGACCGGCTGCGGCGCGAAGCGCTGGTCCTCTCCAACTTCCAGCGCTACTTCGCGCCCAACGTGGCGGCGCAGATCGCGCAGCAGGAAGGGGCGGTCCAACTGGGCGGCGACAAGCGGCCCGTGGTGATCTTCTTCTCCGACATCCGCGGCTTCACGCCGATGTCCGAGACCATGAGCCCCGACGACGTCGCCACGCTGCTCACCGAGTACTTCACGGAGATGGTCGAGATCGTCTTCGAGCACGCCGGCTCGCTGGACAAGTTCATGGGCGACGCGATCATGGCCCTCTGGGGCGCCCCCATCGCCCACGCGGACGACGCCGACCGCGCCATGACGTGCGCCATGGACCAGCTCGCGGCGCTGGAGAAGATGAACGTGAAGTGGAAGGAAAAGGGCCGGCCCGATATCAAGATCGGGGTCGGCATCAACTTCGGCGAAGTGTTCGCGGGGAACTTCGGCTCGGACCGCCGCCTCGAATACACCGTGATCGGCGACGCGGTGAATACGGCCAGCCGGCTCTGCTCCAACGCGGGCCCCAACGAGATTTTGATCTCGGAGGCGTTCTACAAGGCCCTGAAGCACCCGCCCAAGGTCGAAGCCCTGGAGCCGCTGCAGGTGAAGGGCAAGACGAAGAAGGTCGCGGTCTACCGCGTGAAGCGGTAAGGCCGCTCGACGCGCGCCAGGAGATCCACCACCAGGCGCAGCGGCAGTCCCATCACGCCGAAGAAGTCTCCCCGGATCCCCTCGATCAGCGCGGCGCCTTTCCCCTGGACGGCGTACGCCCCGGCCTTGTCCATCGGCTCCCCGGTGGCCACGTACGCGGCGATGGTGGCGGCATCGAGCGGGCGGAAGGTCACGTCAGAGACATCGAGCGCGGATTCGATGCGGTCCCGGAAGGCGAGCGCTACGCCGGTGTAGACCTGATGAGTGCGCCCGGAGAGCCGCCGGAGCATGTCCGCCGCTTCCGCGGGGGTGGCCGGCTTTCCGAACAGGTCGGGGCCGAGGACCACCGTGGTGTCCGCCGCGAGGACCAGGGCCGCCGGCTCGCGGGCCGCCACCGCCCGCGCTTTGTCCTCCGCGAGGCGCAGGACGTACCCGGCCGGATCCTCGCCGTCGCGGCGGGACTCATCCACGTCGGGCGGAACGACGCGATGCTCGAGCCCCAGCATGTCGAGGAGCTGCCGCCGGCGGGGAGAGGCGCTGGCGAGGACGAGAGGGGTGTTCACCGTTCGAGGATGAGGGTGACCGGCCCGTCGTTCACGAGCTCGACCTCCATCAGGGCGCCGAACCGGCCGGTCGCGACGGGCACGGCGCCGGCCCGCTCCGTGAGCAGCCCGACGAATCGGTCGTAGAGGGCCCGGGCCTGGTCCGGGGGCGCCGCGCCGATGAAGCTGGGACGCCGGCCCTTGCTCGCGTCGCCGTAGAGGGTGAACTGGGAGACCACCAGCACGCCGCCGCCGACGTCGGCCAGGGCGAGATTCATCTTGTCCTCGGCGTCCGCGAAGACCCGGAGCTGCAGGATCTTGTCCGCCATCCAGGCCAGGGAGGCGTCGGTGTCCGCCGGGGCGAAGCCCGCGAGCACCAGAAACCCCCGGCCGACCTCCCCGACGGTCTCGCCCGCCACACGGACCCGGGCGGACGAAACCCGCTGCAGCACCACCCTCACTCGACGGTGACGCTCTTCGCGAGGTTCCGGGGCTGGTCCACGTTGCAGCCGCGGCGCACGGCCACGTAGTACGCGAGGAGCTGGAGCGGCAGCACGGACAGGATCGGCGAGAAGAGATCCATGGTCTCGGGAATTTCGATCTTGTGGTCGGCGAGCTTCCCGACGCCGGTGTCGCCCTCGGTGACCACGGCGATGACCCGGCCGCCCCGCGCCCGCACCTCCTCGATGTTGCTCACGACCTTCTGGTAGACCGCGTCCCGCGGAGCCACGAACACCACCGGCATCAGGTCGTCGATCAGGGCGATGGGCCCGTGCTTCATTTCCGCCGCCGGATACCCCTCGGCGTGGATGTACGAGATCTCCTTGAGCTTGAGCGCGCCCTCGAGCGCCACCGGAAAGTTGTAGCCCCGCCCCAGGTACAGGACGTTCTGCGCCCGCTGCAGGCGCTCGGCCAGCTGCTCGACCTGCGGCGCCTTGGCGAGTACCCGCTCCACGAGCTCGGGGAGCTTCGCCAGCGCCTTCACCACCTCGCGCCCCTGCAGGATGGAGAGCGCCCGCAGGCGGCCCATCTTGAGCGTCAGGAGCGCCAGCGCGGCGATCTGGCTGGTGAACGCCTTGGTGCTGGCGACGCCGATTTCCGGGCCGGCGTGCAGGTAAATCCCGCCGTCCACCTCCCGGGCGATGGTGGAGCCCACCACGTTCACGAGGCCGATGGTCCGCGCCCCGCGGCGCTTGGCTTCCCGGAGGGCGGCGAGCGTGTCGGCCGTTTCGCCGGACTGGGAGATCCCGATCACGAGGGTGCGCTCATCCACGATGGGATTCCGGTACCGGAACTCGGAGGCGTATTCGACCTCGGTGGGGATGCGGGCCAGCTCCTCCATCATGTATTCGCCGATCAGGGCCGAATGCCAGGACGTGCCGCAGGCCGTGATGACGATGCGGTTGATCTTGAGGAGATCTTCGTCCGAAATGTTCAGGCCGCCCAGGCGGACGTCCCCGTCCTCCTCGAGGAGCCGGCCGCGGAGCGTGTTCCGGAGGCTCTCGGGCTGCTCCATGATCTCCTTGAGCATGAAATGCGCGTAGCCGCCCCGCTCGATCGTGGCCAGGTCCCACTCGACGTGGGTGACCGCCTTTTCCTTCTCGACCGTGTGGTGATCGAGGATCCGGTAGTCGTGGGGCCGGACCACGGCGATCTCCCCGTCGTCCAGATAGACCACCGAGCGGGTGTGGGCCAGCACGGCGGAGGCGTCCGACGCCACGAAGTTCTCCCCGGATCCCACGCCCACCAGGAGCGGCGACCCCTTCCGGGCGGCCACGATGGTGTCGGGCTCGCGCGAGGACACCACGGCGATACCGTAGGTCCCCTCGACTTCCCGCAGGGCGCCGGCCACCGACTCCGCGAGCGGCGTCCCCTTGGTGTGCAGCTCTTCGATCAGATGGGCCAGCACCTCGGTGTCGGTCTCGGAACGGAAGACGTGCCCGCGTTTGGTGAGGGCGGTGCGGAGCGCCCCAGCGTTTTCGATGATGCCGTTGTGCACCACGGCGATGGTCCCGCCGCAGTCGGTGTGCGGATGGGCGTTCACCGTGTTGGGCGCGCCGTGCGTGGCCCAGCGCGTGTGGCAGATGGCGGTGTGCCCGGTGGGAAGCGTGGGCCCGAGCTCGGCTTCGAGCACCGCGATCTTGCCGGGCGCCTTGAAGACGTCCACGTGACCGCCGTTGACCACCGCGAGCCCCGCCGAGTCGTACCCCCGGTACTCGAGGCGCTTCAGCCCCTCGAGCACCACGGGCGCGCCGGCCCGGCTCCCGACGTACCCTACGATGCCGCACATACCTGTCTCCCCTCCTCGACCAGCTGTTCGGCGGCGGCGCCCGTGGGCGCCTCCGCGATGAGCCGGATGATCGGCTCGGTATTCGACGGCCGCACGTGGAGCCACCGGTCGGCCCACGCGAGCCGCAGTCCGTCGTCGGTATTCACGCCGGCGTCCGCGAACCGCCCGCGGAGCGCCTGGTATACACGATCCAGCGCCGCCCCGCGCGGGACCTTCCCCTTCACGATCACGTACCGCGGGTGCGCCCGCACGATGTCGCTCACCGGCCGCCCCACGCGCGCCAGGAGGGCGAGCACCATCGCGGCGGCGAGCGGCGCGTCCCGCCCGGCATGGAGCGCCGGATACATCACGCCGCCGTTCCCTTCCCCGCCGATGGGCGATTTGGTGGCCAGGATCATCCGGGCCACGTGGGCCTCCCCCACCGGCGCCCGCATCACCTCAACGCCCCCATCCCGTGCCGCATCATCCACCACGAGGGACGTGGAGAGGTTCACTACCACGGGACCTTCCTTGGCTCGGACCCGACGGCTTCCGGCGAAGTCCTTTAGGGCTCCCGGCTCCCGCCGTCCGAGCAGAGCCCGGACTGCGAAGGCGAGTGTGTAGTCCTCCCCGATCGCGCGCCCCCGCTCGTCCACCAGCGCGAGCCGGTCCACGTCGGGGTCCACCGCCATGCCGATGTCCGCCTTCTTGCTCCGCACCAGCCGGCCCAGCGCCCCGAGGTTGGCCGGGATGGGCTCGGGCGGGCGGGGGAACCGCCCATCGGTCTGGAGGTTGATCGCCACCACCCGGCAGCCCAGCCGCTCCAGAAGGGCCGGCATGATGACGCCCCCGGCTCCCCGGACGCAGTCCAGGGCGACCCGGAACCGGCGGCGTCGGATGGCCCGGGCGTCCACGACCTTCAGCCTGAGGATCGCGTCGAGATGACGCGTGACGGCCGCGTCATCCGCCGACACCCGCCCGATCCCCGCCCAGTCGGCCCGAGGCAGCGCGTCTCCCGCCGCGAGGTCCCGCACCTGAGCCCCGCTTGCGGTATCAAGAAAGATGCCGTCGGCGCCGACGAACTTGAGGGCGTTCCACTCGATCGGGTTGTGGCTCGCCGTGAGGATGATCCCGCCCTGGGCGCGATGATGCTCCACCGCGAGCTGGATGGTGGGCGTGGTGGTCAGGCCGATGTCGACGATGTCGACGCCGACCGACTGCAGCCCCGCGACGGCGGCCGCCTGGAGCATCGGCCCCGAAGTCCGCGCGTCCCGTCCGACCACGATCCGGGTGCGGGGCTTCCGGCTCCCGGCCTTCGCCCAGCATCCGAACGCCGCGGCGTACCGCGCCACGTTCTCCGGCGTGAGATCGGTGCCCACGATCCCCCGGATCCCCGACACTCCGACCATCAGCGTGTTCGACATGACCACAAAGATAAACGGGGGCTAGACGCGGCGGCCGTTGCCGGGGCGGCGCAGAGTGCGGTCGGGCGTTGGAATCGGGAGTTTGGCGCGCTCCGGAAACGCGCGGAGGAAGGCCTGCACCGCGTCCGGCCAGAACTGCACCCCGCTCATCCTCTCCAGCTCCTCGAGCGCCTGGGGCACCGGCAGCGCCGGGCGGTACGGGCGGGCGCTGGTCATCGCGTCGAAGGAGTCGGCCACGGACACGACGCGGACCGGCACGGGGATCTGCTCACCCTCGAGCCCGTCGGGGATGCCCTTGCCGTCGTGCCGCTCGTGGTGAGACCGGACGATCGCGAGCGCGACCGGCTCGTCGCGGAGCAGCGGGCCCAGGATCCGCGCCCCGAGCACGGGGTGCTCCATGATGTGCCGGTACTCTTCGTCCGACAGGCGCCCCGGCTTGTGGAGCACGTCCTCCCGGATGCCGATCTTCCCGACGTCGTGGAGCCGGCCCCCCAAAAAGACGGCCTCGGACAGGGCGTCATCGAGCCCCAGGGCCCGCGCGGTGAGGCTCGCGTACTCGGCGACCCGCAACGAGTGCCCCTGCAGGTACGGGTCCTTCGCTTCCTGCGCGTCGGTGAGGGCCTGCACGCCCTCGATGAAGAGCTCTTCGATGCGGCGGGCCTGTACCTCCACCCGCTCCTCGAGCTGCCGCTGGTAGCTCCGGTTCTCGAGCAGGAGGCGGCGCTTGTCCATCGCCTGGGCCACGCGGGCGCGCACTTCGTCCAGATTGAACGGCTTGGCCACGTAATCGAGCGCGCCCATCCGCAGGCACGAGACCGCACTCTCGACGTCGGAGACGGCGGTCACCATCACCACGGCGGTGTCGGGCCATCGGGTCACCACCTCGCGGAGCAGCGTCACGCCGTCCATCTGGGGCATCCGGACGTCCGACAGCATGAGCGGGACCGGCTCGCGCTCGAGGGCCTCGACGGCCTCGACCCCCGATCCCGCCTCGCGGCAGGTGTACCCCTCCGACTCCAGAAGCCGTATCAGCACCCGTCGGAGGCGCGGCTCGTCGTCGACCACCAGGCACTGCAACCCGTTGTTGGAAGCCATCGTAGCTAACGTACGGCTCGCTTGCCCGGGGGGGAAGCCGCCCTTACGTTCCGGCCTGTGAGCCGCGTCTTCGACCAGGACCTTGAGCGCCGATTCGGGACGCGCGCGGTCCACGCCGGGCAGACCCTCGACCCCCTCGCGGGGGCGGTCATGTCCCCGATCTACCAGACCTCCACCTACGTCCAGGAGGCGCTGGGCCGGCACAAGGGCTACGAGTACGCCCGGACCCAGAACCCCACACGCGAGGCGCTCGAGCGATGCGTCGCGGCGCTCGAGGGCGGCCGGTACGGGTTCGCCTTCGGCTCCGGCCTCGCGGCGCTCGACGCCATCCTGAAACTCTGTTCCGCCGGCGATCACGTCGTGTGCGGGGAGAACGTCTACGGCGGCACCCACCGCGCCATGACGCAGATCTGGACGCGCATGGGACTCACGTTCACGTTCGTGGATACGGGGGAGGCCGACGAGATCCGGCGGGCCCTCACGCCGAAGACCCGGATGGTCTACGTGGAGACGCCGACCAACCCGATGATGCGGCTCACCGACCTGGCCGCGGCGGGCGAGATCGCCAGGAAGGCCGGCGCGCTCTTCGCGGTCGACAACACCTTCGCCTCCCCGCTCTTCCAGCAGCCCCTCACGTTCGGCGCCGACCTCGTCCTCCACTCCACCACCAAGTTCCTGAACGGCCACTCCGACATGATCGGGGGGATCCTGGTGACGGGGCGGGACGACCTGGCCGAGCGCATCGGCTTCCTGCAGAACAGCTCGGGAGCGGTGCCGGGTCCGATGGACTGCTGGCTGGCGCTCCGCGGCATCAAGACCTTTCCGCTCCGGATGCGGCAGCACGACGCCAACGGGCGGCGCATCGCCGAGTGGCTCACGGCGCATCCGAAGGTGAAGAAAGTCTATTACCCCGGACTCCCGTCGCACCCCCAGCACGAGCTGGCCCGCCGCCAGATGTCGGGATTCGGCTCGATGCTCTCCCTGGAGCTCGGCGACGTGGCCCGCGCCAGGCAGTTCGCGCAGAGCACCAGGATCTTCGCTCTTGCCGAATCGCTGGGAGGAGTCGAGAGCCTGATCGGGCACCCGGCCTCGATGACCCACGCCTCGGTGCCCGCGGCGCTGCGCCAGAAGATGGGCCTGACCGACTCGCTGGTGCGCCTGTCGGTGGGCATCGAAGACGCGGACGACCTGATCGCGGATCTGGATCAGGCCCTGGCGGCCGCATGAACGGGATGCCGAAACCCGGGCCCCGCCACGGCGTAGTTCCAAGGATCCCCGTTCATTTCCGGAGCGCCGTATGAGCGACCCGACCAACCTGCCCGCCCAGCGCCCGCGCAAGATCCTCACCCAGATCGCGCCCGTCACGTGGGAGCATCCCGCCGACCGCGCCGCGCTCCAGACGCTCCGGTCCGTGCCCGGCTTCGACGAGGTGGTAAAGAAGATTTACGGATTCCTGGGCGAGCGCGGGATCCGGCTGATCTTCCAGGCCGACGCGGTCCGGGTGGGGCCCACGCAATTCCCCCGGCTGAACGCGCTCTACACCGACGTGCTGACCTCGATGGACTGGTCCGAGCGCCCCGAGCTGTACGTCTCCCAGACGCCCTTCGTGAACGCCGGCGCCTTCGGCATGGACAAGCCGTTCATCGTCCTGAACTCGGGCTCCCTGAAACTCCTGGACGACGACGAGCTGCGCGTGCTCCTGGGACACGAGCTGGGGCACGTGATGAGCGGCCACGCCCTCTACCACACCGTGCTCGTCCTCATTCTCTCCGTGAGCTTCTCGGCCCTCCCGTTTCTGGCGGGGATCGCCCTGCTCCCGGTGGAGCTGGCGCTGCTGGAATGGTTCCGGAAGAGCGAGCTGTCGAGCGACCGTGCGGGACTCCTGGCGTCTCAGGACCCGACGGCGTCGCTCCGCCTCCACCTGAAGCTGGCCGGCGGCGGCGACATGAAGGAAATGGACCTCAACGCGTTCCTGGTGCAGGCGAAGGAGTACGAAGAGTCCGGTGGCGCGCTGGACCGGATCTTCAAGATCCTGGGCGTGCTGAAGCGGACTCACCCCTTCACCACCATCCGGGCCGCCGAGCTGCAGCGCTGGATCGAGAGCGGCGCGTACGACCGCGTCCTGCGCGGTGAGTACACCCGCCGGGGCCCCGAGGCCGAGAAGCGCCCGGTGGACGAGGACATCAATGCGGCCCGCGACCACTACATGAAGGAAGCGAAGGCGGCGGTGAACGACGTGATGGACGGCGCGCGCCGCGCCGCACAGGCCTTCACGGACGCCCTCAAGAAGAAGTGAGAGTCCTGGTCGTCGGCGGAGGGGGCCGCGAGCACGCCCTGCTCTGGGCCCTGAAACGCGACGGCTTGGCGCAGGCGTTGTTCGCGGCCCCCGGCAACCCCGGCACCGCCCTCCTCGGCACCAACCTCACCATCCCGGCGACCGCCGTGGACGATCTCGTCCAGGCGGCCGCGCGCCAGAAGATCGACCTCGTGATCGTCGGCCCCGAAGTCCCGCTCGCCGCGGGGCTGGCCGACCGCCTGCGCGCCGCCGGCCGGTCCGTGTTCGGCCCGAGCGCCAAAGCGGCCCAGATCGAGGCGTCCAAAGCCTACGCCAAGGACGTCATGGCGCGGGCCGGGGTGCCCACCGCCCGCTCCCGGACCCTGACCGACGTCGCCCAGGCCCTCGCGTACATCCAGTCCCACCCCGAGCCCCTCGTGGTCAAAGCCTCAGGCCTGGCCGCCGGGAAAGGCGCCGTGGTCTGCGCCACACGGGCCGAGGCGGCCTCGGTGGCCGAGGGGATGCTCCGGGGCTCCCTGGGGGACGCCGGCAGGGAAGTGGTGGTCGAGGACTTTCTCGAAGGCGAAGAGCTCTCGGTTCTCGCGCTCACCGACGGCGAGCGCATCATGATCCTGCCTCCGGCCCAGGACCACAAACGAGTCGGTGAAGGAGACACGGGGCCGAATACCGGAGGGATGGGCGCCTACACGCCCGTGGGACTCACCAGCGCGCCCCTCTTGGCCCGCGTCCGCCGTGAAGTCCTCGAGCCCACGCTGAAGCAGCTCGCCGCGGACGGCGCTCCCTACTCGGGCGTGCTGTACGCGGGGCTGATGGTGGCTCCCGACGGCACGCCGAACGTCCTCGAGTTCAACTGCCGCTTCGGGGATCCCGAGGCCCAGGCGCTTCTCCCCGCCCTGCCCGACGGCTTCACGGCGCACCTCGCCGCCATCGCCACGGGCGCCTGGCGTCCCGACCGGGACACGATCGACGCGGCGCGGGCCGCGGTGACCACGGTGCTCGCCGCGGACGGCTACCCGGACCGGCCCCGGCACGGCGCCACGATCACGCTCCCGGAAGAGTGGCCCGCGGATCAGCTCTTGTTCCACGCCGGGACCACCCGGGGGCACGACGGCGTCCTCCGGGTCTCCGGGGGCCGGGTGCTCAACGTCACCGGCGTCGGCAAGACCATCGCCGAGGCGGCCGCGAAGAGCCGGGCCGGGGCGGAGCAGGTGCACTTCGAGGGGATGCACTGGCGCCGGGACATCGCCTGGCGGGAGATCGCCCGTGCCGGAGCTGCCTGAGGTCGAGACCATCGTCCGGGACCTGCGGCCGCGCCTGGTGGGGCGCCGCATCGCGTCGGCCACGCTCTCCAAGACGGACGTCCTCCGCAAGGTCACGAAGCCCGCCCTGCTCCGGGCTCTGCGAGGCGCAAGGGTCACCGCCGTCACGCGCCGGGCCAAGCACGCGGTGTTTCATCTCGCCTCAGGCCTGAGGATGGTGATTCGCCTCGGCATGACCGGCGCGCTCGTCGTCTACGAACGGGACCTCACTCCAGAAGAAGCCAAGTACGCCGTGCTCATCCTCGAGCTCGGGCCCAAACCGCGCTCCCGGGTCCGGCGTCGCCTTCGCGACAAGCAACATGGGACAGTCGCTTCGGCGACGCCGGGCCCGGGTTCGCGATTCGTGTATCGGGATGTCCGACGCTTCGGATCGATTTGGCTGTTGGATGGCGCGGCGTGGGCACGCTACGAGGCCCGGTTGGGCCCGGAGCCGCTCGATCCCGCGTTCACGCCCGCGGAGCTCGGTCGGGCCCTGGCGGGGCGCCGGGCCGCCGTGAAGAAGGTGATCATGGATCAGGCTCGAGTGGTGGGCGTGGGGAACATCTACGCCAACGAGGCGCTGTTCACAGCGCGGATCGACCCCTCACGCCCCGCGGCATCGCTCTCGCCCGCTGAAACGCGGGCCCTGCGCCGGGCCATCGTGGCGATCCTGAAGCGGGCCATCGAGGCCGAGGGCACGACGTTCCGCGACTACCGCACCGGCACGGGCCAGCCGGGGAGCTTTCAGCTCCGGCTCAACGTCTACGGACGCGGGGGCGAGCCGTGCCGGCGCTGCGGGCATCGCCTGGTCACGACCCATTCCATCGACGCACGGGCGACGACGATGTGCCCGTGGTGTCAACGGTAAAAATCCTTCGCGCCTGCGGCGCTCAGGACGACACGCGCCGCTCCCTCTTTTTTATTAATTGTCGAAGGGAGCATTGTCATCCTGAGCGAGCGCGTCAGCGCGAAGCGAAGGATCTGCTCCTAGGAAAGATCCGCTGCTAGCGAACGTTCAGCGGTACAATCCTGGCCCGCGGCGGAATCCCCGGCTCGAGCTCCATGATCCCCACGGACGGCCCGGCCAGATCGAACCGCCGGGGACCCGCCGAGCCGGGATTCATCACCGTCACCGTCTTGTCCACCAGCTCGAGCACCGCCCGGTGGGTATGCCCGAACACAATGATCTCGGCCTTCGGAAACGCGCCGTGCAGGAGGGTCGGGGTCGGGGAGCCCAGCTGATCGCCGTGCGTCACGACGATGTCGAAGCCGTCGAGCCGCACCTGTGCCACCTGAGGGAGTCGCCGCCGGAGCCGTGAGCCGTCCGTGTTGCCGAACACCGCGGTGACGGGCGCCACCGCTTCGAGCTGGATGAGGATGTCTTCGTCGCCCACATCCCCGCCGTGCAGGATGTGGTCCACCTGCGAGAAGACTTCGAGCACCTCGGGCCGCAGCAGGTTGTGCGTGTCCGAGATGACCCCCAGCCTCATCCGCCCCCTCCCCAGCGCGGCGCCACCCGGATCTCGAGACCCAGGTGATCCACGACCCGCTGGACGATGAAGTCCACCAGGTCGCTCACCTTCCCGGGACGGTGGTAGAAGCCGGGGGCGGCCGGAAGCACCAGCGCGCCGGCCTCGGTGGCCAGGGTGAGGTTCCGCAGGTGCACCAGGGAGAGCGGCGTCTCGCGCGGCACCAGAATCAGGGGGCGGCGCTCCTTCAGGGCCACGTCCGCCGAACGCTCGATGAGAGACCGGCTGGTCCCGTGCGCGACGGCGGCGACCGTCCCCATGGAGCAGGGACAGATGACCATCCCGGCGCTCTTCACCGAGCCCGACGCCGGCAGCGCGCCGCGGTCCTTGTCGTCGAAGACCTTCACGGACGACCAGTCGCCCCCCGTGGCCCCGGTCAGTTCCCGGTCGCTCTTGATGCCGCACTCCTCTTCGAGCAGCCGCCAGCCGTGCGTCGAGATGAGGAGCCACGTCGGCACGTGATGGGTCGCCAGCACCTGGAGCAGCCGCACCGCGTACGGCGCGCCCGAGGCGCCGGTGATCGCCAGGGTGACGGGATGGCGATCCACTAGCGGCCCCGGCGGTTTGGAGTCGGGGAGCGGGGCGGATGATGCTTCCGTCGAGAGCCGGGAGCCGGGGGCCGTACGCTCCGCTGCGGCGGCGGTCTCCTCTTCTCGGAGCCGACTGCTCCCGGCTCCCGGCGAAGTCCTCCGGGGCTTCCGCTCTTCTTCATACGATCCGGTCCACAAGCGCACCCAGGAAGACGGTGATGGAAATGATGCCGTTCATCGTAAAGAACGCCGCGTTCAGGCGCGAGAGATCCCCGGGCCGCACCAGCTGGTGCTCCCAGGCGATCAGGAGGGCCCCGATGCCGACGCCCACCAGGAACGGCGCGTGGAAGCCGGTGGCCAGGCCGAAGGCGACCAGCGCGAGGATCGCCACGCCGTGCAGGACCTTGGCCAGGAGGATGGCCGGCCCGGCGCCGAACCGCACCACGGCCGAGTGCAGGCCCTCCCGGCGGTCGAATTCCTCGTCCTGGAGCGCATAGAAAATGTCGAAGCCTCCCACCCAGCACGTCACGACCAGCGCCAGGAGCGGCAGGATCCACCAGGGCTCGCTCCAGCGGCCGGTGACGGCCAGGTACCCCGCCGGCCCCGAGATGGCGTCGGCCAGGCCCAGCCACAGGTGCGACGACCACGTGAAGCGCTTGGTGTAGCTGTAGCCGGTGATGGCGGCGAGGGCCACGGGAGAGAGCTCGAAGCAGAGCGGGTTCAGGGCCCAGGCCGCGCCCTCGAAAATGAGCGCCGCGACGATCACGGAGGCCCAGGCTTCCCCGAGGCTGAGCCGCCCCTGCGGGAGGTCCCGGGACGCGGTGCGCGGGTTCCTGGCGTCCAGGTCCCGGTCGGCGATCCGGTTGAAGCCCATCGCGACGAACCGGCCGGCCGTGAACGCGACCACCACCAGCGCGACGGTCCGCCACCCCACCGGGGCCGTCCACGACGCCGCCACCGCCCCGATCAGGGCGAACGGGAGGGCGAAGACGGTGTGCGGGAGCCGGACGAAGTTGGCGTAGCGGACCAGGAGGGAATCGCCGCCGAGGGTCTGTCCCT
>Ga0335076_10002766_pt1 | contig 17483 bp, 17 predicted proteins | sample Lox_Sample_25_FD_206717 | JGI IMG/M metagenome (GOLD analysis project Ga0335076, IMG submission 206717) | Soil microbial communities from Loxahatchee National Wildlife Refuge, Florida, United States - Lox_Sample_2.5 | ecosystem: Environmental > Terrestrial > Soil > Wetlands | place: USA... | reverse complement strand
CTGGCTCATATGCGTCGCCGTGACCGGCGACATCGAGGCATGGGCGGCTGCGAGCGCCGGCGCGTCGTTCAGGCCGTCGCCGACCATCAGGACCCTGAAGCCGTCGCGCGCGAGTTCGTTGATCCGTGCGATCTTGTCGACCGGCGTCACCTCGGCGCGCCATTCATATATACCGACCGACTGCGCCGCCATCCGCACCGCAGGCTCGCGGTCGCCGGAGACGATTTCCACGCCGATGCCGCATCGTCGAAGCTTGTCGACGACTGCGGCAGCGTCGGGACGCAACCGTTGCCTGACCGCAAACACGTGGCAGGCCTCGCCGTGACGGAATGCGACCACCGATGCCTCGGGGTCGCGGCTCAGGATCGCGTTGGCTTCGGCGTCGGCGCGGCAATAAGAGGGGCGGCCAAGCCTGACCTCACAACCGTCCACCATGCCGTGAACGCCCTGCCCGGACTCTTCCTCGATGCTCCGGAGCGGCGAAACAGCCTTGGCGGCCCGCGCGACCGCGGCTGCGACGGGGTGGCGGCTCGACAGCGCGAGTCGGCCGGCAAGCGCGAGCATATCGGCGGGGATCGCAGCCGCATTGGCGACGTCGAGCTCCGGCAAGGTCAGCGTGCCGGTCTTGTCGAAGATCACGCGGTCGATTTCGGCGAGCCGCTCGATCGCATCGGCTGAATTGAGCAGCACGCCGGAGCCGAACAGCGCGCCGGAGGCAACCGTCTGCACCGCAGGGATCGCAAGGCCGAGCGCACAGGGACAGGTGATGATGAGCACTGCGATCGCGGTGACGATCGAATCGTGGAAGGACGCGCCCGCAATCAGCCAACCTATCATGGTCAGAAGCGCGGTTGCGTGCACGACCGGCGCGTACATCCGCGCGGCCCGCTCGGCGAGGCGAAGGTAGCGCGAACGCGCCTGCAAGGCGTTGTCGAGCAGGCGCGAAATCTCCGCCAGCAGCGTCCCTTCCGACGCCGCCGCGACACGAACGCGCAAGGTGCCGGAGCGCACCAGCGTGCCGGCATAGACGGCTGTGCCGGGCATTGCCACAACCGGCAGGGTCTCTCCGGTAATCAGGCTCTGATCGATCTCGGAACGGCCGGAAATGACGTTGCCGTCGACGGCGGAGCGTTCACCCGGCCGCAACAGGACGATATCGCCGGGCGCGATGGCGGCGATCGGGACGGTGCTCACCTCCTCGTCGTTGACGAATTTGGTCGCGGTCTCGCTCTTGAGGGCTGCGAGGTTGCCGGCAAAGGCGCGGGTGCGCCGGCGCATGTTCTGATCGAGGTAACGGCCGGCGAGCAGGAAAGCGATCAGCATGATCGCGGCATCGAAATAGGCGTGGTCGGCATGCGAAGCAGTCTCCACCAGCGACATGCCGAGCGCGAGGATGATGCCGATCGAGATTGGCACATCCATATTGACGCTGCGCGCGCGCAGCGCCGTGAAGGCGGAGGAAAAGAACGGCTGTGCCGAATAGGCGGCGGCCGGCAGCACGATCAGCGCCGACAGCCAGTGGAAGAAATCGCGCTGTTCGGGCAGCATGTCGCTGACATTGCCCGACCAGACCGGGATCGACAGCATCATCACGTTCATGGCGGCGAAGGCAGCAACACCCAGCCGGCGCAACAGCGCGCCGGCGCGGCCGGCTTCCTGGGTCTCGGCGTCGAGCCGTTCGAACGGATAGGCCTTGTAACCGAGCTCTTTCAGCCGATCGACGAAAAAGGACGGATCGATCGCACCTTCCTTCCACTCGACCGCGAGCCGCCGGTCCGTGAGATTGACCCGTGCCAGGGTCACATCGGGAATCTTCGAGAGGTTGCGTTCGATCTTGGCCATGCAGCCGGCACAGCTGATGCCTTCGACGGCGAGATCGAGATGCAGAAGCCCTGCGCCGGCACTCTTCAGATAATGGGAGAAATCGAGCGAAGACTGCATGGCGGCCTCAGTTCAGCAGCACGCGATTTTTCGACAGGAACAGCCGTCCCGCCGAGCCATCGCCCTCCAGCACGAGGTCCCACTGCCCTGGCGCGACACCTTCGAGCCTGCCGCGATAGATGCCGATGCCAACCTCGGCGAGCGCAACCGCAAGATCGGCGCGCTTGTCGGTCGGCCGCTCGAACGTCCCGACGAATTTCAGCCCCGTCACCGGGCGGCCGCCCCGATCGCGCGCCTCGACCTCGAGCTGCGCTGCGCCATCGGCGCTACGCGTCAGATGCGCATCGACCTGCCAGTTGCGGCTCGCCTGGTCGCGCGCGGCCATAATCTCCTTCTCGTAAGAAAGGCTCGCGCTATAGGCACTGTCGACCTCGGTGCCGGGCAGCGTCCCGATTGCGAGCCGCATCATGGTGACGTTGACGCCGATCACCACACCGAAAAACGCAACGAGGATCAGAAGCACCTTGCGTCCGGTCAGCTCTCTCTCGGCAAAGCGTGTCCGCATGGTCGCAATCTCCCCCGATCTCACGGCGCCACGAAGTTGTCGGTTGCGGACGCTGCCACGCCAAGCCCGATATCGGTGACGCGGAAATGGACCGGAATCGATTTCTCCGGATTGTTCTCTTCCGGGGCCGTCACAAGAAGCCGCAACTCCGTGGTCTGGTCGCGCCCGATCACGATCTGAGGCCGGTCCGGGGTGACGGAATCGGCGCCGACCACATGAACGGTCGCATTCGCCGGACCATCGACGTCGATGACGATGACGCGGTCGAAACCGCTCTTGTTGAGCAGCCGCATGGTGTAGGCGTTGCGGATCGAGCCGTCGGAAAGCCGGATTGCGACCGGATTGCGATCATGCAGCACGTTGAGGTCGAGCAATGAACGGGTCGCCAGCGTGTACAGCATGATGCCGCCGACGATGGCGATCACGAGACCGTAGACGATGGTGCGCGGGCGAACGATCCGGTAGATCGGCGGCTTGCCTTCCTGCCGGCGCGCGATGTTGATCTCGTTGTCGTAACCGATCAGGCCGGTGGGCCGGCCGATCCTGGTCATGACGTTGTCGCAGGCATCGATGCAGAGCCCGCACTGGATGCATTCGAGCTGGGCGCCGTCGCGGATGTCGATTCCGGTCGGGCACACCGCGACGCATTGATAGCAGTCGACGCAATCGCCGACATGCTCGCCGAGCGCGCGCAGCTCGGCGGCCTTCTTGACCGACGTGCGCTTTTCGCCGCGGTCGTAGCGGTAGATGACGTTGAGCGCCCATTCGTCGGTCAGCGATGCCTGGATCCGCGGCCAGGGGCACATATAGGTGCAGACCTGTTCGCGCATGTGGCCGGCCAGAAGGTAGGTCGTAGCCGTCAGGATGCCGATCCAGACATAGGCGATCACCGGCGCCTGGAAGGTGGCGAGATCCTTCACCAGCGTCGGCGCATCGCTGAAATAGAGCACCCAGGCGCCGCCCGTCCACCAGGCGATCATCAGCCAGATGAAGTGCTTTGCGGTCGCCTCCGAGATGCGCCGCGCCGTCCATCGATGAGCCGCGGCATCCTTCTTCATGCGCTCGCGGCGATCGCCCTCGATCAGGCGCTCGACGGCATAGAACAGGTCGGTCCAGACCGTCTGCGGGCAAAGGTAGCCGCACCAGATGCGGCCGCCGACCGAGTTCATCAGGAACAGCGCCACGGCCGCCAGAATCAGAAGGCCGGTAAAGTAATAGACCTCCTGCGGCCAGAGCTCGATGAAGAAGAAATAGAACCGCCGGTTCGGGAAATCGATCAGCACGGCCTGACTGGGCGCGCCGATGCCCCGGTTCCAGCGCACGAAGGGCAGGAAGTAGTAGACGCCGAGACAGAAAGCCATCAGCGCCCATTTGATGCGGCGAAAGGTGCCGTGGACGCTCTGCGGATAGACCTTCTTGCGGGCCGCATAGAGCGGCCCGAAATTGTCGTATTGCAGTTCCTCGGGTGTAATGGGCTTGTTCATGGCCATGATCCTAGCCCCCCGGGCGCTGGGCAGCCTTGATTCAACTCAAGCGCCCCGCCCGCGCTGCAAATCTCGCCTATTTTCCACCGCCGAGCGAGTGAACATACACCGCCATCGCTTTCAGCGTCACCGGGTCGAGCCGGCCTTCCCATGCGGGCATCACGCCGGAGCGGCCGTTGGCGATGGTGTCGATCAGGGTCGCTTCGTCGGAGCCGTAGAGCCAGATCTTGTCGGTGAGATCGGGCGCGCCGAGCTCCAAATTGCCCTTGCCGTTGTCGCCGTGGCACGCGGCGCAATTCTCCGCGAAAATCTTGGCGCCCGCAGCCGCATCGTAGCCGGGCTGCGTCGACAGCCCCGACAGCGAACGGACGTAGTTTGCGACCGTGACGATCTGGTCCGGCTTCAGCACGCCGTCCTTGCCGAAGGCGAGCATCTGGCCCTCATGCGCCTTTGCGTTGCCCGAGCGCACGCCGTAGCGGATGGTCTGCATGATCTGGTCGAGCGAGCCGCCCCACAGCCAGTCGTCGTCGTTCAGGTTGGGGTAGCCCTTTGCGCCGGCGGCGCCCGAGCCGTGACAGGGCGCGCAATTGTCGCCGAACACGGTCTTGCCGCGGGCGCGCGCGAGCGCGAGCAGCGCCGGATCCTTCTCGATATCGGCGAGCGAAGCCGACGCCAGCGCCGTCATCTTCTCGCCGCGGATCTTGTCGAGATTTGCAAGCTCGACGGCGACATCGGCGCGCGAGGAGTAGTTGAGGACGCCGCGCGTATTGCTGGTGAGCAGCGGCCAAGCCGGATAGACCACCCAATAGCCGATCGCCCAGATGATGGTGAGATAGAAGGTGATGACCCACCACCGCGGCAGCGGCGTGTTCAATTCCTTGATGCCGTCCCACTGATGCCCCGTTGTCGCGGTGCCGGTGACGCTGTCGACGTCTTCGCTGTGATCGGTCATCTCAATCCTCCCGCAACGGCATGCGCGCCGCCTCGTCGAAGGCTTTCTTGTTGCGAGGCCAGAGGGCGTAGGTCACGATCGCAAGGAAGACCGCGACAAAAATCGGCGTCCAGAGGGTCGTCACGAGATCGGACGCGAAGGTCTGGATCGTTATGATGGCTTTCATCGTCAAAAACCTTGATCAGCGCAGGTTGGCTTTTTCGTTGTAGAGCTTGAAGTCGACGAGCGTGCCGAGCATCTGCAGGTAGGCAACCACGGCATCCATCTCGGTCGGCGCGCCGGCCTTGCCGTCGAAATTGCGCACCACCGCCTTCGGGTAGCGCTTGGCAAAGGCATCCGCATCGGCGCTGTCAGGATCGGCCTGCGCCTTCAGGTCGGCCACCGCATTCTTGATCTGGTCGTCGGTATAGGGCACGCCGACAGCGCGCAGCGTGCGCAGATTGTCGGCCATTGTGGACTGGTCGATCTCGTTCTCGGAAAGGAACGGATAGCCCGGCATCACCGACTGCGGAACGATGGCGCGCGGGTTGGTCAGATGCCGCACATGCCAGTCGTCGGAATATTTGGCGCCGACACGCGCAAGATCCGGCCCGGTGCGCTTCGATCCCCATTGGAAGGGGTGATCGTACATGCTCTCGGCGGCGAGCGAATAGTGGCCGTAGCGCTCGACCTCGTCGCGCAACGGGCGGATCATCTGCGAGTGGCAGAGATAGCAGCCCTCGCGGACATAGATGTTGCGTCCCGCGAGCTCGAGCGGCGTATAGGGACGAACCCCGTCGACGGCCTCGATCGTGCTCTTGAGGTAGAACAGAGGCGTGATTTCCACGAGTCCGCCGATCGCGATCACGACAAGGATGCCGGCGACGAGAACGATCGAGTTTCTTTCGAAGATGTGGTGCCTGGTCCAGAAAGACATTGATGCGCTCCTCATTCCGCCGGCTGAAGAGCCATGGGCGCCTGCACCTCGACCTCGCCGGCGCGTACCGTCATCCAGAGATTGTACGCCATGATCAGCGAGCCGATCAGGAACAGCGCTCCACCGGCGGCACGGATGATGTAGAAGGGATGCATCGCTTCGACGGTCTCGATGAACGAATATTCGAGGAAGCCGAGCGAGGTGTAGGACCGCCACATCAGGCCCTGCAGGATCCCGGAGACCCACATCGCCGAGATGTAAAGCACGATGCCGAGTGTCGCCGTCCAGAAATGCCAGTTCACAAGCTTGAGGCTATAGAGGCTCTTGCGGTTCCACAGCCACGGGAACAGGCAATAGAGCGCGCCAAAGGAGACGAAGCCGACCCAGCCGAGCGCGCCGGAATGAACGTGGCCGATAGTCCAGTCAGTGTAGTGACTGAGAGAATTCACGACCTTGATCGACATCATCGGACCTTCGAAGGTCGACATCCCGTAGAAGGCGACCGACACCACCATCATGCGCAGCACCGGATCGGTACGCAGCTTGTCCCAGGCCCCCGACAACGTCATCAGCCCGTTGATCATGCCGCCCCAGGACGGCATCCACAGCATGATCGAGAACGTCATGCCGAGCGTCTGCGCCCAGTCGGGCAGCGCGGTGTAGTGCAGGTGATGCGGGCCGGCCCAGATATAGAGGAAGATCAGCGCCCAGAAATGGATGATCGACAGCCGATAGGAATAGATCGGACGCTCGGCGCGCTTGGGGATGAAGTAGTACATGATCGCAAGGAAGCCGGCGGTCAGGAAGAATCCGACCGCGTTATGGCCGTACCACCACTGGAACATGGCGTCCTGAACGCCGCCCCAGGCGATGTAGGATTTCGAGCCGAGCAGCGACACCGGCAGCGCAGGATTGTTGCCGAGATGCAGCACCGCGATGGTGACGATGAAGGCAAGATAGAACCAGTTGGCGACGAAGATATGCGGCTCCTTGCGCTTGATGACCGTCACCAGGAAAACCAGCAGATAGACCACCCAGACGATGGTCAGCCAGAGGTCGGCGTACCATTCGGGCTCCGCATATTCCTTGGACTGCGTGATGCCGAGCAGGTATCCGGTGCCGGCGATCACGATGAAGAAGTTGTAGCCGAGCACGACAAACCAGGGCGCGATGTAGCCGGCAAGCCGCACGCGGCAGGTCTTCTGCACCACATAGAACGAACTCGCGAGCAGCACATTGCCGCCGAATGCGAAGATCACCGCCGACGTATGCAGCGGCCTGAGACGGCCAAAGCTCGTCCATGGCAGGTCGAGATTAAGCGCCGGCCATGCCAGTTGCGAGGCGATGATGAGGCCGACCAGAAAGCCGGCGATGCCCCAGAACATGGCGGCGACCGCGGCGAACTTGATGGGTCCCATATTGTAGTTGGGCCGGCCGTCGATCTCCGGCGCCGGCAGCGCGGCATGGCGATTGTAATATTGATTGAGGATCGTGAACGCGGCCCCGAGGCCCGCGACCGCACCAAGCGCGGCGTGAAAGGCGAAACCGCCGTCATGGGCGAGAGCGGCGGCGATCAAGCAAAGAAACGCCAGAGCGATAAACATTGGTGCGAGCAACGCCTCGCCGATCGTCATCGACTTCGATCCGATTGAAGCTTGTGCCATGAGCTTTCTTTCTTTGCTTAGCCGGGGTTGTAACAACCACAGCCGTAGCGCTGTCCATTTGATCGAGATCAAGTCCCTGCGGGGGAAGGGACGATAGGCGCGCGTTACGATGCCCAGGCTCGCGCCAGCGCAGTCGGCGACCGGCACTCGACGGCATCGGCGAAGATGGTCCAGTCGTGGACGTGCTTTTGCCGGCAGAAGTTGGCCTCCGCGCGCTGCACGGCTTCCGTCAGGCACGCGGCCTCGACGGTGAACAGGGCCTGGCAGGCGCGGTGCTCATGGCCGGTATCGTCGCAAACGGTCTTGATGAAACGGACGTCGAATGAGGGCACGGCAGCCTCCTGTTCTGTGCTGCCGAGAAAATCGACCAGGAAGCGCCTCGCCGCCTTGAGCAAGATCAAGGATCGTGGCGAATTGTGCGCTCGGTTGCCCAGATCGCAAAGCCGATGATGATGACGAAGACGACGGCCGTGCCAACAAAGCCGAAATCGAGCACGTCATACCCCAAAAACCGCGCGACGAGCGCGGCCGGCAATGTCAAAAGAATGCGTATCAGCCACAGCATCTCTTAACCGAAGATTAGGGTTCCGCCGTATGAATAACATAGTACAACGGGAACGCGAGCTCTTGATTCAGGTCAAGGTGTGTCGGCATGATTCCCGCGGGGTGATTCCAACCGGAGGAAGGTCTCATGCCTTTGCTCACAATTGCCGCGCTGGCGCTGATCGCCGCAATCGTTACCGCCTTCGCCGTCGCAATTGGATGGGCGCAATCGCATGCCCGCGCGGCGGGCGGCGTCCCTGCCCCGATCGCGCCGCGCCCGAGACGGCGGCCGTTCTAGCGCATGATCCGGAAAAGCGTGCGGCGGTTTTCCGGAAGATCATCCGCAAGCAAAAACCAAGCGATCACGGCGATCGCGCCTAAAGCCCCGCCGCGAGCGCGATCCGCATCAACTCGGACATGCTGCGCGCCGCGGTCTTGGCCATCAGGTTGGCGCGGTAGACCTCGACCGTTCGCGGCGAGATGTTGAGCTCGTGGGCGATGACCTTGTTGATCTTGCCCGCCACGAGGCCCTGCAGCACGTCGCGCTCGCGCGGCGACAGATCGGCGAGCCGAGCTTCCGCCTCCTTCCTGGCGACGCTGTCGCCCTGACCCGAGGAATGCGCATCGAGCGCCGCGCGGATCGCGCCGATCAGGACCGCGTCGTCGAACGGCTTTTCGATGAAGTCGACGGCGCCGGCCTTCATCGCCTCGACAGCCAGCGCGACATCGCCGTGTCCGGTGATCAGGATCACCGGACAGGCGGTTCCCTTGCGTTTGAGCTCGCGCACCAGCTCGATGCCGTTCATCCCGGGCATGCGAATGTCGCAGACGACGCAACGCGGCACATCGCGCGCGACCGCCGCCAGGAACGCATTCGCCGAATCGTGGGTTTTCGACTGGAACCCGTTGACGTCGAGCAGGAAGGCGAGCGAGTCGCGCATCGCCGCGTCGTCGTCGACGACATGAATGACGGTCTTATCGGTCATGGCTCGCCTCCACGGCAGCAAAGGGCACCGTAAACTCGAACACGGTGCCGCCGCCCGCATTCGGACCGGCCGAGATGCGGCCGCCATGCGCCTCGATGATGGTTCGGCAAATCGACAAACCCACGCCCATTCCGTTCACCTTGCTGGTTACGAAGGGTTGAAACAGATGTTCGGCAATCTCGGGACTGATGCCGGTGCCGGTATCGGCCACCGAGAAATGCGCAAAGGCGCCGCGTCGATCGACCGCGATGGCGAGGTCGCGGCGGCTCGTGGTCTCCATTGCCTCGACCGCGTTGCGGATCAGGTTGAGCGCGACCTGCTGAATCTGGATCTTGTCGACCACGATGTCGGGAAGCTCGCGGTCGGCGCGAAGCGACACCCGCACGCCCTGCTCCTTGGCGCCGACCAGCGCGAGCGCTGCCGCCTCTTCAAGCAGGATACCCGGATTTTCCAGGGTTTGCAGGGTCTCGCCCTTGGCGACGAATTCGCGAAGCCGCTTGATGATGTCGCCGGCGCGCAGCGCCTGGTCGGCGCTGCGGTCGAGCGCCTCGCGCACGCGACCCGTGTCGACCGAATCCGCCTTCAGCAGGGTCGCCGCACCGCGCAGGTAACTCGTGATCGCCGAAAGCGGCTGGTTCAGCTCGTGCGCAAGCGAGGAAGCCATCTCGCCCATCGCGGTGAGCCGGGAGACGTGGACCAGCTCCGATTGCAGGTCCTGCACGCGGCGCTCCTGCGTCCGCCGTTCGGTCAAGTCCCGGACGAAGCCGGTAAAGAAACGGTCGGCGTCGACCCGCGCCTCGCCGACCGCCAGCTCCATCGGGAATGTCGAACCGTCCTTGCGCTCGCCCACCACGATGCGCCCGATACCGATGATTCGCCTCTCGCCCGTGGTCAGGTAGCGATCCAGATAGCCGTCGTGCTCTGCCCGGTAGGGCTGGGGCATCAGGATCGAGACGTTCTGGCCGACTGCCTCCGCAGCAGACCAGCCGAACAGCCGCTCCGCCGTGGCGCTGAAGGATCGCATGATGCCGCGCTCGTCGATCACGATCATCGCCTCCGGCACGGTGTCGAGGATCGACTGCAGCTGAGCCTGACGGTAGCGGGACTCCTCGGACTCCCTGAGCAGCCGATCGCCGATGAAGCCCAGCACCGGGCCGAGGAGAGCGAAAAACACGACATCGATCAGATTCGCCGGATTGGCGAAGAGGTCGCTTCCCAGGAAGAACAGGCTGATACCGATGCACAGCACGGTGGCCAGCATCGCAGGCCCAATGCCGCCGGCAAACGCGGCGTAGACGACGACCGGCATGTAGACCACCATGAAGGTGCGGTCGCCGAAAGTCTGGCGCAGGAGGAAAAGCAATCCGAAGACCAGAACCGCGGCCGCGGCCGCCGTTCCGTAGCGAAACCAGTAGCGGTGTTGGGTTGCCGTGTGATGGTCGGATCGCGCGCGCATGCCATCAAGCTATTGGCGACAGGGACGCATCCGGTCAATAGGCCGAAAGCATCCTAACGCCTTTCCCACGGCCGCCAATGCGTCGGATTGACGGAGACGCGCTCGCGGGTTGCCACCCTGACCCAGCCGCTCGGGGCGCGACGGCAAGCGAAGACGAGGGCGTGAACATGGTCTCCCTCGATCACCGCAAGCTCGAGATCGCGGTCGTATGGCGCGTTCGAAATCGTCTCCCACATCGGCTCATCGCCCATTGCGCATCTCGTGCCCGCCGCGATCATGCCGGGGCTTTCACAAAAGAACTTGCAGGCTAAAGGTTGGTGCCCCATGGTCATTGACGTATATCAAAATGCGCATGACCTATAGCGACGATGCCGTCCAGGACACGATATCCCGCGCAAGTGCGTCGAAGGCGCGGTTGAATGCGGCGGCGGCTTTGGCCGGGGTGAGACCGTCGAGCGGCGCCGACTGCTGGAAGATGCGCGCCGCCTTCAGTTGACCGGCATCGACGAGCTTCACCGACAGCGCAATGGAGGCACGCGGCTCGGTCGCGCCGCTGATCTCGAACTGGCGCAGATCGATGAGAAGACGCAAGCCGCCTTCGTTGCCGAGATCGGCGCGCACAGGCGCGTGCGCGATGTCGTAATTTTCGAAACTCTGCAGCATTTTCGCCTGGATGAGTGCTGGCAGGCTGTCGCTCCATTGCGCATTGTCGAAATCGCCCTCCCCCTCCTCGCCGCCGGCAAACAGGAAACGCTGGGTCTGCAGGCGGGTCGTGGCGGTCGGTTCGGCGATCGCAAGTCCCGCCGGCAAAGGACGGCGCGGGTTTGCAAATCCGTCGGCCGCGGCGAGATCGTAGATCACCTTGCGCGGCGGCGTGGCGCTCCCGGTCATGCGTTCGAGGCCTGCGACGATGCCATCCAGGCGCGACGAATTGCGCGCCAAGGCTTCCGCGAAGGTGCCGATGTTGCCGATCGCGTCATGCAGCGGCGCGGCATTCTCGGTCAAAACCGTATCGACGCGGCGCAGCGCATCGCGCGCGGCCTGGGTCATGCTCTGGCCCGCGCCCTTTTCCGCAACCAGCGGGCCGGTGACACGCGGCGCATCCGGACTGTCGCCGCCCTCGAGCGAAACCACGGGCACGCCGGTCAGGCCCTGAAACTCGAGGCTGACCTTGGTGTCGGCGCGAACCGGCGTGTCCGCGGCAACCGCAATCGTCGCATGCACGTCATGGGGACGGTCCGTAACCAGCTGCAACGAGGTGACCTCGCCGACGCGAATGCCGTTGAACAGCACGCCGGCCCCGACCAGGAGACCCGGCACCGGACCGTTGAAGACGAGCTGATAGCTGTCGCGCTTGCCGATGCCGCCGGCATTGTTGAGCCAGTAGACGAAGCCGAATACGGCGGCGATCGCCGCCACCACGAAGGCGCCTACTATGATATAGGGAGCACGGGTTTCCATGATCTGTTCTCTTCTTGTATTCTCTTATTGCGCGTCGAGGTGAAGCATCTGCGCGCGTGCGCCGTGGAAATAGGCCCTGACCCACGGATGATCCGACTTGAGCACGCTCGACAGGGGTCCGAGCGCGACGATTTTGCCGTCGGCGAGCGCGGCGACGCGGTCGCAGACGGCGGCCAGCGTGTTGAGATCATGGGTGATCATGAACACGGTGAAGCCCAGCGTCCGTTGCAGCGTCCTGATCAGGGCATCGAATTCGCCGGCCGCAATCGGATCGAGGCCCGAGGTCGGCTCGTCGAGGAACAGCAGCGAAGGATCGAGCGCCAGCGCGCGTGCCAGCGCGACACGCTTGGTCATGCCGCCGGACAATTCGGAAGGAAACTTGTCGCCATCCTCCGCGGCAAGCCCGACCATCTCGAGCTTGGCGTTGGCGATCTCGTCGAGCAGCGTCTCCGACAGATGCGCCGCTTCCCGCAGCGGAAACTGGACGTTTTGCCTCGTGTTCAAGGCCGAGAACAGCGCACCCTGCTGAAACAGCACGCCGCGCCGGCCGTCGGAGGCCACCGGAAAGGCAATCTCTCCTTCGCGTTTCGGCAACAGGCCGATCAGCGTGCGCATCAATACCGACTTGCCGCCGCCCGAGGCGCCGACCAGGCCGATGATTTCGCCCGCGCGGACGTCGAGCGAGAGATGGTCGATCACCGTGCGACTGCCGAAGCCAACCACGAGATCGCGCACGGAAATGGCTGTGGTTTCGCCGGGCATGTGCGTCACATCCCGATCGATGCAAAGAACACCGCGAACAGGCCGTCGAGCACGATCACCAGGAAGATCGACTTCACGACCGACGTCGTGGTTTGACGGCCGAGCGATTCGGCGCTGCCCTGCACGCGCAGACCCTCGCTGCAGGCCACGATCCCGATCACCAGCGCCATGAAGGGCGCCTTCAGGATCCCGACCTTGAACGAGGTGACGGAGACCGCCTCGTGCAGCCGCGCGATATAGATCGTCGGCGCCATGTCGCCATAGACCTGGGCCACGACGCCGCCGCCATAGAGCCCGGCCATCGAGCCGATGAAGCTCAGAATCGGCAACGCAATCACGAGGGCTGCGACCCGCGGCAGGATCAGCACTGCGACCGGATCAAGCCCCATGGTCAGCAGCGCGTCGATCTCCTCGCGCATCTTCATCGAGCCGAGTTCGGCGGTGTAGGCGCTTCCCGAGCGGCCGGCCACCATGATCGCGACGATCAGGACGCCGAGCTCGCGCAACACGAGGATGCCAACCATGTCGACGGTGTAGGATTCGGCGCCGAACTTGCGAAAATGGAAAAAGCCCTGCTGGGCGATGATGGCTCCGATCAGGAAGGTGATCAGAGCCATGATCGGGATCGCCTGCCAGCCCACCTTGTAGAGCTGATAGATCGTCGATGTCAGCCGAAGCGAGCGCGGATGGCGCAGCACGCCGAGCAACGCGATGCCGAGCGCTCCCAGCATTTGCAGGAAGCTCGTGCTCTCGACGGCAAGCCCACGGCCCATCCGCTCCAGAATCTCGAGGATGGCGCTGCCGCGCCGCTTGCGGGGCGGCTCGCTGCGGTTGAGGTCCTGCATCTCCCGCAGCAGCCCGGCATAGGATTCGGAGACGCCGACCAGAGCGGTTCTTGCCGAGGGCGAGGACGACCGCCGGGCCAGCTTCTCGAACAGCCAGGCGCCGACGGTGTCGAGCGCGGTCACCCGGCTGAGATCGATCGCGCGCGCGCGCGCAGGCGGCAGGCCGTCGCAGAGCTTCTCGAGCACTTCGACATGGGCAACCGTCCACGCCCCGCTCGGGCAAAGCGTGACGGGCTCGTCATCGGTCGCTGTCAGTTGTGGCGCTGTGTCGGTCAAGCAGAGCTCCCGCGTGGTTGAAAAATCCTAGTTGCTTGCATAGGCTTTCGCGTTGATCCAACGCAAGAATTCGTCGGCCGGCCCTCACAAGACCGAGAAGGCGGCCGACGAGGCCGCCTGACGATCAGTTTGGAGCGCCATTACTGTCGGACCGCATCCTCTTTGCGCTCGACAGCCGACGCAGGCTGTGACGCGCGTGGCGGCGCGGCGAGATCGAGCGTGACGACCGCGACTGCGGCGTCGCGCGGATCGCTCGCAATGTCGAAGCCAAGCTCGCGGCACATCGCAAGCATCGTGCTGTTCTCGCGCAACACGGTCCCGGACAGAATCTTCAGGCCTTCGGATCTCGCATAATCGATCAGAAGCTGCATCAGCGCCCAACCGAGGCCTTTGCCCTTCAGGTCGGAGCGAAGCAGGATCGCGTATTCGGCGGTCTCGTAACGCGAATCGGAATGCAACCGGACGACGCCTATGACGTCTCCGCTCGCGGGATCGGTCGCCACGAACGCCATCGCGCGCGCGTAATCGAGCTGCGTGAGCCGTCCCACGAAAGTATGCGAAAACTCTTTCATGGCGTGGAAGAAGCGAAGCCTGAGATCTTCACGGTTGACGCGGCCAAGGAAGGCGATAATCGCCGGCTCGTCCTCCGGGCGCATCGGGCGCACATTGACGGTAAAGTGGTTTAGCAGCTGAAGCTGCCGCTCCCACTCGGCGGGGTACGGCCGGATGGCGAGCCTGGTGTGCCCTGCGAACAATCTTTCCGGCACCTTGATGGCGACGCGCGCATCAAGCGCCAGCACGCCCTCGCCGTCCGCCATCAACGGATTGATGTCGAGCTCCGAAATCTCCGGAAGATCGGCGGCCATCTGCGACAGCTTCACTAACGTCAGCGGCACGGCCTCGGGTGGCACGGCCGGCACATCGCGATAGGCGCGCAGCAGCCGCGCGACCGCGGTCCGCTCCACGAGATTGCGCGCCAGGTTCATGTCGAGCGGCGGCAAGGCCAGGGCCTTGTCCTTCACCACTTCCACCGCAGTGCCGCCATGGCCGAACACCACAACCGGACCGAAGGTCGGATCGTCGGCAAGCCCGAGGATCAGTTCGCGGGTCGCGCGGCGGGCCATCATCGGCTGGATGATCACGCCCTCGATGCGCGCGTCCGGCCGCGCGCGGCGCGCGCGCGCCAGGATCTCGGCTGCCGCATCGCGCACGCCCTCTTTGGTCGATAGCGACAACATCACGCCGCCGATATCCGACTTGTGCGTGATGTCGCGCGAACGAATCTTGACCGCAACGGAAAGCCCCTGCGCGAGCAACGGCGCGGCCTTGGCCACGGCGTCCTCGGGATCAGCAGCCGCAAGCGTCGGCACCATGGGGATGACATAGGCCGCAAACAGCGCCGAGATCTCGACCGGGTCGAGCCAGGCGCGGCCGTCAGCCAGCGCGGTCGCGATCACTTTTCTTGCGGCGGCGGCATCGGGCGTAAACAGCGAGGACACATTGGGCGGGGTCGCCATCAGCGCCTCGATCGCCTCGCGATGCCTGACCAGATACATGAAGGCCCTGACCGCGTCGTCCTCTGTCGGAAAATGCGGGATCGAGGCCTGCTCGAAAATCGGCGCGGCAAGCCGATCGTTGCCGACCCAGGTCGAGAGCACAGGCCTGGACGAGGCGCCCATGCGCTTGCGATATTCGCTCACACGCTCGGCGATGGCGCGCGCAATCTCGGTGGACGGCGCGACCGCCGTCTCCACGTTCATGACCAGCACTGCATCGCCTTTTCCCTCGGCAAGCAGCACGTCGAGGGCTGCGACATAGCGCGCGGCATCGGCATCGCCGCCGATGTCGACTGGATTGGCCTTGGACCAGGTCGGCGGCAGCACCGCGTCGAGCTTCGCTCCTATCTCGGGCGTCAGCGGCGTCGCGCTGCCGCCGAGCTCGGCGAGGCGGTCGACGGCCAGGATGCCGAGCCCCCCGCCATTGGTGAGGATGGTGAGATTCTTGCCGGCCGGCGCCCGGCTCTGGCCGAGCAATTCGGCGCAGTCGAACAGTTCGCGAAGATCGAACACCCGAAGCAGGCCGGCGCGTCGAAACGCTGCGTCATAGACTGCGTCCGATCCCGCCAGCGCGCCGGTGTGGGTGGCCGCGGCCCTGGCACCTTGCACCATACGTCCGGATTTGACGACGACGACAGGCTTGAGGCGAGCCGCAGCGCGCGCAGCCGACATGAACTTGCGGGCGTTGGTGATTGCTTCGACATAGAGCAGGATGGCGCGCGTTCTGTCGTCGAGGGCGAAATAATCGAGCAAATCGGCGATATCGACATCGAGCTGGTCGCCGATCGACACGATCCCGGAGAACCCGACCTTGCGCTCGGCCCCCCATTCCACCATGGCTGCGGCAAGCGCGCCGGATTGCGAGACCAGTGCGAGCGGACCATCGCCGGGCCGGTGCGCGGCGAAGCTCGCATTGAGGCCTGCGCGCGGAAACATGATGCCGAGGCAGTTCGGTCCGATGATGCGCACCTTGTGGGCGCGCGCGCTCTGCCTGACCGCCTCGCCAAGCGAGCCTTCACCATGGCCAAGGCCTGAAGAGATGATGACGGCGCCGGCGACACCAAGCCGGCCGGCCTCCTCGACGATGCCGGGAACGGCAGGCGCCGGCGCGGTGATCACGATCAGGTCGGGAACGAACGGCAGCGCGGAAAGGCTCGGGCAAGTGTTCAACCCGTCAACCAGATCATGCTTCGGATTGACGACGGCGATCTTGCCGGCAAAGCCGCCCGCGGACAGGTTCAGCAGAACCTTGGTGCCGAGCGAGGACGGACGCGAGCTGCCACCAACGAGCGCAACACTGCGCGGCGAAAAAACCCGTTCCAGGCCGAATGTGGACATTGCACCGTCTCGCCGGGATTCAGCTTGGCTGCGTACAGCGCGCCATGGCCCGCATGACATCCTCGCGAGCGATGATACCAAGCAAAGTCCGCCGCTCGTCAATGACGGGCAGACTCTTCATCCGATGTTTCACCAAAAGCTGCAGGACGCGCTGCAGGTTGGTATCGGGATCGACCGCCACGACGTCGCTTGTCATGATCTCGTCGACGGTCGTGCCCATGCCATCGGCATAATGCGGCAGAATCCGGTCTTTGGCGAAAGCAAACACCTTCAGGGCATCCAGCTTGGAGACCACGCCGACCAGCGTATCGTCCCGGACGACGGGATAGGCGTCAAAATCATCCGCCGCGAACAGCCGATAGAGATCGCCGACCGTCGTTTCCGGCGTCACACTCTTGACCGATCGTGTCATATTATTTGCGACAGTTTCTTGAAGGAATTCGTACATAGCGGATTCTTTCGTGATGATCGTTGGCGCATTCTCTATTCCCGCGCCGGCGATCCAACGTTGACGAGGATCAAACGGTTCTCGCGGTCGCATGACCAAACTGGATTGAATAGTGTCAGGATTCCGTCATGTACGCCATGGTTCTTACCGCGCCCGGCGCGCCTCTTGTCTGGATGCAGCGACCGGACCCCAAGCTCGAACCGGGCGAGGTGCGCGTCAGGGTTGGCGCGTGCGGCGTCTGCCGGACCGACCTGCATGTGGTCGACGGTGAATTGCCGGAGCTTCGTTATCCCATCGTTCCCGGCCACGAAGTGATCGGACGGATCGAGGCGGTAGGCCCCGGCGTCGAC
>Ga0335076_10002765_pt1 | contig 17485 bp, 14 predicted proteins | sample Lox_Sample_25_FD_206717 | JGI IMG/M metagenome (GOLD analysis project Ga0335076, IMG submission 206717) | Soil microbial communities from Loxahatchee National Wildlife Refuge, Florida, United States - Lox_Sample_2.5 | ecosystem: Environmental > Terrestrial > Soil > Wetlands | place: USA... | reverse complement strand
GGGATCTCGCCCAGCACGTCCGCCATCAGCGCGGCGTCGTGATCCGGCTCGGAGAACATCCGCGAACCACGGCCGTTGCACGTGAACAGCAGCGCCCCGGCCGCCTGGTGCCCGCTGAGAGCGGCGACTGCCCGTTGCAGAATGCGCCGCAGGTCCTCATCGGCCGAACGGGCGTCCCGGACGTGGAACTGCACCGTCTGGCCCACCCCCACCTCGCCGCCCACCACGAGGGTCTCCGACTCGGGGTCGGCGCCGACGACGCCGCGGATCAGGAAGTCGCCCTGGCGCAGCTCGGCCCGGTACTCGTTGATGGCCAGCCCCACGTGCACGCCCTGGGCGAGCAGTTCCCGGTCCCGGCCGGGCAGGGCCGCGGCGAGCTCCCGCAGCCGCGCCAGCGGGGGACGCCCGCCCAGCTCCTGGATCACGTTGGCGTCGGCCCGGGTCACCGTGTAGGGGTCGCCGACCGGACGGCATCCCTGCGCGACCAGGGGATGGACCTCGGCTCGCGGCAGGTGAGCGCCGACCGCGCCGCTCGGCAGCACCCGGCCGTCCAGGAACAGCCGGCTCTGCCCGAGCCGCAGGCCCCCGCTGGCCATCCCGCCCATGACCACCGCTCCGGGGGCGCGGGAGTTCAGGTGGGCCAGCAGGTCGCCGACGGGGAACGTGAACGGGTCGCCGATCATCAGGTGCACGCCGGTCGGGAGCCGGCTGAACCGGTAACCGCCGAACGTGCCGCCGCTGGGCGTGCGGACGAATTCCATCGCGAACGTCTCGACCGGGCCGAGGTCAGCCGCGAGCCACAACGAGACGGCAGGCGCAGACTCCACCTCGCGGGCGCCGCCCGCCACCGCCTCGGCCACGCAGCCGATGAGCGGGAGCTGACCGGTCTGCTCGGCCACCGCCGCCACCAGGGCCTCGGCCGACCCGAGGAAATGGGCCGAGGCGAACAGCACCGCGAGCGACGGTGACGCGTCCCCCAGCGACCCCCGGGCCTCTCCGACTGCCCGCCTCGCCGCCTCACCGGCATCGGCGGTGAGCACCAGAGCCCCTCCCGCTCTCACCCGCCCAGGTTACGCGCTGGTCCCCGTGGCCTTGAGAGCTTGTGTGCGAGTCCAGTCGCCCGGGCATCGTTGTCGTCGCCGGCTGGTTCACCCCGGCGCGCCCGGCCCGGTCACCTCGCTGACCGCGACCCAGCGGTCCTGTGCGGCCGAGGCCTCCATCGCGTCGCAGACCGCCTGTACCTGGGCGCCCTGGTCGAACCCCGGGCTCCACGGCGCGTCCGGCCAGCCCTCCAGCAGGTCGGCCGCCTGGTTGACGAAGGATGAGCCGTAACCGACGCCCTGCCCGAGCGGCCACCAGTCGGCGGCGTAGGGATGGCTGGGGTGCTCGGCCCGGATCCGCCGCATCCCGTACAGGCCCGCGTCGTCGTCGGCGCTGCCGTAGCGCAGCTCGTTGAGGCGGGCGTAGTCGAAGACCAGCGTGCCGCGGCTGCCGTTGACCTCGACCGTGAAGTCGCAGGGGCGGCGCACCGCGGCCCGGGCCACCTCGATGGTCCCGAGCGCCCCGGAGCGGAACCTAAGCAGGGCGCTGGCCGCGTCGTCGACGGTCACCGGCCGGGTGCCGCCGCCCGCCTCGGCACGAGCCCGGATGAACGTCTCAGCCTGCGCGCACACGCCGCTGATGCCCCCGGCCAGCCAGAGAGCCAGGTCGATCAGGTGACTGCCCAGGTCGGCGATGGTCGTCCCGCCCATGGCCCGGTCGAACCGCCAGTCGAAGGGGATGCCGGGATCGGTGAACTCGTCGGATAGCCAGGTGGCGCGCCAGAGCCTGATCTCGCCGACGGCGCCCTCGGCGACCATGCGGTGCATCAGCGCGACCGCGGGCAGCCGCCGGTAGTTGAATCCGACCGCGTGGGGCACCCCCGCCCGGGCGACCGCGGCCAGGGCGCCGGCGGCCTCGGGGTAGGACAGGGCCAGCGGCTTCTCGCACAGGACCGCCTTGCCCGCCGCGGCCGCGGCTTGGGCTATCTCGGCGTGTGTCCCGGGCGGCGTGCAGATGTCCACGATCGCGATGTCGTCCCGCGCGATCAGGCTGCGCCAGTCGGTGGTGTACGCGGGCACGCCGTAGGCCGCGGCGGCGGCCGCCACCGCGGCCTCGTTGCGGCCCGAGATCACGCTGACCACCGGCGTCACCGGCAGCGCCCGCAGCATCGGGGCCACCCGGTAGGCGTAGCAGTGCGCCTTGCCCATGATCCCGTAGCCGATGACGCCGACCCGGAGCTGCGGTGGGTCGCTCATCCGCCCGCCCGGTCCAGGCCCGCACCGGACAGGGCGGGAGCGTCCGCGCCCGCCCGCTCCGCCGCGTCCAGCGCGGCCATCGCGTCGGCGCCGGTGGCGCCTTCGCACGGGCCGCCGCGCGCGAACGCCGCGAAGCTCCCGGCCTGCCGCCGCAGCGCGTCAAGCTGCGCCCGCTCCCCCTCGGCCGGGTCGAGGAAGTCGCACCGCACCGTGCCGCGGGTGCCGAACACCTCGGCGCGCGCCATGTCGCCCGCGGGGTGGTAGCGCCCCAGCGAGATGAAGCCGCTGCCGCCGCCGGACAGCTCCGCGATCACTTGTGCGCTGTCCACATCCGGGCTCTGGTCGCCAGGCTCGCCGAGCCCGGCCGCGACCACGCCGGACACGACCGCCCGGAGCGCGCAAATGTCCTGGCCGGTGAGCCAGCGGAGCTGATCGAACTCGTGCACCCCCATGTCGCGGAAGATGCCTCCGCTGTGCGCGCGGAACGCCGCGGACGGTGGCTCGAGGTCCCACTGATAGCAGGCCACCAGGTGGACCACGCCCAGGTCACCGGCGGCGATCTGGTTCCGCAGGGCCTGCAGCGCCGGGACGTAGCGCCGCCAGTACGCGACCTGGAACGGTACCCGCGCCGCGGCCGCGGCATCGACCGCGGCGCGGGCCTGCGCGATGGTCACGCCGCACGGCTTCTCGCACAGGATCGGCAGGCCGCGCGCGGCGGCCTCCCCGACGATCTGCGCGTGCTGGTCGGTGGGTGCGGTGATGAGGACCCCGTCGACCGGCGCGCGGTCCAGCATCTCGGCGACGGTGGGGTACACCTGCGCCGGGGAATCCGCCACGGCGCGGCGGGTCGGCGCCGACACCTCCGCGATCGCGGTCACGGCCACGAGCTCGGACCCGGACAAGGCCCGCAGGTGCGTGCGGCCCATCCGGCCCGCCCCGATCAGCCCGAACCGGAACAGCGCCATGTCACAGCCCCCGCTCGGCCAGGAAGGCCCGGTTGCGTTGCTGCTCGTCGGCCGCGCGCGCGAACCGCTCCGCGCTGCGCGGCAGGATGTCCTGCTCGACGACCAGCCAGCCGCCGAACGAGATGCTCCGCAGGCCGTCCAGGATGGCGCCGGTGTCGAGGTCGCCCTGGCCCAGCTCGCAGAACGCCTCGCGGGACCAGATCTCGGTCACCGGCGCGTCGTCGGTGACGATCCCGGCCATGACCGCGAGCACCGCGTCCTTCAGGTGCACGTGGTTGATCCGGCTCTTCCACTCCCCGAGCAGGGCCACCGGGTCGCCGCCGCCCAGCATCATGTGCCCGGTCTCCAGGCAGAGTCCCACGTCACTACCCTCGAGGACCTCCGCGATCTCCCACGGGGCCTCTACGTAGGTCCCGGTCTCCGGGTGGAAGGTCGGCTCGTAGCCGCGGTCCCGGCAGCGGCCCACCACCCGGGCCAGGCCCTCGGAGAATTTCCGCCAGCCCTCGGCGTCGAGCCCGGCGGAGCGCACGGTCGCGGACCGGCCGGGCCGACTCCGGCGCTGCGGGCTGCCGCTGTCGGCCAGCGTCGGCCGCGGCGGCGGCCCGGGCACCAGCGGCCGCACCGCGTCGAACGTGTCGAGCAGCGCATCCAGCTCGCCGATCGCCGCCTCCAGCGCGTCGTGGTCGGCGTAGGGCAGCTCGAGGTATCCCCCGGCCAGGCCCAGCCCCCGCTCCGCGAGCAGCTCACCAAGCTGGGCCCCGTGGCCCAGGTACCCCACCGGGCCGAGGTCGATGCCCGCGTACCCGGCCGCGGCCACCTGGTCGAGCACGCTGATCCCGTCGGGCACGTTCGGGTCGTGGCCGATCGTGATCTCGAAGGCGCCGTAGCTGACCGGGGCGTTCGCCACGGTGATCGGCTGCGCGCCGGCAGCGGGTGAATCGCTCACCTCGGTGTCCTTTCCTGGCCGCCGCCGGCCGGGTCATCGACCGGCCGTCCCGTGCGGTGGCACTCGATGATCGCCTCGCACAGCGCGATGTCCCGCAGGCCATCCCGCCCGGACGTGGCCGGCGCGGTGCCCTTGACCACGCACTCGTGGAACGCCTCCAGCTCGGCCTTGAACCCGCTGGAGTAGGAGACGACCTCCTGGCTCCGCCAGGACCGCGCGCCGCCCGGGTCTCCGGCCTCGATCTCCAGCACGGCCGGCTCGTTGCGCAGGAACGGGGACGGGAACGACAGGGACGCGCGGCGGTCCGGCGCGTACAGCGCGAATTCCATTTCATAACGGGCTATGCCCGGCAAGTCGATCCAGTGAACGGCGACCGGCAGGCCCCCGAAACGCAGCATCACCGTCACGGTGGACTCGGCCAGGCTGACGTAGTCGAGCCGGTCCGGTTCGCCCAGCAGTCCGCGGACCGTGTTGAGCTCGTGCACGAGCGTGTCGAGCAGCACCAGCTCGTACACGTGCCGCTCCAGCCCGGTGGCCGGCCCGATCGCAGCCCGCACCCGCGCGTCGTTGTCCTCGGCGAACCGCTGCGCGATCGCAGCCGGTGGCGGAACCCGCGGCAGCAGCCGGTAGTGCTGGACGTACGGCGCCAGCGGCGACTCGAGCGTGGTCACCCGCAGCAGCCGGGCCCCGGCCAGCTGGCCGGCTTCCTCGCGGAACCGCGCAAAGGCCGGGTCATACCGCTTGGGATAGCCGACCATCAGGGTGACGCCGGCCTGCTCGGCGGCGGCCACCATCGCGCGGCCTTCGGCGACCGAGAAGCACATCGGCTTCTCCACGAACACGTGCAGGCCGGCCTGCGCGGCCGCCACGGCGATCGGTGCGTGACTGCCCGAGGTCAGCACCATGACCGCGTCCAGCGGGTGCCGCAGCAGCTCGCTGGCGTCGGTGAAGACCGCGGGGATGCGGTAGCGCTCGGCGCACGCCCGCGCGCTGGCTTCCGCAATGTCGCATACCGCCGCGACCTCGAAACGGTCGCTGAGCTCGGTGAGGTAATGCAGGTGCATCACCTGGGCGATGAGCCCCGTGCCGACCAGGCCGACCCGCAGCCGTCCGGCCGGGGCGCGCAGATCTTGCGCGGTCACGGAGCCACCTCCTGCGCGGCCGCGACGGCCGCGGCAAGCAGCCGCGCGGCTTCCGGCACGCCGGTCTCGGCCGGCACGAACGGGTCTTCGTGCTCGATCGACACGACCTCGGCCGCCGACGGCGCCAGGGCCCGGGCCAGGCCGGTCCACCAGTCCAGCTCGTGGCCCCGGCCGGGGACGGCGAACGTCCAGGGCATGTCGGCCGCGGGCTCGGGCCAGCGCCGGTCGAGCAGGCCGTTGAGGGCCAGGGAGTCTGCGTGGAAGACTGTGTCCTTGCCATGCACGTGCCCGACCCGCGCGCCCAGCGCCGCGGCAACCCGGTAGGCGTCCATCCCCATCCAGAAGAAATGACTGGGGTCGAGGTTGGCGCCGATCGACGGCCCGAGCGAGGCCACGCGGCCAAAGGTCTCGACGTTGAACACGCACGTGCCGGGGTGCAGTTCCAGGCAGACGATCAGGTCCGGGTGCACCGCCGCGGCGAACTCGGCCAGGCCCGCCCAGTACGGCTCGATCTGCTGCTCCCACTGGCGCTCGTAGACGCCCTCCAGGTACGGCAGCCAGCCGCCCGCGCCGAAATGCGGCGCCCGGTCCCCGGCGCTCCCGGCCGGGCAGCCGGCCAGGGCGACGACGCGGCCTACCCCGAGCTCCGCGGCCAGCCGGATCGCGTTGCGGAGGTCCTGGTCGTGCCGCCGGGCCAGCTCGGCGTCCGGGTGCAGCGGGTTGCCCCAGGCGTTGAGCGCGCTGATGGCCATCTCGTGCCGGGCTATGCCGTCCCGCCACGCCGTCCGGGCCTGCGCGCTGCCCAGCAGCGTGGCCACGTCGCAGTGCGGGTGCGGGGCGTACCCGCCGGCCCCGACTTCGATGCAGGTGACCTCCGGCGCGTGCCGCCGCAGCCAGGGCAGGATCTCCTCCAGCGGCCAGTCCAGGAACGCTTCCAGCACGACGCCGATCCGCAGCTCCCGACCGCCCGTCACCTAGCAGAGTCTGGTTCTGGAGCCTATGACCTGTCAAGATACTGTTAAAATGTCGTGACAAGTAGGGCGGACGGGCTCGCGGCGAAGCCCCGGGACCTCGGCGGTGAACACGCTGGGACCCGGCTATCTATACTGGACTTGCTCCGCGATGACTAAAATGTCCAAACAAACGAGCCTGTTGACCTCGCGGGACCCGGCCACGCCACGAGCGCGCACGATCCTGCGGTACCGACGGAGGGCTGGATGACGAGCGTGCCGCCGGATCTCGAGACCCCTGCGTCTGGTGTGATCAACATCGACCGGACCAGCCCGGTGCCGCTGTACTTCCAGCTGGCGCAGCACTACGAGGCGGCCATCAGGTCCGGCGCGCTCAAGGTCGGCTCCCGGCTGGACAACGAGGTACAGCTCGCCGAGCGGCTCGGCATGTCACGTCCCACGGTGCGCGCCGCGTTCATGTACCTGTCTAACAAGGGCCTCGTGGTCCGCAAGCGCGGCTCGGGCACCCTGGTCGCCAACAAGAGCATCGACCGCGACGTCGAGCTGACCAGCCTCTATGACGATCTCGCGGCCGCGGAGCAGGCCCCGACCACGCAGGTCCTGCGGAACGAGGTCATCCACGCCAGCGACCGGGTCGCGGAGGCGCTGCAGCTACCCGAGCGGGCGCTGGTGAACTCGCTGCAGCGGATCCGGCTGGCGGGCGGCGAGCCGATCGCGCTGATGCACAACTACCTGCCCGCCGCGCTCGTTCACCTGAGCATCGAGATGCTGGAGCAGCACGGCCTGTACGAGCTGCTGCGGGCGGCGGGCATCCGGATGTGCTCCGCCACCCAGCGGATGTGCGCCAAGAACGCCTCGGCGGCGGAGGCCCGCACCCTCGGCGAGACCCGCGGAGCCGCCCTGCTGACCATGGAGCGGATCGCCTACGACGACACCGGCCGGCCCGTCGAGTTCGGCCAGCACCTGTACCGGGCCTCCCGCTACGCGTTCACGACCAGCCTGCCCCGGGCGGAACCGGCCCGACCCGCGTGAGCGGCGGTCCCGGATCGGGGCCGCCAGGCCCGCTAGGGCGGGGGGCGCAGGTACGCCTGCTGCTTTTCCTTGGCGACTTCGTAGTCCTTGCGCGCGCGCCGGGTCGGGTCCAGTTCCGCGACCTCGGCGACCGGCACGTCCCACCACGCCTCGCTGGCGGGCGCCGGCACCATCGGATCGGTCTCGATGTGCACGAGCACCGGGCCGGGCTCGCCCGCGGCCTGGCTCAGCGCCGCCCGTAGCTCGGCGATGGTCTGGGCGCGGAGCACCCGCACGCCCAGGCTCGCGGCGTTGGCCGCGAGATCCACCGGCAGGTGGCCGCCGTCCAGCCGGCCGGTCCGGGCGTCCCGGTAGCGGTACTGGGTGCCGAACCGCTCGACGCCGACGGTCTCCGAGAGGCCGCCGATGGAGGCGAAGCCGTGGTTCTGCACCAGGACGACGATGATCTTGATGCCCTCCTGGACCGCGGTGACCAGCTCCTGGGCCATCATCAGGTAGGACCCGTCCCCCACCAGGACGAACACCTCGCGGCCGGGGTCGGCCAGCTTCACGCCCAGGCCGCCGGCGATCTCGTAGCCCATGCAGGAGTACCCGTACTCGACGTGGTAGCCCTTCGGGTCCCGGGTACGCCACAGCCGGTGCAGCTCACCGGGCATGGAACCAGCGGCGCACACCACCACGCCGCGGGGCCCGGCGGCGTCGTTGACCGCCCCGATGACCTCCGACTGGGCCGGCAGGGGCTGGTGACCGAGCGCGTAGGCCCGGCCGACCGTCTGGTCCCACGCCTGCGCCAGCGCCCGGGCCTCCGCCGCATAGCCGGGCGCGGTGGACCATCCGGCCAGGGCGGCGGCCAGCGCGGTCAGCCCCGCGCGCGCGTCGGCGGCCAGGGCCGTGCCCGCGAGCTTCACCGCGTCCGCGGGAGCCACGTTGACGTTGACGAAACGGACGTCCGGGACGGCGAACGCGGTCCGCGAGGCGGTGGTGAAGTCGCTGTAGCGGGTGCCGATCCCGATCACCACGTCGGCCCGGGCCGCGATCCGGTTCGCGGCCGTCGTGCCGGTGCTTCCGATCGCGCCCAGGGCCAGCGGGTGGTCGTAGGGCAGGCAGCCCTTGCCGGCCTGGGTTTCGGCGACCGGGATGCCGGCCGCCTCGGCGAACGCCCGCAGCTCCGCGGTGGCGTCCGAGTAGATCACTCCGCCGCCCGCCACGATGACCGGGCGCGCGGCCGAGCGGATAACGTCCGCCGTGCGCGCCAGCGCGGCGGGTTCCGGAACCGGCCGCGGCACGTGCCAGACGCGCCGGGCGAACAGCGCACCCGGCCAGTCCCGCGCCTCGGTCTGCACGTCCTGGGGCAGCGCAAGCGTCACGGCGCCGGTCGCGGCCGGGTCGGTCAGCGCCCGCATCGCCCCGAGCAGCGCGGACGGGAGCTGCTCCGGGCGCCATATCCGGTCAAAGAACACCGACACCGGCCGGAAGGCGTCGTTGACCGACACGTCGTAGCCGCCCGGGTATTCGAGCTCCTGCAGCACCGGGGGCGCCGGCCGGGTCGCGAACACGTCGCCCGGGAGCAGCAGCACCGGCAGCCGGTTGATGGTGGCCAGCGCGGCGCCGGTGATCATGTTCGTGGCGCCGGGCCCGACCGACGAGGTGCAGGCGAACGTGGCCAGCCGGTTGCGCATCCGCGCGAATCCCGCCGCGATGTGGACCATGGCCTGCTCGTTGCGGGCCTGGTAGTAGCGCAGCGCACCCGGGGTCTGCAGCTCGGCCTCGAGCAGCGCCTGGCCCAGGCCGGCCAGGTTGCCGTGACCGAAGATGCCGAAGCAGCCGGCGAACAGCGGCTGCTCGACGCCGTCGCGCTCGGAGTGCTGCGCGGCCAGGAACCGCACGATCGCCTGCGCCACGGTGAGCCGCACCGGCTCGTCGCCGGTCACCGGGCACCGCCCGCAGGCGGGCCAGGCGCGGTGAGCCGCGGGTCGACCGGCTGGCCGCGCCACGTGTCGCGGACCCAGGCGTGGGCCGGGTCGTCGCAGGCCAGCCAGGCCCGCTCGGCCCCGGGCCCGGCCATGACGTTCAGGTAGTACATGTCGTATCCGGGTGCCGCCATCGACGGTCCGTGCCAGCCGTGCGGGATCAGGACCATGTCGCCCGTCCGGACCTCGGCGAGCAGATCCAGCGGGCGGTCAGCGCTGCCGTACACGCGCTGGAAGCCGACGCCCGGCGCGGCCGGGCCCGGCGCGATCTCGAAATAGTAGATCTCCTCGAGCACGCTCTCTCCCGGTCGCTCCTCGTCGTGCTTGTGCGGCGGGTAGGAGGACCAGTTGCCCGCCGGGGTGATCACCTCGCACGCGATCAGCCGGTCGGCCGGGAAGGTCCCCGGCATGCAGAAGTTGCTGACCCGCCGTGAGCAGCTGCCCGCGCCACGGAACTCGACCGGCACGCCGGACTCCGGCCCGTAGCGCGGCGCGAGGCGGCGCCGCGCCCGGGCCGCGGGGAGCGCGAACTGCCCCCCGGCCTCGCTGGCCACCCGGGCCGTGGCGTCGCGCGGCAGGTAGGCGAAGTCGGTGACGCCGGCGAAGACGCCCGCCCGGCCGGCCAGCTCGAACCGCTCCCCGTCGCAGTCCACCGCGGCCGAGCCGGCCAGCGGAAGCACCACGACCTCGTCCTCGTCCGTGCCGAACGTGACCGATCCGCCGGGCGGCAGGTCCAGGATGCGCAGGCCCGAGTACTTCCAGCCGGCGTTCTCCGGGGTCACGCACGCCCGCCACGGTCCCTCGGCCAGGGCGCCGGCCGCCAGATGCCGGCCGACGCTGGCCGGGGCCGCGGCACTCACAGCAGCCCGACCGCCGTGTCCACCGCGGCGGCGACGTCGTCGTCGGCCGGGTAGAGCAAGGACCGGCCGGCCATCAGGCCCATCACGTTGGGCAGCCGCAGGGCCTTCTGCCAGCCGGCGAAGGCCTGTTCCGGATCGTCGGGCACCTCGCCGCCGAGCAGGACGGCGGGCAGGGTGGAGGCGGACATCACCCGCTCCATGTCCTCCACCACCGGGACCTTGAGCCACGTGTACGCCGACGTCGTACCCAGTCCGGAGGCGATGGACAGGGCCCGGATCATCGCGTCCGGCGACAGGTCGTTGCTGACGCGGCCGTCCACGCGGTGGGTGATGAACGGCTCGACCATGGCCATGAGCTTGCGCTCGGCCAGGCCGGACACGGCCTGGGCGCACGCGTGCATGGTGGCCGCCGTAGCCGGGTCGTCGGGGTCGATCCGCAGCAGCATCTTGCCGCCGTCGAAGCCCGTCCTCGCAATCGCGGCGGCGTCGTACCCGGTGAACCGGTCGTCCATCTCGAAAACGGCCTCGGACAGGCCGCCGCGGTTCATCGAGCCGATCACGACCTTGCCCTCCAGGGCACCGAGCAGCAGCAGGTCCTCGAGGATGTCGGCGGTGCCGAGCACGCCGCCGACACCGGGCCGGCCCAGGGCCACGCAGAGCCGCTCCAGCAACTCGGCGCGGTCGGCCATGGCGAGCGCCTTGCGGCCGGCCCGCAGCGATCCCCGGGCGGGATGATCGGCCGCCACGATGACCAGGCGGCCGCTGGGCCCGACGACGGAGGGGGCCCGGGCCCGCCTCGCCGCCGCCTCCGCCACGAGTTCCGGCCGCAGCGCGCGGGTCTTGATGACCTCGGCCAGCCGGTCAGAGAACATCGCTCATCCGGGCCAGCAGGGCCGCCACCTCGGCCGCGTCGGGCATGGCGTCGGAGCAGGCAAGCCGGGAGGCCACGATCGCGCCGGCCGCGTTGGCGAACCGCATGACCGCGGCCGTGTCCCACCCGGCCAGCAGGCCATGGCACAGGGCGCCGCCGAACGCGTCGCCGGCCCCGATGCCGTTCACGACCTGCACCGGCACCGGCGGCGCCTCGGCCTCGCCCTTCTCGTCCACGGCCAGCACGCCGTCCGGGCCCTGCTTGACCACGGCCAGGCCGACGCCGCGCGCGAGCAGTTCGGCTGCCGCGCGCCGGGGATCCCGTTCGGCCACCGCCATCTCGCACTCGTCGAGGTTCCCGACCGCCACGGTGACCTGGGCCAGGGCCGGGGCCACCGCGCGCCGGGCGTCCTGGATTGAAGGCCAGAACGAGGGCCGGTAATCGAGGTCGAGGACGGTCACCCCGGCCCGGGCGCGGGCTTCCAGCGCGCCCAGCGTCGCCGAGCGGCTGGGCTCGGCGGACAACCCGGTCGCGGTGACCCAGAACACCCGGGCCCGGCGGATCGCGTCGTAGTCCAGCTCGTCGGCGCGGATCTCCAGGTCCGGCGCCTTCGGGTAGCGGTAGAAGTAGATCGGGAAGTCGTCCGGCGGGAAGATCTCGCAGAACGTCACCGGGGTGGGCAGCCCGGGTACCGCCGTGACGTAGCGGTCGTCCACCCCGTAGCCCTGCAGCGCGTGGTGCACGAACCGGCCGAACGGGTCCGCCCCGGTCCGCGTGATCACCGCGGCGCGGTGGCCGAGCCGGGCGGCGGCCACCGCAACGTTGGTAGCGCTGCCGCCGAGGTACTTCCCGAACGAGGTGACGTCCTCCAGCCGGGTGCCGACCTGCAGCGGGTAGACATCGACGCCGACCCGGCCCATGGTCAGCACGTCCAGCCCGGTGGTCATGCGGCCTATCCGGTGGTGAGCAGGAAATCCAGGCACGTCCCGTCCTCGGCGATGTCCACCACCGCGCCGCGCAGCACGCCCGACGAGTAGTCGCTGCCGGGATTGACGCACAGCGTCCGGCCGATCTTCTGCGCTCCGCGTGACTCGTGGATGTGGCCGTGCAGCCCGACCACCGGCTGGTAATGCCCGATGGCCTCGCGGACCGCGTGGCTGCCCACCGGGACGATGCTCGGCCGGCCACCGCGGATCACCGGCTTGAGCGTGGCGTCAAGCTCGGGCGCGTCGTCCAGCCCCGACGCGTAGGGCGGGCAGTGCAGGTTGAGGATGCAGCTTCTCCCCTCCGGGACCCGGTCCAGCATCTCGCTGATCTGCTTGCCCAGTTCGTCTTCGGTGCACTCCCGTTCAGTGTTCCACGGCGTGGTGGGGACGACGCCGAGGCTGGCCATCGTGACCGGCCCGAGGTCGCACAGCTCGAGTTCCGGGCACTCCACCCGGGGGTGCGCCGCCAGCACCGCGTCGGCATCCACCGGGTCGTCGTTGCCGGGCGTGATGATGCACCGCACCGCGGGGTCGAGGCGCTCCGCCGCCAGGTCGCACCAGGCCTGCATCCGGGCCGAGATCTCCTGGCGGAACAGCCGGTCCAGCGCGTCGGGGTCGTCGTTCAGCCGGGCCACCTCGCCGGCCTCCATCCGCACGGGATAAAAGCCGCCCCGGTTGATCTCGCTGGCCAGCCGGTCCCACTCCGCCGCCGGCACGGTCACCCTCTCGCCGTGGATCTGCGCGCTCAGCTGCCCGTCCTGGCCGAGCACGGGGACCAGTCCCTTCCCGGCGAAGTCCCCGCCCAGGATGATGACGTCGGCCTGGTAGACCTTGGCGGCGGCCAGGAACTTGCGGAAGCAGACATCCGAGCCGTGCAGGTCGGTGGCGAAGTAGATGCGCAGCGCGCGCGTCTTCTTGCGGCCGCGCTGGCGGCGGGATCCGAGCATGGGCTACTCCGGCGGAAGCTCGTGCATGGCCATGCTCAGGTCGAGCGAGTCCCGCTGCCGCCGGACCGAGCGCGCGATCGCGTAGATCACCGGCCCGGCGCCCAGCACGATCACCAGCGTGAGGATTGACTCCCAGCTGAACTTGCCGTAGACGCTGGAGTGCGCCACGAGCAGGTACACGGTGAACAGCGCCAGCACGGTGGTCGCGCCGCCGACCCAGGCGACCTTGCGCAGGAACGCCCTGCGCGCACCCTCCTCCGCGCCCGGCGTGTCGATCAGCTCCGGCCGGCGAAGCGGCAGGAACAGCGCGGCGACGCCGCCGGCCAGCAGGATCAGCGCGAAGAACAGGCTCTGCAGGGCCACGATGCTGCCCAGGTTGACCAGGCTGGTGAGGAAGCAGAACGCGATGCCGATGATCAGCACGATGCCGATGGCGACGTTCGGCGCGTGGTTGCGGTCGCCGACCTTGGCCACGCCGACCGGCAGCAGCCGGTCGAAGGCCTGCGCGAACAGCACCCGGGTGGTGACGGTTAGGAACGCCAGGTTGACCGCGATCTCGGCGAACGGCACCGCGGTCGCGAACAGCAGCCGGGCGATCGGGTTGCTGGTCAGGATCATGCCATAGCCCAGCCCGCCGGAGACTGAGCCCAGGCTCGTGATCTTCCCGTACGCCGTCGGGTTGACCACGCCGAGGTTGGCCTGCGCCTGCATGAAGGTCAGGCCCGCCCGGTCGCGCAGCAGCGCCCAGACGCCCACCCAGAGCACGACCAGCAGCAGGATGCTGATCGTCGAGGCGTACAGGTAGGTCCGGCCGGGCCGGCGCAGCTCGCCGCCGACGTAGTAGGAGTACAGCACGCCGTTGTAGTTGAGCACCATGAACGGGATGATCGCGATCGCCGACGCGATCGAGGTGCCGAACAGGACGCCGTTCGCGTGCGCGACCGAGATCATCGACTGGTAGGCGGCCGGGTGGCCGCTGTAACTGCCGAATGTGCTCACGAAGTTGGCGTGGGAGCTGCCCGCCAGGACGCCGATGAGCACGATGAACGCCACGACCTGCAAGACGATGAGCCAGAAGATGATCCGGGCCACGATCTTGACCCGGAACAGCGACAGCGCCGCGACGATCAGCATCAGCACGACGCTCAGCCACGCGATGGCCCAGTTGCTGGTCAGGTGGTTCCCGGCGTTCGCGATGGCCGTGTTGTGGAAGACCAGGCCGAAGCCGGCCAGCATGAACGGGGTGAACTGCGCGGCGAAGTGCGCGTTGGTGGACAGGATGTAAGTGAAGACGACGGCGATCCCCAGCCCGGCCATGGCCCCGATCGCCGGGGACACGATCCGGGACAGGTAGACGTACTCGCCGCCGGCCCGGGGCACCGCCCGGAGCAGGTAGCGGTAGGCGAACATGGCGACCAGCCAGATCACCGCCGCCGCCACCAGCGGCAGGTACATGTCGGCCTTCGCGAAGTCGGTCAGGCCCGCGTTGAAGTTGATGAACGTGTTGACGACGGCGACCGACGCCAGCGAGATACCCGTTGCGGCCGGGATCCCGAGTTCCCGGACGAGACCGGAGGTTTGCCGTACGAACAGGCGCGTTGACTCGACACCCGTTCCCCTGCCCGACCCCGCCACTGCCTCACTGCTTGCCACTGGCCTACCTCCGCTCTCGGCGCACCAGGACGAGGGATGAGCGCACAGCCGCATGATGCCTCGGCGGCAACCGTGCGGCCTCAGGCTGCTCACCATGGTTAAGCCATGACAAGAAATTGTCAATATCTATTGACATACGACTGCCCTCCCCAGGCCGCTCGCTCATTTCTCGTCCGGGCGCAGCGACGCGTCCGCCATCCGGCCGCTGGCGCTCCACCGGGTGTCCAGGTCGGCCAGCAGGCGCTGGAGCGCGTCGGTGTGCTCGCTGATCCAGCGGAGCCGCACCGGGATCACCCGCTCGGCCAGTTCGCCCTCGGTCGCGTACTGGTCGACCAGCGCGCCACCCTGCTCGTCGGGGAACGCGATCGCGTTCAGGGCCGGCGCTGTACTGTGCCGCCACCGTGATCAGCCGCCGCGGCTCACGCGCCGTCCTCAACGCCGGCCTGAAGGAGCTCACGGTCGAGTACGGGATGCCGGCCATCCAGGCGCCCGGCGCCCGGGTCACGGCCCTGTCCGACGAGCACGCCCAGGTCAGGCTGGCCCCCGAGCCCGGCAACCTGGCCGTCGGGGACAAGGTGCTGCTCATCCCGGCCCACGTCGACCCGGCCGTGAACCTCTACGACCGGCTCTTCGCCTGGAACGGGACCACGGTCACCGAGTGGGACGTGGACGGCCGCCGGCGCTATCGCCTGACCACGCCATAACGGGCCGGCGGGCCGGGCGGCTCGCCCGGCCGGGCCTCCCCGGGGCTGAGAGCGGTCAGTCCGGGCCGAACCGCTCGCGCACCGCGCGCAATCCGGCGCGCGCCGCGGTCAGGGCGCGCTCGACGTCGGAGTCGGTGTGCGCCGCCGAGATGAACCAGTTGTGCCGGGGATGGAAGAGGACGCCGTGGTCGGCCGCGGCGGCGCAGAACGCGAAGGCCCGTTCGTGTTTCTCGTCGCCGGGGAAGCTCAGGTTCGGCAGCTGGACCGGCCCGGTCTGGCTGACCGGCACCCCGGCCGCCGCCGCCTCGCGCTCGATGCCCCCGCGCAGCAGGGTGCCGGTCCGGGCCATGGCCGGGATGGCGCCCTCCTCACGGAGGGCCGTGAGCGTCGCCACCGACGCCGCCATCGGCACGGACTGGAACCAGAACGAGCCGGTGACGAAGATCCGCGCCGCCGCCTCGGCGTACCGGGCCGAGCCCAGGACCGCGGCCAGCGGGTAGCCGTTGGCGATGGCCTTGCTCCACGCGCTCAGGTCCGGCGCCACCCCGATCGGCTCCCAGCTGCCGCCGTCGTGCAGCCGGAAGCCCGCCCGGACCTCGTCCATGACCAGGGCCGCGCCGATCCGGTCGCACAGCGCGCGGAGCTGGCGGGCGAACTCGGGGCGTACCAGCTCCTCGTCGAACCCGGCGTCGTGCCGGAACGGCGACACGATGATCGCCGCCACGTCGCCGTCACCCTCCGCGACGGCCCGCTCCACGCTCGCGATGTCGTTGTACCGGTAGTACCGGAAGTTGGCGTGGTCCTGCGGCGTGACCCCGTCGGGCCGGTGGCTGAACCACGGCACGGCCCCGTGGTAGGCGCCGGACGCCGCGAGGACCGTGGGCCGCCCGGTCGCGGCCCGGGCCACCATCAGGCAGACGGTGGTGGCGTCGGTCCCGTTCTTGGCGAAGATCGCCCAGTCGGCGTGCGCGACGCGGTCGGCGAGCAGCTCCGCGAGCTCGACCATGACCGCTCCCGGCCCGGACATGGTGTCGCCCAGGGCCCGCTGGGCGGCGGCCGCCCGCTCCACCTCCGGGTGCCGGTACCCGAGCAGGATGGGCCCGAAGCTGCACATGAAGTCGACGTACTCGTTGCCGTCCACGTCCCACACGTGCGCGCCCTCGGCGCGCTGGTAGAACTGCGGGTACTCGGCGGGCAGCGCGTTGACGCTCAGGTGCCCGTACATGCCGCCGGGGATGACGGCCCGGGCCCGCTCCCGCAGGGCGGTGTCCGTCGTCCGGACCCGGCGCTGGCTGATGACCTCGGTCATGGCGGGAGTCTCCTTACCCGCGACGTACCATCGTGTCTAGCAAACGCAGTTATTTAATAACGGATGTTCAAACTAGAACCCCGGTCAGCCTAACAAGGCCGCGGCAGCCAGGGAACCTCTGGCCGCCGCCCGCCTGCGGTAGGCCTGCGACCAGCCCCCGAGAATCCCCCCGCCCAGACACCTGGAGCGCTCAGTGCCCAAGATTGTCGATCACGAGCTTCGCCGGCAGGAACTAGTGTCGGCGACCTGGCGGGTCATGGCCCGGACCGGGATCATGGGCGTCACGACCCGCGAGATCGCGCGCGAGGCCGGGGTGTCCACCGGCGTGCTGGCGCACTACTTCGCGGACAAGGAGGAGCTGCTGGCCGCCGCGCTGCGCCTGTCGCACCAGCAGGTCTACGCCCGGATCTACGAGCGCACCCAGGGGCTGCTGGGTATGGACGCCATCCGGGTCGTGATGCTCGAGGCGCTCCCCCTGGACGAGCAACGGCTGCTCGAGGCGCAGATCGAGACCAACTTCCAGTCGCTGGCCCTGGGCAACAGCGGCCTGCGCGAGCTCCAGCACGAGGAGTTCGAGCGGTTCTGGGATGCCCTGCACTACCGGGTGTGCGAGGCGCAGAAGCTCGGCCAGATCTGGCCCGAGTCCGACCCCAGCGACATCACCCACGAGCTCATCATCCTGGTCGAGGGCCTGTCCCTGGAGGCGGTCCTGTACCCGTCGCGGGCCACTCCGCAGCGGCAGTGCCAGACGCTCAACGCCATCCTGGACCGGCTCGGCGCCCCGGCGGAGCCGGCGGCGCCCACGCCGGAGCAGCCGGCGCCGCCCGCGCGA
>Ga0335076_10002764_pt1 | contig 17488 bp, 13 predicted proteins | sample Lox_Sample_25_FD_206717 | JGI IMG/M metagenome (GOLD analysis project Ga0335076, IMG submission 206717) | Soil microbial communities from Loxahatchee National Wildlife Refuge, Florida, United States - Lox_Sample_2.5 | ecosystem: Environmental > Terrestrial > Soil > Wetlands | place: USA... | reverse complement strand
CGCGGGAACCCCGGTGCCGGACACGGCGACGCCGGACACGGCGACGACCGCGGACATCTTGACGCAGGGGCCTTCAGGAGATGCGCCGGGGACAGCGGCGGGGACAGCGGTGCCGGACATCGCGACCGACATCGGGACCGCGGGGAGTCCGGAGCTTCTGGTGCCGGACACCGCGGGGAGTCCGGTGCCGTTGAGCCCGTTGGCGAGTCCGATGCCGGACACCGCGGAGGCAGCCGACATCTTTACGGAGGGACCCTCCTCAGCCGGGAGTCCGGTGCCGGACGCAGCGGCCTCGGTGCCGGCCTCAGTGCCGGACACGGGCCTTGCGGGCCTTGCGGACACGGGCGTTGGATTTTCGGAGACAACCTCGAGGGGCGCTTTGGGGACAGAGGCTTCGCCCCACACGCCGGCTGAGGAAGGCCTCAACGACGAGGAGGCGCCGCCGTCGGATCCCCGTCTCGCCCTCCCGCTGCAGCCCTCGACCGCCCCCCTCGCCTTCGGCCGCAACCTCCCGCCGGCCGCACCCGCCGAGCCTCCCCCTGGCGACGTGCCCACGGCCACGCTCGCGTCGGACAGCGGCTCGACGACACCCGGCGCCAGCGAACCATCCGGCGACGGCGATGCCGCGCGCCCGGAGGCCGAGGAGCTGCTCGTCGACGTGGAGCTCCCCGCCGGGCCGCGACCCGACCTGGTCGCGCTCGGTCGCGCGCACATGGGCCGCGGCGAGTGGCTCCCCGCGCACGACTGGCTCGCCGAGGCGCTCGCCCGCGACCCGGGCGACCTCACCATCGCCCGTGACCTCTCCCGCGTGGCCGAGAAGCTCGGCCTCTTCTCCGAGTACGTCACGCTGGGCGAGGCCTGCGCCGACGCCATCGCCGCCTACGACCCCCTTGCGGCCGCCGCCCGCTACCGCCACTTCGCCGAGATCCTGGGGACGAAGCTCGAGGAGCCGGAGCGCGCCGCCGTGATGCTCGAGAAGGCGCTCGCCCTCGTGCCGGAGGACACCGACACGCGGCGCGCCCTGCTCGACTCCTGGAGCGGGCGTCCCGACACGGCCGCCCGCGCGCTCGACGAGTGGCTCGAGATCGCGCGGCACGACCCGACCGACGCCGGGGCCCTCTCCGCGGCCGCCGCGGCCTGCCGCGAGCTGGCCGCGAAGGCCGCCGATCCTGCCGCGGCCGCGCGCCTGGCGGAGCGCGGCCGGCTCGCCGCCTCGCTCGCCTCCTTCGCGCGGCCCGACCAGCCCGCGCCGCCGCCCCCGCGCCTCGCCGGCGCGCTCCCGTCCGAGGTACGCGACCGGATCGCCGCGCCGGGCGCCACCGGCCCGGTCGCCCGCCTGCTCTCGACCCTCGGACCCTGGCTCGAGCCGCTCTTCCCCGCCGATCTGGCCCGCCGCGGCGCGTCCCCGGCGAGCCGCCTCACCTCGCCTCGCGCCCCGGCCCTCCTGTCCGCGCTCGAGACCGCGGCCCGCGCCCTGGGGACCCGGCCCCACGCCGTCTTCCTCACCGATCGGCCGGGGTACGAGATCTTCGTGGAGAACACGCAACCCCCGGCGATCGTGGCCTCGGCCGGGATCGCCGAGCTCTCGCCCGGCGAGCTCGGCTTCCTGGCCGCCCGCACCCTGGACCTGCTCCAGCACGGATGGTCGCTGGCCGGGAAGTTCGCTCCCCGGGACGTGGGCATCCTGCTCGAGCTCGCCTGCCGGTTCGCCGGCGGTGCCCCACCCCCGCTCGGCCTCCCCGGCGAGCGGGCCGGCGCCTTCCTTGCCGTGCTCGAGGTCTCGGTCCCCCGGAGCGCCTGGGATCGAGCCCGGGCCCTCGCCCCGGCCGCCTCGGCCGAGGTAGGCGCCGCCGACCCGCGCGCCCTGGCGGCCGCCCTGCGCCGCACCGCCAACCGGGTCGCGCTCCTCCACGCCGGCGATCCTGCCGACGCGCTCCGCGCGCTCGCCCTGCTCGATCGCCGGCTCGAGTCCGGCCCGGTCGACCCCGCCCGGGCGCTCGCGCTGCCGGACCTCCGCGACGTGGCGCTCTTCGCGCTCTCCGACCCCTTCCTCGACCTGAGGCTGGCGCTGCTCGGGGAGACCGCTTGAGGAGCTCCCGCGGTGGACGGAGCGGGCGGGCCCTCGGCGCGGGCCTCGCCCTGTCCCTCGTGGCGGGGTGCAGCCAGACCACCGCCCCGGCCTGTCCCGGGGAGCCGATCGGGAACTTCCTGCTCTCGGGCACCCTGCTGCCGGAGGAGACGGCCTGCTCGCCCGACCTGCCCGCGCCCGGCTGGGCCTCGCTGGTCCCGCCCACGGTCTCCTTCCAGGCCATCCTCGCCTCCACGCCGGCCAGCGGTTCGGCGGCCCTCTGCGCCGGGCGGAAGCTCGGCGATCTCCTCATCGGCACGCTCACGGGGAGCCACCTCCGCGTCGAGGTGACGGTCCCGGGCGCGATCCTCTCCGCCTGCTCGGCGACCTGCGGCGCGGTGATGACGGAGGTGGTCGAGGGCGACCTCGCCGCCGGGACCGGCGGCGTGACCACCTTCCAAGGCACGCTGGTGGACCAGATGGATCCCGACCCCAGCGCGCCCGCGGGATCGTGCGGCGCCTGCAGCCTCCCCTGCACCTCGACGTACACGCTCACGGGCACAGGGCGCTGAGCGCGAGCGGTCCGATGCCGAAGGACGAGCGCGCGCCCCGGCCGGTCGTTTAGGATGGCGCGCGGAGGTGCGATGGCGAGGAAGCGGGTGAAGCGCGCGGTGGTGCTCCTGTCGGGAGGGCTGGACTCGACCACCTGCCTGGCGGTGGCGCGGGCGGAGGGGCTCGAGGCCCACTGCCTCTCGGTGGACTACGGCCAACGGCACAAGGGGGAGCTGGCGCAGGCGCGACGTCTGGCGCGGGCGCTCGGGGCCCGGGACCACCGCGTGGTCCGGGTGGACCTGACCGCCTTCGGAGGCTCGGCCCTCACCGACGCGGCCATCGCGGTCCCCAAGGGGCGGAGCGAGGCGCGGATGCAGCGGGACATCCCGGTCACCTACGTCCCGGCGCGAAACACCGTCCTCCTCGCCCTGGCGCTGGCGCACGCCGAGACCATCGGGGCCGAGGACGTCTTCGTCGGGGTGAACGCCATCGACTACTCCGGCTACCCGGACTGCCGGCCCGCCTTCCTGCGCGCCTTCGAGCGGCTGGCGCGGGTCGCCACCAAGGCCGGGGTGGAGGGGCGGCCGCTCCGGATCCGTGCGCCGCTGCTCCGGCTCAGCAAGGCGGGGATCGTCCGGCTCGGGACCGCGCTCGGCGTCCCTTACCGGCTCACCCTCTCCTGCTACGATCCGGTCCGCGGACGCGCCTGCGGCCGATGCGACGCGTGCCGGCTGCGCCGAAAGGGATTTGCGGAGGCGGGAGTCGAGGATCCAACTCTGTACGTGAAGGGGGCCTGAAGGGAACGCGGATGCACCGGATCACGAGGAAGTACCCGGGCAAGAACGCCGGGGAGATCTACGCGAAGATGGACGAGGTGATGGAGCGGATCGCGCAGAAGCTCGCCCTCGACTACGAGAAGGACCACACCGCCTGCCGGGGCCGGGTCTCGAAGATGGGGATCAGCGGCGCCTACGCCTGCCACGACGGCGAGGTCACCGTGGAGCTCAAGTTCCCCATGATCGTGCCGGGCTCGATGCGCCAGAAGGTCCAGGAGGACATCGAGCGGAAGCTCGACGGCCTCTTCCCCTGACGGGCGATCGACCGCCCTGGGGTGCATTCCGTCACCCCGGGCCGTCGCGAGGCATGCGAGCCTGAGCATCGAGCGGGGCACCCGACGACCGAGCACCGCAGGCGTGCCTCTGGGCCCGTCGAGGAGCGCGGGGAGGGGGCCGTCCCGCGAATGCCAGGGTCGACCGCCGCAGTAGGGCGGGGTCGTGGTTTCGCTCTAGTCGAGCGGGACCACGATCGCGCCAGCGCGCTCGTTCATCCGCTCGACCGCCGCGTAGATCGCCTGGAGCGGCGAGTCGCCAGACCCGGTCGCTGGCCTGATCGGGGCGCGCCGCCTCCTCACCGACGGGCCGGCGACGATCCGGGCCCCGGCGCGGCCGTTCAGGACGTCGGGCCAGACGCGGACCTGCATTCCCGCGCGGTAGAGCGCGAGCAGGACACGGCCCATCTCTGCGGCGACCCGTTCGTCGGCGTAGGTCATCGAGCGTTCCGAGCTTCGGTGCTGCTCGGCACGGCGTCGGCGCATGAGTCCATCTTCCCACGCCCTGACGAGCGATCGCATCCTAGCGGGGAGGTCTGACTCTGCCAGTTTCCGACCCCTCGCCCGGGGCCGCACGTTTCGGGATTCGATCTCCTCGGAGCCGTGGAATCCCCTGTTTCTCCAGCGTCCCTCGCCATGTCCGGCACCGCATCCAGGCAAGGCGTTCCGGGCGTGCTGCGCCGCTCCACCGCGTCCAGGCCCGTAAGCGCCCAGCATCACAGCCCTCGGGAGCATGTCCGGCACCGCATTCCCATTCCCGCATTCCGCAGCACCGCATTCCGGCCCGCATTCCCGCGTTCCGGCACCACATTCCAACCCTCTGGCGGTCGCCCCCACCAACCATCCCCAACCGGGCCCGGGCGAAACGACCGCTGGCCCTTGCGGCCCGCCGGGGGGCCGCCCAGAGTCAATGAAGGCATGTACGCGCGCTGGAGCAGCTTCGCGGTCGGGCTCGGGCTCCTGCTCGCGCCGCTGCTCCTCGGCTACGGTGCGGTCGGTCCCCTCCTCGAGGACGTGGCGGCCGGGCTCCTGGTCTGCATCGTCGCCCTCGCCGCGCTGGAGCGCCCCTCGGCCCGCTACGCCCTGGCCCTGCCGGCGGCCTGGCTCATCCACGCGGGCACGACCGCGGCCGACGCGGCGGCGAGGCGAGCCGAGCTGGCGGCCGGTGTGGTGCTCCTCGCCCAGGCGCTCCTCCCGAGCGCGCGCCTGGTGCGCCGGCTCGCCCGCGGAAGCCGCGGGGCGGACGCGCGCGTCTGAGGTCGGGTCGCGTACAATCCCGCCGTGCCGGCTCCGGCCGCCCTCCTCGTCGCCCTGGTCGCCGCCTCCTCGCCGAGGCTCGTCGACGTCGCCGACCGGATCCCCGACGCGTCCGTGGAGCTCCGCTACGCGGGGACGGAGAACCTCCTCGGCCGGCCGATCTACCCTCCCGGCGCCCGCTGCCTCCTGCTGCCCGCGGTGGCCGACCGGCTGGCGCACGCCGCCGACCGCCTCCGGCAGCAGGGCTTCCGCCTCCTGGTCTACGACTGCTACCGCCCGCTCGGCGCCCAGCGGGCGCTCTGGGCCGCAGCGCCGATCCGCGGCTGGGTGGCCGACCCCGATCACGGCGGCTCGCACCACAACCGTGCCGCGGCGGTGGACGTGGGCCTGGCCGGCCGGGACGGCGCGGAGCTCCCGCTGCCCACGCCCTTCGACGCCATCGGCGATCCCCACGCCCGCGCCTTCGCCCACGGCGTTCCCGCCGCCGCCCGCCAGAACCGGGACCGGCTCCGGACGGCGATGGAGGCCGAGGGGTTTCGCGTGAACCCCTACGAGTGGTGGCACTTCGACGCCCCGGAGGCCAAGGGAGCGCCGCTCCTCGACCTCCCGCTGGTCCGGAAGCCGCGCGCCGGCGCGGGAGCACCCCGGTGACCTCGCCCGCCGCCCTCGACCTCACCGCGGCGGCGCTCGAGGCCCTGGGCGGGCTCCCTCCGGCCTCACGGCTGGGGGCGGCGGCGCGCAGGCTGGCAGGCGAGCCGGGCGGACCTCTGGCGGCCTTCCCGGTCGGCTCCGAGCTCGCCCCGTCCCCGGACCGGCTGGACGGGACGCTGCTCGAGGCGATCGCCGCCCGTGCCCTCGACGGCGCCCGCGGCGCGGTCTTCACCCCCGCCGCGGAGGCCCGGCTCCTCGCGGCCCTCGGGCTCGCCCAGGCGGCCGCCCGGCGAGGCGGCCCCTCGCCCGCCGAGGGCGTGGCGGCGCTCCTCGCGGGCGCGTGCCCTCCCGCCCTCGCCCGCGCCCTCGAGGGGCTGCGGGTGCTCGACCCGGCCTGCGGCGCCGGGGCGCTGCTGGCGGCCGCCGAGCGGCTCGCCCGAGGGGCGCGAGCGCGGCTCGCCCTCCATGGCCTCGAGCTCGCCCCGGTGGCCGCCGGCGCGGCGCGGGCACGGCTCGCGCTCCTCGGGGCCCGGGCCGAGGTCCGGACCGCCGACGCCCTCGCCTCCCCGTGGCCGCCCGCCGACCTCGTCCTCGCGAACCCGCCCTTCCTGCGCCACGAGGCGATCCCGCGCGCGGAGAAGGCCGCCGCCTCCCGGGCGAGCGGCCTCGGCCGCCAGGCCGACCTCTCCGGCCACTTCGCCGCCCTCTCCCTCCGGCGCGCGCCGGTGGCGGCGCTGGTCTGGCCCCGGGCGCTCGACGTCTCCCGATCCTCCGCCCCGCTCCTCGCCGACGCCCGGGCCCGGGGCGGCTTCCCGGTCCGGCTCCGGTCGCGCGCCGCCGGGAGCTTCGCCGCCTCGGTGGACACGCTCCTCGCCGTCTGGGCCGAGGGCGCCTCCGACGCGCCCCCCGCCGAGGCCTCGGTGCCTCTCGCCGAGCTCACCGCGACCGAGGTCTCCGCCCTCGTCCGGGGCGCGGGTGGCCCGCGCCTCCACCTGCGCCGCGAGCGGGCCAGGCCGGCGCCCGGCGCGGTGCCGCTCGCGGAGGTCTGCGAGGTCCGCTTCGGGACCAAGACCGGCTGCAACGCCTTCTTCCAGCTCGAGCCGGCCGGGCCGGGCCGCTACCGCTCGGCGCTCGTGGGCGAGGTGCGGCTCGGCGCCGAGGACGTCGTCCCGCTGCTCGCCGGCCTCAAGGAGGCGCGCGCCCCGGAGCTGGCGCACCCGGCGCGGTTCCTCTTCCGGCCGGCCAGGCCGGGCGCCCTCGCCCGCCGCTACCTTGCCGCGGGCGAGGCGGCGGGCGTGAACCTCCGGCCCACCTGCGCCGGCCGGACCCCCTGGTGGCGCCTGGCGCCCGGCCGCGGCCCGGCTCCGGTCCTCTATCCGGCCAAGGTGGGCGCGCGCGCCTTCGCCTTCCTCAACGCCGCCGGGCTCTGGGAGGACAAGAAGTGGCACGCCCTCTTCCCGCGCGCCCTCCCGGCCTGGCAGGTGGCGCTCCTCCTCTCGGCGACCCCGATCCGACTGGCGATCGACGAGGGAGCTCGCCAGCTCACCGGCGCCCAGGCGATCGCCGACGTCGACTGCCGCGTCCTCGCGGCCGCGCCCTTCCCCCGCCCGGAGGGGCTCGCCCCGCTCGGCGGCGCCCTGGCCGCGCTGTGGGCGGCGCTGGCGACCGACCCGGTCACGACCAGCGTCGAGGCCATGCTCGCCCGGCCGGCCCAGCGCGAGCTCGATCTCCTGGCCGGGCGCGCGCTGGGGATCTCCCCGGCCGAGGTCGAGCGCGGGCGCCGGGCGCTCGCCGACCGGATCGCGGCCCGGCTGGCGCACGGGACAGCGGTCCGGGCGGCGCTCAGAGCCTGATGGAGGCGTCAGCCCGGCTCGCCGCCGCTCGCCGCCGGCGGGACGACCGCCGGGCCGGCGTTCCCACCGCCGGCCTCCTTGGCGAGGCACTCCGGGCAGCTGCCGACGAGCTCGTGGTAGTGCCCCTCGAGCCGGAAGCCGTGGCGCATCGCCAGCTCCCGCTGGAGGGTCTCGAACGCCTCGAGCTCGAACTCGACCACCTTCCCGCAGTGGCCGCAGAGGAGATGGTCGTGGTGCTGGCGGCCGAAGGTGGTCTCGTAGCTCCGCGCGTCCCCGGCCACGATGGCGGGCTGGAGGATCCCGGCCTCGGCGAGGAGCGGAAGGGTCCGGTAGACGGTCGCCTTCGAGCCGCGGATCCCGCGCCGCTTCAGGTCCGAGATCAGCTCCTCGATGGGATAGTGGCCTGCCCGGGCGAGGGCGGCCTCGACGATCGCGGCCCGGGCCTCGGTGAGCCGCAGCTCCTTGCCGTGGAGGAACCGCTCGAAGCGCTCCAGCGCATCCTGCGTCCGAGCGTCGGGCGGGCCATCGTCGTTGCGACTCCGTCTCACGGTAAGCCTACCCTAGCGATCGCCCGCCCGGCCTGTCAACGCCCGCCCGGCGCTCGCCAATTCGGGATGCCTTCCCGGCGGTTCAGGCCCCACGGGCCCCCGGGCGGCACCCCTGTCCACCAGCCCGCCCTTCCGGTAAAGGAACCCCGTGCCCGCCTCCAGCCTCCCCGCCCGGCCCGCCTGCCCGGGGACCCCCTTCCCGGCCGCGCTCCCTGCGCGCCAGCCGGGGCGGATGGCGAGACGGGCCCGGGCCCTCCGGGCAGCGCTCGCCCTCCTCCTCGTCCCCGTCCCCGTCCCGGCCCCGGCCGCCGACGCCCCCAAGGAGCTGGAGAGCGCGCTCCGGAGCATCGTCGAGGGCTCGCCGCTCGCGAGCGCGCGGGCCGGCGTGCTGGTGATGGCGGCGGAGAGCGGGCAGGTGCTCTACGCCAAGGACGCCGACGTCCTCCTCAACCCCGCCTCGAACGTGAAGCTCGTCACCACCGCGGCCGCTCTCGCCCGGCTCGGCCCCGAGTACCGCTTCTCGACCGAGTTCCTGAGCGAGGCGCCCCCGGGGGCCGCGGCGGTGAAGACGCTCTACGTCCGCGGGCGGGGCGACCCCTCGCTGGTCACGGAGCGGCTCTGGGCGATCTCCGGGGATCTGCAGCACCTGGGGCTCCGCCGGATCGGCGAGATCGTCCTCGACGACTCCTTCTTCGACGGGGAGCGGAGCGGGCCCGGCTACGATCAGGAGACCGGCGACCGGAGCTACCTCGCCCCGGCCGGCGCCCTCTCGCTCAACTTCAACTCGGTGGCGATCCACGTCGGACCGGGGGAGCGGCCCGGTCAGCGGGCCCGGGCCGAGCTCGAGCCGGCCAGCGACTTCCTGGAGCTCGACAACCGGACCGTGACGGTCTCGCCCCGGGCCGGCCGCCGGGTGAAGGTGAGCTCGATCGCCCTCGCCGGGAAGCAGCGGATCGTGGTGGAGGGGAGGGTGCCGGCGGGGAGCCGGACCCTGGCGATCTGGCGCAAGATCGACGACCCGGCCCTGTACCTCGGCGCCACCCTGAAGCGCCTCCTCGAGATCCGCGGCCTCAAGGTCGGACGGGTCCGCGCCGGGACGGTCCCGGACGGCGCACGGCTCCTCTTCGTCTCGGAGTCGGATGAGCTGGCCGAGGTGGTCCGCCGCCTCAACAAGACCTCCAACAACTTCACCGCCGAGCAGATCCTGAAGACCCTGGGCGCCGAGGTGCGCGGGGCCCCCGGCTCCTGGCCGAAGGGGATCTCGGTGGTGGAGGAGTTCCTCGCCGGGGTGGGGATCCCGCGCGGCGCCTACCTGATGCGGAACGGCTCCGGCCTGAACGACACCAACCGCTTCAGCGCCCGCCAGCTCGTCACCCTGCTCCGCTGGATGTGGGGACGCTTCCCGCTCCAGGCGGAGTACCTCGCCTCCCTGCCGGTGGCGGGGCGGGACGGCACCATCCGCTGGCGGATGGAGGGGACCGAGGCGGCCGGCCGGCTCCGGGCCAAGACCGGCACGCTCGACAACGTGATCAGCCTCTCCGGCTACGTCGAGAACGGCGCCCGCCAGGCGCTCGCCTTCGCCGTCCTGGTGAACGACTACGCGGGGCGCTCCGCGCCGGTGGTGCGGGCGGTGGACGCGCTCGGGGCGGCGCTGGCGGCGAGCGGCGGGCCGCCGGGCGGCCTCGGGGCGGCGGTGGCGCTGGCCCGGGGACGCGAGCCCACCCCCGCCCCGGAGACCTCCGCGGCCGACCTCGCCCAGGCGGCGCGGACCTACTACGCGCTCGGCCGCGCCGGGGACCGGCGTGACGAGCCCTTCCTCCGCGCCGCCCTCCGCACCGAGAGCGACCCCGCCCTGCGCCTGGCCGTGGCCGAGTGTGTCTACCTCTCCGACCCCGAGGGCGACACCGCCCGGCGCACCTTCCTCGAGGCGATCTCGCCCGAGGCCGCCGGGCTGGGCCGCCTCTGGAGCGCGCTCGCGGGCGAGGCTCCGCCGCCCGTCCTCCCCTCGCTCGCCGACCTCGCCTCCGAGGGGAGCACCGACGCGCTCGCCCGCCTGGTGGAGCTCGGCCCGGCGGCGGCCCTCGACGGCCGCCTGGCGGAGGCGATCGGCGACGCGCTCGCCACCGCGGCGGCGAGCGCCCCGGAGGAGCTGGTGCAGGCGCTCCGCGACGCCGCCCCGGTGGCGGCCGACGCCGCGGTGGGCGCGCTCGGGTCCGGGCTCGCCCGCTCCGACGAGCGGCAGCACCCGTTCCCCGCCGCCCTGAAGGAGCTGGCCGGGCACGACGACGACCTCGGGGCCTTCGCCCGGGCCCTCGAGCCGCGCCTCGCCGAGGCCATCCGCGCCGGCGAGGCCGCCCGGGCCGCCCCGTCGCTCGCCCCGGCGGGCGGCGCGCCGACGGTCCCCGCCTCGGCAGCGCCCGCGCACGCCCCTTAGGATCGGACGTGTCAGGGGGCCCTGCTAGCTTCGCCCCCTCTCACGGCCGCCCGCGCGACGCGCGGGCCACACGGGAAGGAGCGGTCGCCATGGTGAACAGAGTGATCCTGGTCGGGAACCTGGGGAAGGATCCCGAGGTCCGGTACACGTCCGGCGGCCAGGCGGTCGCGAACCTCCGCATCGCCACCTCGCGCTCCTGGACCGACAAGCAGTCGGGCCAGCGCAAGGAGGAGACGGAGTGGCACGACGTCGAGGTCTGGGGAAAGCAGGCCGAGCAGTGCGGTGAGTACCTGGCCAAGGGACGCCAGGTTTACGTCGAGGGCCGCCTCAAGACCGACAAGTGGCAGGACAAGCAGTCCGGCCAGGAGCGGTCGAAGGTGAAGGTGGTGGCCGAGACCGTCCGCTTCCTCGGCGGGCGAGGGGGCGCGGGCGCCGGCGGCGGCGGCCGTCCGCACGAGGACGCGCCTCCCGGCGGCTTCGACGAGCCGGACTCCGGCCCCGGCCCTGGCCCGGGCGGCGGGGGTGGGGGCGGCGGCGGGCCGGACGACATCCCGTTCTGAGTCTCACCTCTTGGCTTTCGTCAGCAGGGCAGCGGAGAGTCTTGCGGGAACTTCTTGGCGAACACCGCCACCTCATCCTTCGAGACATGCGCTGGTGCCTTGAGGACGAGCTTAGGTGACATCCTCGCTGCAAGGAGGCGTGGTGAGAGACGCGGTGAACGTGTAGTAGCCGTGCTTGGCGGGAAGGAGCTTGGCGAGGTCAACGGTCAGGCGGGGCCGTGCTCGCCTTCGTAGGTCCAGTGTGCGGCGGGGGCCTGTCCGAGGGCCGGGAACGCGAAGGCACAGGCGAGAGCGAAGAGAACGCGGTGCGGGCCGACGAGCGTGACCATGGTCGGGAGTCTCCTCGCGGCAGTCCACGGTCCGGAGGTAGACTCAGGCCATGGCCCACCGACCGGAGCTGCTGGCGCAGGCTGCCAGGGCGGAGGCCCAAAAGCAGCTCCTGGATGCGGCGGTGCTCTACGAGCGGGCCGGCGACCTGGAGCGGGCCATCGCCCTGTACACCCGGGGCGGCGTGCCGACCCGCGCCGCCCAGCTCCTCGAGTCCTCCGGGCGTGCGCCCCAGGCGGCCGCTCTCCTCACTTCCCTGGGACGCCACCTCGACGCCGCGGCGGTTCACGAGCGGGCCGGCGCGCACGCGAAGGCCGCGTCCGCCCTCCTGCGCGGCGGCCAGCGCGAGCGAGCGGCCGCCATGTTCGAGCGGGCCGAGGCCTGGTCGGACGCCGCCAAGCTCTACGCGTCCCTGGGCGACCAGGAGCGCGCGGCCCGGCTCCTCGCGATCGCGGGCGATCCCGCACACGTCGCCGAGCTCCGCGCTGCGCCGGACCCCACCCCCGGCGAGGAGTTCGGCCGGGACGCGCCGGCGGAGACCTCCGCCGGCGCGGGGATGGACGCAGGGCAGCTCGTCGCCGCCGTCGTCGCGCTGCTCGGCGCCGGCAAGGTCGAGGACGCGCGCCGGCTCTACGCCAGCAGCCCGGAGGACGTCGGCTACGCGATCCTCTCCGCGGTGGCGGGCGGCGGACCGCGCCGGCACGCGGCCGCCAAGATGTTCGAGGCGGCTCGCGACTTCGCCAAGGCGGGCGAGTGCCTCGAGGGGCTCGACGACTTCGCCGGCGCCGGCGCCTACTACGAGCGGGCCGACGACGCCTTCATGGCCGCCGAGATGTACCTGCGCGCCGGCGACCAGGAGAGGGCTGCCCCCATGCTCGACCGGAGCGGGAACCCCGCGAAGGCGGCCGAGCTGTTCGAGGCCACGGGGAAGCTCGACCTGGCGGCGGCGTGCCACGAGAAGGCCGGCCACGTCCTCGCCGCCGGCCAGCTCTACGCGAAGCTCGGCAACCCCGGGAAGGCGCTCCAGCTCCTCCAGCGCGTGCCGCGCGAGGATCCCGGCTGGCTGCGCGCCTCGCGCGCGGTGGGCGAGCTGCTCGCGGCTCACGGCCAGGCGGCGGTCGCCATCGGCCGCTACGACGAGGCGCTGAAGGGCGCCTCCGTCACCGAGCAGACCGCCCCTCTCTTCTCTCATCTCGCGACCTGCCTCGAACAGGCCGGCGATCTCACCCGCGCCGCCTCGGTCCTCCGGCAGCTCGCCGCCTGGCGCGCCGACTTCGAGGACGCGGGACATCGCCTCGTCGCGCTGTTGAAGCGGACCGCCGCCCCGGCGACGCCACCGGCCGCCGCCGCCGCGCAGGCGCCTGGGCCGGCGGGATCGAAGGGGTTCGACCAGCTCCAGGGACAGGAGGTCTTCCAGGCGCTCTCGCCGGCGCAGCTGCGCGACCTCCACGCCATCTGCGAGGTGCGGAGCTACCAGCCCGGCGAGCCCCTCGCCGAGGCCGGGGAGCGCGCCTCGGCCCTCTTCCTCGTGCTCCGCGGGGCGGTGCGCGTCGCGGTGCCGAGCGCGCAGGGGCCAAAGGTCCTCGGGAACGTGGGTCCCGGCACGCCGCTCGGTCTCGTGCACCTGTTCGGTGCCGCGACGAACCCGGCGCGCCTCGTGGCCGACGGGGAGGTCGAGGTGCTCGCGATCCCCGCCGCGCGGCTCGCTGCGCTCCTTGCGTCCGACGATCAGCTCGCGCTGCGGATCTACCGGAACGTCTCGAGGGTGCTCGCCGTCCAGCTGCTGGCAGACGGCCGGACGCTGGCGACGTAGACTGGCCCCGCACACACGCGGCGGTCATGGAAGTCCAGACCCGCCGCGGCGAGGGAGGCGGATGTCGAGATCACTTCGTCTTCCCCTGCTGGCCAAGATGCTGGCCCTGCTCCTCGCCGTGGCCGTGCTGCCGCTGCTCGTGGTCGGCACCATGAGCATCCACCGTGGCCGTGACGCCGTCGAGGACATCGCCAAGAAGAACCTCGAGCTCGTCGCGGCGACCACCGCGTCCCGGCTGGACGAGGTCCTCGCGCAGGCGCAGCGGATCCAGGTCGTCGCCGCCACCACCGAGGTCGTGGTGCGTGCGAGCGGCGCCCCGGCGTCCCGGCGAAAGGCGCTCCTGCCCGGCCTCGAGCGCTGGCTCCGGGAGCTGCTGGCCTCGGATCCGGACTTCTCCCTGGCCTTCCTCGCCGACGAGCACGGGGTGTGCCTGGTCTCCACCAGCCCGGACATGGTGGGCCGCGACTACAGCAAGACCCGGGATTACATGCGGGGCGCCCTCCGGGGCGAGAACGTCATCTCGGATCTGGCGATGGGGCTCACCACCCGTGGCACCGGCGTCTTCTTCGCGGGTCCTGTGCGGGGCGAGGGCGGCCGGCTCACCGGCGTCCTCGTCCTCAAGCTGAAGGGGTCCGCCGTCGACCGGGTCAGCGAGGAGGTGGGCCGCGAAGTGCCCCAGGGCTTCGCCTTCGTGAGCGACGCCAACGAGGTCATCATCTCGCATCAGGATCCGAAGCGGCTCTTCCTCGGCCTCGGCGCCGTCCCGCCCGAGCGGCCGAACGGCTTCGATCCCCGCCTGCTCTACGGACTGGAGCGGATCGAGCCTGGCGGGCTCGACGATCTCGCCCTCGCCCTGCGCCAGGGGCACCCCCGCGGCTCCCTCATCGGGAAGGGTCCGGACGGCCGCCCACGGGTGACCGGGTACGCGCGGATGAGCAGCCGTCCGTGGACGGTGTCGGTGGTCCAGCCGTGGACCCAGTTCGACAGGCCCATGGCCGAGCTCGTCGGGGCGCTCCGGTGGTGGATCGCCGGGATGGCGCTGCTCGCGGCCCTCTGCGCCGTCTGGATCAGCTACGGCCTCCTCCGGCCGATCCGGTCGCTCCGGACGGCCGCGGCGAAGGCCGCTGGCGGCGACTGGTCGGCGCGGGCCGACGTGCACAGCAACGACGAGCTCGGCGACCTGGCGAACGCCTTCAACGCCATGATCCCGGCGCTCCAGGAGCGCTCGCGCATCCAGGAGGACCTCCGAACGGCGAACGAGGTCCAGCGCCAGACCCAGGAGCAGGCGGACCGGCTGCGCGAGCAGAAGGAGGCGCTCTCCGTCGCCGAGGAGCGGGTCCGCCAGATCCTCGACTCCGCCTCGGAGGGCATCTTCGGGGTGGACACCGAAGGGACCATCACCTTCGTGAACCCTTCGGCCTGCCGGATGCTGGGCTTCGCGCCCGAGGAGATGATCGGGCAGCCTTCCCACCGGCTCATCCATCACCACCACAAGGACGGGCGCGAGTACCCGCGGGAAGAGTGCCCGATGTACGCCGCGTACGTCCACGGGACGGCGAGCCGGGTCGACGACGAGTACCTCTGGCGCAAGGACGGCTCGGGCCTTCCCGCCGAGTACGGCGCCACGCCGATCCGGAAGGACGGCGCGACCGTCGGCGCGGTGATCAGCTTCCTCGACGTGACCCGGCGCAAGCAGCTCGAGGCCGACCTGGTCCAGGCCAAGGAGGCCGCCGAGGCCGCCACGAGGGCCAAGTCGGACTTCCTCGCCAACATGAGCCACGAGATCCGCACGCCCATGAACGCCATCCTCGGGATGACGCACCTGGCGCTGAAGACGGAGCTCACGCCGAAGCAGAAGGACTACCTCGACAAGGTGCAGGTCTCCGCCCAGGCGTTGCTCGGCATCATCAACGACATCCTCGACTTCTCGAAGATCGAGGCCGGGAAGCTGGACATGGAGTCGACCGCGTTCAGCCTCGACGAGGTCCTCGACCATCTGGCCACGCTCGTGACGGTGAAGGCCCAGGAGAAGGAGGGGCTCGAGGTCCTCTTCCGCACGGCCCCCGACGTTCCGCGCTCGCTCATGGGCGATCCGCTCCGGCTGGGCCAGGTGCTCGTGAACCTGGCGAACAACGCGGTCAAGTTCACCCAGCGTGGCGAGATCGTCGTCTCCACCGAGCTGCTCGGCCGCGGCGAGCAGTCCGCCACGCTTCGCTTCTCCGTCCGGGACACCGGCATCGGGCTGTCCCCCGAGCAGCAGGCGCGGCTCTTCACCTCCTTCAGCCAGGCCGACGCCTCGACGACGCGCAAGTACGGCGGCACCGGCCTGGGCCTCGCCATCAGCAAGCGGCTCGTCGAGATGATGCACGGCTCGATCGGGGTCGAGAGCACTCCCGGCGCCGGGAGCACGTTCTCCTTCACCGCGGTCTTCGGGCTGGGCAGCGAGGAGGAGAGGCCGCGGCACGAGCCTCCCGCGGACCTGCGGGGCCTGCGGGTCCTGGTGGTGGACGACAACCCGAGCTCGCGCGAGATCCTGGAGGCGATGCTGAAGTCGTTCTCCTTCGACGTCACGCTGGCCTCCTCGGGCGAGGAGGGGCTCGACGAGCTGGAGCGCTCCGTCGGCGGCAAGCCCTACGCCCTCGTCGTCCTCGACTGGAAGATGCCGGGCATCGACGGCATCGAGGCGGCGCGCCGGATCAAGGCCAACGTGCGGCTCGCGCGGCAGCCGGCCACCATCCTCGTGACCGCGTACGGCCGCGAGGAGGTCCTGATGAAGGCCGAGGCGGCCGGGCTCAACGGGTTCCTCGTCAAGCCGGTGAGCCCGTCGGTGATGTTCGACACCATCATGCAGGCGCTCTCGAGGGAGGTCCCGCGGACCGCGCGCGGGGTCGAGCGGCGCGGCCAGGATCCGAAGCTGCTCGAGCGCCTCGCCGGGGCTCGCGTCCTCCTGGTGGAGGACAACGAGATCAACCAGCAGGTCGCGACGGAGATCCTGGCCGCGGCGGGCGTCGTCGTGACCGTCGCGAGCAACGGCCAGGAGGCGGTGGAGGCGGTCGGGAAGGATCGCTATGACGCCGTGCTGATGGACGTGCAGATGCCGGTGCTGGACGGCCACGCCGCGACCAGGCTCATCCGGAGCGACGGGCGCTTCCGGGACCTCCCCATCATCGCGATGACCGCCCACGCGATGGCCGGCGATCAGGAGAAGAGCGCCGCGGCGGGCATGAACGACCACGTCACGAAGCCCATCGATCCGGACAAGCTGTTCGCGACCCTGGCGAGGTGGCTCGCCCCGGGGAAGGCCGGCGCCGCGCTGCCGACCGCGTCGATCCCGGAGGCCGCGGCGCCGGACCCCCCGCCAGCGACCGCCCACGCTCCGTTCCCTCCGGCCATCGACGGCTTCGACCTCGCGGCCGGGCTGCGGCGGCTGCAGGGGAACGAGGCCCTGTACCGGAAGCTGCTCCTGAGCTTCGCCGACAAGTACGCTCCCGCGGCCAAGAACCTCCGGCGGCTGCTCGACGGCGGCGCGTACGCCGAGGCGCACCACCTGATCCACGACGTGAAGGGACTCGCGGGGAACCTGGCGGCGCTCCGGCTGCAGGCCGCCAGCGCCGAGCTCGAGCGGCTCGTCAAGCCCGCCACCGCCGAGAGTCCGCCTCCGCCGGAGCCGCTCGCCCGGGCCTTCGCCGCGTTCGAGGAGCTCCTGGACGGCGCGATCGCCGGCGCCGCGACCGTGCGGCCCGCCGCGGCGGCCGCACCGGAGGCGCCGTCCCGGGCGCCGAAGGCGGCCGACCCCGCCCGGCTGAGGTCCGCGGTCGAGGCCCTCACGCAGTACCTCTCCGACTTCGACTCCGCGGCAGCCGGCTGCCTCGAGACGAACCGGGAGGTCTTGCGGACGCTCTTCGAGCCGGCGGAGTTCGCGCTCCTCGAGAAGCGCATCGACTCCTACGACTTCGCCGAGGCCCTGGCGCAGCTGGCCCAGGCGCGAAAGGGCACGCCCGGCACATGAAGGACCTCGCCGACTGCAGGGTGCTCATCGTCGACGACTCGAGGACGAACCTCGACGTGCTGGTCGAGGGGCTGAAGTCGGACCACAAGCTCAGCCTCGCCCTCGACGGCGCGGCGGCGTTGCAGCTCGCCGCGCGCACCCCGCCGGACCTGGTGCTGCTCGACATCATGATGCCCGGCATCGACGGCTACGAGGTCTGCCGGCGCCTGCGCCAGATGCCGGAGACGGCCGAGGTGCCCATCATGTTCCTCTCGTCGCTGGAGGACGTGCAGGACAAGACCCGCGGGTTCGAGGCGGGGGCGAACGAC
>Ga0335076_10002763_pt1 | contig 17491 bp, 14 predicted proteins | sample Lox_Sample_25_FD_206717 | JGI IMG/M metagenome (GOLD analysis project Ga0335076, IMG submission 206717) | Soil microbial communities from Loxahatchee National Wildlife Refuge, Florida, United States - Lox_Sample_2.5 | ecosystem: Environmental > Terrestrial > Soil > Wetlands | place: USA... | reverse complement strand
TGGACATTCCCATAAACCAGGGCAAACGCAGAAGGATGGTGTACTATACGTCAACCCCGGAAGCGCCGGGCCGCGGCGGTTCCAGTTGCCGGTGACGGTAGCTCGCTTGGACCTGCAAGCCCGTCCATGGCAGGCGAAGTTCATCGAGCTGGAAGTCCCCAAATAGCCTGGCAGTTCATTTTAAGCATATGAAAATAAACGGGTTATGTTTGTAAGAAAGATTTTGTTCAGAACATCTCAGATAGGTTGAAACGTTAGGGCCGCAAGGCGCACCAATTGTGAGGGATGATTTACCAAATTGGAGTTGAACTGTAACGAGTAACGTACTAGAGTACCGGAGCAATAGTCGCATTTTGGTACCGTCCCGCTATTGCGGGGGACACTCCTCGAGTTCAAGATACCAACAATGTGGACGAAGGATTAAAAGCATCCTCGCTCGTGTAGACCGTTCACTTCTGCGTCGGTTCCGAAGGAAGACGCGGAAGCCAGTCCAGTAAGGGCAGGCAAGGTCCCCCGAGTCGCAAGAAAGAACGAGAGGTTCGTTTCTCTCATGGCTATACTTCACTTTCGATGCAAAGAGCGGCGACGCACCTTACGCGTCAGCATAACGGTTCCCATAACCGTGCATGGGCAGGATGAGAGCGGGGATAAGTTCCGGGTAAAAGCCAAGTCGCAATCAGTGAATCGTCATGGAGCGTTGTTGCAGCTGGATCAGCCGGTGGTTGTGGGACAGATGTTGATTCTCGTGAATGAAAACAGCGATCGGACGGTTGAATCGCGAGTGGTTTCCGTAAAGCGCGATAAGGAGAACAAGACGTACGTTGGGGTTGAGTTTATCTCTCCTGATTCGAATTTCTGGCACATGAGTTTTCCGCTTCCTGGAGCAAGGCCGCTACGGCGCGCGATTGACTCAAAAGCATCCGCGTAAGATTCAAGAAATTTCAGAGAATTCGCGAGCCCTCTCTTCAACGAGAGGGCTTTTTGCTTTTGGCGCGGGATTTGGAGCTGCTCTTCCTTGCAGCAGGCTTCTTGGCGGGGTTCTTGCGTGCTGGAGTGCCGGCCGCAAGCAGGGATTCTTGCGTTTTTTTAGGCAGTTTGGCGACAACCATGTCATACGACTGGCGCAAAAGGACGGCGAGCTCATTGGGTGGAAGCGCGTCCTTGGTTTCGAGAGCAACCCACTTGGCGCGAGCGAGGTATGGAGCAGGAATGATGCCCTGGCGCTCGATTAATTCGGCGAACGACTCTGGAGATGCTTTGAAGGAAAGCCACACCGCCGCTGGCACGAGTACGGAGTGAGCGAACATTTTGCCCGCGACTTTGAAAGTAAGGTCGTCGGTCCAGACTTCTTCTTCGGTGACTTTGGGAAACGAAAGACAGAGATTGCGAACCCACTCAATATCCATGTCCGGAGACTCCTTGGCCGACGGCTAGTTCGTTCGGGCCCAGGCCAACCCGTCCACGCCCTGGGTGAGTACGATGGGTTGCAGCAACTTGTTGGCGGCGATGTCGAAGACCTCGATCGTTCCTGCCTGAGGGCAGCTATCGAAGGCAAACTTGCCATCGGGAGTGATCAGGAGTTCGCCGACGGCTTTGGGAATATCGAAAGTGGACTCGATCTTTGCGCTCGCCAAATCAAGGACGAAAAGTTTCCCGGAAGGGGAGGAGGCAATCAGTTTGCGGCCGTCTGGCGTCGGTGAAGAGGAATATACCGTTGCGGGAAGCTGGATCCAGTTGGCGACGGTATTTGTCGCCGTATCAATGACGGCGATGCGGGGCGTCTCCTGGTCGTGGGTGTAGACGTGCTTGCCATCCGGGGAGATGGAAATGCGCTGGACGACTTTCGATACAGGGATGACGGTAACGAGGGAACGCTTCGCGAGATCGAGAACGCTGACGCTGCCGGCGGCGACGTTGGCGGTGTAAGCGCGTTTGCCATCGGGCGAAATAACGAACATGTGGGACTCGATGGCGCCGGTGGGGATTTCGGCAATGACTTTGTTTGTGGCGGGATCGACGACATCCAGAGCATTGGAAAGTTCCGCGCTGACGTAAAGAAGACCGTCGGGGCCGAACTTGGCGCAATGAGGACGGAGCGGCTTGCCGAGATCGATGGTGTTGACCAGTTTGCGTTCGCGCAAATCAATGACGTCAATGGTGCTGCCGTCAGTGCCGGGCTTGCCGACACCCGAATTGCCGTAAATGGGGACGTAAGCGAAACGCGCGTCGGGCGAAACGGTGACCTCGTGGCCGTTGACGCCAACGTTGAACTTGGCGATTTGCTGTCGCGTTTCGGGGTCAACGAGGAGGGCGGTGTGTTCCTTCTGGTTGGCGACGACGAGGTAACCGCGAGAGGTCGAAGCCGGGGGCTGGCTACTGGCGACTGTCATGGCCAGAAGAAGTAAGAAAGCGAAAACGGAAGATATGGTTGCGGACATGGCGTTCCTCGGGTGCTTTGTTTTGCGAACGGGAATCGGGCCGCAAAAGAGCGCGCGAATTATAGCAGTCTGGTCGGAACTTGCCACGAGGAATCGGCGAAAGTGAGGATTCATTCGGGAGTAAGATACGGGCCACTGGTGCTGATCGCTGCGTGACGCGCGAAGGCGTGAATAGGCCAGCGGAGCTTGGGCATGAAAACTAGCACGAGGTTCGGGAGGCGGTGCGGACCGCTGGCCATTTTGAGTGTTTTTCTGTGTGTGACTTTCGGCTTTTCAGCGGGGCGTTCTGAACAGGCAGGCAATACCGGCGAAGAAAAACGCGATTGGCCGCTGCATGGAGGTGGACCGGAAAACACGCACTATTCGGGTCTCACGCAAATCAACCGCGGAAACGTGAAGGAGTTACGGGTTGCGTGGAGCTTTGACACCGGCGAAACGGGCGGTTTGCAGACCAGTCCGATCATCGTAGCTGGCGTTCTGTATGGGATTACGCCGACACAGAAAATCTTCGCGTTGGATGGCGCGACCGGCAAACTCCTTTGGAAGTTTGATTCGGGCATCAAGGGGACGCAGCCGGATCGCGGGCTGGCTTTCTGGGGGGAAGGAAAAGATAAGCGAATTCTTGTTGGGGTGATGAACTTTCTTTATGCCCTGGATGCGATTTCGGGCAAGCCGATTGCGACTTTTGGGAAGGAAGGCCGGATTGATTTACGCGAAGGACTGGGAAGAAACCCTGCGACGCAGTCCGTCGTGATGACGAGTCCTGGCGTCATCTACAAAGATTTAATCATTGTGGGAGGCCGCAATCCGGAGACTCTTCCTGCGCCGCCAGGGGACATTCGCGCTTTTGAAGTGCGTACGGGAAAATTGCGATGGGCTTTTCACACGATTCCTCACCCAGAGGAGTTCGGCTATCAAACATGGCCGAAAGATGCCTGGACGTACAGCGGCGCCGCAAACAACTGGGCAGGCATGGCCGTGGATCCAAAGCGCGGGATTGTCTACGTGCCGACAGGATCGGCGGCGTTTGATTTTTATGGCGCCAATCGGGCCGGCGACGATTTGTTCGCGAATTGCCTGATTGCGTTGAATGCCGAGACAGGCGAACGGATTTGGCATTTTCAAGGTGTGCGGCACGATATTTGGGACCGGGATTTTCCTTCGCACCCAGCGCTGGTAACAGTCGAGCGAGACGGCAAGCAAATTGACGCTGTGGCGCAAACAACAAAGCAGGGATTTGTGTATTTATTCGACCGGACGACCGGCATCCCGCTCTTTCCGATTGAGTACAGAAAATACCCGCTGAGCACCGTGCCTGGTGAGGTTGTGAGCCAGGCGCAACCCCTACCTCTTAAGCCTGCACCATTTGCACGGCAAATCTTGACGGAAGACATGCTGACGAATCGCACTCCGGAAGCCCATCAGTGGGCGGTCGAACATTTTCGAAAATTCCGGAGCGAGGGGCAGTTCATCCCGTTCGGCGTGGGAGTGGACACAGTTATCTTCCCAGGATTCGATGGCGGTGCCGAATGGGGCGGACCGGCGGTTGATCCCCAAACGGCGATTCTTTACGTGAATGCGAACGAAATGGCCTGGACGGGCGCTCTCGCGTCGAATACGGGAGAAAACAGTCCTAAAGGGCTTTACCTGAACCAGTGCAGCGTCTGCCATGGAGAAAACCGGACGGGATCGCCTCCGGCAATGCCGTCCCTTGTTGGAGTGGGCGACCGCCTCTCCGGCGCGCAGATCGCCGCGACCATCAAGAACGGCAAGGGACGAATGCAGGGGTTTCCCAACCTCGACGAGGGACAGCTATACGCGTTGGTCGATTTTTTGATGAGTGGAACGTCCAAGGAGCTGGCGAGCGCGGAGCCTCCGCCCCCCGGCATGGACTACCGATTCACGGGCTACCACAAATTTCTTGATCCGGACGGCTATCCCGCGATTGCGCCGCCATGGGGAACGCTCAGCGCCATCAACCTGAACACCGGCGAATACGCTTGGAAAATAAATTTGGGGGAATATCCCGAGCTTGCCGCGAAGGGTTTGAAAAATACGGGAACAGAAAACTACGGCGGGCCGATTGTCACTGCCGGTGGACTTGTCTTTATTGGAGCGAGCGACTTTGACAGGAAATTCCATGCGTTTGACAAGACAACCGGCGAGTTGTTGTGGGAAACGACGCTTCCGTTTGGAGGAAATGCAACTCCGGCAACCTACGCGGTGAATGGACGGCAGTATGTGGTGATCGCCGCTGGCGGAGGCAAGGATCCCAAGTCAACCTCAGGTGGAGTGTATGTCGCGTTCGCGCTTCCGAAATGACGCAGAACGCTTTCGCGCTAATGAAATCCTACCGAGACGGAATAAATCGGGGGCAGGTGCGCCGACAGCACGTGCCAGGAATCGCCCGCATCGCGTGTGTGATAAAGCATGCCGCCGGTTGTGCCGAAATAAATTCCGGCTGGATCCTGGTCGTCGGAGGTCATCGCCTCGCGCAGGATCAGATCGTACGCGTCGTTCTGAGGCAAGCCCTTGGTTAACAACTTCCAGGTCTTTCCTCCATTGCGGCTGCGAGCCACGCGGAGCTTTCCTTTGGGAACGTAGCGTGCTTCGGAGGAATCAATGGGAATTGTGAAAAGCGTGTTCTTTTCGGCAGCGGGAACCGCGAGTCCAAATCCAAAACGCGACGGCAGGCCCTGGGAGATGTCCTCCCACTTTTCTCCGGCGAAATCCGCGCGATAAACGCCGCAGTGATTCTGCTGGTAAAGCGCATCGGAATTCTTCGGATGCACCTTCAGTTTGTGCACGCACTGGCCCACGGAGGGATATTTGTCCGGGAGAAATTCGCAGAGAACATTTCCGTTGTAAGGCTCCCAGGTCTTGCCGCCGTCGTTGGAGCGAAAAGCGCCCGCGGCGGAAATTCCGACGATGAGGCGACCTTTTCCGAGGCATTGAATGGAATGCACGATCATGCCGCCGGCTCCCGGAGTCCACTTTTCACGCGTCGGATGATTGCAGAGGCCGGCGACCATTTCCCAGTTGGCGCCGTTGTCTCCGCTGCGGAAGAGCACGCCTGGATCGCCACCGAGATAAACGACCCCGGGTTCGTCTTCCGCGCCGGGCTCGACGTGCCAGATACGTTTAAGGGTGGCATCCCCGGTTTCCTTCAGTTCCATCCCTTTTTCCGTGACTTGCCAGGACTTGCTGGTGATGCCTTTCACTTCGAGTCCTTTTTCAGAGATTTTCCAGGTTTTGCCGTTATCGGCACTAACATGAAGGTGCGGGCCAAACCAGGCGTTGCCTACTCCCGCGTAGTGGCGCTTGGGGTCGCGCGGGTCCTGGATAACATGATGGACTTCTTCGCCACGGAAGAATGGCCCTTCGCAATTCCACTTTTTGCGGTCTTTGGAGGTAAACGCAAATGCACCTTTACGGGTACCGACCCAGATTCGTACAGCAGGTTTATGCGCCATCGTGATCCTCCTGCAGGGGAAGCTAGTTATGCCGAAGACGACAGTAATATGTATTTTATCGCACAGGGTCAAGCCCGTGGAACAAACTCAAAGCCTTACAAAAGAGGGAAGCGCGAGGGAGAGATGGAAGAGCCGCCAGCGAGTAGGGAGTCTCTGATTGTGCGCTAGCTTCCAAAGTTTAACTGTTCAGCCCGGGAGGAATGAACTATTAAAGAAAAGGGAGCGCCGGCTCTTGCAGCCGGCGACACTTCATCCGTGCATTTGCTGGGGACAGCGTTGGCCCGAACAGGACAGCATTGCCACGACGGAGGATGAAGCAAGACACGGTAATCCGAGCCGAAAATCGAACGAGAGGAGTGGTTCATGAAAACGAGAATCCTGATTGCATTTGCGCTTGTCGCGTTAGTGGCAGCCTTCGTTTATACAGCAGCAGCACCCGCCGCGCCGAACAAGGCCAACCCCACGGCCGTGCCGGCGGCGGTTCCGCAACCGAACAACGCGACGGCAACCCCGGCTGAGCCTCATCCGGAAATCCGTGAAGCCATTGCTTCACTGCGGCGCGCCAAGGAACACTTGGAGCATGCCGCGCACGACTTCGGTGGTCATCGCGTCGAGGCTCTGCGGGCCACCGATGCGGCCATTCACCAACTCGAAGAATGCCTGAAATACGACCGGGACTAAGCCAGAAGGATTAATTTGATACTCGAATAGCGTCCGGAGGCAGCTCGCCTTCGGACGTTTTTTTTTGCCCATCGCAATCGGTTTATGCCCGCCTACCTCCGCAAACATGCGCCCGAGAGCATGCGTTGTATTACAATCTCGCGCCTGAGTTGTGCCAAGGAGCAAAGCGATGCTGGACCGAAGAGGCTTTTTGAATGTGTGTTCTGGGCTAGGTTTGACGGGAACGCTGCTCCCCGGCGTCTTGTGGGCGCAGGCGCAATCGCAAGGAGCGTCAAAGATCACAAAAGAGATGATCGAAAACGCAGCGGCCATAGCCGATGTGCACATCCCCGACGAAACGAAAGAAATGATGCTGGATAACTTGAACCAGCGGGTCAAAGGCTACGAAGACATCTACGCCCTGCACATTCCCAATACCGTCCCGCCTTGTCTGGTTTTTGATCCTGTCCTGCCGGGAATGAAGTTGGAAGCAGAGCGCCACTCCACACGGGCCTCGAAAGCATCGGCGATTGCCGCGCCGTCAACTCCCAAAAACCTGGAAGAAGTAGCTTTTGCAAACGTACGCGAGCTCGCTGAACTCGTGCGCACGAAAAAGGTTTCCTCGGTTGCGCTCACGGAAATGTATCTGGAGCGATTGAAGCGGTATGACCCTACTCTGAAATTCGTCGTCACCCTGACGGAAGAAAGAGCGCTTGCGCAAGCAAAAGAGGCGGACCGCGAAATCGCCGCGGGAAAGTATCGTGGTCCGCTCCATGGTTTGCCTTGGGGCGCGAAGGATTTGCTCGCCGCGAAAGGCTATCCGACTACTTGGGGCGCGGGGGGATTTGAAAAGCAGATGATTGAGGAAGACGCCACTGTCGTAAAACGGTTGGATGAAGCGGGCGCGGTCCTGGTGGCGAAACTCACTCTGGGGGCACTCGCGCTGGGGGATAATTGGTTTGGAGGCGTCACGCGCAATCCGTGGAAAACGGGACAAGGATCAAGTGGATCGTCTGCCGGCCCCGCTTCGGCTACCGCGGCAGGTTGCGTGGCCTTCAGCATCGGTTCGGAAACGTTGGGGTCCATCTCCTCTCCTTCGACGCGCTGCGGGTGCACGGGACTGCGGCCGTCCTTCGGGCTTGTGCCGCGGACCGGGGCGATGGCTCTCTCGTGGAGCATGGACAAACTCGGACCCATCTGCCGTGCCGTGGAAGATTGCGCGCTCGTACTTGAAGCTATCTATGGGCCGGATGGCGCGGACCCCAGTGTCAAGGACGCCGCGTTTCATTGGGATGCCACGTTTGATTGGCGCAAGCTTCGTGTCGGTTATCTGAAAGCTGACTTCGAGCCGCAGCTGCCTCCGGAAGCTCCTAAGGAAGAACCTGCTGCTACTCCGGAAGAACAGCAAAAACGCGATGAGCAGAAAAGACGAAGAGAAGCCGCCAGGGCACGGAACGAGTACGACCGAAGATTCAACGATGCCGCGCTCGCGAAGTTGAAGGAAATGGGCGTCAATTTAATCGCGGTCGAGATGCCGAAATTTCCGTACCAGTCCATGGTGACGATGTTGACTGCGGAAGCAGCCGCGGCATTCGATGAACTGACTCGCACGGGCCGCGACAAACTACTTACGTCGCAGAGAGCATTTGATTGGCCCAATTCGTTTCGCTCGGCGCGCTTCATACCCGCAGTGGAGTACATTCAAGCAAGCCGGGCTCGGCGCATGGCGATGGATGCCGTCGCGAAGGTGTTTGAAGGAGTTGACGTCATCGTGGCACCGACCAATGGCGACCAACTCGTTGTCACCAATCTGACGGGGCATCCTTCCGTGATATTGCCGAATGGTTTTCGCGGCGAGGATGCCGCGAAGCCACCGACTGACGATCCCAGCGACTTTCAAAACGCGGGTGGCCCAGGAACGCCGGTTAGCCTCACATTTCTGGGTAACCTCTACGGAGAAGCGAAGCTGCTCGTCTTCGCAAAAGCCTACCAGGACGCCACCGACTTTCATCGGAAACATCCTCAACTCTGAATGTGCGACGTTGAACCGAACGGAACGAAGGGGGTCGCAACTTCGTATACAAGTTAGGCGCAGTTGATTGACCGGCTTGGCCTGGCGAAGTAGGATTTTTCTACAGACCATTCTCAAGGCCATCCGCGCAAAAAGGAGAGACCGTGTACTGCTCAAGATGCGGAAGCGAACTTTTTAGCACGGCATCGTTCTGTGCGAAGTGCGGGCAAGCGGTAGCTGGTCTGGCTCCTGCAATGGCGTCGCCCGTGGCCGCGCCGCAAAGCTGGCCTGCGCCTGTGGCATACGCGCCCATGCCGGCAAGCTATGCGGGAGTAGGATATGCGGGATTCTGGCTGCGGTTCGTGGCGCACCTGATCGATAGTGTCGTCTCGGTTTTTGCCTTTATCATTTTGCTGATTCCGCTTTTTGTGGTGACCGGTGTTGGCGGCGCCCTCAGCAGAATTGGCTCAGGGGAAGACATCGGAGACGACGCTGCCGCCCTTCTTGGGTTTGGATTCATCTTTGGGTTCGTGGGCATAATCCTGATCGTGAGTTGGCTGTACTACGCCCTTTCAGAGAGCTCCACCTGGCAGGCGACTCCCGGGAAAAAGCTTCTCAATCTGAAGGTAACGGACATGGACGGCCAGCGGCTTTCTTTCGGTAGAGCGTCAGGACGCTTCTTTGGAAAGATGATTACCGGAATGATTCCACTGGCGATCGGCTACATTATGGCGGGATTCACCGAGAAGAAGCAGGCGTTGCACGACATGATTGCCGGCTGTCTTGTTTTGCGCAAAGACTAAGAAGCCCGGCAAGGTTTCTCCAAGGAATGAGCTAAACTACAGTCCTCTTTGCATCGGATATCCTTTTTCGACCCAATCCGCAGCAAAACTCGTCGGCAGAACCAATACCCGCACACGCGTAAAACCCATTTCGTGCAACATTTTGTAGGCTGGCCGGATATTCGGGCACTTCTCGAAGGGGCAGCAGCCGCAATAGACAACGACATTTGCCGTGCGCGACAGCATCGCTACCGACTTTCTCAATTCCGCCAGGCCATCTTCCTTCGAGGCTGTGCCGTAAAACGATGCCCCCGGAATGTGGCCGCCTTCAAAAAGTGTGCGAAAGCCGACGTAAATAATGGTTGGCGAGTCGGAGCCTTTCGAGGCGCTGAGCTCGCGCGAAAAATCGAGCGCATGAAGAACTTGTTGGCTGCTCCACGGCTCGGCGGCTTTGCCGGCGTTGGATGCGCCGCTTTGGAGCGAGCGTAACTCAGGGGTTAGAAGAGTTGTTACGCAAAGAGCAAATGCAATCACGACTGCTTGCAAGCGAAATTTTGAGGGACCACTCATTGCAGGATTCCTCCGCGCATAATTGTAATGCGAAACGCTCTCGCTTGCGACGTCACCTCAGCGGCTTACATTGGAAGGGAATTGGAGAGAAGGAATTATTTTTTGAGTTCGGCGCGAGTGCGTTGCAGCTTCAGAGCAGTGGAGCGTAAAGTTTCGGGGATATTTTTGTTGGTCGTCAGCTTCTTGAGGTCCATGGCATTAATCATCGGCAGCATGTGAAGGGAAACATCAAGGGGCGTTTTCGGATTGTTGAGAAGGTTGCGCACCACGACATAGTTTTTGCGGAAATTACGGTTGTTGGCGATGAGCCGTAGAATCTCGTCAGTTAGGGCGGACATGGAAGCGAAAGCCTCCACTTCCTGATCCGTGAGTCGCGGCGACTGGAGCACCGCGCGCTGCACGACTTTATTTGAATCACGAATCAGCGTGCGACGGGCTTCGGAGCCGCCCTTGATGGCGAACTGCACGCGCTCGGCAACTGTCATTTTTGCCAGTCGCTGAAGCAGCGTGGTGCGCTTTGCACTGTCCGGTTCGGCTTCAGCCGCGGCTTCGGCGAGTGCGGCCTCGTCAATCGCGGAGCCGAGCAATTCGTGTAGTTGTGTTTTCTGCTCGTTGGTAATGGCGGAAGAATGTTCCAGAGCCGCCGCAAGAGCGGGGGAATCGCTGACGCGCTCCAGTTCTTCCATAAGTGCCTTGACGCCCAGTGAAGATAGGTGGCGGGCAACAGGAACGAGGTATTCCGCGCTGCAGTTTTTGTTGGCCACCATGGCGTCGCAGATGCCCGGTTTGTCCGCAAGATGTCTCCCGGCATATGCGAAGAGAGCGGGGACGGCTTTCTCGCGCTTCAACGCTTCGACAAAGGCTTCGGGAGGATGCGAAAGTATGGCTTGCTGAGCGCGTTCGGCGACCATCTCATCAAGGTCTCCCGCGAGCACAGCCAAGATTTCGGCTTTGTCCGCCGGCGAAAGATGCGCGCCTCCCGCGCAAACCGCAATTTTGCGCTCGCGGGGTGCGCGGCCTGCACGCAGTTCTTCGAGGACTTCAGGGCTGAGGGGTTCCACCGGATGCCTGCCTTAAATCTTTCTGGCTCAGCACTATTGTACCGGAGGCCCCGGGCGTTCCGACGGGCGGCATGGCTTGCCCGTTCAATTCCAGCAACACTGCCGACGAATCGCCAGCGGTTACTTCAAACTGCTGGTTCGCGGAATAATGATGCGTTTCCCCGGCAAGCAGATCGCCGTCGAACAGGACGTTGCCGTCTGCCACGACGCGCACGTGACTGGGCGCGGACGTTGAGACGGAAAGGTCCAGAGGTAGGGCTACCGGAGCATTGGCAGGATTGGAAGAAACCGGCAGTGGGTCGGTCCCCGTAGATGAGGCGACTGTTCCCGTCTCCGCAGCTTGGGTTGGCGCTAACAACGACGCCGGGGCGCGCTTTGCCGCGCGATAAGCCGCGAAACGCCGCCAGCCGTACACACCACCCGCTACGAGCCCGCCGAGAATGGCGAGCAGAGCAAGCACCGCCAGCATCGGCACCCAAATCGGTGGACGCGGGATTTTGTTTTCGTAGGCCTGCGGAGTGGGCGGGTTAGGCTCGCCATGCGCCAAGTCGTATTCCGCGAGCAGATTCTCCTCATCAAGGCCCAGGAAGCGCGCGATGGCTCGCACAAACCCACGATTGAAGACACCGCCGGGAAGCTTGTCCCACTCCTCGTTTTCGAGTGCTTCAAGAAAACGCGGGCCGATACGCGTCGCCTTCGTAACTTCATTCAGGGTAACTTCGCGCATCTCGCGCTCGCGCTTTAGGAGTTCGCCAAAATTTCCTTTGGCCATGAATCGAACCTGTCCTCGGCTTTATAGCCTGCAATTATCGCAGCTTTGTTGTGGGAGTGAAACCTTGTATGACGGGCCGCACCCTAGTGAAATAGAGCGTGTATAGTTGTCTGGCACTTTCCATCGGGTGGGACAGTGACGCTAGGCGAGAGTTTTCCGGCTTCACAAACCGCGGCCCTGCGCGGCAATTCCACTAACGCTTTTCCGCTGACCCGCGCCGGATTTTGGATTCGAGCCGTCGCCTCCCTGATCGACTTGGCGCTTCTGGTTGTTCCCTTCGCCATATTTGTATCCCTCCTTGCCGCCGTCATGGGCATTTCCAATTCCTTCTTTTTCCATCGGCAAGGAACGCCTCCAAACGAGACACTTGCCCACCTCGCGCCCCTTTTTCTCACCCTCTGTGTCTGCTTTTTCGCTGGGGAAAGCTGGCTGTACTTTGCGCTCACGGAAAGCTCACGCTGGCATGCAACTCTTGGCAAGCGGCTTCTCGGCCTTTATGTGGCGGACACCGAAGGCAAGCGCATCGATTTCTGGCGCGCCAGTTTGCGCTTCTGCTGCGGTCGCTTGCTGGTGCACGTACCTATTTTGGGCGGTTACTACTTCGCCTTGGATTGCCTGTGCATCGGATTAATTCCCGGCAAAAGCGCCATACACGACCTGCTTTCCGGTTGCCGCGTTTTTCGCGAAGGGGACTCCGGCCCTCGTATCCGCTAGGGAATCCGCGGATTTCCCCTCCCGGTACGCCCTGTACTTACCGATGGCAAGATGGCCACGCCTGTACCACGAGATTCTTGCACCCCTTTTTGTCTGATGCCTATACTGGCAAAGATTCGCCGACCAGCGGCGGCTCGCGCCCGTGGTGTTGTCTGCCGGGGCGTTCGGTTTTGGCCTTTCAAATTTTCAGTCCGGGGATTGACCGAGCGTGGACGAAGTAAAGCAATTTCCAGCCGTGGAGCGCCGCCGAAATCCCGCGGTGACCGCTGAGCAGCGTGAAGCCGGCGAAGTTGCCATTTTCCAGGAGCTGGGGAAGGCGCTGACCTCTTCTCTGCAGCTCGACCAGGTTCTGCGCACCATCATGGAAAAAATTGACGAGTTTCTCCGGCCGGACAACTGGTCGTTGCTCTTGCTCGACGAAAGCAAGCAGGAACTGTACTTCGAGCTGGCTGTCGGCAAAGCGTCTCAGGCGCTGAAGGATGTCCGCATCAAAATGGGGCAGGGCATTGCCGGCTGGGTGGCCCAGCATGGCGAGACCGTGGTTGTCCCCGACACTTCCAAGGACAAGCGCTTTTTCGCTAACGTGGATGAAAAGACCAAGACCGAAACGCAATCCATTGTTGCCGTGCCGGTAAAGTTTCGCGACACCTGCCTTGGCGTCATTGAGCTCATCAACTGCCTCGGCCCCGAGGGCTTCGACGAGCGCGACCTGAAACTTCTCGAAGCTCTTTCGGACTTCGCCGCCATCGCTCTGGAAAACGCCCGTCACGTGAAGCGCATTCACGAGCTAACCATCACCGACGATTGCACCAGCCTCTACAACGCGCGCCACATGGGGTTCATCCTCGAAACCGAGATTTACCGCTCGCAGCGTTACAACTACCAGTTTTCCCTGGTTTTCATTGACCTGGATCATTTCAAGCAGGTCAATGACACCCACGGCCATCTGGTTGGCTCGCGCTTGCTGGCCGAAATCGGCAACGCCTTAAAGGCCCATTGCCGACTGATTGATTTTGCGTTCCGCTATGGTGGGGACGAGTTCGTTATTCTGCTTCCTCAGACCTCAAAGGACAACGCTTTGAACGTTGCTCGGCGCCTGCACAAGCTCATTCGTGAAGGAAACTGGCTGGGGGACGAAGGCTTGGGAATTCGCGTTACGCCGAGCCTTGGTGTTGCTTCCTATCCCACGGACTCGCGGACCAAAGAGGGTCTCCTACATCTCGCCGACGAAGCGATGTATCTCGTGAAAAACACCAATCGAGACAGCGTGGCCGCCGCCAACATCGGCATCTTGCCGGATACAACTACGGCTGCCGCCGCCGAAACCGCCGGCTGATTTCAGCTCTTCCCAGGAAACCTCGTTTCCGTCCTTCCTTCTTCAGTGTTTGAGCGTTCGGTTGCCCTAAGGCCAGGCGGGGACTAATCCACAGTTCGGAGGCTGGTTCTCTTCGCAAGCAATACAAGCTTTTGCTCGTGGGTCATCGGTTCCCACGGGACGAGCCTTTCCGCGAGTACATCCATTCTGCGAAACAAGGTCAACTCGACGAAAAGCCCCATGAAATCCATGTCTCGGAACACCAGCGAACCAGACTCTTTCATTTTGTCGCTGATCTGCTCAAAGTGAGCTGGCATTTCGGTCCAGTGCAGGCTGGACCGGTGATGATGGCAAAGGTGGTACCCTTCGTTCATGAAGTTCACTTCGTCCATCACGGTCACGCTGTTCGCAAAATAGTCTTCGGGGTGTTCGGGATCGCAGAAGGCGTGTTGCACCCATGCCGTGATGGCGTTGATGAAATTCATGTTGAACATAGGGATCAGCACAAAGAGAATCCCGATTTTCCAGTTGAAAACAAAAATGGCCGCAAAATACGTGTAGTACCGGGCCATTCCCCACAACATGCGCCGCTTGTTTTTCTGGTCGCCATGGGCTTTGAAGTACGTATAAGGCGCGATCCCCAGCACCGTCCAGATGTTGTCCGAGAGATACCATAGAAAATCGAGCAGACGCGTACGGTCGTACGCGATGTTGTTTCGAGTATCGTCGGGGCCGCTGTTTTCCCGATGGTGCAGACAAACATGCGCGGTCCGACCCAGTTCTGGCGCGTTTCCGTAGAAATATCCGAGGAAAAATTCGAGGTAGCGGCCAAAGATCTTGTTGTATTTTTCGGAAAAGTAGCCGTACTTCTTATGCGCTTCCAGATGGCTGGCGCTGAACATCCTCACAAACCTCTGAAACTTCAGCCCATAAAGTGCCAGATAGAAAGAAACTACGAGGAAGAGTCGGGGTTTTCCCAAAACGAGCTGAGCCACGAAAATCGGAACGACCGTAACCGTCAGCGAGACCATCAGACGCAGCGCTGGCGCGTCTCGCGGGTCACGCAAAATCTTGTGCCCCACCCGCTCAATAATCCTGTCGTAAGTTCGGGAGAAAAATTCGTATGCCGCCCGCAAAGGCCATATTTTGCCGAGCAAAACGGCCACCCAGTAGCTTCCGAAGGAGAGCGCGACCACCGGCAACGCGGCGGCCACACTGGCCATACCCATCAACAAGGCGATCCACCTGTACAGGAACAGGGGCTTGGGTTTTGCGCCCAAACCGATCGCCAGGGAGGCGGTTCCTATCTCGAGGGTATCCATTTCCATATCAACACTTTGCGCCATGGTTAGGCTCGGGCACCCGAGTGCAATCTTAGGCCGCCAGGTTAAGGCAGTCAACAAGGCCTTCTATACAGCCCTCAAGAATTTTGCTTAACTGAAACTATGCGAAGAAGCGAAGCCGCGCGTTATGCGCGCTGGTCCGCGGCCGTCGCCGCGCTGCTGGCCTGCATCACGACCGGGGTGTATCTGAAGCGCGGCTGGCAGAGAATCATCGAGCGCCGCAAGGCTCCGCCGCCGGCCGCCGCCAATGTCGAAAAACAATCCAGCGGCCTCACTTTTTCCCAAGGACAGGGGACCAGCAAAATCTTCACCGTGGAAGCGTCCAAATCCACCGATTTCAAGGATAAGGGCTCGAGCCTCCTCGAAAACGTCAAGGTCACCATCTTTGGCAAAAAAGGGGATCGCCACGACATCATTCACACGCAAAGCTGCGAATACGGGAAGAACGCCGGCGCCATCACCTGCAATGGGGATGTTCAGATGGACCTGGAAAGCGCCGCCGACGCGGAACGTGCTACAAAAAATCCTGCGGAGTCCCCCCAGGTTGTGCATATCGAAACGCGCGGCGTAACCTTCGATCGCGCAACCGGCGCCGCGAAAACCAATCAGCCCGTTACTTTCACTCTCCCCAACGGCAGCGGAGATGCCGTCGGCGCGGAATATAACACCCAGGAAGGCACGCTGCGGCTCTTGCAAAACGTCCGATTGAAACTGATGCTCCCCGCTAATAAAAACGCCCCCAAAAAGCACGCGAAGCCCTCTCCTGCGGAGGAAGTCACAGTGAAAGGCACAAGCCTCGATTTCGGCCGCGACGCACGCATGATTCACATTCTCGGGCCCGCGGAGGCTCAATCGCGCACCACGCGTTTGACCTCGGGAGAGCTCACTCTAGAAATGGATGCCTCTTTTCGTGCGCGTCGCCTCCTTGCCGTCGCGGGCGGTCTGGGCAAGCCGCCAGAACTTACATCGCAACGCGGGTCCGACACGATGCTCATGGATGCGGACAATCTGACCGCCCAGTTTGCACCGGAAGGCTGGGTTAGCCGAATCGATGGCACGGGAAGTGTTCGCGGCTCGCGCCATGCTAAAGAGGAAGAGGATGAGTTCCACTCTGACGCGGCTTCGCTGGACCTTTGGCCACGCCTGAACCAGGCCAGGGAAATGAATCTCACCGGCGGAGTCTTTGTAAAAACGCGTATGTCCAGGAATGGAGATGCACGAGTTCTTCAGACCGGCGCTCTTCGGATGGAGTTCAGCGAAGGAGAAGACGACCGCACCGGCAAACCTACAATCGCAGAGACGCTCACGGCCGGTACGATGGAATGGACCGACTCACTTCCTCAGGCAAACTCCGGTCCAACCCGCACAAAACTGCAAGCGGACAAGCTGAAATTGGCGTTTGGCGAAGAAGGCAAGCCCAGGCAGTTGGACGCCATGGGAAACGTGCAGACGGATCGCGCCATACCGGGCCACGCGCTGCAAACCGCGACAGCGAAAAACGGAGTTGCCCAGCTTCTCGCCGCGGGCGGGTGGTCGCAAATGGATTTGCAGGGCGATGCAAGGCTGAAAGAAGGTGACCACAACGCGCAGGCCGACCACATCACTTTTATGCGTGCCGCGCAAACCGCACTTCTGACTGGGCAGGCCGTCGCGCGTGACGCCACCACCGAAACCCGCGCCCCGCGAATTCTCTTCACGGCGATAAGCGGTGACATCCGTGCGGAAGGCGGCGTGCACTCCATCGATTTTTCGCCGAACGGAAATGCCGTCCAGCTCGCGCAGGCTCCTGCCAACATCACCTCGGACACAATGCAGGGCAATTCGAAAACGGGCCGAGCTGTTTACAACGGCCACGCGCGTTTCTGGCAAGGAGATTCCGTTCTCGAGGCCGACTCCATCGAACTTCTTCGCGAGACTAAAACTCTAAACGCCGCTGGCAACGTCCGTGCCGTCTTCCCACAAACGTCAGCGCCTCCAGCGCAAACCGCTAACGCACAGTCTCCCTCTGGGCAATCTTCCGCTGCCACCACTGCTGCAAAGAAGACTGTTCTCTGGCATGTTACTTCCGGCACCCTCACCTACAACGAACTCGCCAGCACCGCGCATCTCGAAAAAAACGTTGTTGTTCAATCGTCTGACGAACGCATCCGTGCTCCGATTATGGATTTGTTTCTTACTCGCGGAACCCCATCCATAGGCACAACCGGCCCAACAGCCACAGCCGCGGCAACCACCGGTCCGCAGCAAATCAGCCGGGCCATCGGCACCGGCGGGGTCATCGTGGACCAAGGCACGCGCCGGGCGGTCGCTGATCGCGGCGAATATACCGCCTCCGAGGGAAAATTCGTCATG
>Ga0335076_10002762_pt1 | contig 17495 bp, 16 predicted proteins | sample Lox_Sample_25_FD_206717 | JGI IMG/M metagenome (GOLD analysis project Ga0335076, IMG submission 206717) | Soil microbial communities from Loxahatchee National Wildlife Refuge, Florida, United States - Lox_Sample_2.5 | ecosystem: Environmental > Terrestrial > Soil > Wetlands | place: USA... | reverse complement strand
GAGCGCTCGTCGTCGTACTCGAGGAAGAAGCCGTCCACGCCGAGCTCGCTGAACAGCGCCTCGGCCACGAAGTCGTAGCCGCCCTCGGCGGCCCAGGACGACCGGAAGTTGCCGCGGCACATGTGCGTGGTGACCCGCATGCTCTCGGGCCGCGCGCCGATCGCGGCGTTGACCTGGCGGATGTAGCGAAGGTGCAGGTGGTCTGCGTCCTCGCCGCGGCCGGCGATCTCGGCCCGCTGGGCGGGGTCGTTGAGGTAGGCCAGGCTCGTGTCGTCCAGCTGCAGGTACGTGCAGCCGAGCTCGGCCAGCCGCTGCACCTCGGCCGCGTACGCGGCCGCCAGGTCGGCCCAGAACTGCTCCATGTCCGGGTAGACGTCGTGGTCGATGGCGGCGGGCCCGCCGCGGTAGTGGACCATGTTCGGCGACGGGATCGTCAGCTTCGGCGTCGAGTCCGCGGCCACCGACTGCAGGAACTGGAAGTCCGCGGCGAAGATCGTGTGGTCGAGGCCGATCTTGCTGCCGATGTGCAGGGCCGCGGGGGTGAACTCGATGTCCCCCGACGGGCTGTGGAACTTCACCGCCAGGTTGCCCGGCGCCTTGCTGATGCCGCCGAGCTGATAGATGAAGTCCATGTGCCACGAGGCGCGCCGGAACTCCCCGTCGGTGGCCGTCTGCAGCCCGACGTCGCGCTGCATGGCGACGGCTGCCTCGACCGCGGTGTCCTCGACCGCGCGCAGGTCCGCGGCGGCGATCCGGCCGGCTGCGAAGTCCGCGCGGGCGTCGAGCAGGCCCTGAGGACGCAGCAGGCTGCCGACGTGGTCGGCACGGAATGGTGGCAGGGTGCGCATGTTTCTTCCTCGGTGTCAGCTAGGCAGCGGCAGTCCGGTGTAGTTCTCGGCCAGCGAGGTGGCAGCTGCCCGCGATGTGGTGACGTAATGCAGCTGGGACAGCTGAAGCCGCGCCTCCATCTCGTCCGCGCCTGGCGTGCGGTGCAGCATCGTCGTCATCCACCAGGAGAAGTGGGTAGACCGCCACACGCGGTCCAGGCAGGCGTCCGAGTACGCCTCGGCCTGCTCCGGCTGCCCGCGGACGAGGCCGTCCAGCGCGGGCGCCAGCCGCGCGACGTCGGCGAGCGCCAGGTTGAGGCCCTTCGCGCCGGCCGGCGGCACGATGTGCGCGGCGTCGCCGGCCAGGAACAGCCTGCCGTACCGCATCGGGCCGCTGACGAAGCTGCGCATCGGCGTGATGCCCTTGTCCAGTACCGGGCCAGGCTTCAGCTCCCAGCCCGGCAGCGCGAACCGCTCGCCCAGCTCGGCCCAGATCCGGTCGTCCGGCCAGTCCGCGATGTCCTCGTCGGGGTCCACCTGGAGGTAGAGCCTGCTGACCGTCGGCCCGCGGAGGCTGTGCAGCGCGAACCCGCGGCGATGGTGGGCGTAGATGAGCTCGTCCGTCGAGGGCGGAACGTCGGCGAGGATACCGAGCCAGGCGTACGGGTACTCGCGCTCCACCGTCGTCAGCAGCTGCGCCGGGATCGCAGGCCGGCAGATGCCGTGAAATCCGTCGCACCCGGCGATCGCGTCGCAGGTGACCTCGTGCCGGACGCCGTCCTCGCTGGTGTAGCGCAGCACCGGGCGGTCGCTGTCCAGGCCGGACACCGCTGTCTCGGTGACGCTGAACTGGATAGCGCCAGGACCTGCGTCGGCGACGCGCCGGGCGATGATGTCCTTGACGACCTCGGTCTGCGCGTACACGGTGACCGTGCGGCCGGTGAGCGCGCGGAAGTCCACGTGCCGTCGTTCCCCCGCGAACTGCAGGTATATCCCGCCGTGCTCGATGCCCTGCCGGTCCAGCCGGTCGGCGAGGCCGGCCTCCCGGAGCAGCCTGACGCTGCCGTCCTCGAGCACGCCGGCCCGCTGGCGTGCCTCGCAGTACTCGCGGCTGCGGATCTCGATCAGCACGGACTCGATGCCGCGCAGCGCCAGCAGATGCGAGAGCAGCAGTCCCGCCGGGCCGGCCCCGACGATGCCCACCTGAGTGCGAGTTCGCATGTGTCCTTGTGCTGTGTGCGCTTCCCGAACAGCAGTTACGTGGTCGAACGGTGAAAATCTAGGCGCGCAGCCGGCCGGGTGTCAACGGCAGCCGGCGGTCCTGCGGACCGTAGTCACGCGCATGCCGCCGCCGCTGGTGCCGTCACCGGTTCCAGCGCCAGTTCAGCTCGCCGTCGCGCGGTGCCGGCCCGGGCAGATCGCCGGCCGGTGAGCGCTGCAGCCCGTCCAGCAGCAGCGCCAGGTAGCGGGTCCGCAGCTGCCTGGACCGGTCGGGGTCCGGCACGCGGATCGCGGCGCAGCCCTCGAGGATCAGCGTGACGTCGCCGCTCACGATGCCCGGCCGCACTCTGCCGCTGGCGACGGCCCTGGCGAGCAGGCCGTCGGCCAGCTCCGCCGCGGTCCGCGCATCCATGCCCATCTGCTCGGTCGGCATGAACGTGCCCGCAAGGTGCACCGTCAGCGAGTGCACGTCGGCGTCGACCACGCCGGTCAGGAACGCCGCGAACGCCTCCCAGCCGTCAGCGTGCCCGGCGGCCGCCTGCTCCGCGATCGCGATGAACTGCCGCAGGCCGTCGTGGCACAGCTGCCGGAGCAGGTCCTCCTTGCCCTGGTAGCGGCGGTACAGCGCGCTGATGCCGACGCCGGCGCGGTGCGCGACGGCGGAGACCGGGGCGTCCGGATCGGCGATGAAGACGTCCCGCGCCGCTGCCAGGATCACCGCGTCGTTTCTGGCTGCCTGCTCGCGACGACCCGGCAGGCGGGCCGGACTCGGCTGCGTCATGCGCCTGATCCTAGCACTGGAACAGATCATTCCGTTCTGCTAGAGTTAAGGGAACAAAGTATTCCGTTCCAATCTGAGGAGACGACATGACCGCGATCTTCCAGCAGCCGAACGCGGAGATCCTGCCGTTCCTGGTCGACGTGCCGCAGGCCGCGCTCGACGATCTGCGGGGGCGGCTGCAGCGGACGATCTTTCCCGGCGAGCTGGCGGGCGCCGGGGACGGCTACGGGCAGGCGGCGAGCCGGATCGGGCCGCTGGTGCGGTACTGGCTGGACGACTTCGACTGGCGGGCGACCGAGGCGCGGCTGAACTCCCACCCGCAGTTCACGACCGAGATCGACGGCGAGCGGATCCACTTCCTGCACGTCCGGTCGCCGCGCCCGGACGCGACGCCGCTGATCCTGACGCACGGCTGGCCGGGCTCGGTCCTGGAGTACCTGGACGTCATCGGGCCGCTGACCGAGCCGGAGCCGGCGGACGCGCCGGCCTTCCACCTGGTGATCCCGTCGCTGCCGGGCTTCGGGTTCTCGGGCCCGACCCGGTCGGCGGGCTGGAACCGCTACCGCACGGCGCGGGCCTGGGCGACGCTGATGCGGCGGCTCGGCTACGAGCGCTACGGCGCCGTCGGCAACGACGCGGGCTCGATGATCGCGCCGGAGCTCGGGCGCGCCGACGGCGCGCACGTGCTGGGCGTGCACGTGACGCAGCTGTTCTCGTTCCCGTCCGGGGACTCGGCGGAATTCGAGAACATGTCCGAGGCGGACATGGCGGCCATGGGCCACCTGCAGTGGTTCTACGAGAACAAGTTCTCCTTCAGCACGGTGCACAGCCAGCAGCCGCAGACGCTCGCGTACGCGCTCGCGGACTCCCCGGCCGGGCTGCTGGCGTGGAACGCCCAGCTGTTCGGCGAGAGCCTGGACCCGGACTTCATCGTGGCCAACGTCGCGATCTACTGGCTGACCGGCACCGCCGGGTCGTCGATCCGGTTCTACTACGAGGACGCGCACGCGGGCGAGCCGCCGGCGGGCCCGACGACGGTGCCGACCGGGCTGGCGATGTTCGACGGCGACTTCCAGTCGATCCGGCGGTTCGCCGAGCGCGACCACGCGGAGATCGTGAGCTGGCACTCGTACGGCAGCACCGGGCCCGCGGGCCAGCAGACCGACGCCGCCGGGCACTACGCGGCCCACGAGGCTACCGACGTGCTCGTCGCGGACATCAGGGAGTTCTTCGGGCCGCTTCGATGAGCCTTCGGCCTGCAAAGTGTCGGTGCTTCGTGCAAGTGTGTGAGCCTGGGACAGACTCGGCCGATAGCAAGGGAGCTGGTGGTGAGCGGCGTAAGAGTGCTGGTAGGCACGCGCAAGGGCGCGTTCGTGCTGAGCTCGGACGAGGCGCGGCAGGACTGGGAGGTCAGCGGGCCGCACTTCTCCGGCTGGGAGATCTATCACCTGAAGGGGTCGCCCGCGGATCCGGACCGGCTGTACGCGTCGCAGTGCAGCGGCTGGTCCGGCCAGGTGATCCAGCGCTCCGACGACGGCGGGCGGACCTGGGAGCCGGTCGGCAACAACTTCAGCTACGACGGCGTGCCCGGCACGCACCAGTGGTACGACGGCACGCCGCATCCGTGGGAGTTCGAGCGCGTCTGGCACCTGGAGCCGTCGCTGGACGACCCGGACACGGTGTACGCGGGCGTGGAGGACGCGGGCCTGTTCAAGTCGGCGGACGGCGGCAAGAGCTGGCGCGAGCTGCCGGGGCTGCGCGGTCACGGCTCGGGTTCCTCCTGGCAGCCAGGCGCCGGCGGCATGTGCCTGCACACGATCATCCTCGACCCGGTGGAACGGCAGCGGATCTTCACCGCGATCTCGGCGGCGGGCGCGTTCCGCTCCGACGACGGCGGCGAGACCTGGCGGCCGATCAACCGAGGCCTGAAGTCCGAGGGCATCCCCGACGACGACGCGGAGGTCGGGCACTGCGTGCACCGGCTGGCGATGCACCCGTCCCGGCCATCCGTGCTTTTCATGCAGAAGCACTGGGACGTGATGCGCAGCGACGACGCGGGCGAGTCGTGGCGGGAGATCAGCGGGGACCTGCCGACCGACTTCGGCTTCCCGATCGACGTGCACGCGCACGAGCCGGAGACGGTGTACGTGGTGCCGATCACGAGCGACTCGGAGCACTTCCCGCCGGACGGGCAGCTGCGCGTCTACCGCAGCCGCAGCGGCGGGGACGAGTGGGAGCCGCTGACCAGGGGCCTGCCGCAGCAGCACTGCTACGTGAACGTGCTGCGCGACGCGATGGCGGTGGACCAGCTGGACTCGTGCGGCGTGTACTTCGGCACGACCGGCGGCCAGGTCTACGCGTCCGCCGACGCCGGCGACAGCTGGGCACCCATCGTGCGCGATCTGCCCGCGGTCCTGTCGGTCGAGGTGCAGACGCTCTCGTGACCGGCGGCGGGGTCGCGATCCGGGTAGTCCTGCCTGCGCACCTGCGGCGGCTCGCGCGGATCCAGGGCGAGGTCAGCCTGCAGGTTGCCGGCGCGGTGACGCAGGCCACCGTGCTCGACGCGCTGGAAACCGCCTATCCGATGCTGCGCGGCACCATCAGGGATCAGCAGTCCGGCCGGCGGCGCGCGTTCATGCGGTTCTTCGCATGCGAGGAGGACCTGTCACACGAGCCGCCGGACGCACCGCTGCCCGCCGCCGTGGCCGACGGCGCGGAGCCGTACCTGATCGTGGGCGCGATGGCCGGCGGCTGAGCGGGGTCCCGGTGAGCTTCAGGGTCGGCGCGGACGCGTACGCGGCGTTCATGGGCAGGTACTCCGAGCCGCTGGCGGTGCAGTTCGCGGGCCTGGTCGGCGACGGCCGCCGGGTGCTGGACGTCGGCTGCGGGCCGGGTGCGCTGACCGCCGAGCTGGCCCGCCGCCCCGCGGGCGGGGCGGGTGTGGTCTGCGCGGTGGAGCCATCCGAGTCGTTCGCGCGCGCCGTCGCGAAGCGGCTGCCGGGCGTTCGGGTGAGCCGCGCAGCGGCGGAGCACCTGCCGTTCCTGGACGATGCCTTCGACGTGACGGCGGCTCAGCTCGTCGTGCACTTCATGGCGGACCCGGTGGCCGGCCTGCGCGAGATGCGGCGAGTCACGCGGCCGGGCGGGACGGTGGCGGCGTGCGTCTGGGACCACGCTGGCGGCCGGGCGCCGCTGACCACGTTCTGGCACGCGGCGCTCGAGCTTGATCCCGCGGCTCGGGACGAGTCGGCACTGGCGGGCGCGCGGGAGGGGCATCTTGCCGGGCTGTTCCGGCAGGCGGGCCTCGGCACCGCCCGCGATGCGGTGCTCTCGGTCACGGTGGGGTACGCGTCGTTCGATGACTGGTGGGAGCCGTACACGCTGGGTGTCGGCCCGGCCGGCGACTACCTGGCCTCGCTCGGCGGCGCGCGGGCCGCGGCGCTCCGCGGCCGCTGCCTCGGCCTGCTGGGGCATGGCCCGATCGAGGTGACGGCCGCCGCCTGGGCAGCGGTCGCCGAAGCCTGAGCCGGACCGCTTTCCCGACATTTCATCGACTCGTCGCGCACAAAACGGTGCAAGCCGGGCGTGACTGTGCCCCAAGCCGATGAAATGTGGAGCGGGCTGTTCCGGGATGTCGATTCGCGCTGGACTCGCCCGTCGGACTGAGTATCAAGCCCGAGTTGCCCGGCCGCACCTGCTGGCCGGCTGGCAGGAGGAGAGTTCGATGGCGAAGTTCGTATACATCTACACCGGCGGCGAGATGGCCGCGACGCCTGAGGAGCAGGAGAAGCAGATGCAGGCGTGGGGCGCCTGGTTCGGCACCCTGGGCGAGTCGGTCGCCGACATGGGCAACCCGTTCGGCACGTCGGCCACGGTCAGCTCCACCGGAAGCAGCAACGGCGGCGCGTCCAAGGCGGGCGGCTACTCGATCGTGACCGCAGACTCGCTGACGGACGCCAGCGCGAAGGCCAGGGGCTGCCCGGTGCTGGCCGGAGGCGGCAGCGTCGAGGTGTACGAGGCCCTGGAGATGTAACGCGGGGGCCCGGGCCGCGCACAGGCGCGGCCCGGCCCCGCCAGATGGCCGGTCCCGTCGGCCGCGCTAGACCGCGCCGGGCCCGGCCGCCGGGCCTGCCGGATTCTCCGCGTTCCGGAGGCCCGCCTGGCACAGGAATGCAAGCTGCGCGCCGAAGTGCTCCGTCCCGCCGCCCTCGTGTCCGCTGTAGCGGTAGACCGCGATGTCCTTCGGCCCGGCGTAGTGGTTGTACGCGGCGAACACGGTCGACGGCGGCGTGATCGTGTCGGCGAGCGCGACCGAGAACAGCGCGGACGCGGTCGCGCGCTTCGCGTGGTTCACGACGTCGAGATAGGACAGCGTCGCGAAGGCCTGGTCCGCCTTGCGGGGGTTGACCCGGCAGTACTCCGCCAGCTCGTAGTACGGACGGCTGTCGGTGACCTCCAGTGCCCGCTCCGGGTGCGCGAGAAAGGGAACGTCGGCCAGCACCGCTGCCACTTTCCCGCTGAGGTGCGCGGCCGCGATCGCGAGCCCGCCGCCCTGGCTGGCGCCGGTGGTGACGATCGGCCGCCCGGCCGCGCCGGCCCAGCTGCGGGCCGCGTCCACCGCCCGCGCCGCGTCCAGGAACAGCCGGGTGTAGTAGTGCCCCGCCGGATCGGCGATGCCGCGGGTAAGGAAGCCGGGCGTGCTCGGCATGCCGTCGTCGCCGGCGTCGGGCGTGTCCGCGCTGCGCCACCCGCCCCCCTGGCCGCGGGTGTCCATCACGAGGTGCGGGTGGCCGGCGCAGCTCCACCTGAGCCAGTCGAAGGGATCGCCGCGGCCGCCGCCGTAGCCGACGAACTCGACGATGACGGCGGCACCGGCTACGTCATGGCGGGGAGCGAGCAGCCAGCCCCTGATCGCGTCGCCGCCATATCCGGGGAACGTGACGTCGTACACCGCGGCGTGCCGTATCTGCGAGTCGGCCGCGGTGAACGCCGGCTCGCCGCGCGCCGCCCTCGCGGCGGCGAGCTGACCGGACCAGAACTGGTCGAAGTCGGCAGGCTCGCGGACGTCCGGGCGGTACCCGCGCAGGTCAGCGAGCGGCAAGTCGGCGAGCATACGCCCGATTATCCCTTGACCGACCCGGCCAGGCCGGACAGCCCGCCGACGATCCTGCGCTGGGCGAGGACGAAGAAGGCGATCGCCGGCAGCATCGACAGCGCCGTGAACGCGAACACGCTGGCCGTGTCCTGCGAGTAGGTGGACTGGAAGGTGGCGACGCCGAGCGGCAGCGTGTAGTGGGACGGAGTCGTGAAGATCAGCAGCGGCAGGAGGTAGGCGTTCCAGCTGGTGACGAAGGCCAGCACCGCAACGGTCAGCATCGCCGGCCGGGACAGCGGGATGAGGATCTTCAGGAAGAACGTGAGCCTGCTCGCGCCGTCTACGACGGCAGCGTCCTCGAGCTCGCCCGGCACCGCGCGCATGAACGGCCGCAGGATGATGATCGTGATGGGCAGCGAGAACGCCGCCTCCGGCAGCGCCACGCCGAGCCAGTTGTCGAGCAGGTGGATCTGCTTGTCGAGGAAGTACACCGGGAGCGACGCGACGTTCGCCGGGAACAGCAGGCCGACCGCGAACAGCAGGTACCAGGCTTCCCGGCCGGGGAAGTGGTACCTGGCCAGCGCGAACGAGGCCATCGAGCCGAGGCCGACCGCGAGCGCGGTGACCACGATCGCGATCAGCGCGCTGTTGCCGAGGTTCTGCCAGAAGGTCGCTGAGGTGAGGATCGCCTTGTAGTTCTGCCACACCCAGGGGTGCGGGAGGCCGGTGGGCGCGACGTTGAGCTGCGCGGTGGTCCGGAACCCGCCGACGATCACGTACAGCATCGGCACGAGCGTGATCGCGACGATCACCAGAGCCACGAGGTAGCTGACCGGGGTGGTGGGCCGGAACCGGCGCGACCGCCGGCCGGCCGGCGCGGCCGGCGCGGCCGGCCGGCCCGTTGTCTCGACTGCCGCTGCCACGCCGGTCACCCCACTGCCCTGGTCAGCGCGCCGTCGGTATCGCGGCGCAGCACGAAGCGCTGGTAGAGGAACGCGAGCACGAAGCTGATCACGAACAGGATCACGGCGGCGGCACTGCCGTAGCCGAACTCGAGGCTGTGGAACCCGAAGAAGATCATGTAGGTGACCATCGTGCTGGAGGCGTTCGCCGGGCCGCCGAGAGTCATGATCCACACCAGGTCGAAGACCTGGAGCGAGCCGATCATCGACAGGAAGATCCAGATCCTGATCGTCGGGCCGAGCAGCGGCAGCGTGATCCGGCGCGTCGTCTGCCAGCTAGAGGCGCCGTCGATCGCGGCAGCCTCCCGCAGCTCCGCGGGTATGCCCTGCAGGCCCGCCAGCAGCAGTATGACGCCGAAGCCGATGAACTGCCAGGTGAGCACCACGAACATCGTGTACAGCACGCTCGTCGGGTTGGCCAGCCACTGCTGCACCAGGCCGCCGAGCCCGACCGCCTTCAGCAGCTGGTCGACGAACCCGTCCGGCTGCAGCAGCAGCAGCCACAGCACCGCCGTGGTCGCCTGGGACACGACGTACGGCGCGAACACCGCCATCCGCAGGAACGAGCCGCCGCGCATCTTCCGGTTCAGCAGGAGCGCGATCGCGATGCTGATCGGGAGCTGAATCAGCAGCGAGAGCACCGCGATGATCAGGTTGTGCAGCAGCGAGGACCGGAATACCGGGTCCTGGAGCACCAGCTTGTAGTTGTGCACGCCGGTGAAGTCGGACAGCGGGCCGTAGCCGGTCCAGTTGAACATCCCGTAGTACGCGGCGATGCAGATCGGCAGCAGCACGAACACCGCGAACAGCACGAGCGCGGGACCGAGGAGCACGATCAGCTCGGTGGCCTGCCGGCCTGGCCGGCGGAGCCGGCCAGGCCGGACCGATCGCGATGAGGACGGGGCGACGGCTGCCGCAGGCGAGCCTGCGGCAGCCGTCGCCCCCTTGAGCTCCGTCATTACTGCTGGGCCGCGGCCTGGTTGATGGCGGAGACGATCGACGACGGGGACGTGGTGGTCGGCTTGGCGAAGAACGTCGCCACCGCGGAGTCGAGTGCGGTGCCGACGTTCGTCGGCCACGCGAGGTCGAGGTACTCCTGGGTGAACGACGATGCCTTGCTGGCCTGCAGGACCTGCTGGTCAGCGGAGAGGCTCACCGCGGAGGCAGCGGCCGGGTTGGCGGGCAGCAGGCTAGCCCCCACGATCAGCTGCTGCGACGACGCGCTGTCGAGGTACTGCAGGAAGTCGGCGCAGGCCGGCTCCGGCGCGTTGTTCGAGCACGAGTTGCCGTCGCTGCCGCCGAGCAGCGCGGTGGCGTTGCCGGGCGCGCCGGGAACGGCGGGGAACCCGAACCAGCCGAGGTCGGTGGTGTCGGACTGCCACTGGCCCTTCGACACCAGCGCCTGGAACACGCTCGGGTCCCAGTCGCCCTGCAGTTCCATGGCCGCCTTTCCGGCGGCGACCATGCCGGCCGAGCTGCCGGCGCCGGTCTGGGCCGGGGTGTTCAGGAAGCCGGGCTGGAACGGACTGGTGGCCATGAATGCCTTGAGGTCACTGCCTGCCTTGGCGAAGCACGGAGCGTTCGCGGTGACGTTCTTGATCGCGGCCTGCAGCGTGGACACCGAGCACTCACGGACCGCGAAGTAGTCGTAGTAGAACGCGTCCGGCCACTGGTCCTTGCTGCCGACCGCGATCGGCACGATGTGCGCGGCCTTCAGCTTGGTGATGTCGGCCTCGAGCTCCGGCATGGTGGCGGGCGGCGTGCTGATGCCGGCCTTGGCGAACAGGTCCTTGCGATACCAGAAGCCGACGGTGTGCAGGTCGTAGGGTACGCCGTACTGCGCGCCGTTGATCTGCCAGGCCTGCGCCTGCGAGCCGAGCTCGCCGATCCAGCTCGACACGTACGGTGTCAGGTTCTTGATCTCGCCGGACTTGACCTGCGTGGCCATGAACCCGCCGCCGCGCTGGAAGAAGACATCCGGCGCGTTGTTGCCCTGCAGCGCGACCTGGATCTTCGTGTCGTACTGCTCGTTCTGGATGGGGACGTAGTCGAACGAGATGTTCGGGTGGGCGGCGTGGTAGCTCTTCATGAGCTTCTGGAACACGCCGAGCAGCGGATTTGCGTTGGCGTTACTCCACCAGGTGAGCGTGATCTTGCCGGTCGCTGACTTGCCGCTCGATGAGCCCGAGCTGCCGCACGCAGCGAGGAGGAGCGCTGCCGTTGCCATCAAGGCCACGGCCGCGTATTTCCGGGGGGTCCGGGTGCTGCGCATGTTCGTCATCTCCTGACGGCCGAGTTGTGTGTTTAGCACGGACGTCGGGCAAGCCGCCACCCGCGGCAGGTCGCCGGCGCCTGGATCCTCGAAATATTCAGTAACATTTCGACGTGCCGTCATCGTAGGAATCCGCCTTGTCCGGGTCAACCCCCTGTTCCAGATTTGTTACAGAGCCTGCACGACAGGCACATGACCGGGTCCAGCGGGTGATGAAGTGGACTATTGCAGACATCCGCAAAGCAAGGCAGGATGTGATCGCGCCGTAGATCTTGGAGACATGGCTCCGATATCATGGCCGAAAGTTTTCGAAAACTGAGCGCATCGCCGGGCCACGGGCGGCGCGCTCGGGGTACTGATTAGGCGGGCCTGCAGCTCCGGCCGAGGACGGCAGCGTACGGTCGCGGCAGGAGGGTGGAAAGGGACATGGCGAGCACCAAGCCGGGCGGCAACGGACACGCGTCGCAGGCGCGGCGTCGCCGCCGCACGACGCTGGCCGCCATCGCCGCGGAGGCCGGGGTGTCGCTGCCGACCGTCTCGAAGGTTGTCAACGGCCGGCCTGACGTCGCGCCGGACACCCGGGCCCTGGTCGAGCGGCTCCTCGGCGAGCGCAAATACCAGCGGCCAGGTCCGCGGCGCGGGCGGCGCGCCGGGCTGGTGGACCTCATCTTCAACGGGCTCGACAGCCCGTGGGCGGTGGAGATCCTGCGGGGTGTCGAGGACTGGTGCGCGCAGCACAGCATGGGTGCGGCGGTTTCCGCGGTGCGGCACGGCAACGCGACGCCTGCCAGCTGGACAAGCGCGCTGGCGAGTCACGACACCGACGGCGTCATCCTCGTCACGTCCGAGCTCACGATGCCCCAGCTGCGCCAGGTCCGGGAGGAGGGCATCCCGCTCGTCGTCGTGGATCCGGTCAACCTGCCCGAGACCGACATTCCCAGCGTCGGCGCGACCAACTGGGCGGGCGGGCTGGCCGCGACCGACCACCTGCTCGGCCTCGGGCACCGCCGGATCGCAGCCGTCACCGGGCCTGCCGACTACCTGTGCAGCCGGGCCCGGATCGACGGCTACCGCTCGGCGCTGGAACGCGCGGGCGTCCGGTTCGACGAGGCCCTGGTCCGGCACGGGGACTTCCGGCACGAGGGCGGCTTCATCCGCGGCGGCGAGCTGCTCGACCGGTCGGCCCGGCCGACCGCGATCTTCGCCGGCAGCGACCAGCAGGCACTCGGGGTCTACGAGGCGGCGCGCCAGCGCGGGCTGCGGATACCCGAGGACCTGTCGGTGGTGGGATTCGACGACCTGCCCGCGGCGCGCTGGGTGTCGCCGCCGCTGACGACCGTGCGGCAGCCGCTCGCCGACATGGGCCGCGTCGCGGCCGAGATGCTCGGCGACCTGATCGAGGGCGTGTCACTGCGGAGCCAGCGGGTCGAGCTTGCGACCGAGCTGATCGTGCGGGAGTCGACAGGCGAACTGGCCTCGTGACGAGGACCGTCCGCCCAGCCGTCCGCCGATCCGCCTAGTCGCAACCGAGGTAAGAGAACATGACAAGTCGTCCGGCCGGGCCTACCGGGCAGCAGGCAGCCGTCGTCGAAGTCGAAGCGGAACCGGCCAGCGAACCCTGGCGCGACGCGTCGCTGCCGCCGGCTGACCGGGTACGGGACCTGCTCGCGCGGATGACCCTCGCGGAGAAGCTCGCGCAGCTTGGCAGCGTCTGGCTGAGCGGCGCGGCGGACGGGGAGGGAGTCGCCCCGCTCCAGGGCGAGTTCACGACCGGCATGCCGCCGCTGCAGGATCTCATCCGGCACGGGCTGGGACAGCTCACCCGGGTCTTCGGGACGCGCCCGCTGCTCCCCGCGGACGGCATCGGGGAACTCGCCGAGCTGCAGGCGCAGGTCACGCGCAACAGCCGGTTCGGCATCCCGGCGATCGCGCACGAGGAATGCCTGACGGGCTTCGCCGCCTGGACCGCCACCGCGTTCCCGACGCCGCTGGCCTGGGGCGCCTCGTTCGACCCCGACCTCGTGCGCGAGATGGCCGCCGCGATCGGGTCCAGCATGCGCGCCGTCGGCATCCACCAGGGCCTCGCGCCCGTCCTCGACGTGGCCCGCGACCCGCGGTGGGGCAGGGTCGAGGAGACGATCGGCGCCGATCCGTACCTGGTCGCCGTCATCGGCACCGGCTACGTGCTCGGCCTGCAGTCCGCGGGCGTCCTCGCCACGCTCAAGCACTTCGCGGGCTACTCGGGCTCGCGGGCCGGCCGCAACCAGGCGCCGGTGAGCATCGGCCCGCGCGAGTTCGGCGATGTGTTCCTGCCCCCGTTCGAGATGGCGCTCAGGGACGGGGGCGCCAGGTCGGTCATGCACTCCTACGCCGACCTCGACGGCGTGCCGCCCGCCGCGGATCACGCGCTGCTGACCGAGCTGCTGCGCGGCGAGCTGGGCTTCGACGGCGTCGTGGTCAGCGACTACTACGGCGTCTCGTTCCTGGAGACGCTGCACCGGGTGGCGGACTCGCCCGCGGGCGCGGCGGCACTCGCGCTGCGCGCGGGGGTGGACGTCGAGCTGCCGAACGTGCGCTGCTACGGCGACCCGCTGGAGCAGGCCGTGCTCGCGGGCGAGGTCCCGGCGGAACTCGTCGACCAGGCGGCCGGGCGGGTTCTGCGGCAGAAGCTCGAGCTCGGCCTGCTCGACGGGTGCGGCGAGGATGCCGCCCGTGCCGCCGCGGGGGCCGGCCCGACGGCGGACCTCGACCCGCCCGCGCATCGCGACCTGGCCCGGCGGCTCGCGGCGGAGTCCGTCGTGCTGCTCGCCAACGACGGGGGCGCACTGCCGCTCGGTCGGGACGGCAGCTACGCCGTCGTCGGCCCGCTCGCCGACGACCCGCTCGCGTTCTTCGGCTGCTACACCTTCCCGCGGCACGTGGGTCACGCGCACCCGGAGACCGGCCCGGGCATCCCGCTGCAGCCGCTGCTCGCGGCCCTGCGCGCGGAGCTGCCGCAGGCGTCGTTCAGCTACGCGCGCGGGTGCGAGGTGCGCGGCGACGACCGGACCGGCATCGCCGCCGCGGTCGAGCGGGCGCGCGCGGCCGACGCGGTCATCGCGGTCCTGGGCGACGAGGCAGGGCTGTTCGGCCGCGGCACCTCGGGGGAGGGCTGCGACGTGACCGACCTGCGGCTGCCGGGGCTGCAGGAGGAACTGCTGGCCGAGCTGATCCAGACGGGCCGGCCCGTCGTGCTCGTCCTGATCACCGGGCGGCCGTACGCGCTCGGCGCCGTGGCGGGCGGCCTCGCCGCCGCCGTGCAGGCGTTCTTCCCCGGCCAGGAGGGCGGCCGCGCCATCGCGGGCGTCGTCTCGGGGAGCGTCGTGCCCAGCGGCAAGCTCCCGATGGAGATCCCCGCCGGCCCGGGCGCGCAGCAGCCGTCGTACCTCGCCGCGCCCCTGGCGGCGCGCACGGCGGTCAGCTCCGTCGACCCGACGCCGCTGTACCCGTTCGGCCACGGCCTCTCGTACACCGCATTTACCTACTCTGACCTGGTGGTCCGCTCCGCCGCCGGGGACGCCGGCGCGCCCGCCGGCCTGCCGCGCATCGGCACCGACGGCACGGCCGAGATCTCCTGCGTGGTCCGCAACGCCGGCGACGTCGCCGGGGACGAGGTCGTCCAGCTGTACCTGCGCGACCCGGTAGCGCAGGTGGCACGGCCGGTCCGGTACCTCGCCGGCTTCGCGCGCGTGTCGCTGCGGCCCGGCGAGGCGCGGCGGGTGTCGTTCCGGCTGCACGCCGACCGCACCGCGTTCCATGGCATCTCCGGCGCGCGGGTCGTGGAGCCGGGGATGCTGGAGATCGAGGTCGGCTCCTCGTCCGAGGACGTGCGGCTGCGGGGCGAGCTGGGGCTTTCCGGACCGGAACGGCGGCCCGGCGCCGACCGGGTGCTTTCGACCCCGGTGACAGTGACTAGCCCGTGAAAGTGCGGGATCCTGAACTCTGGAGGCAGCCATGAGCGCAGACCCCTACGTGCCGGTACCCGAGGACCGTTTCTCGTTCGGCATCTGGACGGTCGGCTGGCAGGGAGTCGACGTCTTCGGCTCGGCGGTGCGGCCGCCGATGCCCGCGGACCGGGCCGTGCGCAAGCTAGCGGAGCTGGGCGCCTACGGCGTCAACTTCCATGACAACGACGTCTTCGACTTCGGCGCCGACGACGCCGGGCGGGACAAGCAGATCGCGGCGTTCCGGCTGGCACTCACCGAGACCGGCCTGGTGGTGACCACCGCGACGACCAACCTGTTCGGGCACCCGATGTTCAAGGAAGGCGCGCTCACCGCGAACGACCGGGAGGTGCGCAGGTTCGCCCTCGCCAAGGTCATGCGCAACCTCGACCTCGCGGCGGAGCTGGGCGCGTCGGTGTACGTGTGCTGGGGCGGGCGCGAGGGCGCGGAGTCGGGCGCGAGCAAGGACGTGCGGGCGGCGCTCGACCGCTACAAGGAAGCCTTCGACGTGCTGTGCGCGTACGTGCTCGATCACGGCTACGGGCTGCGGTTCGCGATAGAGCCGAAGCCGAACGAGCCGCGCGGGGACATCCTGCTGCCTACCGCAGGGCACGCGCTGGCCTTCATCGGCGAGCTGGAGCACCCCGAGCTGGTGGGCATCAACCCCGAGGTCGGGCACGAGGAGATGGCCAGCCTCAACTACGCGCACGCGATCACCCAGGCGCTGTGGCACGGGAAGCTGTTCCACATCGACCTCAACGGCCAGCACGGCCCGCGATATGACCAGGACCTGCGCTTCGGCGCGGGCAACGCGCGCGGCGCGTTCTGGGTGGTCGACGCGCTGGAGGCCGGCGGGTACGACGGGGTGGTGCACTTCGACTACAAGCCGCCGCGGACCGAGGACGACGACGGGGTGTGGGCGTCGGCGGCCGCGTGCATGCGCAACTACCTGATCCTGCGGTCGAAGGTGCGCGCGTTCCGGGCCGACCCGCAGGTGCAGGCCGCGCTCGCGGCCGCGCGCGTGGCGGAGCTTTCGGTGCCGACGCTCGCCGCGGGCGAGACCTGGCGGGATGTGGCAGGCTACTCGGTCGACGCGGAGGCGCTCGGGGCCAGGGGCATGGCGTTCGAGCAACTCGACCAGCTGGCGCTGGAGTTCCTCTACGGCGTGCGCTGAGCCGCTTGCCCATCCTCGGTCACCGCGGAATCCTGACCGCGCGCCCGGGTAGCGTCCAGGAGTGCAACCTGACGTTCCCAGCTAACGAGGAGCGATTGTCATGGACATCAGGCCCAAGGAGCTAACCGCGAAGGGCCCGGCCGACTGGTGCACGGGCGACGTGGACATCGACGCGATCGCAAGCACGTAACCGAAGCCGAGTACGGCGGCGGCTGACCGTCCCCTGCCCCCGGACTGGTGACATTCGGCCCTACTGGCTCCGCCTGGTCCGCGTGAGAATGCGGATGAGGGGTGCAAAGGGGGTACCAGCGATGCACGCTGTCGTCGTCTACGAGTCCATGTACGGCAACACCCACCTGATCGCGGACGCGATCTGCGCCGGGCTGGGGGCGGCCTGCGAGGCGCGCGTCGTGCCGGTCGCGGAGGCCAGTCCCGCGCTGCTCGCGGACGCCGGTCTCGTCGTCGTCGGCGGGCCGACGCACGTCCACGGCCTGAGCCGCGCGTCGAGCCGGAAGGCGGCCGTCGAGGCCGCGAGCAAGCCCGTCAGCCCGCTGAAGATCGAGCCGCACGCGCTCGACTCCGGGCTCCGGGAGTGGTTCGAGTCGCTCGGGAAGTACCCGGTGAAGGCAGCCGCGTTCGACACGAGGATGCACGCGCCGGCGGCACTGACCGGCCGCGCGTCCAAGGCGATAGCCCGCGAGCTGCGCGCTCACGGCTTCGACCTGGTGGCCCAGCCCGAGAGCTTCCTGGTCACCAAGCAGGACAAGCTCGAGCCCTATGAGGCGAGCCGGGCGCGCGAGTGGGGTGCCGCGCTCGCCGCGGCCGTCGCGCCCCGCGCGAGCGCGGCGACCTGACTCGTGCGGCCTGGCCTGGCGCATGTCTGGATACGCCAGACGGCGTGGACGATGAGTTACTCGCGCGGGTCCGCCAGGCCCGGCAGCAGCTGATCCGCGCGGAGCACGCCGCGCAGCGGGGAGCACGAGCACGAGCACGAGCGCAGGCGCGGCAGCGGCGCCGGCGGGCAAATCGGAGGGCAAATCGGTCATCACCCCCGCCGGGGGATGTGGCCGCTCGCTCCTGTCTGGCACCGTGGCCAGGGGCGCGGACGTTGTCGCTGCTCGCTGACAGCCACTAGGGGGCGGCCTTGGATCGTTATTCGCATATAAGCGAGCATTTGCCT
>Ga0335076_10002760_pt1 | contig 17499 bp, 27 predicted proteins | sample Lox_Sample_25_FD_206717 | JGI IMG/M metagenome (GOLD analysis project Ga0335076, IMG submission 206717) | Soil microbial communities from Loxahatchee National Wildlife Refuge, Florida, United States - Lox_Sample_2.5 | ecosystem: Environmental > Terrestrial > Soil > Wetlands | place: USA... | reverse complement strand
CGATGCGTTGACGCGCGATCTCGATGTACTCGGCCTCGCGCTCGATGCCGATGAACTTGAAGCCATTCTTCTCGGCGGCACAGCCAGTCGTGCCACTACCCATGAACGGATCGAGGATGGTGCCACCGGCCGGTGTCACGAGCTTGCAGAGCCAGGTCATCAGCTCGATCGACTTGACCGTCGGGTGGATGTTGGCGCGCTTGTCGGTCTTCGGCAGCCCAGCATCACGCTCCTTCGTGCTGGGCTTCGCGCAGTAGAAGAAGCGAGAAGCGCTGCCAGAATCATTATAGCCCTCCGGGCGCCCGTCCCTAAGCGCACCTACATTACCCATGATCCCGGCACTTCGCCCGAGGCGTGCAATTCCAACACTAGCCGTGCTTTTGGATGTGCCGCTCTGCTCGTCAAGCACGCGCACGGGGCAGTCGTCGGCGCATTCTGCTTCATCACATTCTGCGCTGTGTGAGAGCACGAGATTCGCAGGCCAGCGGCCTTCCGGTTGCCAATTCGGACGCTGCCGATTGTCCTTCCCTAGAATGATGTTGTCGGGTGAGCCGTTCTCGTGATCGGCATGCTGATTCTTGTTCACAGCCTCCGCGCGATCTGCTTCTGACACGAAGCCGATCCGGCACGCATCGATCTCAAGCTCACGCAGTGGTCCTGGCGCCCGCACCAAAATCCAGTGCTCCGTCGCCGGCTTGAGCAGCGACTTCGACTTCGGGAAGCCAGTACCGAAGTGATGTGTGACCACGTCGCGGATCTCGAACCCAGCGTCTTCGAACGCCGTTGCTGTCCAATGCGATGTCTTCGGTAGCGCCCACACGACGCCGTGTGCACCGGGCTTGAGAACGCGGACACACTCGCGCGCGATCGGCGTCATAGACGCGATCCATGAATCACGTCCGCCCTTATCTCGATCCCACTCTTTGCCCATGAAGCCGATCCCCGCAGGCGGATCGGTCACGAGAGAATCATAGGTAGCGGCTGATAACATCTTCAAGACTTCGAGACAGTCGCCGTGCGCAATCACCAGTTCACTCTCCTAGCAACAAGCAACTTCTGTCTCTGACCCTGCGTCTGTTGCACGTAAAGCGCATCAGCAACGGCTCGCAACAATGCCTCTTCGAGTTCAGGCGTATGCGCAAACATCTCGTAGTTGACTTCGTCCGACTGCTGCCCCGGCCTATGCGTACGGCCCAAGAGCTGCTCCATGACAGCTCCAGAAGCCGGCGGCTCGATCACCAAGCTGCGCGCGTAGCGCTGCAGGTTCTTGCCGGTACCCTGCGCACGAATCGAGCACACGATCACGGGCTCGCGGCTCGGATCAGCCTCGCCAGCGTCCATCCCCGAGTCGTACACGGGCAAGTTGTAGTCGGACAGCGCGTCTCCGACGGCAGTGTGCGAGTACCAGATGATGCAAGGCTCGCTCTGGCGCTTGGCCCATTCGACAGCTTCACGTACAGCAAAATCGTCGATCCAGACAGGCTCTACCGGAGGCGGCGGTCGGTCTTTCACGTGCTTCCACGCCGCCCACGCGAGTCGAGCCTCTTCGCTGTCGACTCTGCCGGCCTCGACGGCGCGCGCGACGAGCAATGGAGAATCCATGCCTGCACGGCTGCGTTGCAAGATGAACCGCACGCACTTGTGCCACGCAGCTCGCGCTTCGAGCCATTCGTGATCAGGCACGTCGTTCGGCCACACCCACTTGTAGTAGAACCCGACGGCGAGCTGGCGCGCGATCTCGATTAGGCGCATCTTCTCTTCGATCTCCTCACCGCCGACTTCCCAAGTTCCGAAGAGCGTGGTAATCGCCTGCTGCACGGGCTTTGGTACCGACGGCCGCAACGCCGTGATGACGAGAGAAGCGCCTTCCCACGACTCGCTCGTCGCGACGACACCGGGAGTCTCGACGAGCCGCTTGCGAAATCCCTCACGCGCAGCCTGGCGCTCTTCGTCGGGGCCGCGACCGAGTCGCGGATCTTTAGGGTCGATGAAGACTTTCAGAGCGCCGATCGGAATCGGATCTTTGATGGGATCGAGTGCGTCGGCCCACTCTTGCAGATCACTCCAGCGGTAGGGCAGGGGGGAATTGTGCCGCAGAGCGATCTCGCACAGGTGGCTCATGTCGCGCAGCGAGCGCTTCGTGATCGTGCCGGACATACCGCAGAACCGCGTGCCCGGATGAGCTTGCAGATACCTGATGAACCGACGCGTGCGTGCCGCGTTAGTGCGAGCGATGTTGTGCACCTCGTCAGCGACGATCAGATCGGGCTCGATTCGATCGAGCACGAACGCACCGGTCGCGATCGAAAGCTCGTCGTACGAGACGACTCTGATTCTGTCGAGCGGCAGCCTGAAGTGCCTGCCGTAGTCAGCGAAGTCGCGCGTGATGAGCTGGTTCTTGAGCGATGACGGAACGAGCAACACGGCGCGCTTCGCATCGAAGACGTCCGGTAAGAGCAAGCTCACGAGGCTCTTGCCGCTGCCGACGCCCATGGGGGCGAAGAGCCCCCACGCGCGCTCGGCCTCGACTAACGCCGCCGACTGCGTCGGCCACAGCCCCGCGCTGCCCGAGATGCACACGGGACAGCGCGGGTACTTCTCGCACTTGCCTGGATTCGTGACGTAGAGGCTGTTCAGGTCGAGGATCGGTTGACCGTCGACGGTGCCGGCGTCGAGGTCGAGCTTCCGACGCGGCAGCGAAAGAATCCGCGCCAGCTCGGGCGTCTTCTGGACGCCTGGGCGTGGCGCTGGCTGCTTTCGAAACGCGTCGGAGATCGCGGACATCTAGCTCTCTTCCACCTCGTACAGCACTTCACCGTACGTATCGGCGTACGCCTCTCTATCAGTCTTGCCCTCGTTGCGAACACGCAAGAACTGGATGAACATCTCCAGCTCAGCCTCGTCCTCGGCCGACAAAGCGGGTATGCGAATCATCTTCACGTCAGGCCATCCGGGAGCTTGCGATTCTGCCACGCCGCGAACGTCTTGCACTGCTCTCGAATCTGCTCGGCGGCGTACTTGCCCTGCGTGCCGGGGATCGTCGCCTCGACCGCGTCAGCGTACGCCGCCATCGCGATCGGTGCGAGGATGTCCTGACCACGCAGAACGAAACAGGGCTCGTCGACCGGCGCATCCGGCCGACGCTCGATCGTGACGTTGCCGTACTTTTTGTCTTTCATGATCTTCTCCTCTCAGCCGCGAAGCGCCCGGACAACTCGTCGCGCGTGCGGCGACAGAACTTCGATGAGGACGTCGCTGCCTGGCGTCGACGTCGAGACGACCAGCTCGCGCGGCACCTGTGCGAGCCGCTCACGCAGTACAACCGCCATCGCGCCCTTGCCCTTGCCGAACTCGACGAGGCGCCAGTCGGGCGCCCCCGCCGCCTGTGCCGCCGCGACGGCAAGCTCGGCGAGCAGACCTTCGGCCATCGCCGGCATTGCGCCACCGTTCTTCACGGGGTAGCAGTCGACGAAGAGGGTTTCGAGCGGGCAGACGCCCGGAACCGCGACAGGCGTCGGTGCGGGTGCAGCCGGTGCAGAAGTCGCGCCCGCCGCGCCGCCGGCCGCCGCTGCGGCGGCCGCACGCGCCTCCATCTCGGCCTTTGTCGCGCGCTTCCTCTTGCTCGGAGCGTTCTCGGCCGCGACCTCTTCCGGCGTCGACGTCCGTGGCGGCGCATCGGGCGGTAGCACGGCCGCGACGTTTGACGTCGCTGCACTAGCGACGGTCGCCGAAGGCACGAACGATCCAACGACAGACGCCGCCGTCGGTGCGGTGGCCGCAGGTGCGGCCGGCGGCGAAGAGGGTACCGAAGCCAGAACCGTCAGCGGCTTCCAATCCGGCGACGGTCCAACGCCGAACGCAGCTCCATCCTGGCTCCAGTGAATAGCGCCGCCGGTCGGACCACGGCTCTCATGATCCCCGGAATGCGGTACGAGTGTGCACGGGCAGCCCGGGAAGAGAGCGTTAGTCGCGCCGCAGGTGATAGCAGGAGCAGCGGTCGCGGCCGGCGCCGTAGGCGCGACAACTGGCGGCGCCGCGGGCGTCGCGGCCGACGCTGCAGCCGCAGGAGGTGTCGCCGCAGCGACCGGCGCCGCCGGAGCACCAGACTTCTTCGCGGCCACACGATCTTTCAGGCTCACCCGAGGACCGCCGGTCGCTCCATTCGTGGGGAAATTCGGTGTCAGCACATTGTCGGCCATCGCTGTCTCCTTCTTCTCTTTGTTGAACAATCCTATGAACGGCCTACTCGCATCGTAGACCGCTCCGAAACACCGCGAACGAAAGAAACAGCCTCCGTACGCGGAACAATGATCTGTCGTCGTCGCGGGAACATCCTGCGGATCGAGCACTCCGGTATCTAGAGTCGCTGCCACTTCGAGCGCGTTCTGCGCCGCAGTCGTCGGCGCCACTCTCTGCGCTAAGTCGTTCATCTGCCTGACCGTATCTAGAATCGTGGCCCACTCGGTCTCGACGTGCTCCGGCGTAACGAGCACATCACGCGCCGTCGCAACGCGCTTGCCACGCGTACGCACGTAGACGTGCCGCAAGCTCACGAAGTTGGGCGGGGGCTGGTTCTTCAGCTCGAAGAGTCGCCACAGCGCCCACTTCGCGTACGAGACCATCTGGACGTCCTTCGCTAGCTCGTCAGGCGTCTTGCAGTACCGGAAGTCCGACGTCGTTTTGAGATCATCGATCTGCGGGATCACGCCGTGACCGTCGACGGTGATCTCGCGCGCGTGGTCGACGACGAGCACGTATTCAGGACCGCCTTCGAACGTCGGCATCGAGTCACGGAACTCCGTGAGGCCCTCGCCTGGCTTGCCGACGAAAGGCTCCATCGCCGCGACGTAGTCGGACAAGTCGCTCTCGCTGATGCCTAGGCCCTTGGCGCGTTCAAGGATCTCGGGCTCGATCGCCCCGGCCTTGAGGTGCGCTTCGAGCGCGCCGTGGACGGTCGTGCCGCGCGACTGCGCCTCGGTCTGCGGCGGCCGCTGCTTGAGGATACGCGTGTAGTACCAGAGCCGGTTACAAGCCTTGAAGTCTTTGATCTGCGATGCAGACACGTGCGTGAGAGTGGGCATCAGTCCACCTGCAACTTTCTTTTGGCGACGATTCGTTGCAGACCACGCAACTTGGCTTCGGCCGATCTCTTCTGACTCAGATCGCTCCACTCCTGCAGCTCGACAAGTGACGACGCGACGACTGCGGCTTTCGCTTTTCGCAACTGAGAAAGCAACGTCTCATCGGACAAGCTCTCTATTTCGACGTCTTGTCCGTCGATAGATATGGTCTTCATGAACGACACTAGTCACCAAGAGCTTTCTTAGTGAACTCGATGCCGAACTTGCTCCAACCGTCCAACTTGCGTCTCTTAGCTTCTTCCTCCAGCATCTCCAACTGTGCAGACGACTCTTCCATACTCCACTTTCTGAAGTTAGACGCGGGATCTCCTTCAGGAACTGTCAAACCTAGCTGCACTAGACGATGTTTGAGCAATCGTATAGATCGCAAAACATGTATATCTTCCATCTCAGATACAGGTATCTCGCGACCATCTTTGGTCCGCCATAAATCTATTTCATTCCGCGGCATCGACAGTCACAGCTCCTATTGACGGACTCATAGGCGTGTCGATACGAGTGCGAATGGCATCTTCGTTACCGATCTTGATGCTGCGTGCCCACTCGAACACCAGCTCCATGTCGATCTCATGATACCTGCGGTTCTGCGCTCTAATGGTTCCTTTCGAAAGATTAGCGAGCACGATACCGATGCGCGTCTTTGTCATCGCCGTGTTCTCGCTCATGATGTACTGGCCCCAATGCTGCGATATAGCGTCGACATTGATGAGCACTTTACCGCCGCCGATGATTGCCGTCTTCTGCTGAAAGATGTTGACGATCGGATTCTCGACGAAGCCCATGATCCACTCGCAGATGAGTCCGGAGGACTTAGTACGGCTCGCGAGCAACCTCGTCATCTTGCCGGAGTGCCCGCTGACCAAGAACCTACCGCCCGGAGTCACCTGACGATTCTGCTTGAGCCACAGTGCATGTGCCGCGATGCGATCTCCGTCGACCCAATCTTTCGTGCCCTGCTTGCCGCCGAGAGACTTCAAGAAGTCGACGGGCTTGTCGGTGACGTCGATGCGTAGAAACTTCGACGCCACGGCCTCGATGTCGTCCTGACCGAGTTCCTCGCCTTCGAGCATGCGGCCGTTGTTGTCCGCCAAGATCACTCGCAGCGCCCCTGACAGCTCCATGTTCGGCAGGTACTTGCGCTTGAGGGTGTGCGCCGATGATCCGATCAGGCGCCGTAGGTCTGCCGTCGTGCAGGACATGTCTTCGTCGCCGAAGACGAGCGGACACCTGGCGATGCCGCCGTTGAAGCTGCCGCCGACGACATCAGCAAGCTCGGTCGGTCCACCCTCGGTCCAAAGACGTGCGAGCCCGTGCGCGAGCATAGTCTTGCCGGCGGAAGCCTTGCCGGAGAGGTAGAGCGCCGACGTCTGCTCATCGAGTCGCGTGACGGTCGCGATCCAGTCGAGCAGCGACTCCGCCTCCGGACCACCAAGAAGCCGCAACCAGATGTCGATCAACTGATCGAACTCAGGGACGATCACGCGCTGCGGGCAAAGCGCCTCCCAATAAATCTCGGTCTCGGAATCGTAGAACGAGTCAGCGAGCGTGATGGAGCCTCTGGCCTGGCGAGCGACGACACCGTAGGTGTCCATGATCTCTTGAATGTTCATCTTCCGAGCGCCCCCGTCGGCGGACACTGTCCAAAGACGGACGCCCTGCGCCTCTGCCGGCGCGAAGTCGTCGCGCAGCTTCGTGATGAGCGCCGTCTTCGGGACCGGATACTTGTAGTGCCCGTTCACGAACACGTAGAACGAATCGAAGTATTGAATGATCCACCGGCGCTTGAACTCTTCGACGGTGCAGTTCTGAGACGCGGCGAATCTGTAGATGTCTGCGTCCGAGTAGTCCGGAACACTCCCCCCGCCCGCAGCAGACGGATCATCCGCGGCGTGCCCCGCGGAATCACCGCCCGCTGCGGGCGAAGAGATTTTTTGGAGCAGCCTCGCCTTCTCGGCCGCTTCCGTAGCTTTCTTCTCAGCGCGCTTGACGACGGCATCCGACAGCGCGCGACTGAGCTTCTCGACGGCGTCGTCTATCGTTAGAGCGGGATTCTGAGGATCATCGGACTCCGTGCGCATCGTCTCGATAGATGGTCTCAGCAGCTCCGCCAGCTCTATCGGATTCGCTTTGTCCGGATGTTCGAGCACGAACGCGATCAACGACGCCACTTTCTGCAAAGCCGCGTCTCGTCCACCTGGCTTGGCGAAAGACTTACCACTCATGACTTCGAGCATGAGCTGCCGGTTGTAGTTGTTTCGCAGATTGCGAAGACGCTTGCGTACGTCGTCGAGCAACGGCGTAGAAACTTGCGGCGTGGAGGACGGTGTAGAGTCAGAAGTTGCTACAGGTACAGACGCAGATGTTTTTGAAGACGTCGCGAGTACGACGCGCTTATCGTAGTGTGCACCTTCTGAGAAAACTACTTCTACAAGACGCGCAGTTCCGGTTTTGAAGTTTGATGTTCCTGGCAAGCGCAGAACACGATCTATGTTTCCTGTCTGATCTACATGCCAGCCTTTCATCTTCGCTGCGTCTATGATCGTCTTCTGGAACATCTTGGACAGACTGTTGATCTTGTCTGTCTCGCCTGGTGCAATAATCCACGCCTCTTCGAAGCACCAATACGCGTGTAGACCACCACCGGAGTGTACGACGATCGTCGGTTCGAGCGCGCACATCTCGATCACGGAGTATGCATCTGACTCACTTGGAAGAGACTCGGACGCGTGCCCGTCTCCAGCGATGTCGACGTCGAGCCAGAAGCCCGGCAACGCGATGACGTCGAACTTGGTCCCACGAGAGCCTGTACCAAGGCCGAGGCGTGTGAGCCCGACGCCGTAGTAGCAGTCGTAGCCCATGATCTCGCGCTGCGCAGCGGCAAGCACGACGGCGTTCGTGTCCTGGAACTTGACGTGGCTGGAGTGCTTGGTCCTGGAGTCCCAGACTGTCACCTCGGCTCCCAGCTCGGGCGGCACGCGGCCGTACATGAACTTGAGAAAGCCGGCGGTGTCCAAGAGGGGCACGTCCTCCAGGGGGTGATATAGATGGCACCGCAAAGTAACGCCGGTGTCGAGCGTCGTGCAGACTGCTCCTGTAGCAGCCAGTACGTCAAGAGAAATTTTTCTCGTGTGGCGAGTACGACCGAGCACCTGTTTTCTTGACGACTACCGAGGCGTACTGATATTTCTTGGCTCTCCTCTGATGACTCGCGCCCACGGTCGTCACCGCCCAGTAGCTAGTTACCCGACGGTGACGTGTTGAGCGCCACGTGGTCACACGCCGCGTGGCTTCATAGAGCAACGGCCGAAAACTCCGTCGTCGCCGCGGTCGCCAGGTTCTACGACGTCAAAATCAGAGACATGCAGCGACCCGTGCGTCATCGCATCGTCGCTCGCGCGCGCATGATCGCGATGTTCCTGCTACGGAACTGCTCGAACCTGAGCTTCCCAGAGATCGGGCGCATCGTCGGACGTGATCACTCGACCGTGATCCACGGCGTCAATCAAGTCACACGTGTATGGGCGACTGACGAACGCATGCAGAAAGACATCGCTGAGCTGTGCAGACGCATCGGCGCGTCGCCTCCGACGCTGCCCAACGCGACGACGTTCGAAGCGGTCGGATTCTAAGCGGCGACCTCGACCACGTAGTCGACGAGCGCGCGTTCGGCGTCGCGCGAGGCGATTCTCTGAGCGTTGACAGCTTCCTCGGCGCGCTTGTAGCAGTCGGCGATCCAGTGGATGCGTCCGTCGAGCGACGCGTGACTGCGATTGAATAGCGCCTCTGCTATCCGCCGAAACAGTGTGACCTCGACGCTGAGCTTGCCGGCCTCGATGCGCGCCACGGTCGACTGATGGATGCCGAGGCGCTCGCCCAGCTCGGCCTGCGTGAGCTTCTTGCGCTTGCGCTCTCGTGTGACGAGCGCGCCGAGAATGGCATAGTAGCGGCCGCGTTCGAGGCTCACGGCTTTACCCCGGAAAGCGACGTGTGGAAATAGCAGAAGTTCGGACACGAACAGCGCCTCGTCCAGCGCTTCGTCTCTTCCTCCGCACGCCGACTCGCGTCGATGAGCGGCTGTACGCGCTTGAACGATGCCTCTATCTCGTCAAGGATCTTGCGATCTTCGTCGGTCAAATCAGATCGCGACCGCGCCTGCTCGATCGCGTGCTGGTAATCGTACTTGCGGCTCACACGTCGTTCCAGCTCGTCTCCGCGACGACGCCCAACTTCTCCACGAATTTCTGTTCGACGAAGTCCCGCAACGCAACCAGCGACGCCGTATCGCCGAAGAGTGCAAGCTCGCCCGTCTGCGGATCTTTACCAACGATCATGAGCGTGCTGATGCCGAGCTGCTGCGCCAGCGGCGCGATCTGCTGGAGGAACTGCTGCAAAACTGGCGTGTTGGGCATGGCCGAGATTCTATCAGAGCCGCGTCACACCGACACCAGCGGCGTCGTGGGCGGCGCCGTCGCCGCTCCCATGAGCGCGGCCGCGATGGCGGCCTTGGCCAACTCACGATGCCCGTGACGATCTGGCTCATCGAGCTGGTCCCACGGCACCGACTCGCGACAGATGAAGCACTTCTGCATCTCGGTACGAACTACAGCGGCCAGCTCTTCGTTACCTGGCGTGATCTCGCCCTCGATCTTGATGCGGAACTCATGCAGCGCGATGGCCGCGCGCTCGATCGCGCCGTCGCCGAACTTGAGCACGTTCGCCGCACGCGCGATGCCCTCAGGGCCCATGTTGCTCACGGCCGACGTCTTGCGCTTGCCGTTCTTCTCGACGGTATAGATGACCGTGGCCTCGATGGCGACCTTCGCGGCCGACTCCAGAAACGAGTTCACGAAGACGTTCGGCGGGATGTCGCGCGGGTTCATCTAGACCCCCATCCGTGGGTTCTTCGTGAAGTAGTCCTCGCGACCGTGAACGCCTGCGCCGACGATCCGCAAGAACTGTCGGTGCACGGTGCGCTTCACCGGAAGGCTCTCGTGTGGTGTGAGGATGCCGATCTCGCGGACCTCGCCTGCTTTCAAGACGCGCGCATCGCTATACGGATACGCGTCGGCCACGTGCCCGAGGTCGCCGTCGTCCGACGTGTCTTCGTGCTCCGCGTCCCACACGGCGCAGGTGGCGTCGACGTTGCTGGCGATCAGGATTCTGACGTCGCGATCCAGCGTGACCGCGTGCCTGCCGCCCCACGACGGCGGTCCTCCGCCCCAGCCATAGACGCCTCGAAGGATGCCGGCCTCTGTGTGCAGCGCCCTGCCGTGTCGCGCACGAGCCCCACGGTGCGGTGTGCCGGCGATGGCCAGCGACTCGTCGATTGTCAGGAAGCCGATGGCGCCCCTCTGGAGAAAAACCGTCGAGACGATGTCACGGTAGGCGGCGTAGGCGTCGGGAACCGAGTCGGGTTCGCCCTGGACATACGGCATCATCAGGCACCGAACACCGGCGTACTGCGGAAACTCGATCGGGTTCATCGTCGTCCTTTCACGTGCATGACCTTGGCGGCGAGGAGCTTCAAGCCCTCGTCTATCACATTCGCGATCCCGGGCACGGCATCTCGATCAGACCCGATCGCCTGCCAGCCGACGACGGCGATGCGCTCGATGAGATCGTCGAGACGCTTACGTGTCTCGGGATAGATGCGCACGGGGGTGACTGCGGTGCGCGGCATCGACTACTTCTTCGCGAGTTTCGCGCGGCGCTTCGCCTTGGCTTCACGCCACTTCTTGCGCTGCTTCTCGACACGAGACAAGACACCGTTTGGATCTCGTCTGCGCAGATGCTTTGGTGTTCCAAGTCGAGGCTCTTTGATGATCTTGCCAACCTTGTGCGGTTTTACACGAAGCTTCGGCATCACCGAGGTAGGTACTGCAGTCTCTTCATGTGCGGTCGGCGGAGAAATTGCGCGCAGAATCTCTTCGCGCACGACATCGAGCACCTGCTGTGCAAAATCACGCGCCATGTTTTCTAACCGTTCCATTAGCGTTCTCCTTCCCCAATCTCCAAATGCGATCGGAAACGGTACGCCCTTCACGCGCACCGTCAGTACACTGCCGTCGTCGAATGTCATACAAAAACCTCCGCAGCCTCGTACGTTCCGTCACTGCGCTTCACCATCAAGCCGCGACCGGTGAGCGCTGCCTTGTAGTTCCGGAACGTGCCGGACTGTTCCATACCCGCGGCCTGCGCGAGCACTTCGTCCGTGCACGGCCCGGTGTTCACGACAGCTTCGAGGATGCGAGCGATCTTCTCGGTGCCGATCTCCCGCTTCCAGAACTCCAGCAGCTCGCGCGGATCCTCCGGCGGCAGGTTCACGTTCAGCGGATACGCACGGCCCTTGTCGGTGAGCTGCACGTTGTCGCCATGCACGGTCACATAGCCGCCGCCGGTGAGCTGCGCCTTGCGATTGCGCGTCGTGCCGCTCGCCGGTGAGACACCGGCGATGATGGCCACGTTGCGGAAGGGCATCATGTTGCGACCCATCGCCTCGCCTTGCCGGAGCGCACCGAGCATGCGCTGCGACTTCTCAGGAAGGCGCTCTTCCTGTTCAAGATAGTCGGGACGTGCGTCGCTAGGGTCGTTCATGACGACCTTGCGCCGCAACCTGAGACTCGCCGGGGCCGGCCCCACACGACCCGCGCGCGCGTCGGCAAGTCCACGGTCGAGACTCTTCCGCGTCTTCTCCGACAAACCGTTCTCGTGGCGCGCGATGAGTTCAGTCTTCGCACGCGCCTCGGGTTGCAGCGCGGCTTTGACCACGCCGAGAAGCTGATCCATCAACGTCTGCAGACCCCGACTGGCTTCGGCTGCCTGTTTGTACTGCGAGCTGAGGGCGTCGTCGCGGTCAGCAAGCGTCCGTGCCACACGCTCGAACTTCTGCAGATCACTTAGACGGAGCACAGGCTTCTCAACGACGCGCGGGGCCTTCTCGCGCGCCGCCGCACCGGCGTCTTTCCGGCGCACGGCGATCTCGCGCTCCAGCTCCGCGACACGCGCCTTCAGCTCCTTCTCCGTCTGCGCCTTCGTCTCCGCCTCTTTCGGCAGATCCGCGAGCTGCGGCAAGAGGTGCCGGATCTTCTCCGTCGGCGGCGGAGGCGCACTCTGCCGGCGTCCAGCCTCGGGGTGCTCCGTCTCGACGTCGCCGATCGTCACAAGCATCGGTTCGAGGGTGAACGCGCGCCCGAGCGCGAAGAAGCTACCTGGATGGAGTGTCTTGACGTTCCGAAAGAACTCGGGCTTGTCGGTCTTCGTGATACCGAGCGAACCAGCGGCGCGCTCGCGATCGATGTCGATGAAGGTCTGGCCGATGAGCACGTTCTTCAGTTCGGCCGCGAAGTCCTTCGACAGCTTGCCGAGCCGCTGCGTCGCCGCGATGACACCGTACCCACGCTTGCGACCCTTGGCTGCGAAGTCGATGAGCGCGTGACGGCACGCCTTCTCGGCGCTGCTCTCGTGCGCGCCATGCCCCGCCTCGGGCGCAAGCTCGTGCGCCTCATCTACGTAGAGCAGAAGATCACGCCACAGCTTCTTCGGTGCATCTACAAGCGCCTGCACGAACGTCGAGACCCACAGCGGCCGCTGCGCCTTCGACATCTCGAAAAGATCGACGACAGCGCTCGTGCCGAGTTCGAGTAGGCGGTGCGCGAGCAGCTGCGCCGAGCGCAAATCGGCCGGCGTGTCACCGCCCTTTCCGACGAGCACGAGGTCGAACTTCTGCCGCAGCGTCGAGAACTCGCCCTCCGGATCGATGACGATCTGCGGGACGCGCCCGAAGGACTGCTCGATCATGCGGCGCAGGGCCCATGACTTACCGCCGCCTGAATTTGCGGTGAGTAGTACGTTCGACCGCAGAATGGTGTCTAGATCGCCGTTGAACACCTTGCCCGTCGCGGCGAAGATGCCTAGGTCTACACGTCGAGCCATCAGCGTGCTCCTCGTTTAGCACGGCGAACGCCTACGCTCAGCCGCAATCTGTGCAGCAAGCTGAACTCGCGGCCTGTGTTGTGTTCGCGCGAGTGCTGCGCCCGCGTCTTGACTTCTAGGTTGTCTCGCGAGAAGTTTCGACGATTCTCGTCTTTGTGGTGAACAACTTCGTTGCGACGTAGTGGACGTCCCGCGATCTGCTCACCTACAATTCGATGCGCGTGACGGCGCCCGATTTTCGGATACGACGTCGGTTTAGCGTTTCGTATCGCAGACGCGCGCCAACAACGCCAAGAGCACCAGTCGCGCCTGTGTCGAAGCGCCTCAGCTAAAGCGCGCTCGAACGGATCGCCGCACTCCGTGCAGACAAGAACCACACGCCGCTGCATCGCCTGTCCGCGACACGCCATCGAGCAGTATTTGTGTGGCCCGTGGCGCAGCGCCTCCTTTGCGCGCCGATAGAATGGTGCATCGCACGTCTGGCAGACGTACTTCACACGTGCAACAGACGCCGGCATTTTACGGTCCGATTCTCCGAAAGCGCACCGTCATCTCACTGTCCGGTTTGGCGACACGCTCCGTGAACTCTGTCTCCGTTCGCGCCGAGAGTCGACCTTCGCCGTACAACCCGACGTAGATGACGACGGTGTCGCCGGCATCGACCGCGGCCTCGGCGTTCGAATCGCACGGGTTGCCGCTCCACTTGACCGTCATGAGCACGTTCAACGGCTTGCGGTGCGCACAGACGGCGGAGAGCTTGCCGTCGACGTAGACGATGACGTCGTCGTCGGGCTGCGGGCGCTCGTAGTCGGCCCACGTCGCCATGAAGAGAACGCGGTACTGCTGGCCCTTGTAGTGCTTGTAGACGCCGGGTTCGACCATCGAGCTACACGTGTAGCACCGGTCGCGTTAGGGCGTCAACGCGAAAGTACGTAGGCGCTCAAGAGCGCTCGGCGCTGCACGGGCGAGATGTTCCAGCCGCGGATCCACGTCGTGCCTTCGTCTTCGGGACGTACGTGACCGTTCCATCGGCGACTCCTCCAGTAGAGAAGGCTGCCGAGGCTGCCGTCTTCTAGATCACCGTACGATCTGAAACGCGCCTGCGCGATACGCAGATTGTCCACGAAGCCGATGACGACCGTGATCTTGTTGCTCATCGCCCGAGCGTCCCCGCGACGAGCAGCGCACGCGCCGCAGGGCTGTCTAGATCGTGACCGTGGATCCAGGTGACGCCTTCAGACGCTTCCTTGCACGCCATTATATGGCCTGAGAGTGGTATGTAGCTCGCGGCGAATGCCGGTGACGACTCGTAGATGTAATCGATCGTAGCCCGCACGAGTCCTACACCGTGCGGTCCACTCACGAGCAAGATGATCTTGTCACCGGCAGAGATCACTTCCCCGCAAGACCTCGCGCGACGAACAGCCGGTTGACCGCCGGACCCTCATGCCCGCGGCACCACTCGTAGCCCTCGGTGCCGAAGCGATCCCAGCCGTTCTTCGTTTTTAGGAACCCATGATGCGTCGTGATCGTCCCGGTCCAGGCGAAGCTCGGCTCTTCCGGGTTGTCTGGGGACATGAGTGTGCTCACCAAGCTCCAGCACTCGTACGCCGTGCCGATACGCGCCACGATCGCGAAGCACGGCGTTGTGGCGTCAACCATCGACGTGATCTTGTCGCCGACGCTCAGATCGTCACTCGGATCGGGCACGTCTACCACCTAACGGGATGCCTCTCCGCCACGCAAGAGGAATAGACGCCGCGACACGTCACGTAAAAATAGCTCGGCCAGCTAAATTTAACTTAAATTTAGCGGCGCGTCGTGCCCAGGAGAAAAGTGGTCGGCTGCCAGGTACAACCTGGCAGATGCCAGGTTAGTTTTCAAACCTGGCAGTTATATATATATATGTACTTACTATACTATTTCTTCTCTCTGCCAGGATGCCAGGATATATAGAGTATATTGTAGTAGGTAAAATGAAAGTAGAAGGATCAGATCATAGATCCTTATATTATATAAGCGGAGAAACCTGGCAACCCGGCAACTTGGCAAAGTTCATGATATCACTCTGAAATATTCTTGCCAGGTAGGTTTCTAGCCCGGCAACCTGGCAGAACGACCTAAAAACAGGATCACCGGCTTAAATTTAGCGGGCGGCGCCTAGGCACGTGTTAGAGTGCCAACCTGTGGGAGACCTAGGCGATCGAGCTGGCGACGTGGTCAAGCCGGGCGACCACGTCATCGCTGTTCAGGCGCTCGATCGCTTACAGCAACAGCCGCGGGCTCGTGTCGCGATCGTACACGATGTGTGGAGTGGTACGTTCACAGTCGCGTACGCAGATATGGCGGGTACACGTGTGTTCAACTACGACGACGAGAACATCACGTGGTGCCGTGGCGACGTACTCGATTCGCCGGCAGCTCGCGCACTCGAAGTCGCGGTTGCGATCACATCATGATCTGTGACGGCTCACCTGTGACCGTCGTGCGAAACTCGAACGGAGCACCACGCTTTTACAAAGCGTACAAGATGGGGAAGAATGCGCTCCGTGTCGCGTTACGTGACGAGATGGTGTACGACGAAGGCGAATTTCAGAATCTCGGCCACATCAACCCGAAAGACGAAGGCGTCACGTGGGCACGCGGTTGGTACACGCCTGCGGCACGTGCATTGCGCGTGAAAGTGGTGTTGGGAGGTCGGTCGTGATGCCTGGATCTGAAATAGTCGCTCTGGCGAACTTGATTCTGCCGGGCACGCACCCACTCTACACACGTGCCGTAGTTCATCTTTTCCGCGTCAAGCGTATCAGTGGCGACACCATCACGGCGATCGGGCACTTCGGCAAGTTCCATCAGCGTTTGTATCTCTCGATGCAGGACCGTGGCGTCACGTGGGCGCCTGCGTGGCGCGAGTCGGAGCGCCGCGCGTTCGAAAGTGCGTGCGCACTACGGTAGCTGATGTGAAAGACGGCGACCCTGTGTGCGTGATGGCGCGGTTCGCGGGGATTCCTGGTGCGAGGAACGACGACGTCGTACAGTGGCGTTTCCGTCCCGGATCTAAGCCGCCGCGCTACCCGTACGGATTCGCCGTTACCGAACGTGACGACGGAATCACAGTAGCGTGCTCGCTCGCCGATGGAACCGAAGGCATCGCCTGGTGTGAAGGCACGCTCGACTCACCTACAGCTCGTGCGATGGTCGTGGCGTGGACGCTCGTTCGTGCGCAATCATGAGCTGGCCTAAGCTCGGTGACGACGTCACGGTGCTCGTGTCTGCCGTTTCGTATCCGGTCGTGAGAGATCACTACGCGTTCGCACGCGTAACGGCGATCTCGGCGGGACACTTCATCGCTACGATCGTAATCGACGACAGTGTTCGAGTGGACCTGCGTGGTTTGGGCGTCGTATGTTTACCGGAAGGTGAGGGCTCTCACTGGTGCTTCGAGCATGGTGAATCAAAACGCCGCGCGCTCGAAGTCGCTCACGTACTCTCGGCTTGACACCAGCCCATGCATCACATAGCGTCAACCCAACGTGGCAGAAGACCCCCGCAAGATGCTCGGCGCCGAGATTCGTCGGACGCGCAAGTCGATGGGCATGACGATCCAGGAGTTCGCTTCGCACGTCGGGATTCCGTGGCAAACGGTGCAGGCGTACGAGGCGGGCACGACGGTGCCGCCGGCCGATCGGCTGCTCAAGATCCTGCACGCGGCGCGACGAGCGCCGGAGCCGTTCCGCGTCCATCACGTGGCGCGCGTCCTCTCGGCAGCCTGAAGCGCGGTCTGCGCGTCGGCGATCACGTTACGTTCGCGCTGGTGAGCGGTCACTGGTCACTCACGGGTGAGTTCCGGCACAGCGGCGAGATAGCGCGCGCCGTCGTAGATCATCCGTTCACTACAGGTGGACACGCCGGTTGGTTCGTTCGACCGATCGGTGCGAAGCGCACTGTGCACATCTACACAGACGAAGAAGGTGTGTGGTGGGCGCGGGGTTGGATATCGAAAGCAGCACGCGCATTCGAAGTCGCGGTCGCGCTCGGAGCGTTGCCGTGAAGACGGCACGACCTACACGGCGCGTGACGTACGTGTGTGAACGCGGCGAAGCTGGTCAGCAGTTCGCATTTCTTGCGCTGGACAAAACGCACTGGTTCGTTTGGGATTGGAGTGCGCACCAGCACGTGAGGCTGCGTGACGACGAAGAAGGCGTACAGTGGGCGCGGGGCTGGAAGACGAAGTCTGCGCGCGCACTGCAAGTGAAAGCGGCGCTTACATGAAGATCGGTCAGCGTGTGTCTGTCGTTGCTCGGCGCCTGGACGGCGTGCAAGTAGTCGTGCGCGCACTCGTGCGCGAGAACACGCGTATCGATGCCGAGCGCGATCTATTCGTGTGCGTGCGCGTCTTGTTTAAAGCTAGCAAGCGTCTCGGCGA
>Ga0335076_10002759_pt1 | contig 17501 bp, 13 predicted proteins | sample Lox_Sample_25_FD_206717 | JGI IMG/M metagenome (GOLD analysis project Ga0335076, IMG submission 206717) | Soil microbial communities from Loxahatchee National Wildlife Refuge, Florida, United States - Lox_Sample_2.5 | ecosystem: Environmental > Terrestrial > Soil > Wetlands | place: USA... | reverse complement strand
ATGCCCAGCGGGATGGGGATGGTGAGCTTGGCATGCCACGGGTCGGGCCGGGACGGGACCGCGCGGTAGGCCGCGTTGTACCGGGCGAGCGCGCCGCCGCGGTGGAGGTCGAGGCCCCCCAAACCCACCTTGCGGGCATCGAAGCTCAGGATCTGAGCCGGAAGTGCGGCGGGAACCACCGCAAGCGAAACCGCGAGGAGAGGACCGACCAGCGTGGGGCGCACAGGGCACCTCGACGTTCGGGACCGTGACTGCCAGGTCTTCCAAAGTGGGAAATGATGCCGGTTTTCGCCACCGCGAGGGGTGACGACGGTCACCCCACCCTAGCCGGGAAAGGTCACGGTCAGCGTGGTGCCGGCCCCGGGAAGGCTCCGGGCGGTGATGGAGGCGCCCCATCCCTCCACCAGCCGCCGGGCGATGGCGAGGCCCAGCCCCGACCCCGAGGACGTCGTCGAGAACGCCGGCTCGAAGATCCGCGGCAGGACGTCTTCGGGAATCCCCCGCCCGTCGTCCCGGACCTGCAGGCGGCGCCCGCCCTCGTCCACGATGATGTCGATGCGGCGCGCGCCCGCGTCCCGCGCGTTCTCCAGAAGATTGAGCAGCACTTCCCGTACCTCGTCACGCCGGGCCCGGACCGGGCCTCCGGTCCCCGCGATTTCGACGTGCACGGTGCCGGCCGCGCCCCCGAGCGCATAGAGCGAGACGACGTCCCGCGCCACCGTCACCAGGTCCACGGTCTCGAGCGGCACCACTTCGGCGCCCGGCGCGCCGAAGCGCGCGAAGCCCCGGGCGATGGCGTCGAGCCGGTCGATCTCGGCGAGAATCCGGCGCGCGGTGTCGGCCAGGGCGTGGTCGAAGGCGGCGGGGTCGTTCTGCCAGACCCGCTGCAGGTGCTGGATGCCGAGGCGGACGGGGGTCAGCGGGTTCTTGATCTCGTGAGCCACCTGCCGCGCCATCTGGCCCCAGGCGAGGACCCGCGCCGCCCGCCCGAGCGCCGTCGTGTCGTCGAGCGCGATGACGCAGCCGTCGGGCGCCGGCCCCAGCAGCGCGATCTGCACCCGCACCCGCCGGGTCCCCACCTCCACTTCGCGCTCGGCGATGGTGTCGTCGCCCTTCGCGATGAACGCCGCCACGTCGTCCCAGACCGGGGTCCATTCGGGCCCGGTGCCGCCCGGCAGCTCGTCCCCCGGTTCGACGCGCGAGCCCAGGAGCTCCACGGCCCGCGGATTGAGCAGGGTGACCCGCAGCCCGGCGTCCACGGCGATCACACCGGTCGCGACCGTCGCGAGCACCTGCGCCGTACGGCTGCGGGCCTCCTCCAGCGCCGCCTGGCTCCGCCGGACATCCACCACCATCCGCTCGAACGCCGACATCACCGGCGCGAATTCCGCCGGCGGCGCCTCGGGGAACGCCGGGGGCGCGCCGCCGCGGCCGACGGCGAGCGCGGCCTCGCGCAGGATCGCGACGGGGCGCTCGAGCCGCCGCGCCACCAGTCCCGCCAGACCGCCCGCCGCGGCCAGGCCGGCGATGGTCGCGAGCGTGAGCGTCAGCGCCAGCTCCCGTTCCTCCGCCCGCACCCGGGCATCATCGAGCAGCTGGGGCGCGGCGAGCACCACCTGCGCCGACGGCCCCGCGTTCACCACCACCCGGTATCCCACGCGCACGGTCCGGTCCGCGGCGGAAACGGTGGTGGCCGCCTCGATTTCGTCCTTCAGGGCGAGACGCCGGAACACGTCGGGCGCGAGCAGCGGATCCACCACGCCGAGGTCGCTCAGCACCGGCCCGCTCGTGCCCACCAGGGCGCCGCCCCGGTACGCCCAGAGCCCCGCGTTGAGGCGAACCCCCAGATCGTGCACGGCCGCGGCGGCCGCGGCGGGCCGGTCGAATGACACCTGCTCGGCGGACCGGGACGCATCCCGCAGCGTCTGGGTGATCAGGAGGTCGACGGCGAACGAGGCGCTCTCCGGGAGGTTCGCGAAGCTCCAGGCGCCGAAGGCGAGCACGGGAACGCCGAAAAAGACCGCGAGCCCCGCGGCGAGACGCAGGCGATAGCTCTCGCGGAGGCGACGGAACACCGACGGCTCCGGCGCCCCCCGGTCCCGCTCGAAGCGCCGGGCGGCGGCCATCAGGAGGACGAGCAGGGCCAGGTTCACCAGCACCGCGAGGGACCCGCGCACGAGGAGGGGACCCGCGCCGCCCAGCTCCACCAGCGCGTGCACGTGCCGCACGCCGTCCGCGAAGTCGAACCGCCGCTCGCCGCGCACCGTCCACCCGTCGCGGTTCCACGAGAAGTGCGCCGTGGCGCTCGACGTGGGACTCGGCGCCGAGAGCGTGAGCGTGTAGGGGGCCGCGATGCGCCCCTCGCCCCGCAGGAAGCGGGTGACCTGGTCCTCCTCGATGAGCAGGGACCGGGGGCCCACGCCGACGGTGATCCACTCTCCCGAGAGGAGGGGCGCGACGAGCACGTCGTGCACGCCCGGAACCCGCGGGAGCGGCTCCACCCGGGGCACCGACGGCGCGCCGGGGGTCCGCACCAGCGCCGACAGCAGGGGATCCGGAAGATCCAGGTTGGCGAGCCGCAGCTCGGTCTCGAGCTCGCCCGTGGGGGACCAGAGCGCGAGCACCGCGGGATAGCCGGCCCGCGCCAGCGACGTGGAGTGCCAGAGGGCGTAGAGTGCGCCCGCCGACTGGGGAGGCCGGACGGTGTCCGTGACGGCGCCGAGCGAGTCGAGGGCCGCCGCCACGCTCGCGTCTTCGACCGCACCGAGTCTCGAGACATCCCGCTGGGCCAGCGACAGGCGCCCTTCGACCGCCGCCCCCCAGGTGACCAGCGCGGCCGCCGTGCCGGCCACCGTGGCCACGGCGAAAAGCGTCGCCCGGCGCGGCGCCGGCACGATGGCGCCGGCGAGCGCGGGCAGCCACAGGAACGTGTACCACTCGGGCCACGCGTTATACGGCTGCCAGAGCCAGAGGCCGGCCACCGCGGCGACGATGGCCCAGACGCACGCCGCGGGGAGCGCCCAGGGAATGCGGCGGGGCTCTTCTCCTCCCCGGACCAGGGCGGCCCCGAGCATCACCAGCGCCATGGCCACGGCGGCGAGCGCGACCTCCCAGGACAGCCACAGCGGAATGCTCACGCCGGTGAGCGGCGGATGGATGCCGCGGCCGAAGTACCGGACCAGGTAGGGCGCGGCGAGGAGCAGAAGCACCGTGGGCCCGAGCGTGAACCAGCGGCGGGGGAACCCCCGGCGCCAGGCGGCCGCCGCGCCAATCAGGACGGCGGCGCTGACGATCGCGAGCGAGGGCGCGGATCCGCTCACGAAACCCAGCAGGGGCTGGGTCAGCGTCGGCGGGGCGGCCCCGCCGCCCAGCAGAGCGCCGGAGAGCGGCGAGCGGGACAGCGCGACCGCCGCCGCGGCGAGCGCCCCCCACCGCCAGGGACCCCGGGGCGCCGCGCCAAGAAGGAAGAAGAGAAGCGCGATCAGCGCCACCGCCGCCCACCAGCGTCCCTGGCTCTCAAGCTGATCGATGGCCCCGGGCTGATCGAGGGGAACCGGCTTGACGCTGAAAAGCGTGTCGCCGGCGTCGCACCCCGACGGGCAGAAGTCGAACACGTCGGGATCGTGCGGCGCGGTCCGCGGCGCGTAGAACCTGAGGTCGACCCCGTACCGGCGCAGGAAGCGGCGGGCGACCGCACCGTCGCCGTCGGGAACGGCGGGGCCGGCGTCGAGCAGCACCGTGCCGACGGCCACCGCGCCCGCCTCCGTCTGGCGCCGGGCCTCCAGCGTCACGTAGAATGGTGAGATGTCGGTCTTGAGCTCGACGGTGTCCGGCGCCGGAAGCATCCGGTGGCGGCCCGCCCACGCGATCGGCGAGCCGTCTGCGGCGACCAGCGCCACTCCCCGCTCCACACCCGGAGTGCCGCGCCGCACGGCGGCGGCCAGCCGGTCGAACTCCGCGTCCCGCGGCAACCCGGCGGCGTCCGCCGCGCGGGCCGCGAGCGCGCGGGCGTCGGCCACGGCATCGCCCAGCTCCCGGGAGAGGCGCCGGGACGCGCGCTCGAGACGCGCTTCGCGGGCGGCGGGCCAGGCACGGCGCAGGTGTCCCACCCCCGCGACCGTCGCCACGGTCGCCGCACCCACGCTCGCCGCCCCCAGCACCAGCAGCCATTCGACGGAGCGGCGCGACCGGCCGACGACGGCGAGCCCCAGGGCCGCTCCCGCGCAGGCGGCGGCCGTGTACGCCCAGAACGGCGCGCCGCTCCGCAGCCACTCCCCGGTGGCCAGAGCCGCCGCGGCTCCGGCGAGGACCAGGTGACGGGAGACGCCGCCCCGGGGGGACCCCTCGCGCTCAAGCACCTGACGCCCGATCACGTCCGCGAGCTCCTGGTCCGGGATCCCCGGCTCCTCGTGCCGGTCGGCACGTGCGAACAGCACGGCCCCCATCTCCCGCTCGGCTGCGACTCCATCATCGTCGAGCGCCTCGCCGACGACCTGTCGGCGGATTTCCGGATCCTCCGGGCGCCCACCGTGGAGTACGGCGTGAACGCGATCACCAAGCGCCCCGTTCCCGGCAACGCCGCGGTGCGGCGCAAGACGCTCCACCGCCAGATGAACGACCTGCTGACGGTCTGGGAGGAGGGAGGGGTGGAGACCTTCGTGATCCTCACGGCGCACGGGCACGATCCGCACCAGGAGGCGTTGTCGACCCTCCGCACCCGGACGGCCCGCATCTTCACCGTGGACGTATTCTCGATGGACTTCACCGATCTCCTCGACGACCCCGACGGGCCGGTGCACGGGGGCGAGCTCGACACTTCCCTGCTGCTGCACCTGGCGCCGGAGCTGGTGCGGATGGAGCTGGCGCAGGACTACTCACTCGCGCCCCGGGCGCTGGCACGCTACCGCCGCGGCAGCGCGTCGATTCCCGCCGCGGGCCCCGGGTCGGTCGGCCGGCCCACGTTGGCCACCGCCGACAAGGGCGCCCGCGTGTATAAGATGATCCGGGACGGCATCGCCACGCGAGTTCTGGGAGGCTCCGAAGCGTGATTGCTCTGTTTCTGCTCCTCGCCGCGGCCCAGACGCCCGACTCCGGCGCGCTGATCATCCGCCAGGACAGCACCCCCGTCGCCCGGGAGACGTTCCACCTCGCGCCCGACCCGACCACGGGCGGGTGGATCCTCGACGCCGCCGTGCGTTACGACCGGAGCCGGCCGGTGGTGCAGCTCTCGTCGATCGTCCAGGTGGGCGCGGACACGGCGGCCGTGAAGGTGCAGTTCGACGCCGGCGACCCCAACGCGCCGACGCACATCCTGGGACAGGTCGGGCGCCGGCGCTTCACCCTGCGGTACGTGTCGCGGAACCAGGAGCGGGCGCGGGAGGTCCCGGACCCGGGCGGCAGCGCCATCGTGGACGATTCGGTGTTCTCGCTGTTCGCGGTGGTGGCGTGGCGGGCCACCGCCGGCTGGCACCGCCTCTCGGTCATCTTTCCCCGGGCCGGCGTGCAGGAGACCTGGACCCTGAAGGACCTGGGCCCGGCCGGAGAGCTGCGCCGCACCGTGGCCGAGGGGGCGCGGCTGGGCACCGTGACCATCTGGACCGACGCCGCGGGGCGGATCGCGAAAGTGGAGATTCCCCGCCTTCATCTCACCGCGGAGCGCCCGGCTCGTTAGCCCCGGCCCCTGCCCAGTCGGGGGGCGGGGTCGCTAGGTTGTGGGAGAGCGCCACAACGGCCGGACGGCCCGATTCGGGGGCCGAAACCCCCTGCCACTCCGGCGCGTAGGACCCGATGACTCTACGACCTGGACTGCAAGGACCCCCAATGCGTAAGACTTTACTCGCCGTCGGGCTCGCCGTCTGCCCGGCGTTGGCGCCGGCCCAATCGGTGCCCGCCTCCCTCTCGCTGGCGGACGCGATCGCGATCGCGCGGGACAACAATCCCGCCTATCGCCAGACGCTCGCGACCCGCACCGCGTCCCTGTGGGGCGCGCGGAGTGCCTGGGCCAACCTGCTCATTCCGACCGCGAGTCTGTCGGGCGGCGTCGGCTACAGCGGTCCCGGGTCGCAGAACTTTCTTTCGACCAGCTTCTCGCAGCCGGTGTCGACTTCGAGCTCGGACTACAGCCTCAGCCTGCAATGGCAGCTCTCGGGCCAGACGCTGGCGGCGCCGGGCCAGCAGCACGCGAACGCCGACGCGGTGGACGCTGACATCGTGGGCGCCCGCGCGGCGCTGGTGAACAACGTGACCCAGCAGTACCTCACCGCCCTGCAATCGCGGGACAACGCGACGGTCACCGAAAAGCAGCTCGAGAGCGCCGACGAGGCGCTCAAGCTGGCGCAGGCCAAGTTCGCGGTCGGCTCGGGGACGCTGCTCGACGTGCGCCAGGCCCAGGTGGCCCGCGGTCAGGCCGAGGTGGCGCTCCTGCAGGCGCAGACGGACGTGCTGGTGCAGAAGCTGAAGCTCTTCGAGCAGATGGGCGTGACGGCGCCGGTGGACCTCAAGTCGGTCACGCTGTCGGACTCGTTTCCGGTGACGGAGCCGACCTGGTCGCTGGACGACCTGCTCGCGATGGCGCAGGCGCAGAACCCGGCGCTGCAGGCCTTCGAGGCCCGGGCGACGGCGGCGAAGTGGAGCGTGCGCGCGAGCACCGCGGCCTATGGGCCGTCGGTGAGCCTCTCCGCCGGCTGGTCGGGGTTCACCCAGCGATATAACAATCTCGACCCGATCCTGACCAGCGCGGCGATCTCGGCCAACGAGGGCTACCTGGCCTGCAACGACAATAACACGATCCGGACCAACGCCGGCCTGTCGCCGCAGGATTGCAGCGTCTATTCGTTCGGTAACGCCGAGCGGCAGGCCCTGATCGACCAGAACAACCAGTACCCCTTCAAGTTCACCAAGCAGCCGTTCCAGGCGCAGCTCCGGATTTCGATTCCGCTCTGGAGCAACTTCCAGCAGCCGCTCCAGGTCTCCCAGGCCAAGTCGAACCAGGAGCAGGCGGATCAGGCGGCGCGCGCGCAGTCGCTCGCGCTGCGCACGCAGGTGTCGAACGGATACCTGACCCTCGCGACGGCGTATCAGACGATCGCGATCCAGGACACGAACCGTACCGCGGCGCAGGATCAGCTCAAGCTGGCCACCGACCGCTACCGGGTGGGGTCGGGAACCTTCCTGGACGTGGTGAACGCCCAGGTGACCGCCATCAAGGCCGAGACCGACTATGTCAGCGCGGTCTACAACTACCACAAGGCCCGTGCCGCGCTCGAAGCCGCGGTGGGCCGGCCGTTGCACTAACCAAAGGACCGCATAGACATGTCGAAAAAGGGGAAGGTGCTGCTGGGCATCGGCGGGGGTGTGCTGCTGATCGGCCTGATCGTGCTCTCCGCCAGCGCCAAGGGGGACAAGGGCGTCGAAGTCCGCCTGGACAAGGTCGGCCGCCGGGATCTGGTCGCCGCGGTGACCGCGAGCGGCAAGATCCAGCCCAAGAAGAAGGTGGACATCTCCGCCGACATCACCGGCCGGATCACGGACATCGCGGTGAAGGAGGGCGACTGGGTCACGAAGGGCCAGTTCCTGCTCCAGATCGATCCGACGGTCTATGAGGCCGCGGTCCAGCAGGCGCAGGCGGCGCTGGCGTCCTCCCAGGCGTTCGCGGTGCAGGCCAAGGCGAACCGCGACCAGGCCGAGCGGGCGCTGAACCGGACCAAGGAGCTTCACACCCAGACCCCCAACCTGGTGTCCACCGAGCAGCTCGAGCAGGCCCAGACCGCGTACGACGTGGCGGAGGCGAACGTGAACGCCGCCGACCACCAGGTGGACCAGAGCAGCGCCAACGTGCAGTCGGCGCAGGACAACCTGCGGAAGACGCACCTGGTGGCGCCGATGAGCGGCCGGGTCACCCGCCTGGCCGTCGAAGTGGGCGAAGTCGCGGTGCCCCAGAGCTTCTCGAAGGACGTCGGGCTCCTGATGACGATCTCCGACCTCTCGGTGATCCAGACCCTGGTCCAGGTGGACGAGACCGACGTGGTGCGCCTGCACCTCGGCGACTCGGTCGAGGTGTCCATCGACGCCTTCCCGGACTCGACCTTCGCGGGCCGCGTCACCAAGATCTCCGACAGCGCGGTGCTGCCGGCGGGCGCGAGCAGCGTGTCCACGGGCCAGAACACGCAGGCCGTGGACTATGACGTGGAGATCACGCTCACCACGCCGCCGTCCAACGTACGCCCCGATCTGTCGGCGACGGCCCGGATCGTCACTGACACCCGGAAGCAGGTGCTGTCGATTCCGATCATCGCGCTCACGGTGCGGGACAACAAGCCGCTGGCCACCGAAGGACATCCGGCCGACACCAGCACCGCCAAGAAGGGGCAGTCCGAAGGCGTGTTCGTGGTAACCAACGGCAAGGCGACCTTCCGGCCGGTGAAGGTGGGCATCGCGGGCGATCAGTACTTCGAGGTGCTCGACGGCCTGAAGGGCGGCGAGACCATCGTGGCCGGCCCCTACCAGGCCATCCGCGACCTCAAGGACGGCTCGCCGGTGCGCGGGACCAAGGTGCCCACCGATACGGGGGCCGTGCGGAGGGCGTCGTGACGACGCACCAGGAGTTCCGCACCGGGGACACGCCCCTCCCCGACATCGTCATCCTGACGCACAAGCTGGCGCGCGAATACCAGATGGGGACCGAGCTGGTGCGTGCGCTGCGCGGGGTCTCGCTGCAGATCCGCCGGAACGAATACGTGGCGGTGATGGGGCCGTCGGGCTCCGGCAAGTCGACGTTCATGAACCTGGTCGGCTGCCTCGACACGCCCACGTCCGGGGAGTACTGGCTGAACGGCCAGAAGGTCTCGGACCTGGCGGACGACGCGCTGGCCCGGATCCGGAACAAGGAGATCGGGTTCGTCTTCCAGACCTTCAACCTCCTGCCCCGCGCCGACGCGCTCCACAACGTCGAGCTCCCGCTGGTCTACGCCGGGATGCGTTCCGCCGAGCGGCGGGCCAAGGCGGCGGACGCGCTGACGCGCGTCGGCCTGGGGGACCGGATGACGCACCGGCCCAACGAGCTGTCGGGCGGCCAGCGGCAGCGCGTGGCCATCGCCCGCGCGCTCGTGAACGACCCGTCGATCCTGCTCGCGGACGAGCCGACCGGGAACCTCGACTCGGCCACCTCGAACGAAATCATGGGGCTCTTCAAGGAGCTGCACCGGCAGGGCCAGACCGTGGTGATGGTGACGCACGAGCCGGACATCGCGGCCAACGCGGACCGCGTGGTGACGCTCCGGGACGGGCTGATCCACAGCGACCAGAAGCAGGCGGCCTAGTGCCGCTGTACGAAGCGATCCGGCTCGCCTTCCAGACCATCCGGGCGCAGAAGCTGAAGAGCGCCTTCTCGGTCATCGGGGTGTTCATCGGCGTCACGTTCCTGATCGCGGCGGTGTCGATCGTGAACGGGATGAACCGGTACATGACGGACAAGTTCGCCGGGAGCCTGGTGGGCGTGAACACGTTCCACCTCCGGCAGCGCCCCGACATCAACTTCAACGTCACCGATTCGATCTGGCGGGCGTGGCGCCGGCGCCCGCGGATCACGTTCGCCGACGCCGACGCGGTGTCCAAGGGCCTGACCGTGCCGGCGCTCACCTCCTGGTTCTCCGAGGACCAGGGCACGGTCGAGTACGGGGGGAAGCTCGCCAAGGGCATCGACCTGCAGGGCGCCGGCGCCGACTACTTCGCGATCAAGAACTACAACCTGGCCGAGGGGCGCCCCTTCAGTCCGCAGGAGGCCAAGGCCGGCTCCGCCGTGGTGGTGCTGGGATGGGACCTGGCCCAGAAGCTCTTCGCGGGCGTCGACCCGATCGGCAAGACGGTGCGCGTGCAGGGCCTGCCCTACCTCGTGATCGGCGTGATCGAGCAGCAGGGCTCGCTGCTCGGGATGTCGCTCGACAAGTTCCTGGTGGCCCCGGCGACGTCGCCGATCCAGCGGGACGTCAATCCGCCGCACGTGGTGGACGCCGTGATGGTGAAGGCCACGACCCTCGAGGGCATGAACGCCGCGATGGACCAGGTGGAGGGGATCATGCGGTCCCGGCACCACCTCCGGCCCTCCCAGGACGACAACTTCGCCATGGAGACGGCGGCCGGCGTGCTCGATTTCTGGAACGGGATCTCGAAAATCATGTTCGCCGTGGGCCCCGGGATCGTCACGGTGTCCCTCGTGGTGGGCGGCATCGTCATCATGAACATCATGCTGATGGCCGTGGCGGAGCGGACCCGGGAGATCGGCGTGCGGAAATCGCTGGGCGCCCGGCGCCGCGACATCCTGCGCCAATTCCTGGCCGAGTCCGCGACCCTCGCGGTGGCGGGCGCGAGCGTCGGGATCCTCACCGGCATCCTCCTGTCGGTGATCATCAACGCCGCGACGCCGCTCCCGGCCAGCGTGGCGCCGTGGTCCGTCATCACCGGCGTGATCCTCGGCGCCGGGGTCGGCATCGTCGCCGGCGTCTACCCGGCCAGCCGGGCCGCGCGCCTGGACCCCATCACCGCCCTGCGACAGGAATGACCCCGTGACCCCGCTGCTCGAAGGCGTCGGCATCGCGCTCGAATCGCTCCGCGTCTCCAAGGCGCGGGCCGCCCTCACCATCCTGGGCGTGGCGATCGGCGTGATGGTGGTGATGGTGATCGGCGCGATCATCTCGGGGTTCAACAAGGGCGTGTCGGACTCCCTGCAGCGGTCGGGCCCCACCACGTTCTGGGTCGGCCGGTTCTGGCAGGCGGGCGTGGTGGTCTCGGACGGCTCGGACGACATGAGCCCCTGGCGGCGGAACCCCGCCCTCACGGTCGAGGACGCCCGCGTCGTGGCCACGGTGCCGTCGGTGGCGTGGGTGGCGTGGGAAGAGGGCTCGAACGCCGAAGTGCGCTGGGAGAACAAGACCCAGAGCAGCGTGAGCATCCAGGGCCGCAGCGCCGCCTGGCCCAACGTGGCCGGCGGCGACGTGTCGCCGGGCCGCTCGTTCACCGACCTCGAGAACCAGGCGAGCGCCACCGTCGCCGTGATCAACACCAAGCTCGCCGAGCTGCTCTTCGACCGGCAGGATCCGCTGGGGCAGCGCATCCACATCCAGGGCGTCCCCTACACCGTGATCGGCGTCTTCAACCCGCCCCCGCAGCTCTTCGGGGGGCAGCCCTCGCCCCAGGCCATCATTCCGCACGAGGCGTTCGCGAAGTACGTGCAGCACTGGAAGGGATGGATGGACTTCCTGGTGGGGCCGAAGCCGGGCGTGACCACGGCCCAGGCCATGGAGGACGTCACCGAGGCGATGCGACTCCGGCGCGGCCTGCGCCCGGGCCAGGACAACAACTTCGCCGTCGTCTCCCAGGACAAGTTCCTCGAGAAGCTCAACAGCATGACGCTGGTGTTCCGGCTGGTGATGTTCGCCCTGTCGTCCGTGGGCCTGATGGTCGGCGGCGTGGGCGTCATCGCGATCATGATGATCTCGGTCACCGAACGCACCCGCGAAATCGGCGTCCGCAAGGCGCTGGGCGCGACGCGGCGGGAAATCCTCTGGCAGTTCCTCGTGGAGGCCTCGACCCTCACCCTCGTGGGCGGCGTGGTCGGGATGGTGGGCGGCGCGGTGATCGCGGGGCTCCTCGCCCTGCTGACGCCGGTGCCGGCCCACGTGCCGCTCGGGTCCGTCGTCGTGGCGCTGTTCGCGGCGGCCATTACGGGCGTGCTGTTCGGCATCTATCCGGCCAACAAGGCCTCGCGGCTCGATCCGGTGGACGCACTCCGTTACGAGTAGTCCGTAGCCGGTAGTAGCTTTCACCGGAACATGCATTTCCTCGAAGCCATCACTCAGGCCCTCGACGCGGCGTGGAGCCACAAGCTCCGCTCGTTCTTCACCCTGCTCGGCATCATCGTCTCGGTCGCCTTCCTCATCGCCGTCGTCGCCATCATCCAGGGGATGAACGCGTACGTCCGGGAGCGGATCGGCGGCGCTATCGTGGGCGTGAACGCCTTCCAGATCCGCCGCACCCCCATCGCGGCCGGCCTGATCGACGACGAAGAGTGGAAAGCCATCCAGCGCCGGCCCATCATCGCCCCCGAAGACGTGCCGGTGGTGGAGCGCGCCATCCCCGACGCGTGGGCCGTCGGCCTGCAGTCCGGGTGGCCCACGCCCCAGGCCGACGTGGTGTGGCGGGACAGGACCGTGGGCGACGTCGCGATGTTCGGCGTCACCGCGCCCTTCCAGGTGGTCCAGGACTACGCCTTCGCCGCCGGCGAGCCGCTCACCGACATCGACGTCCAGGAGCGGCGGCCGGTGCTCGAGCTCGGCTGGGACATCTCGGACAAGCTGTTCGGGGACCCCAACCGCGCGGTGGGCCAGAAGGTCCGGATCCGGGGGCAGCAGTTCACGGTCAAGGGCGTGGTGGCCAAGAAGGGCACCGTGCTCGGCCAGTCGTGGGACGGGTTCGTGATGATGCCCTACTCCACCTTCGAGGCGCTCTACGGCCGCCGGCAGACCACGGTCATCTCGGTGAAGATGCCGGACGCGGCGTCGGTGACCCCCGCGATGCAGCGCGCCGAGGAGGCGATGCGGATCGCCCACCGCCTGCGCCCCACCCAGGCCGACGACTTCACCGTCGACACGGCGGACGCCCTCGTGAGCTTCTGGGAAAGCCTCACCAAGGTGCTCTTCACCGTGATCCCCCTGGTCGTGGTCATCGGCATCGTCGTCGGCGGGATCGTGATCATGAACATCATGCTGATGAGCGTGAACGAGCGGACCCGCGAGATCGGCATCCGGAAGTCGATGGGCGCCACGCGGCGCGACATCCTGCATCAGTTCCTGGCCGAGGCGGTCACGCTGGCGCTCCTGGGCGGCGTCGCCGGGCTCCTGGCGGGCGGCGGTCTCGCGATGGTGGTCCAGCTCGCGACCCCCCTGCCCGCCCGCATCACGCTCTGGTCGGTGGCGCTGGCGCTCGGGCTGGGTGCCGGCGTGGGCGTGATCTTCGGCGTCTACCCCGCGTCGCGGGCCGCCCGGCTCGACCCGATCACCGCCCTCCACACCGAATGAAATTCCACACCCTCAGCGAAGGGTGGCAGATCGCCCTCGACCAGCTGCGGACCAACAAGCTCCGCTCGGGCCTCACCGTGCTGGGCGTCGTGATCGGCGTCGCGACCGTGATGGGGATGGCGTCCATCGTGCAGGGCATCCGGGACCAGATCATCAACACCATCGAGGTCGCCGGACCGACCACCTTCTACGTGATGCGATTCTTCTCCCAGACCCCGCTCAATCCCGACCAGCTGCCGAAGGAGGTGCGCATCCGGCCGGTGCTGAAGCCCGCGGAGGCGAAGCTGATCGCGGGGCTCCCGGAAATCGGGTATGCCGGGATGTGGGTCCAGCTCTTCGAGAAGATGGAGTTCCAGGGGACGCGCACCCAGCTGATGACTGAGTTCGGGGCCGACAGCCACTACATGGAGATCCAGGGCGGCGAGCTCCTGGCCGGCCGGTTCTTCACCCCGTCCGAGGAAGCGAGCGGGGCGCCCGTGGTGGTGCTGGAACGGGCGCCGGCCGACAAGCTCTTCGGCCGGCTCGACCCCATCGGCCGGTACGTCCGCATCGGCGGCAACTCGCTCCAGGTGGTGGGGCTGTACCAGAACCCCGCGAACATCTTCCAGCCCCCGTCGCAGGAGATCGGGGCCATCATGCCGTTCCAGGCCGCGCGGCGGTTCTTCCGCTACGACGAGACCAACGCCCTGTGGATCATCGTGAAACCCGTCGAGCACGTGACCGTCACGGAGGCCGAGGACGCCGTCACCCTGGCCCTGCGACGCTCGCGCGGCCTGGGACCGGGGGCGCCCAATTCCTTCGATCTGATCACCCAGGATCAGATCCTCGACATCTTCAACGGGCTGACCAGCACGTTCTTCGGGGTGATGGTGGCGCTCTCGAGCGTGGCGCTGATGGTCGGCGGCATCGGCGTGATGGCGATCATGATGGTGTCGGTCACCGACCGGACGCGCGAGATCGGCGTCCGGAAGGCACTGGGCGCCACCCGGCGCGAGATCCTCTGGCAGTTCCTGATCGAGGCCTCGACGCTGACCCTCGTGGGCGGGCTCATCGGGATCGTGATCGGATTGATCTTCGGCCAGGGCATCAAGATGATGATGCACTTCGACTCGGGCGTGCCGATCTGGAGCGCGGCCGTGGCCTGCCTGGTCTCGGTGCTGATCGGGCTGGTCTTCGGGGTGCTCCCCGCCCAGCGGGCGGCGAAGCTCGATCCGGTTGAGGCGCTGCGGTACGAGTAGCTACTTTTCCCCCATGACCGACACCGTCGACCTCCTCGCCATCGCCGCGCACCGCGACGACGTGGAGCTCACGTGCGGCGGGACCCTGGCCAAGACGGCGCGGACCGCGCGGGTGGGCATCGTGGACCTGACGCAGGGGGAGTCGGGGACGCGCGGGGACGCCGGCACCCGCGCCGCCGAAGCCGCGCGGGCGGCCGAGGTGCTGGGCGCGAGCGTCCGGCTCAACGCCGGGCTGCCCGACGCCCACCTGCAGAACGACGAAGCCTCCCGGACGGTGGTGGTGGAGCTGATCCGGCGGACCCGGCCGCGCGTCGTGATCCTCCCGTTCCCCGTGGGACGCCATCCCGACCACCGGATCGCTTCGGAGCTGGCGCGGGACGCGTGCTACCTGGCCGGGCTCGCGAAGTATCCGGCCGGCGGCGAGCCCCACCGGCCGTTCAAGATCCTCTACGCCCTGGCGTACCGGGAAGACCCGGTGAAGCCCTCGTTCGTGGTGGACATCTCGGACGTCTTCGATCAGAAGATGCGGGCCGTCCGCTGTTACGCCTCCCAGTTCGACGGCGCGCAGGCCGCGGGTGAGATCTTTCCCACCGGCCAGGATCTGTACGACCTCATCCGCATCCAGTCGGCCCACTACGGCTCCCTCATCCGCCGGCCCTACGGCGAGCCCTTCTTCACGCACGAGACCGTCCAGGTCGACGACGTGCTCCGGCTTGGCGTGCAGTCCCTCTAGTCGGTAAATTGCCCGCCATGGCCCCCGCGCCGAAGCGCATCGTCTATCTCGATCACGCCGCCACCACCCCGGTCCGTCCCGAGGTGCTCGAGGCGATGCTCCCGTATCTGGGGGCGGAGGCGTTCGGGAACCCCTCATCCGCGCACCGGGTGGGGCGCGCGGCGCGGGCCGGCGTGGAGCAGGCGAAGCGGCAGGTCGCCGCGGCGCTCCGGGTGGAGCCCAACCAGGTGATCTTCACCTCGGGGGGCACCGAGGCGGACAACCTCGCGATCATCGGGTCGGCGCTGGCCGCCCGGGACCACGGCGGCCCCTTCCGGGTGGCCGTCTCGGCCACCGAGCACAAGGCGATCCTCGCCGCCGCACACGCCGTGAAGCACCTCGGCGGGGAGGAGATCATCCTCCCGGTGGACCGCGACGGCGTGGTGGTCGACGACGCGGTGGCCGACGCGCTCGCGGGCGGGGTGGCCGTGGTGAGCGTGATGTGGGTGAACAACGAGGTCGGCACGGTCCAGCCGGTGCCGGCCCTCGCCGCCCGATGTCGGGACGCCAAGACGGCGTTTCACTCGGACGCCGTCCAGGCCTTCGGCAAGATCCCCGTCGATCTCCAGGACGTCCCCTGCACCTTCCTCACCATCTCCGGCCACAAGATCGGCGCCCCCAAGGGGATCGGCGCCCTGATCGTGCGGGACCGGCACGCGCTCGAAGCCATCATTCACGGCGGCGGCCAGCAGTTCGGCATCCGGCCCGGGACCGAGAACGTCCCCGGGATCGTGGCCCTGGGCCGCGCCGCGGAGCTGGCGGCCGCCGAGCAGGCGGCGACGGCGGCCCGGGTGTCCGCGCTGCGCGAAGACCTGGAGCGCCGGTTCCTGGCGGCGGTCCCCGACGCGGTGGTCAACGGCGCGGGAGGCCCGCGCGCGCCGCAGACGGCCTCCTTCTCCATCCCGGGCGCGGACGGCGAAGCTCTCCTCATGCACCTGGACCTCGCCGGCATCGCCTGCTCGGGCGGCTCGGCGTGCAGCACCGGCTCGGTGGAGCCGTCCCACGTTCTGACGGCGATGGGCGTGCCGGCCGAGCTGGGCACCGCCGCCCTGCGGTTCTCGTTCGGCCGGGAGTCGACGCCCGCGGACGTGGACGTGGTGGTCGAGACCATTCCCCGCGTCGTGGCCAAGGTCCGCTCGCTGACGGGGGCGCTGGGACGTGGCTGAGCGGGTGCTGGTGGCGATGTCGGGGGGCGTGGACTCCTCCGTCGCCGCCGCGCTCCTGGTCGAGCAGGGATACGACGTCATCGGCGCCACGCTGAAGCTCTTCTGCTACGGCGACGAGGTCGCGGACCGGCCCTGCTGCTCGCTGGACTCCATCACCGACGCGAAGCTGGTCGCCCACCGGCTGGGCATTCCGCACTACGTCCTGAACCTCGAAGACCGCTTCGGCCGGGACGTGATCGGCAACTTCGTGTCGGAGTACGCGCAGGGCCGCACGCCCATTCCCTGCGTCCGCTGCAACTCCTTCACCAAGTTCCGGGATCTGCTCCGTCACGCCGACGCCCTCGACTGCCGGTACCTGGCCACGGGACACTACGCCCGGGCCCGGGACGGCGAGCTGTACCGGGGGCTCGACCCGTCCAAGGACCAGACCTATTTCCTGTGGGGCATCGACCGCGGCGTGGTGGCCCGGATGCTCACCCCGGTGGGCGCGCTGACCAAGGCCGAGACGCGGCGGATGGCCCGGCAGCTGGGGCTGGTCACGGCCGAGAAGCCCGAATCGGTCGAGATCTGCTTCGTCCCCGACGACGACTACGTGAAGGTGCTCGAGCGCCGCCTTCCGGCGGACGCGCCCGCGCTGGCCCCCGGGGACTTCGTGACCGCCGACGGACAGGTCGTCGGCCGGCACGCGGGGTTCGCCCGCTACACGGTCGGTCAGCGGCGCGGGGTGCCGGGCGGGTTCCCCCGCCCCATGTTCGTGACCGAGATCCGCGCCGCGACGCGGGAAGTGGTGCTGGGGCCCGCCGACGCACTCCTGGGCCATCGGGTGACGCTCGAGGAGATCAACTGGCTCGCCGAACCTCTCGGGGCGGACCAGCGGGTCCAGGTCCAGTGCCGCTACCGGGCCGCCGCCGCTCCGGCCACGGTTCTCGACGCCCGCGCGGGGCGCCTGACCCTCGCGCTGGAGGAACCGGTCCGCGCCATCACCCCCGGGCAGTCCGGTGCGCTCTATGACGACCGGGGACGGCTCCTGGGCGGCGGCGTGATCGGATTGCCGGCGCACCGGTGCGCTGCGTCACCGAGCCGTCGCCTGGCGGTGCTGAATAGTTAGGGCTCATCGGAGTTTCTCACATGGGAGGATCGGCATGTTCACTGCGCGTCACCGTCTCGTGGGGGCCGCGGCCCTCCTGATCACCGCCGCAGCCTGCAGTAACACGGGCTCCTCCACCGGCCCGAACACCATCTCCAATCCGAGCGC
>Ga0335076_10002758_pt1 | contig 17504 bp, 14 predicted proteins | sample Lox_Sample_25_FD_206717 | JGI IMG/M metagenome (GOLD analysis project Ga0335076, IMG submission 206717) | Soil microbial communities from Loxahatchee National Wildlife Refuge, Florida, United States - Lox_Sample_2.5 | ecosystem: Environmental > Terrestrial > Soil > Wetlands | place: USA... | reverse complement strand
TCGGGCCCCATGTTGGGGAGGAAGTATACGCGAAACTCTCAAAAGAACTCTTAACCGCAGACAGCCGAAAATACAGGGAAGGGCGCGGAAGAACAAACAAGGCTGTCCGAGATATTTTCATCTTTCGGCTTCTGGCATTGTTTTTCTTTGCGGTCTTAGCGAGGCGCCCTGCGGACTTTGCGGTTAAGAGCTTTCCGCGCGGGGCTCGCGATAGTTATTGACCATGCGCTTGATGCCATTCTTTAGCAACGCGGTGTGAAAATTAATCAGCAAGCCAACTGGAATATTGAGAAGCCGGAGGTGCGAGAGTAGTTGTGCCTCGTTGTGCCTCGTCCACGGGATGGATTGCCTCTTTGCATTTAAGTTCGACGACAACTCTGCCTTCGATCACCAGATCGGCCCGAAAGCCGCAATCGAGCTTTACGGTCTCGTAGACGAGAGGAACCGGTTTTTGCCTCTCGATGCGAAGCCCGAGCTTGTCCAGTTCGTGCGCAAGGCAAGCTTCATACGCAGATTCCAGCAATCCCGGGCCGAGTTGGCGATGGATCCTGATCGCAGCCCCAATGATTTGCGACGTGAGGTCAGAGGTTCCCATGATTCCTCCCAGGCGCCAGCCCAACGCTTTTTAACCGCAAAGTTCGCGAAGAATATCGCAAAGGTCGCAGGGAAAAGCTGTGACGAGTGAACATCTTTGTTTGACGGTCCTTTCAAGTGCTTGTAACCAACTACCCAGCGGGTGTCTTTGCGTGCCCGAGAGGTCAGGGGTTTTCCTGGCCGGGAACATTCTCGCCAAGGCACAAGCTCGCCCCGTACCCCAGGGCGAACGTTACACTCGCTCCAATCGCGACCCACCAGGTCCAGGGCACGCGCGTAAACAGCGAGAGATAGATTTCGCTGGCGAAGCCGAAGAGCATTCCAATCATTGCGCCGGATTGGTTGACGCGGCGAGTGAGGACGCCGAGCAGGAAAACTCCGAGCAACGCGCCGTACGCCACTGACGCGATCTGCAACCCGACTTCGACCACGCGGCTGACTTTGTGCAGCGAAAGCACGGCCAGCGCAAAAAGAACCAAAGCCCAAATAAATGTCGCAAGCCGTGAGAGCCTTACCCGTTGCCGCTCGTCGATTTCAGGGCGGCGGCGCAAATAGAAATCGATGATCGAGCTGGAGGAAAGTGAATTCAGCGCCGCGCTCAGGTTCGACATGGCGGCGGCCAGAATGGCGGCAATCAACAGGCCGGCGATGCCGTGCGGCATCTTGCTCACAATGAACGTGGGATAGATCCGGTCAGGCCGCCCGAAACTGGATGAAGGCGAGCGATAGAAAGCCCATAACATAACTCCGACGAGCAAAAACAAGGCAAACTGAAACAAAACCGCAACCCCGCTGGCGATCAGCGCCGTCGCCGACTGTCTCTGGCCACGCGCGGCCAATAGTCGCTGCACGATTAATTGATCGGTGCCGTGGCTGGCAATAGTGAAAAATGTTCCGCCAAAGACCCCCGCCCAAAAGGTGTAGGGCAGCCAGAAGTTGGGAGTGAAATTGAACATCTGGAACTTTCCCGCACTCGCGGCGGCGGCGTGAATCGCCGCCCATCCGCCGGGAACAAGATGCAGAATTGTGACCAGCCCCACCAGCGTTCCGCCGACGTAGATAAATGTCTGCACCACGTCGGTCCAAATCACGGCAGCCAGGCCGCCTTCGAAGGTATAGATCAGGGTGAGCACCGTGATGATTACAATGGATGCGACCTCGCCGGTGCCGAGCGCGATCCCGACGACAATCGAAACGGCGTAGACGCGGACTCCCTCAGCGGCAGCGCGAGTCAAGAGAAAAAGACCCGCCGTTAGCGTTCTCAGCTTTGGTCCGAAGCGGCGTTCGATCAACTGATACGCGGTATAAAGATCGCCGCGAAAGTATTGCGGCAGCAGAACGAAACTGATGACTACTCGGCCCACGAGATATCCGAGTACGACCTGTAGAAACGTGAGATTTGTGTCGTAGGCGAGGCCGGGAATGCTGATGATGGTCAGCGTGCTGGTTTCAGCAGCGACAATGGAAAGAGCGATCGCCCACCAGGGAATGTTGCGGTCGGCCAGAAAATAATCGCGCAACGACCGCTGGCGTTTGCGAAAGCGCAGCCCGAAGAGAGTGATGCCTGCCAGGTAAAGCGCGATAATCGCGAGATCGAGACGGTTGAGGCCCATGCGGACAGAATTGTCGATTAGCGCTGACATTATCGCGACCCCTGGACTAGGGCTAGTGAGAGAGTAGAGGCATGGCCGCGGGGCGCTCTCGTTGACTGCGGGCCTGCGTGCCCCTAAGATGTCAACTCAGCGTTCCACCGCCATGATCGGCCAAACCATTTCCCACTATCGCGTCATCGAGAAGCTGGGCGGCGGCGGCATGGGTGTGGTTTACAAAGCCGAAGATACCCAGCTCGGGCGCTTCGTCGCGCTGAAATTCCTTCCGGATGACCTGGCGCAGGACTCGCAAGCCCTGGAACGCTTCCGCCGCGAAGCGCGCGCTGCCTCGGCCTTGAATCATCCCAATATCTGCACCATTTACGAAGTCGGCAGCCATGATGGGCACTCCTTCATTGCCATGGAGTTTCTGGAAGGCAGCACGCTGAAGCACCGCATCGCGTTTCGCCCTATGGAATCGGGCCTGCTGCTCAGTCTGGCGACGGAGACTGCCGATGCGCTGGAAGCGGCGCACGCCAAGGGCATCGTTCATCGCGACATCAAGCCGGCAAACATATTTGTCACCCAACGCAATCACGCCAAGATCCTCGATTTTGGGCTGGCCAAGGTCACGGCCGAGCGCGGATTGCACGAAACTGCCGGTGTCACCGCCGTGACGGCGGGCGTGGTAGCCGACCATCTCACTTCGCCGGGAGCGGCGCTGGGCACGGTTTCCTACATGAGTCCGGAGCAGGCGCTGGGCGAGGACCTAGACGCGCGCACCGACATTTTCTCTTTCGGCGTTGTTCTCTATGAGATGAGCACCGGACGCCTGCCCTTTGAAGGAGGCACTTCGGCGGCAATCTTCAACTCGATTCTCAACAAAGTTCCGGTTGCGCCGGTGCAGCTGAACCCGAATCTTCCCGCGGAACTCGAGCGAATCGTCAACAAAGCGCTGGAGAAGGATCGGGATCTGCGCTACCAGAGTGTGGCCGATATGCGGGCCGACTTGAAGCGCCTGCAACGCGACCGGCAATCTTCCTCGTCGCGGCAAATGGCCGCAACCCAGGAATCAAGCGCGTCAGCGGCCATCATAACGGCTCCCGCCGAGCGCGTTACAAAGGAAACCGGCGCCACCTCTCGCGGCATAAAACTCCCGCTGATTGTGGCGATCGCCGCGATCATGCTATTGGCCGGAGTGGTTGCTGGATTTTTCTTCGGTAGGAGGACAGTTGCTCAAGCTGTGCCTACATTTCGCGAATTGACTTTTCGGCGCGGGGCTTTGTCGGCGGCGCGCTTTGCGCCCGACCCGCGTTCCGCTATTTACAGCGCGGCTTGGGAAGGTAGTCCACAGGCAGTCTTTATCAGCTCGCCAAATTCCACGGAGTCGCGTGATCTGGGGCTGCCGGAGACGAAAGTCCTCGCCGTCTCTTCGTCGGGTCAAATGGCTGTGTTGCGCCACTACCGGGTCGCGGATAACGCATTCACTTACGTCGGAACTGCAGCCCAACTTTCCGTTGGCGCGGACGCGCCGCGAGACCTGTTGGATGACGTGGAGCAAGCCGACTGGACACCAGACGGCAGCGCCTTAGCGGTAGTGCATGACGTCGGCGGCCAAAGCCGGCTTGAGTATCCCGTCGGCAAGGTCCTCTATCAAACGGCGGGCTGGATCAGCGATCTGCGTTTCTCGCCGAAGGGCGACCGCCTGGCCTTCATTGATCACAATCTTTTACGCGACGATGGAGGAATGGTTAGCGTGATTGACCTCAGCGGCAAGAAATCTGACCTGACCGAACGCTGGGCCAGCGCGATCGGGCTGGCTTGGGCAGCGTCCGGTGAGGAGATTTGGTTTACGGCCACCGCTACCGGTTTCAGCCGCTCGCTGCACGCAGTCAACCTTTCCGGGAAACTCCGCGATTTGCTGAGCGCTCCTGGCGCCCTCACTTTGCATGACGCCGGTCCCGGCGGGCGGGCTTTGATCTCGCGGGATGCTTTGCGCGCGGGAGCGATCGGCTTCGCCCCGGGCGAAGCCAAGCCGCGCGACCTGAGCTGGCAGGACTGGACTGTCCCCTCGGATCTTTCCGAGGATGGGCTGACTGTATTGTTTACCGAGGCAGGCGAAGCAGGAGGCGGAGAATATGCCGTTTTCACCCGTGCAACCACGGGCACATCTGCGGTTCGCTTGGGGCAGGGTTCCTCCCGCGCTTTTACTCCAGATGGCAAGTACGCACTGGTGCTTCGACAGAACATGTCACCTCCAGATTTTGTGCTTCTGCCCACGGGTGTGGGGCAGCAGCATTCGATTCCCACCAACGGCATCGTGCCAAATTTCGGCTCCTTCTTGCCTGACTCCAGACGTCTCGTGTTCGACGGGCATGAAAGCGGGCATAGCTCCCGGGTCTACATCGTAAATCTCGATGGTGGACCAGCTCGTCCGTTGACGCCCGAGGGGTTTACTGTGGACCGGGCCCATTCCGTCTCGCCAGACGGTACCCGTGTTGCCGTCATCGGAAACAATGGAATCTACCTGGTTCCAATTGAGGGCGGTTCGCCGCAGTTCGTTTCCGGTTCGCAACCCGGCGATTTGCCGGTGCGCTGGGCCAAAGGTGGACAATCGTTGTTTGTGGGACATCGTGGCGAAACGGAATGTCCGGTTTCACGCCTGGATCTGCAAGCCGGAAAGCGGACGCCCTGGCAAAGCTTTAGCCCGCCCGATGTGGCGGGCGTGACTGGAGTCTCGTGTCCGCTGCTCGCTGCCGATGAACAGCATTATGTCTTCAACTATGTCCGCGGTCTTTCCGATTTGTTTCTCGTAGAGCACATTCAATAAATTATTGCGAACTCCTTCTGGTAGGCGTGTTCTCAGCTCCCACACATTTCCATGATAAAAATTAGACCGTGGCGTATTTTCTCGGCATCGACGGCGGCGGCAGCAAGACCCATTGTCTAGTCGGCGATGAAACTTCGGTATTGGCAAGCGGGACGGGCGGCGGATCAAACGTGGTTCGTGTCGGCGAGGCCAAAGCTGAAAAGGCTCTGATTTCGGCAATCGGACAGGCTTGCAGCGCCGCGAAAATCGCGCCCAGGGAGCTTTCCCGCGTTTGCATCGGAGCTTCAGGAGGAGCGCGGCCCGAAGTGGCTGATTCCCTGCGGCGAATCATCTCGGAAGTAATCACGGGCGAGATTCTCATTGTCGGAGACACGGTAACCACGCTCGCAGCGGCCTTTGGCAGGGGTCCTGGAGTCATCGTGATCGCTGGTACGGGTTCGCTGGCCTACGGACGCAACTCGCAAGGCGAAATCGCCCGCGCGGGGGGCTGGGGGCATGCGATTTCAGACGAAGGCTCGGGCCACTGGATTGGGCGCGCTGCTATCGCCGCAGCCCTACGGGCGAGCGATAAAAGGCATGGAAAAGACTCGGCCCTGTTGAGCAGAATCATGAAAGTTTGGGACGTGGAAACGCACGGCCAGTTGGTTCTGGCGGCAAACGCTTCCCCTGCGCCCGATTTCGCAGCCCTTCTGCCGGCTGTCCTTGCGGCCGCCGAGTCGGGAGACCCGGAAGCTCGCAAGGTTCTTATCCAGGCGGGAACGGAACTAGCTGCCCTTGCCGAAATCGTGATCCGGCGTCTTTTTGCGACAGATCAAGCTGTGCCAGTGGCCATGTCCGGTGGTGTGTTCCGTCATTGCCCGCTCACGTGTCAGGCTTTCCAGGAGAGCTTGTGCGCGGCTTGTCCTCAGGCCACGGTTCAGGCAGAGATCGTCGAGCCGGTACGCGGTGCATTGGAGCTAGCGCGCAAAGGGAGCTGAAAAAAAGAGTGGCTGCTGGCAACTCAACTTCGCCGGGAGAAACCGCGCAATCGTTTACGGTTGTGCCTGTTTCCGAGGCGGTTCACAGCGCTTCGCCTGACGTTCTGATAACAGCCGTTTCTGATCCGGGGTTAAACGAAGAGCTTGCGTTGGCCCTCCTGCAACGCGCCGAGCTGCCCGCAGAAGTTCTCGCCCGCCTGAGCAAGAATGGCAGCGTAATTACGCAGCGCAAAGTAAAGCTCGGGCTGGTGCGACATCGGAAAACGCCGAGACACGTTTCCATTCCTCTGTTGCGCCAACTTTTCACCTTCGATCTGATGCAGGTTGCGCTTACGCCAGCCGTTCCGGCCGATATCAAGATGATCGCCGACGAGGCACTGGTCAATCGCCTGGAGGCGATTCCATCGGGGGAGCGGCTTTCGCTGGCGAAACGCGGCTCAGGTCGCGTGGCGGCGGCGCTGCTGCTCGATCCCGAGCCGCGCGTGTCCCAGACTGCCCTGGAGAACTCGCGGTTAACGGAATCGCTGGTCATCAAAGCGCTGATGATGCGCGATACGCCGCGGGCTTTCGTCGAAGCGGTTTGCCATCATCCCAAATGGTCGTTGAGTCATGAGATCCGCGTGGCGCTATTGCGCAATGAAAAGACGCCACTCGCGCGCGCTCTGGATTTCGCTCGCTCACTTCCGCCTGCACTGGTCCGGGAGGTTCTCGACAATTCCCGCCTTCCGGCGGACAACAAGTCACTACTGAAAGAAATCGCGGCGGGCGCTGGGAAAATGTAGCCCGCTTCCAATAACCGCATTTGGATTCTTGATCAGCCTTATCAATAAACCCCGCGTGCGGCAGCGCCCGTCTTTTTGCTATATTGCCGACCATCCCGCTTGCTTCTGTCTTTGCCTACCCACCGCAAGCGAGCTGTCTGCCGCATTTAGAATGAACGGCTAGAGGTACGGCGATTGAAGACTGGCCGCATACTCATTCTTTTTCTTCGCCGATTGTGGCTGCCGGTCGCGGTCTTTGCCGCTTTCTGCGCCTTGTGCGTCGCGGTGTACATGCGGCTCGAGGGGTTGCGTTGGCTGGACGCCCTTTTCTGGGTCATTCACCCTCACGCGATAGACTATCGTTCAGTTCATCAGGCCACCAAGGCATTTTCCTTCTTCGTGTACGTGGGTGTTTTCACTTTTCAAGTGTGGATCGCTGAGCGCGTGCTGGTGACCATCTTCAACCGCCAGGGTGTGGAGGCATGGAGGTCCATGATCAACGACATCAACATCGAAAAAATGCGGGATCATTTCATTATTTGCGGATACGGGCAGGTTGGTCGAACCGTTTTTGATGAGTTGCAACGGCATGAGATTCCCCTGGTGCTCATTGAAACAAACGAAGGCCTCTACCGCGAACTTTTGAAAGATGGCGTCATGGTCATTCACGGGGACGCAAAGCGGCACGATGTTTTGCTAGCGGCGGGCATTGAACGGGCCCGTGGCATTTGCATCGTGATCGACAACGACGCCGACAATCTCTACATCACTGTGACCGCGCGTTCGCTAAACCCGAATGCAAAAATCATCACTCGCGCGGGCCAACAGCGATATGCCAATGCGATCCGCAATTCAGGCGCCGACGAGGTAATCATTCCGGAATATGAGGGCGGCCTGATGACGGGGCGCATGATCCAGAAGTACTATCCGGCGGATAACAAACTAGTGTAAATAGGCGAACGTCGCGACAGGCGAAGAATTGAATGAGAAATCCTGCTCACGAGAGGCTGGCGGTTGCGGGAGCACTTTTTGTTTTTGCCCCGTTGTCCTCCACGCGATTGCGGTGCAGCAGATCCACCAGGGCCTGATAGAGCCTCGTACGCATGGCAAAACGCTCGCGCGCGCGGGTGATGTAGCGCACGTGCACTTCCACGCCCGCCGTCGTCGGCCGCAGGTTCACTGCGGGCGCGGCAGAAAGCGGCTGTGCGCCATGCTTTTCGGTAGCAGCTTGCCATTCTTTTTCCGCGGCATGGGCGTTGGTTGCCGTTTCCTCCGCGACCATTTTCTGCATCGCGTCAATAATGGGATAGGGATTCTGATCCGACGGCACAAGAATTTCAATTTCATCCCACAGCCACTGCCCGCTGGTTGAGAAGTTGAAGTAATGGCCTTCGATGGCGAAGCTGTTCACGAAGGCAACTTTTCGGCCGGTGGGATGGCCGGTATCGGCCCAGTTGCCGGTTTCAAGCAGTACGGTGCGCAAGAGCGTGATCTCGATGACTTCGCCGGTCACGCCGTTGATCTCGACCCAATCGCCCACGCGAATGCCGTTGCGCCCCATCAGCACGAACCAGCCGGCAAAGCCCACGATGAAATCTTTCAGTGCCACGGTAAGTCCGGCGCCGGCCAGGCCGAGGATGGTCGGCATTTGACTGGGAGCGCCAAACACCACAAAGGCGATCAGCAGCACCGCCAACGCTTGCAAGGCGAAATGCACTACAGAACGCAAGGTGTGAAGACGGGTGCGCTCCGTGCCAAGGGTGCGAAACCCGTGATCGACCAACCTTCCGACAAGGTAAAGGGCCAACAGGATCAGTGCGACAAAAAGCAGCGACCGCATCAAACCATGGAACGCATCGCGCTCGCGCGACTTCACCAGGTCTTCCCAGTTGGCGTAGGCGGTGGCGAGTTCCTCCTCGTCACGGATGCGCTTGTCCAAGTCGGACAAGTCTTTTTGGGCGGCGGAAAGGTGGTGGAGCGAGCGGATCGCGATCGCGGTGGCGGAAGCCGGGCTGCCGCTCCGGGCTGCGGCAGAACTGTCGTGGCCTGACGTTTGCGCCGGCGATGAGCTCGCAGATTTTTCCGCGTCAAGTTGTTTCTCTCGCGCATCGTGCGACTGCCTGAGTTTGTCGGCCGCCTGATTCGCTTCATCCTGCGCCTGCTGGAGTTGCACCCGCTTCGCCCGATAGGAACGCCAGGCAGAAAATTGTGCCAGCAAATTGTCGGGAAGCGCGCCAGTCTCCGTGTTGGTTGCGGCCCGCGGATGACTGGCCTCGGCCTGTTGGGTGGCTTCGTGCCGGTTAAATTGCCGCTGGATGCGGCTAAGCGGATCGCCGCCCGCTCGCAATAGATCTTGTTCGGCGTCTTCCTGCTCGTCCTGGTCCAACTCCATCTGCGCGCGCTTCAGATCGAGTTGCTCTTGCAGTTGGTCCTTGCGTCCGCCGCTGGCCGCGGCGATTTGCTTGTTCAAATCGTCAATTTTTGTCTGGCCGGCTTGGACGGCGTCATTCGCCATGTTCAGCCGGTCCAACAGCTGGCGAATCTCCGGCGTCGGTGGCACAGGATGCTCCGACGCATCCCGCAACCCATCCGAGAATGCCAGGTCGACTTCGTGGTCAGCCAGCTTCAAGGCCTGTTCTGCAAATCGCGACTCATCGCGATCCGAAGCTGAAGACGCGACAGCGCGGGCAGTTTCCAGGGGATGCTCGTCGATCAGCGGAGGATGGCGCCGGTGAGCGGTCGCCGCTGCGCCGGTTTCTTCTGATGGCCGCGTCACGAAAAACGCAACTGCCGCCGCTAAAACCAGAATCAACAATCCGGCTGCCGCAATCCACTGACGAGGCTTCATCGGTATCTCGGTCGGAATTCGATTGGAGCTCGGCCCATATTATAGGGCGATGCCAGCCATCGCACGTCTCCGAAGGCCACGACACTTTCCTCTGCCCTCAGTACCACCGTAATCTCTCGCGTTCCGAGCGCTCCTCTTACAATTTCTGGGTGGCCGAGCAGTTTCCTAAGCCGCCCGATTGGCGCTTGCCCGCCAAGCCAGCGGCGCTGGCGTGGCTGGTGTTCTACCTCGCTTTCCTGATCTATGCCTTCGCCAGGCACGGCCAGTCTCTTTTCATAGATTCCGCCAATCTAGTGGTACACGAAGGCGGGCATTTGCTCTTCGGCTGGTTCGGACCGACCATCGGCTTGTGGGGCGGCACGATCCTGCAGTGGCTGGTGCCATTCCTGCTTGCGGCTTACTTCGCGTTCCACCGCCAGTTCAGTGCGTTTATCTTCTGCGCGTTTTTCTTTTTCGAAAACTGGCTCTACACGGCCACTTACATGGCCGACGCGCGCGCCATGGTGCTTCCTTTGGTGACCACGGGCGATCCTGATTTTGTGGAGCACGACTGGCACACAATTTTCTCCCGCCTGGGCGTGCTGCAATACGACATAACCATTGCAAGTGTGGTCCGTCTGATTGGATGGTGCGGAATGATTGCAGTCGTATTCTGGCTGGCACGAAAAGCCGTAACTCCCCAGCTCCCCGGCCAAGCCGGAAGCAGATCTTTTCCGTTTCCCCTCGTGACTGGCACGCCGCGCCGAAAACTCTTTACTTGACACGCGGTACAATCCCACCAGCTTCCATCAAGGAACAGTCGAATGAAAAACAGCCTGCTCGCCCTGTTGTTGGTGTTGGGGATTGGCGCCTCGGGTTTCGTAGGGAAAGCCAAAGCCGCAGCCGATGGCTCAGCCAAGCTGATGCAGCTCGAAGCCGACTTTGCCAAGGCCACGGCGGAACACGGCGTGGAGGGTTTCATTTCTTATTTCGCCGACGACGCGGTCGATCTGCCCGATCGCGGCCCGATTGTTTCGGGTAAAGAAAACATTCGCAAGTCGCTGGGAACCTGGGGGCCGGATGTGAGCCTTTCCTGGACTCCGGTGCATGCCGAAATGGCCGCGTCTGGAGATCTTGGCTACACCTACGGCACCTATGTTTATAAAGCCAAGGGCCAAGATGGAAAACCGGTTACCGGCAACGGCAAATACACGACGATCTGGAAAAAACAAAAAGACGGCAGTTGGAAGGTGATCCTGGATATGGGTAATAGCAGTCCGCCACCGCCGGCCGGAGCCGCACGATAGCTGGAGATGGCTTAGGGGTTTTCTCTGCGGCCTTCGCGAGCCTTAGCGATCTTTGCCGTTAAAGGTTTTTTCGCGAACGGAATTACTTTCTGAAGTGTTCCAGTATTGCCTCTGCTTGCGTCCGCGTCACCACAGATGACAACGACGCAGCATCCGCCTGCTTGACCGCCTGCACGCTGCCAAAATGTTCGAGCAGACGGCGCGTCGTGCTCTCACCCACGCCCGGGATCTCCCGCAGTTCAGTGGAGCGGTCGCGCATCTGCCGACGTTTCCGATGAAAGGTGACGGCAAAGCGATGGGCCTCGTCCCGAATCAACTGCACGAGATGCAAGACCGGCGAGTGACGATCCAGCGCGACTGGCTCGTTTTCTTGGCCATACACATAAATAATTTCTTCGCGCTTGGCGATCGCGGCCAGCGGCTGATTGATGATTTCCAGCGATTCGAGCGCCGCCGCGGCAGCGTGCAGCTGGCCCAGGCCGCCATCGATCAACACTAAGCTGGGCATTTTCTTCTGCTCCGACTGGATCCGCTTGTAGCGGCGCTCGACCACTTCGCGCATCGCGGCAAAATCGTCGACTCCATCCACCGTGCGGATGATGAACTTGCGGTAGTCGGACTTTTTCATCGCGCCGTCTTCCCACACCACCATCGACGCGACCGTCTCTGCTCCTTGAATATGCGAAATGTCGAAGCACTCGATTCTTCGGGGAAGCTCAGGCAGGCCGAGCGCATCCTGCAAGGCCTCTTGAATCATCCGCATATTTGGCTTCATCACCCGGAAACGCTGATCATAGGATTGCTTGGCGTTGTTGCCGGCGAGGTCCAGCAGCGATCTTTTTTCTCCTCGTTGCGGAACTAAAATATCTACCCGTGTGGAGCGGGCGCCCTCGCCCGCTATTTGTTCGGCGAGCAAATCCTCCAACTCTTCCCGATCCTCAAAATCCACCGGCACATAAATATTGCGCGGGACGTAAGGCTGGCCGATGTAAAGCTGCTTCAACAGCGCGGAAAAAAATTCACCCGGACGAAATGATTCGATGGAGTGATGGGCGTCCTCGCCCGTTACCTTGGCGGGGGGGACGCCCGCCGCTGCATCACGTGACTCCAATTCCGGCAAGTCCTCCCAAAAGAATTCCCTCCGGTCGAGCACTCGCCCGCCGCGCATGTGAAACAGATTCACCGCCAGCATGCCGTTCTCGAAGTGATAACCGAATACATCGGCATCATCGCCCTCGACTGCCGCAATTCTCTGCTTCTCCTGCAACTGCTCGACCGTCGAAATCAGATCGCGATACTTCGCCGCGCGCTCGTATTCCTGCGCTTCCGCGGCTTGCTCCATGCGCTCACGCAGGGAACGCGAAAGATCAGTCTGCCGTCCCTCAAGAAACAGCTTCACATCGCGCACCGCTTCCAGATAAATCTCCGGCGTGGTCAACTCTTTCACGCACGGCCCCAGGCAGCGTTTGATGTAGTACTGCAAACATGGCCGCGGATGGTAGCGCGTCAAATCCACCTTGCACGACGGGATCAAAAAGCGGCGGTGGATCAAATCCACAATCCGGTACGCCAGATTCGCCGGGAAATACGGACCGTAATAAGAGCTTCCGTCTTTGCGCAGGCGGCGCGTCACGTAAACCCGCGGAAACCGTTCGCCCAGCGTCAGCTTCACATAGGGATAAGTTTTGTCGTCGCGAAGCAGAATGTTAAAGCGCGGCTGCTTCTGCTTAATGAGGTGATTCTCCAGCGCCAGCGCTTCTTTGTTGTTGGCGACGACGATGTAATCGACATCTGCCGCCTCGCGTACCAGCGTGCCGGTCTTGGCGTCTTCCCATCGCCCTTCGTGAAAATACGAACCGACGCGGCTGCGCAAGTTCTTCGCCTTGCCCACATAAATGACTTCGCCCTCCGCGTTCTTATAGAGGTAAACACCCGGCTCGGTGGGCAAGGAACGAATTTTCGCCTGAAGGTCCATCGGGAAAGACAACTACATTTTATTAGAAAATTGTGAGCTTCCCTCGGCCCCTGACCCTCAACCGCCGAAACCTGACCGTATAAAATTTCCCACCCTTCGTCGCTTTTGCTCCACAGGTCTTGGCCCGGAGTCATTTTCGGGGCTGGCGTATAACCTTCTCAGCAGCAATCACTTGGACAACACCAGAACCACAATTTACAAGTTGGCACGCCCCGTGCTCAGGTAGAATTGCGAAAGGGAACACAGCCGAGTTCCCCACAGAGAACTTGCAGGTAGCCCAGGAATCTTTCGGCGAAGGAACACGATATCAGGTGTTAAGCGAGAGGAGCTCCCTAAGATGAATCGCACTTCGTTAATTGTTCTGCTGGCGGGAAGCATGGCGGCCACGATGGGATGCGCCAGCAAAAATTATGTCAAGCAGCAAACCACGCCGCTGATCAACAAGACCAATGAACTCGACGATCTGACCGCGCAGAACACCAAGGCGATCAAGGATGTGGATGCGCGCGCGCAGGCCGGGATCCAGGAGGTGAACGCCAAGACCGCAGCGGTTGAGCAGAAGACCCAGGCGGCCGCAGACCAGGCGGTGCAGGCCCAGAACTTAGCCGACACCGCGACTCGCCGCGTGGATGTCCTGCAAAACACCGTCGCCAATCTTGACAACTATCGCGTGGTCACGGAAACGTCGGTCCACTTCGCCTTCAACAAAGACAATTTGACCAAGGATGCCCAGTCTGCCCTCGACCAGCTGGCGTCCGATGTGCCCAACACGAAGGGTTACATCATTACCGTGGAAGGCGGCACGGACTCGGTTGGCAGCGAGGAGTACAACTATGGCCTCAGCCAGCGCCGCGCCGATTCCGTGATTCAGTACCTTGCTGCCAAGTACAACATTCCGGCCCATAAGATTTATTTGATCGGCCTGGGCAAGGACAAACCCGCGGACAGCAACAAAACCCGTGAAGGACGCGCCAAGAATCGCCGTGTGGATGTCCGGCTGATGACCAACGCGGTTGAGGGAAATACTCCCGCACCGGCACCAGCCGCAGCAGCGACTCCATCGCCTTCTTCTATGTAGAGTTTTTTCCCCTCCTCCCCGGAGGACTTTGCCAACACAGGCTGCTTCACTCCCCCAAGAAGCAGCCTGATTTTTTGCTTCCGAAAGAAGTCGCTCCCGCCCCGCGGAGATACAATATCTCCATGCATCGGTTGCTCTGTTCGGTTTTGCTGTTGACGTGCTTGGCTTGGCCTCAGCAGCCATCCGACGAAAGAGGTCCCTGGAATTCTCCTGCACCGAATGCGGACCGCGACAAAGAAGCGGGCGTAAGCTCCAGCCGCGATACCCAGGTCGATCTAAGTCCTCCCAAAGACGACACCAAGAAACATCCCGACAGTGCGGGCGCTGTGGCTGACGCCGAGAGCGACCGCTCCAGCGACGTGCAGGAATTTCGTCCCTGGGATCCGCACAAAGCCGCCAAAGATGTTGAAGTCGGCGATTTCTACTTCAAAAGACAAAACTACGTTGCCGCGGCAGATCGCTACAAAGAGGCCCTGTTCTATAAGTCAGACGACGCAGTCGCGCATTATCGCTTGGCTCAGTCCCTCGAGAAGCTGGACCACCCCGCGGAAGCGCGCACGCATTACGAGGCCTACCTGAAGATCCTTCCGCACGGTCCGTTCTCGAAAGATGCTCAGAAAGCGCTGGAGAAGCTTAAAGCGGCGGAAGAGAAGAACCAATCGGCGGTGAAACCCGCTCAATAGAAGCTCGCCTGGTTATTTTTCCACCCGGATAAAATCTCCGGTTGCTGCATTCACCGCCACTTTCAATTTGGCCTCGTCGCGGCTGTTGCCATAGTAGACATTCCAGATTAATTCGCTGGTGGGACGGCTCCATTCCAGCATGTAGAGAACCGGCGTATCGGGTTCTTTCTCGAGAATTTTGTCGCCGCCGTGCTTCTGCGCGGTCTCAAACGCCTTGTCGGAGTCCACTTTCAGGAAGGCGATGTCAAAAACCTGCGTGGAAGAGTTCGTCGGACTGTAGTTGTCTTCAATTCCGGGATTGATGCCCCGCGAAGGAACATCTGGCGCGTCTTCGCCCGACCAGGTGTACGGTTTCGCCGAGCGTTGGGCCGGTGAGGCAAACGCCGCATGCCAGACGGCAGACTTGCCGTCTTTTCCCTTGGAGTCGGCCGTCAGCGCGGAATCCAGCCGGTAGGGCTGAGCATCCCGCGCCCAGCCGCGGGCCGCAACGTACATCTGCTGGAACGCAACGCGTCCGGTGACAAATTCCGGTGGTTTGGGCTGCGGCTTCTCGGTCTGCGCCGGTTTCGAAGGCCCCGAGTTACAACCGGCCATTATGGCGAGCACAAACATCACCATCAGAAGCTTCTTCATTGCCACCTCCAGCGAATAATGTTGCAACCCCGAATGCCGGCGATCATTCTACTAGATGAGGCCGTGACGCCCCGATGGATTCCCTGTTAAAGCGTCTGCGCGAAGAAATTATCTCGGCTACGAGCGGCATCACTGGCGAAGAATTGACGCGTCACCCGGAAGGGAAGTGGAGCGCCGGCGAAGTGCTCGAGCATCTCTACCTCAGCTACACCGGGACGGTCAAAGGATTCGCTCGTTGCCTCGACGCCAGAAAGCCGCTGGGCGGCAGACCCACGCCCAAGCAGCGCTTTCAAGTCTTCGTGGTCACGGGGCTGGGGTATTTTCCCTCGGGCCGGGAAGCGCCGAAGGTGGCTCGTCCCAAGGGCCTGCCATCGGAGCAAGTATTGAACGATATCGCCATTCAGATCACCCGCATGGATGAGTTGATCTCTCAGTGCGAGGCCGAGTACGGACGCAGCGTCAAACTGCTCGACCATCCCTTTCTCGGACCGCTCACCGCGCAGCAATGGCGCAAACTGCATTGGTTGCACGGACGTCACCACCTGAGGCAGATACAACGCTTGCGCGAGAACCCCGCCGCAAATTGACTTCGACCTGGATTCCTACCTACCATGCTCACGTCAAGGCTGGAGGCTTGTTTCCACTGCTCGGCCAGACCATCTCGCACTATCGCATCCTCGAAAAACTGGGTGGCGGCGGTATGGGTGTCGTTTACAAGGCAGAGGACATCCGCCTGCATCGCTTTGTCGCCCTGAAGTTTCTTCCCGATGAGTTGGCTCGCGATCCTCAGGCTCTCGCCCGTTTTCAGCGCGAGGCGCAGGCTGCGTCTGCCTTGAACCATCCCAACATCTGCACCATTTATGACATTGGAGAGCATGAAGGCCGCGCTTTCATCGCCATGGAGTTTTTAGACGGCCTGACGCTTAAGCATCACATTGCGGGAAAACCGATCGAAACGGAAAGTTTGCTCTCGCTCGCCATCGACATCGCGGACGCTCTCGATGCGGCCCACGCTCAAGGCATCGTGCACCGCGACATCAAACCGGCGAACATCTTCGTCACGAAGCGCGGCCACGCCAAGATTCTGGATTTCGGACTGGCCAAGCTGACTCCAGGCAAACCGGAGATCGTTAAGGATCAGGCGACCGCCAGCATCAGCGGCGAACCCCTCACCAATCCCGGCACGGCAATGGGGACCGAAACTTACATGTCGCCCGAGCAAGTGCTGGGCAAATCTTTGGACGCTCGGACAGATCTGTTTTCATTTGGCGTCCTTCTGTATGAGATGGGGACTGGCGCCCTGCCATTCAAAGGAGACACGACCGGGGCGATTTTTGATTCGATCCTTCACAAATCTCCGGTTCCTGTGGCGTTTCTAAACCCCGAGCTGCCACCCGAGATCGACAATATCGTCCGTAAAGCCTTGGAGAAAGAACGCGACCTGCGATATCAACATGCCTCCGAGATGAAAGCGGACCTTGCCCGCGTGCGGAGAGACTCAAGTTCGGCACACGTGCGACCGGCTGAGACCGTTGCTCGGGCGCCGAATTCCCGGGCAACCCTTAAGAAAATCGCCTGGGCTGTTGCCACCGTCGCTCTAATCGGGATGCTCGCGCTGGTTGCCTGGCAGTTCAAGGGCAGTCCGCCCACGAAGCTCAGTCACGCGGCCACGACCGCTGTGGCGGTTCTTCCGTTCCAGAATGTTGGGTCAGACAAAAGCACCGACTTTCTGGAGCTCGCGCTGCCGGATGAAATTGCCACCGCGTTAAGTTACGCCCCATCCCTATCAATTCGGCCGTTCGCCACTACCAGCAAATACACCGACCCACATTTAGACTTGCAACAAGCTGGGCGCGACATGCGAGTGACCAACATTGTCACCGGCCACTACATGAAGGAAGGCAATGAATTGCAGGTCACAGTGGAAGCGGTCGACGTCGCAGACAATCGGACCCTTTGGCGAGACAGCTTGAATGTCGCCGCCACCGATCTGGTTGGGATGCAAGCGCAGGTGACCGCGAAAGTGCGCCAGGGGTTGCTTCCTGCATTTGGCGCGGTGCCGAATTCTGACGAAGCGGGAACTCGGCCTCAAAACGAAGAAGCCTATGATCTGTATCTACGCAGTGTTTCCATGCCGCACGACGACGTTCCCAATAAAGAAGCCATTGCCATTCTGGAGCGCTCCGTCGCAATGGATGCAAGCTACGCTCCGGCGTGGGCCGCGCTGGGGCTGCGTTATTACTACGACGC
>Ga0335076_10002757_pt1 | contig 17505 bp, 15 predicted proteins | sample Lox_Sample_25_FD_206717 | JGI IMG/M metagenome (GOLD analysis project Ga0335076, IMG submission 206717) | Soil microbial communities from Loxahatchee National Wildlife Refuge, Florida, United States - Lox_Sample_2.5 | ecosystem: Environmental > Terrestrial > Soil > Wetlands | place: USA... | reverse complement strand
CCCTACGCTCATTCGCCTCCGGCGCATCCCGCGTCGCGGACCGCCTAGAGTTTCACCATCAGGTGGCGCACCACCGTGTAGTCCTCGAGCGCATAGACCGAGAGGTCCTTGCCATAGCCTGAGCGCTTGAAGCCACCGTGCGGCATCTCGCTCACGGTCGCAAAGTGCGTGTTGATCCAGGTGGCACCGTATTGCAGCTGCGCCGCCACCTGCATGGCGCGCGCAACGTCGCGCGTCCACACCGAGGAGGCGAGCCCGTACTCGGAATCGTTGGCCCAGCGGATCGCTTCCTCGGTATCGCTGAAGGGTGTCACCGATACCACGGGTCCGAAGACCTCGCGCTGCACGATCTCATCCTCCTGGCGCGCGCCCGCGAGCACGGTGGGCTCATAGAAGAAGCCGCTCCCCTCGCGCACCCTGCCGCCGGTGGTGAGCGCCACGTGCTTGAGCGACGCGGCGCGCGCCACCATGGCGGCGACGCGCTCGCGCTGCGTGCCGGAGATGAGTGGTCCCATCTCCACTCCCGATTCCTGCTGCGCGCCCACCTTGATGGTGCGTACGGCGCCCGTGAGGTCGGCGACCAGCCGCTCGTACACGCGCCGCCCGGCATAGAGCCGGCACGCGGCGGTGCAGTCCTGGCCGGCGTTGTAATAGCCGAAGGTGCGCACGCCCGCGACCACCGCCTCGAGGTCGGCATCGTCGAAGACGATGACCGGCGCCTTGCCCCCGAGCTCGAGGTGCGTGCGCTTGAGATTGCCGGCGGCCGCCGCGAGCACCTTCTGTCCGGTCGCGATCGAGCCGGTGAGTGACACCATGCGCACGCGCTCGTGGTTGATGAGGGCGCTGCCCACCGGCTCGCCGCGGCCGCAAACGATGTTCACCACCCCGGGGGGCAGCAGGTCGGCGAGTGCCCCCGCGAGCTTGAGCAGCGTGAGCGGCGTCAGCTCGGACGGCTTGAGGATCAACGTGTTGCCGGCGGCGATCGCGGGCGCGATCTTCCAGGCCGCCATCATCAGCGGGTAGTTCCAGGGTGCGATCGAGCCGACCACACCGACCGGGTCGCGGCGGATGAGGCTGGTGTGACCGGGCAAGTACTCCGCAGCCGCGAGCCCCTGGGGCGAGCGGCAGACGCCGGCAAAGAAGCGGAACACGTCGGCAATCGATGGCAGCTCGTCGGCCAGCATGGCCGCGAGCGGCTTACCGGTGTTGCGCGATTCGAGCGCCGCGTAGGCTGGCGCCTCGGCGTCGATGTGATCGGCGATGCGCAGCAGCAACGCCGCGCGCTCCTTGGGTGCCGTGCGTGCCCAGCCGGGGAACGCCGCCTCGGCCGCCATGACGGCGGCGTTCACCTGCTCGACCGTTGCCTCCGGCACCGTGGCGATCTGTGCGCCGCTTGCGGCGTCGAGCACCGCCTCCGCCGCCCCTTCCCCGGCCACCAGGCGGCCGCCGATCAACAGCTGTGTCTGCATAGGACTCTCCCGAAAGTCAGCCCATCTGAGGGCGAGCATGCCGCAGCGGCTTGCCGCACGCCAACGGCACGTTATATTATTATAGCTATAATATTACCTGCCGCGCGCCTCAGCGGCGAGGATCAACATGAACTCGGACGTCATCATCACCTGCGCGATCACCGGGGACGACTCCAAGGTCACCAAGAGCCCCCACTGCCCCATCACCCCGGAGCAGATCGCCGCTTCCGCCGTCGAGGCGGCGCGCGCCGGGGCGGCCATCGTGCACATCCACGTGCGCGATCCGGAGACCGGGCAGTTCAGCATGGCGACGCGCCACTACCGCGAGGTGGTCAAGCGCATTCGCGAGAGCAAGGTCGACGTGCTGGTCAACCTCACCTGCGGCATGGGCGGTTACATCTGCATCGGCAAGCAGGGGCTGAAGGATACCCCGGCGGCGGGCAGCGATTTCGTGACCCAGGAAGAGCGCATGCGGCACGTGATCGAGCTGTGCGGCGAAGGTCAGTACCGGCCGGATATCGCCACTCTCGATTGCGGCACGCTCAATTTCGGCGACGGCAACCGCGCCTATATCTCCACGCCGGACTACTGCCGCGAAGGCGCCGGCATCCTGCGCGAGCTCGGCGTGAAGGTCGAGCTGGAGGTGTTCGATACCGGTAACCTCTGGTTCGTGAAGCAGATGATCAAGGAAGGTCTCATTCCGGCCCCGGCGATGATCCAGTTGTGCACCGGCATCGCCTACGGGGTGCCAGCGGACGTCGGTCATCTGCTCGCCATGGTGAATACGCTCCCCTCCGAGTGTGTGTGGAGCTCCTTCGCCGTAAGTCGTATGCAGATGCCGTGGGTGGCGCAATCGATACTGCTCGGCGGCAACGTGCGGGTCGGCCTCGAGGACAACCTCTACCTGTCGCGTGGCGTCTACGCGAGCAACGCCCAGCTGGTGGAGAAGGCACGCACCATCGTCGAAGCCATGGGCGCGCGCATCCTCTCCCCGGCCCAGGCGCGCGAGCGGCTGCGGCTGCAGTAACCGTGGCGGGGATCCCACTCTACGAGACGGCAGTCCTTGCGGAGTGGATCGATTACAACGGTCATCTGCGGGACGCCTACTACGGGCTGATCGTCAGCCTGGCGACCGACGCGCTCATGGATCGCGTGGGACTCGACGCCGCCTACCGGGCACGCACCCATTGCACGCTCTACACGGTCGAGATGCACGTGCACTTCCTGCACGAGGTGAAGCAGTCCGACACCGTCGGCGTCGCCGTGCGCATCGCCGGGCTCGACCGCAAACGCATTCACGCGGCCTTCGAGATGGAGCGCCGCGGGCACGCCGGGGTGGCGGCGATCGCAGAAGTGATGCTGCTGCACGTACGACAGCAGGGCGACACGGTCGCGGTCGTCCCTTTCCCGCCCGAGGTGAGCGCGGCGCTCGCGCAGCTTGCGGGGGCGAGTACGGCACTGCCACCAGCCGGCCCGCCCTCGCGGCGCATCGAGTTGCGCGGTGAGCGCCCTCCGCAATGAGCGTGCCCACGCTCGAGCGACTGCTCGCGCCGCGCAGCATCGCCCTGATCGGCGGCGCCTGGGCGGACGCGGCCCTCGCTGCGAGCCGTACCGTCGGTTATTCCGGGCAGGTGTGGCGCATCCACCCGACGCGCCCCTCTTCTGCGCAGCAGCATTACTTCCGCTCGGTCGACGAGCTGCCCGCCGCCCCTGATGCCGCCTTCGTGGCTGCACCCAACCGCGAGGTCCCGGCCATAGCCGCCGCACTTGCGCGGCGCGGCGCAGGCGGTTTCGTGTGCTTCGCCGCCGGCTTTTCCGAGACCGCAACCGCCGAAGGCGAGCGCCTCACGCGCGAGCTCATCGCGAGCGCCGGCGAGCTGCCGTTCTTCGGTCCGAACTGCTACGGCTTCGTCAACTTCTTCGACGGCGCGGCGCTGTGGCCCGACCAGGTGGTCGGTGAGCGGCGCGACCGTGGCGTGGCGCTCATCTGTCAGAGCGGCACGCTGGCGCTCAACCTGCTGTACAACAACCGCTCGCTGCCGATCGGCTGCGTGCTCACCGTGGGCAACCAGACTCGGCTTGCGGCCGAGGATCTGGTCGACCTCATGTGTGCCGATGGGCGCGTCAGCGCCATCGGCCTGTACCTCGAGGGCATCTGTGATGCCGGGCGCTTCGTCGCGGCGGCGGCGCGCGCGCGCGCCGCCGGCAAGCCCATCGCCCTCGTCAAGGCCGGGCGCACCGAAGCCGCCACCCGCACGGTGCGCACCCATACCGGCGCGCTGGCCGGCACCGACGCTGCCTTCGATGCATTCTGCCGCCAGGCCGGCATCGCGCGCTGCGAGTCGCTGGCGACGTTGTGCGAAACGCTGAAGATCTTCCACGCCGGCGGCCCACTCTCCGGGCGGCGCGTGCTCGCCATGGGCGCCTCGGGCGGCGACATGGCGATGACTGCGGATGCCGCGCGAGGTCTCGCGCTCGACTTTGCGCCCATTCCGCCCGCCGCCGCGGCCAGCCTGCGCGAGATCCTGTCCGATCGCGTGCACATCTCCAATCCGTTCGATTTCCACACGCACGTGTGGTTCGACTATCCGCGGCAGCGCGCCATGTTCAGCATCGCGCAGCGCGCCGGCTTCGACGCGGTGGCCTTCCTCGTCGACTGCCCGCCGGCCGGCGCAGACGACTCGACCTACGTGCGGGTGATCGAGGAGTTCGCCGCGGCACTCCCCGGCGCCGCAACGCGCGGCGCGCTGATCTCATCGCTTCCCGAGTCGCTGTTGCCGGCGACGCGCGAGAAATGCCTGGCGGCAGGCGTCGTGCCGCTGCAGGGCCAGCGCGAAGCACTCGAAGCGCTCGATCTCGCCGCCGCGGTCGGCGCGGCCTGGTCGCGCGGGGGCGTCGTGGAGCTGCGCCGGCCGCGTACAGTGCCGCAAGCCTCGCGCGCGCTGAGTGAGCCGGAGGCGAAGCACGCGCTCGCGGCCTTCGGCGTCCCCGTCCCCCGCTCGCGGCTCGCGGCGGTGCCCGAGGCCGCAGAGGCCGCCGCGGCGCTCGGCTTCCCGGTGGTGATGAAGGCCGCGGGCGCGGCGCTCGAGCACAAGTCCGACGTCGGCGGGGTGATCCTCAACGTCCGCACCGCCGCCGACGCGGCCGCGGCGGCGCAACGGCTGTCGGCGCTCTCGGCAACGATCCTGGTCGAGGAGATGATCGGCGACGGTGTGGCGGAGATCCTGGTGGGCGTGACCGTAGACCCGCAGTTCGGCCAGTTGCTGGTGCTCGGCGCGGGCGGGGTGCTCACCGAGCTGCTGCGCGACAGCGTCACGCTGCTGCCCCCCTTCACGGCCGCCACTATCGGCGCGGCGCTCGAGAAGCTCAAGGTGGCGAAGCTCCTCGCCGGGTACCGCGGCCGCCCGCCCGGCGATGTCGCCGCGCTCGTCGAGGCGGCGCTCGGCTGCACGCGCTACGCTGCCGCCAACCTCGAGCGCGTTACGGAGCTCGACCTGAACCCGGTCATCGTGCGAGCGCGGGGGCTCGGCGCGGTGGCGGTCGATGCCTTGGTCCGACTCGTGTGAGGAGCAAAGAGGAGCAGCCTATGTCCGACGGCACGCCCGACGGCATCCGCACCGCCACCGACGGTGCGGTTCTCGAAGTCATCATCGATCGCCCGAAGGCGAACGCCATCAACCTCGCCGCGAGCCGCCGCCTGAACGAGGTCTTCACGGCGTTCCGCGACGACCCGGCACTGCGCGTTGCGATCGTCACGGGCGCCGGCGAGCGCTTCTTCTCCCCCGGCTGGGACCTGAAGGCCGCGGCCGGTGCCGAGGAGGAGTCCGACGAGGACTGGGGTGTCGGCGGCTTCGGCGGCCTCAACTATCCGCGCAATCTCGACAAGCCGCTGATTGCGGCGGTCAATGGCATCGCCTGCGGCGGTGGCTTCGAGATCGTGCTCGGCACCGATATCATCGTCATGGAGGAGCACGCGCGGTTCGCGCTGCCGGAGATCAACGTCGGGGTGCTCGCCGACGCGGGCACTATCAAGCTGCGGCGCCGCATCCCGTATCACGTCGCGGTCGAGTTCCTGATGACCGGGCGCTGGATGGACGCCACCGAGGCCAAGCACTGGGGGCTGGTCAACCACGTGGTTCCCAAGGGACAGGGACTCGCCAAGGCGCGCGAGATCGCCCGGCAGCTCGCCGAGGGACCGCCGCTGCTCTTTCCGGCAATCAAGCAGCTGCTGCGTCACACGGAGATGGTCGCCGAGCATCCGGCTTTCGAGCTGCACGATGCGCTCAGCGCCGTGCAGAGAGTCGTCCGCTCGGAGGATCTCAAGGAAGGGGCGCGCGCCTTCGCCGAGAAGCGCAAGCCCGTGTGGAAGGGCAAGTAAGCAGCGCGGCGCAGCGTGATGCGCGGCGCAGCGTGATGCGCGGCGCAGCGTGGTGCGCGCCGCAGCGCCTCAGCCGCCGAGCGGCCGCAGCAGCGAGCGCGAGATGATGTGGCGCTGCACCTCACTGGTACCGTCCCAGATGCGCTCGATGCGCGCATCGCGCCAGATCCGCTCGAGCGGCAGCTCCGTCATCAATCCCATGCCGCCGTGGATCTGCAACGCCTCGTCGGCCACCATGGCCAGCACCTCCGACGCCTTCAGCTTCGCCATCGCCATGTCGGTGTCGCTGGCGCTCTTCTGCTCGAGCTTCCACGCGGCTTCGAGGGTCAGCAGCTCCGCGGCGCGCAGCTCGAGCGCCATGTCGGCGAGCTTGAAGGAGATGCCCTGGAACTTGCCGATCGACTGCCCGAACTGCACGCGATCGACCGCCCATTGCTTGGCGCATTCCAGCGCGCGCTCGGCGCGCCCGAGGCAGTTCGCCGCCACCTGCAGCCGCGTCGCCCCGAGCCAGGTGTTGGCGACCTCGAAGCCGCGGTGCACCTCGCCGAGCACCGCAGCGCGCGGCACCCGGCAGTCGGTGAACTCGAGAATGCTGTTGTTGTAGCCGCGGTGAGACACGTTACGGTAACCGGGCCGCACGGCGAAGCCGGGAGTGCCCATGTCGACGAGGAAAGCGGTGATGAGCTTGCGTTTGCCGCGGGCGGAAGACTCCTCGCCGCTGGCGGCGAACAGGATGACGAAGTCGGCATGATCGGCGTGGCTGATGAAGTGCTTGGTGCCGTTGATGACGAAGTCGCCGCCCTTCTCGAGCGCGGTGGTCTTCATGCCGCGCAGATCCGAGCCCGCCTGTGGCTCGGTCATCGCCAGGCACTCGACGCGCTCGCCGCGTACCGCCGGCAGCAGGTAACGCTCGCGCTGTGCGCCTTCGCATGCCAGCAGGATGTTGGAGGGGCGTGCCACGCAGGTGTACTGCAGCGCGTAGTTGGTATAACCGAGCTCCTTCTCGTACAGCACCCAGCTCACCGCATCGAGCCCGGCGCCGCCCACCTCGCTCGGCATGTTGGCGGCATAGAGCCCGGCGGCGATGGCTTTGTCGCGCAGCGGCCGCCACAACGCTTCGCGCAGCGCGCCGCTGTCTTCGACCTCGCGCTCGTGCGGCACCAGCTCCTGACGGACGAAATCGCGCGTGGTCTTGATGATGAGCTGCTGCTCTTCACTCAGGGAAAAATCCATCGGGGTCTCCTCAGGCAGACGCGTTGCGGCTCTTGCGGGCGGCCGCGCCGCCCACCGTGCTCATCGCCCACTCGTACAGCAGCTCGAGCTGCAGCCGCAGCTGATCGACCTGCCGCGCGGCGGGCCAGTCGGCGCGATTCGCCACGGTGCTCGCGGTGATGCCGTTGATGAACGTGATCACCGAGCGCAGCAACTGCTCGCGCGTAGCCCGCGACCACAGCTGCCAGGCGGCGGCCCAGCAGTGCGCGAGACAGCGTTCGAACAGGCGCAGGTACTCGCGGTGCATCCAGGCGTTGATGCGCCGCATGCGGCGATCCGCCGGCAGCTGTCCCCAGAACGAGATGTAGAAGCAGCACTCGATGTAGCGGGTCTCATCGACCGGCAACGCCTCGGTGAGCAGCGTCAGCAGATCGGACGGCGGCCCGGCACCGCGCGGCGTCAGCCGCTCCTCGATGCGGCGCAGAATCAGCCGCAGCGCGGCGACGATGATGTCCTGCTTGGTGTCGAAGTAGTGCGCCACCATGCCGGTGGTGTAGCCGGCCTCGCGGGCGATGCGCACGATGGTCGCCTGATCGAAGCCGTACTGCGCCACCACGCGGCAGGCCACCAGGGCGATTTGCTCGCGCCGCTCCTGATGATCGACGATCTTCGGCATGGTCAGCGCGTCGCGGCCTGCAGCTCTTCGAGGCGCGCGCGTACCGCGGCATCGAGCGGTGCCGCCCGGCCCTCGCCGGTGTGCACGTGCAGATAGAGCTGCTCGGCGCTGGCGATGAGCGCGTCGTCGCGGCCGCGATGCAGCGCGTGCTGGACGCGCACCCGCTTGTCGTCCACCTCCAGCACCCGCGTCATGACGTAGAGCGGCTCCTGCGCGCGCGCCTCGGCCTTGTGGGTCACGCGGGTCTCGACGGTGTAGAGGCTGCGGCCCGAGCGGCGGTAGGCAGCGTCGACGCCCGCGTCGCGAAACAACGCGTCGGTCGCATCGCCGAAGACCTGCAGGTAGCGGAAATCGGTCATGTGGCCGTGGTAGTCGATCCACTCCGGCCGCACGTGTGTCTCGAGCAGGCGCAGCGGACCGCTGGGCCGCGCGGCTGCGGTGCGCGCCGCGGCGGCGAGCGGCGCACGTGCGGCGGCGGCGCTCTCGTAGAGACGTTCCTCGAGCGCCCGCAGCGTCGCCCCCGCACCGATGTTGTATTCGCGGAGCACCTGCTGGATGGCGACCAGGTAGTCATCGCGCAGCCGCTCGAGCTCGCGGATCGAGCGGCCCGCGGCCTGCGCCGCCGTGCCCGCCACCATCTTGTCGATCAGCGCCTCGCTCAGCTCGGGTGCCTCGAGCTTGGTCCACGGCCACTTCAGGCAGGGTCCGAACTGGCGCAGCATGTGCCGCATGCCGGTCTCGCCGCCCGCCAGGTGATAGATGAGGTTGGTACCCATGGCGGCCCAGCGCAGCCCCGGACCGTAGACGATGGAGTCGTCGAGCTCGCCGGTGGTAGCGACGTCCTCGTTGACCATGTGCAGGATCTCGCGCCACAGCGCCTCCTGCAGCCGGTCGGTGAGGTGTCCCGGCACCTCGCGCCGCACGCGCAGCGGATGCATGCCGATGTAGGTGTAGAAGCGCGCTGCCGCGGCGAGCGCGCCTTCCGCGGTCTGCCGGCCGCCCACCAGCTCGACGAGCGGCAGCAGGTACACGGGGTTGAAGGGATGCCCGACCAGCAGCCGCTCGGGGGCGAGCATGTCGCGTTGCAGGTCCGAAGGCATGAGGCCGGAAGTACTCGAGGCGATCACCACGTCGGGCGGCGCCCGGCGGCTGACCTCGGCGAGCACCCGCTGTTTGAGGTCGAGCTGCTCGGGGACGTTCTCCTGGATGAAATCCACGTGCTGCGCCATGGCGGCCAGGTCGGTCGTGAACGACAGCTTGCCCTTCGGCGGCAGCGGCGCGAACGTGAGGCGCGCGAGCGCCCCCTCGGCGTTGGCGACGGCGCCGCGGATCCATTCCTCCATCTGCGGCTTCACGTCGGCGGCGATGACGTCGATGCCGAAGTGCAGCGCGCGCGCCGCCCAGCCGCCGCCGATGACTCCGGTACCGAGAAGACCGAGCGTCCGCACCTGTCTCATGAGCACACCCACCCAGCGTGGCACGCGCGGAGGACCGCGAGGCGGCGTCCCGGGCGCGAGTCTTTTTAATGTCGTCATTATAATATAATAAATCGACCGGCTTGTGCAGCGTCCCGCGGCGGTGGTCGCAGCGCACCACGGGCGGCCGCCTTGAGGCTCGCGCACGGTTTGGGGACAATGGTGCCGGGTCGAACCTCGGAAGACGAACAGCAACAGGAGGCAGCATGGGCTTGTTAGATGGATTGCTGGGTGGCGCCGTCGGAGCCGAGATGGCGACGGTGGTAAATTCCTTTATTCAGCAGCACGGCGGCATCCAGGGGATCGTCGCGCAGCTCGAGAAGCAGGGACTCGGCGAGACCGCGCGCTCGTGGGTCTCGAGCGGAGCCAATCAGCCGATCTCGGCCGATCAGCTGCATCAGGTGTTCGGCAGCGGTGTGATCGGACAGCTGGCAGCGAAGGCCGGCATGAATCCGCAGGATCTGGCGACCAAACTCTCGCAGGTGCTGCCGGGGGCGATCGACAAGCTGACTCCGGGCGGAACGATTCCGGCCAAGAGCGCTTAGCTCACCCCGTGCACCCATACGGCACGGCCTGCGCGTGCCGTTCCCTGCGTGCGGCTATGTAAAGGCCGCGCGCGCCCCCGCCTTGCAAACCCGGTAAGCGGCGCGCATCGTGAGGGCGCCGCAAAGCATCACAACAAGCGGCGCTCAACGAGGGGATTTGTAATGAAACGTAGCGCGTACTTGCTGGCGACGGCCGTTGCCCTCGCCGCGACGGTGAGCGCGGCGCCCTATCCACGTGGACCCGCTCGCGCGACGGATCTGGGGCCGGCGGCGGCCTTCGCCGAGAACGCGCGACTCACGGTGACGGTGACGCTGAAGTTGCGTAATGCCGACCAGATCGATCGACTGATCCAGTCGGTCTACACGCCCGGATCGCCCCAGTACCGGCAATTCCTGACCCCCGATGAGTTCCGCAGCCAGTTCGGCCCGTCGGCTGCGGCGATCGCCGCAGTCACGCGGGAGCTCGAGGCGCAGGGCCTCGCCGTGACGCGCTCGGCCACGGCGCAGCTGCACGCGAGCGGGAGCGCCGCGCAGATCGAGAAGGCATTCGCGGTGGAGCTGCACAGCTTCGAGGTAGACGCGACGACTACGACATCGGCTTACCGCTACCGCGCCCCGCTCGGCGCGCCGCACGTTCCCGCGGCGATCGCCGGCGAGGTGCGCGGGGTGCTCGGCCTTGATTCGCGGCCGCGGATGGCGCCGCATCTGCGCCGTCCGCTGCACGTGCCGGTGCCGGGCGCTCGCGCAAGCGCGACGAGCCCGCCCAACACCACGGACCCGCCGGGGCTGTGGACGGTCGTCGACTTCGCGGAGTACTACGACGTAAACCCGCTCTACCGGCAGGGCATCACGGGCAAAGGACGCACCCTCGCGATCGTCACACTCGCCTCGTTCACGCCGAGTGATGCCTACAAGTACTGGGGCGCCCTTGGTCTGAAGGTCCACCACAACCGCATCAGCGAGGTGCAGATCGACGGCGGCGCGGGTCCGCCGAGCGACGAATCCGGCTCGGACGAGACCACGCTCGACGTCGAGCAGTCCGGCGGTCTCGCGCCCGGTGCCCGCATCGTCGTCTACGAGGCGCCGAACACCAGCCAGGGGTTCATCGATGCCTTCGCGGCAGCGATCGACAGCAACAAGGCCGACACCGTTTCGACGAGCTGGGGTGAGTGGGAAGGCTTGGATGGCCCTGATCTGGTGGTCGACGCTCTGGGGGAAAGCGGCCTGGTGACGAATCCGGCCAACGGCGAGCAGACCACCATCGTCGAGGCGAACGACGATCTGCTCGCGCAGGCGGCGTTGCAGGGACAGACCTGGTTCGCAGCATCGGGTGACTACGGCGCCTACGACTCGGTCAACTCCTTGCCGCTGATACCGTCCCCGGGACAGCCGTTCAGCTACAACGCCATACTCTCGGTGGATGATCCGGGGATGCAGCGCTACATGACGGCGGCCGGCGGCACGACGCTCCCCGGACCGCAGGTCTACAGCGGACCGACCGGCGCACCGATCGTGATCAACGTCGCCCACGAGCAGGCGTGGGGCTGGGACTACCTGGCACCGCTCTGCAACGCGTTCGGGCAGAACGCCGTCGAGTGCGGCACTTACCCGATCGGCAGCGGCGGCGGCGTCAGCATCTACGTCCCGCGGCCCTTCTACCAGTGGTCGCTGCCCGGTATGGCGGACACCGTGCGGGGGCAGGCCCTGTCACAGCTGACGCCCCGGCCGTCGCAGCTGCTCTACCGGCTGCCGGCCCACTTCCCGGGTCGCAACGTACCGGATCTCTCGACCAACGCCGATCCGCAGACCGGGTACGTGATCTACTACACCTCCGACGTGAATGGCTTCGAGATCGAGCAGGCCGGTGGCACCAGCTTCGTGGCCCCCGAGCTCAATGGCGTGGCGAGCCTGTTCGTCGATGCCCTGCACCACCGCGTCGGACTCCTGAACCCGGCGCTCTATGCCATCGCCGCCTCGCCGGGTGCGTATCGCGGTCACCGTGCGCCGCTGCGCGACGTGACCCACGGCGACAACTGGTACTGGCATGCCCACGCGGGCTATAACCAGACGACCGGCGTCGGCGTACCCGATGTCGCCAACCTGCTCGAAGCGCTCGAGGCAGTCGAACAGTGAGGCGGGGACGCCGGGAGGCGGGCGGGCCTGAATCAGCCCCGCGCCTTCGCCAGCGCCGCAGGCTGCGCGCAGAAGCGCCGCAGCCGCGCGCACGCGGCATCGAGCGTCGCCTCGTCGGCGGCGAAGCACACGCGCACGCAGCGCGTTGCGCCCGGACCGAACGCCGCGCCATCCATGACCGACACGCGCTCCGCGGCATAGAGCGCGCGCATGAACTGTCCGCCACTCAGGCCCGTGGCGCTCACGTCGATCAGCATGAACATGCCGGCTTCCGGGAGGATGGGCCGCAACGCGCCGATGCCGCGGATACCCTCGACAAAGCGCAGCTGGCGCGCGGCGCAGTACTCGCGCACGCGTGTCTCGGCTTGCGGGGCGAGCGCGAGCGCCGTAACGGCGGCCTCCTGAATGAAGCCCGGCAGCCCGAACAACATGCACATCGCGACGTGCTCGGCGTGTACCGCGAGCTCGCGCGGACCCACGAACCATCCGGCGCGCCAGCCGGTCATGGCGTGCGACTTGGAGAGGCTGCCGAGCGTCACGACCCGCTCCGGAAGGCGCGCCGCAAGCCCCGGCACGCGTCCCCCCGGCGCCAGCCCGGCATAGACCTCATCCGCCACCAGCCACAGATCGTGACGGCGCGCCAGCGCGCCGAGGAACTCGAGCTCGGTCTCGTTCAGCACCACGCCACTCGGGTTATTGGGACTCGCCCAGAGAATTGCACGCGTGCGCGGCGTCACCAGCGCCGCGAGCGCCGCGAGGTCCGGCCGCCACGCGGCGTTCACCGGCGCGCACACCATGCGGGCCCCCGACACCTCGATGGTAGCGGGGTAGGTCGGATACATCGGCTCGAAGGTGATGACCTCGTCGCCGGGGCCCGCGAGGCACAGCGAGGCGACGAACAGCGCGTTCTGTGCCCCGGCGAAATAGACGACGTTGTCGGCATCGACTGCCTGACCGCTGCGCTCGCTGTGCGCACCGGCGATCGCCTGGCGCAGCGCCCGCCGGCCGGTGGCCGGGGTGTAGTGCGTGTCGCCCGCGCGCAGCGCGGCGATCGCTTGCTCGATCACCGGCGCCGGCGTCTCGAGGTCCGGATCGCCTATGCTGAGTATGATCACGTCCTCGCCGCGCTCACGCGCCGCCACCGCCTCGTAGTGCGTGAGCCACGCCGCGGCGCCGTCACCGCCGATACGCTCGACCAGTTGGGAGAACCTCACGTACTTACTGTGCGTGGGCGGTGTTAACATTTCAAGCACATGAGCGCGCCGCCCTGGACTGTTGGACGCTACGTGGTCGAGACGCTGGCCGCCAACGGCATCGACACCGTATTCGGCATTCCGGGCGTACATAACATCGAGCTCTATCGCGGCCTGGAGCTGTCACGCGTGCGCCACGTGCTGGTGCACCACGAGCAGAGCGCGGGGTTTGCCGCCGACGGCTATGCACGCGCGAGCGGACACCCGGCCGCGGCATTCGTCATCTCCGGCCCCGGCGTCACCAACGCCCTCACGGCGCTCGCGCAGGCGTGGTCCGATTCGGTGCCGCTGCTGCTGATTGCGAGCGCGCCGCTGCGCGCAACGCTCGGCCGGCACTGGGGCGTGCTGCACGAGCTCAGGGATCAGCGGGCCCTGGTGGCCGACGTGACCGGATTTGCCGGTAGTGCGCGCAGCGACACCGAGGTGCGCGATCATCTGCGTTCCGCCTTTGCCGCACTGCGCGCCCCGCGGCCGCGGCCCGGTTATCTCGACATTCCGCTCGATCTGCTCGGTGAGCCGACCACACTGCGGCCGGAAGTCTTCGCGCGCCCTCCCCCGCTGGCCGCGCCGCCGCATGCCGCCGTGGATGCCGCGCTTGCGCTCCTCGCCACGGCCGAACGGCCGCTGCTCATCGCCGGCGGCGGTGCGCGCGCCGCCGGCGGTGCACTGCGGCAACTGCTCGAAGCCCTGGATGGATACCTGGTCACGACGGTGGGCGGCAAGGGCGTCGTGGCGGAAAGCCACCCCGCGAGCCTCGGTGCGAGCCTGCCCTTTGTGCCGACCCAGGAGCGTGTGGCGCAGGCGGATGTGGTGGTGGCTGCCGGCACCGAGCTCTCAGAGACCGACGTGTACAGCACCACACGCATGAGGATCGACGGTCAGCTGATCCGCATCGACGTCGATGAGCGCAAGCTCTTCGATCACTATGGCGCCGCGGTCACGGTACCGGGTGATGCGGCGGCGGCCTTGAATCTGCTCGCCAGGGCGGTCCACGGGCGCAGCGGCTGGCGTACCGCCTGCGGCGACGGCGCCGCCCATCGCGCGCGCATCGACGCGCAGCTCGATGCCGCCGCGCGCCGCGCGCTGCCTGCGGTGCGGGCGTTGCGGGCGGCGCTGCCCGCCGACGGCGTCATCTTCAGCGACATGACGCAGATCGCCTACCTCGGTAACTATGCGTTTGCCGCCGAGCGGCCCGGGCTGTGGTTTCATCCCTCGGGCTACGGGGCGCTCGGCTATGCGCTGCCCGCGGCGCTCGGCGCGAAAATCGCGCAGACCCAGCGACCGATCGTGGCACTCGCCGGCGACTTCGGCGTGCAGTTCACGCTGCCGGAGCTGATGACGGCGGTCGAGCTCGACCTGACACTACCGGTCGTGGTGTGGAATAACGAGGCGCTCGGCCAGATCCGCGACGACATGCGCGCGGCCGGCATCGCCCCGATCGGCGTCGTGGCGCGCACGCCGGACTTCGTCGCGCTCGCCGGCGCCTGCGGCGCCGCGGGGGTGCGGGTCGAGAGCGCGACGGCGCTCACCGAGGCGCTGCATGCGGCGTTGCGCCGTCCGGGACCGACGCTCCTCGAAGTGGTGGCCGCGGACTTCCGCGACGCCTGACCCGGGCGCAAGGTCCGCGCGCTCACTCCTCGAGCAGGCTCTGCAGCCTCGCGAGCGCCGCCTTCCAGCTGCGGCGTACCGGCTCGACGTCGCCCTTCTTCGCCAGCCGGCTCACCTGCACGGCGATCTGACTCTTGGCGCGTCCCCTGGCATAGAAGCCGATGTCGACGCGTGCGCCCTGCTTCCAGCGGCCGCGGAAGTACTTGTCCTTGGTGTGTGCCGAGGGCTCGAAGGCACCGGTGGGGAACCACTTACGGCGCTCGCCGGCGCGCGCCGTCACCTCGTAGAGGTGCGGCAGGCGCGTCGACAGCGTCCGCGAAATCGCTACCGAGAAACCGTCGGCGCTCTGGTGCCGTACGCGCAGGCCGCGGGCACGCTCGTACTCGACCGCAACCATCTGACTCCACCAGCTCGGCACCCGGTGCCGCGCGGCGAGCAGGTGGGCAATTTCGCGATGCGCGAGTTTCTGTGCGCCGGCCCGATCGAGCGTCGCGAACCAGGCTGCCCAGTCCCTGCCGGTGCGCGCCTTGACGGCCGCATCGCTCATCGACGGGACATGGGTGCGCGCTGCAGCGCTCATGAGTGATCCCCTCCGGCCGCATGGGTCAGCAACCGGCCCGCCTCGGTGGTCTCGCTGGGCAATCCGCCCGGGGGTTGCGGCCGAGCGTCAAGGTAAGCGAAGCCGTGCGTCACAATCAACCGCGCGGCCGCCGCTCCTGGGGGAGCTGTCCGCGGTCACCCCCAGTCGCCACGTGTGTGCACATCGGCGGCGCAAGTAGGATTATGCCTACAAACGGTAAGCTGAGTGTCGTACTCTGCCGGAGCGACGGACCCGGTAGTGTGTGCCCATCATGGCAATGCACGGATCGACATGGACTCCGTCGGGAGGCTCGATGGCAAGGGTGCTCATTGCTGACGATCATGCGATGACCCGAGCTGGGCTGCGCCGCTGGTTGGAGCAGGACCGGGCGATCAATGCGATCGCCGAGGCGGCGAGTGGCGCGGAGACGCTGCAGCAGCTGCGTGATGGGCCGTGGGACCTGGTGGTCCTCGACATCAACATGCCCGACCGCAGCGGCATCGATATTCTGCGGCATATTCGCGCCGGTCACCCCGCGACGCGGGTCCTCGTGATCAGCGCGTTCGGCGAGAAGCAGTACGCCATCTACGCATTGCGGGCCGGGGCCGCGGGCTATCTGGCCAAGGATCAGGCCCCCGAGGAGTTCATGCGCGCGGTGCATACCGTGCTGGCCGGACGGCGCTTCGTGAGTGCCGCGCTGACCGAGCTGTTGGTGGATGCGCTCGATGAGCCCGCCGACCGGCCGCTGCACGCGGCCCTGTCGCAACGTGAATTCCAGATCCTGTGCAAGCTTGCCGTCGGGCGTAGCGTCTCGGAGATCGCCCAGGAGCTGTGCATCAGCGTCAAGACGGTCAGCACCTATCGGGCTCGCGTTCTTGAGAAGATGAAGCTCGATACCAATGCCGACCTCACCACGTATGCGCTGCGCAACGGACTCGTACAGTAGCGCACGAGATCGAGGTCAGACTGCACTGACACGGTGAGCCGGCCACTTCCGGCTTTCCGGGCGGCGCACCGGCCCCAAACTGCAGGGGATAGGTTGGCGGGACCCGGCTGCACCGCGCGGGTCACGATGGTGGGGTTCTGTTAAGTGTCTTTGGTTATGGCTGACAAATCTGCTTTGCGCGTCCTGCTGGTCGAGGACTCTGCCCTGCTCGCCAGCCGGCTCGCCGAGCTCATTCGCCGCCTGCCCGACGTCGACCTCATCGACACCGTGGAGACCGAAGCGGACGCGCTCAAGCAGATCTCTGCTGCGGCCCCCGACGTGCTGATCCTCGATCTGCACCTGCGAGCTGGCTCCGGCTTTGGCGTGCTGCGCTCGCTGCGGCACGGGGAGCAGCGCCCCAAGATCATCATCCTGACTAATTTCGGGCTACCCGAGTATCGGCGCGAGGCGGAGCTGCTCGGCGCCGAGGCGTTTCTCGACAAGTCCCGGGACTACTTCCGGCTGCCGGCGCTGCTCAGCGGCTTCGCCCGCGAACGCTCCGAGGAGCGACCACACTGATCGCCGTGACCGCACTGATCGCGCGATCAGTGCACGGCTGACGTCTGCGTTTCGGCGAGCACCCGGGCGGCCGGCAGGCGCACTTCGATTTCCGTCCCGCCCCCGTTTGCCGGACGCGCCCGCCAGCGCCCGCCGAGTCCTGCCGCACGATGGCGCATCGCTACGAGTCCGTGCGAGCCCAGTCCGCGCAGCCGCTCGGGTGCCAAGCCGACGCCGTCGTCGCGGATTCGCATGACCAGCCAGTTGCCCTGAACATCGATCGATATCTCGACCATCTGGGCGCGGGCGTGCTTGAGGATGTTGGTGAGTGCCTCCTGCACGATGCGGTACACGGCGATCGACGCGTCCGGGGTGAGTCGCAGCTCCTCGTTCGGGTAACGCTCGATGACCTTGAGGCCGGCTCGCCCGCAAGTGTCGGCGACGTGCCAGCGCAGCGCCGGAAACACCCCAAGATTGTCGAGCAGCGATGGCCGCAGGTTCTCCACCACACGGCGCTTGAGATCGACGCCCGATTGCAACGCTTCGTGTATGCGCGTGAAGTGCGTCTGCACTTCCGGATCATCGCTGGGCAGTCGCTCCTGGATCCAGGAGATGTCCATGCGCGCCGCTACCAGCAGCCCGCCGAGCTCATCGTGCAGCTCGCGCGACAGCGAGGACTTCTCCTGCTCTGCG
>Ga0335076_10002756_pt1 | contig 17509 bp, 14 predicted proteins | sample Lox_Sample_25_FD_206717 | JGI IMG/M metagenome (GOLD analysis project Ga0335076, IMG submission 206717) | Soil microbial communities from Loxahatchee National Wildlife Refuge, Florida, United States - Lox_Sample_2.5 | ecosystem: Environmental > Terrestrial > Soil > Wetlands | place: USA... | reverse complement strand
TGGCAGCGGCTTGCCGATTACGTCGTCGCACGCCGGGTCGAGCTAGGCATGCGGGACAGGCGAGCCTTTGCCGAGGCGACCGGGGTGACCGAGCGGACGCTGGGAAAGCTCGAGAACGGCCAGCATGTTTCTCCCAGCACCCTCGGCATGGTCGAGAACCGCCTCGGCTGGTCCCCAGGTTCGTGCCGGCGGATACTCGCAGGCGGGGAGCCTAAGGTCGGGTCACCGGACCTCGGGCAGGCCCAGTATGAAGACCCGACGCTGTGGCACATCGCGAGCACTCCGGGGCTGCCTCCCGAGGTGGTTCGCGGCCTCGTGGCCCTCGCCCGGAACTGGCGGCAAGGCGACGATGGCCCAGACGACCAGGCCCGGCAGCGCACTTGACCGCTGAATCGGCGGCGCCGCCGATCGCGGTCACGCCACCGGCCGGCTTGAGGAGCGCCCAGGTTGCCGAGCGGCGCGCACGGGGGCTGACGAACGCGGGCGGGGAACGCACCAGCCGCTCGGTCGCCGAGATCTTGCGCGCGAACATCTTCACCAGGTTCAACCTGATCCTGGGTGTCCTGCTGGCCGTGATCCTGGCCGTCGGCGAGCCGCAGGACGCCCTGTTCGGCATCGTGCTGGTTACCAACGCGCTGATCGGCATCGGGCAGGAGCTGCGGGCCAAGCGGACGCTGGACCGGCTGGCCGTGCTCAGCGCGCCGCGGGTCCGGGTGGTCCGCGACGGCGCGCCGCGCGAGATTGCTGTCGAGGAGCTTGTGGCCGATGACCTGGTCGGCCTTCGGGCCGGCGACCAGCTGGTGGCGGACGGTGTGGTGCGCGACAGCGCGAGCTTGCAGGCCGACGAGTCGCTGCTGACCGGGGAGTCCGAGCCGGTGGACAAGCGGACCGGCGATCAGCTGCTGTCGGGCAGCTTCGTGGTCGCCGGGTCGGGCGGCTACCAGGCGACCGGGGTGGGCGCGGAGGCGTACGCCCGGAAGCTGGCGGCGCAGGCGCGGAGGTTCACGGTGGTGCGCTCGGAGCTGGTCGCGGGCATCAACCAGATCCTGCGCTACGTCACGTGGGCGCTCCCGCCGGTGGCGGTGCTGCTGGTCCTCAGCCAGCTGCATACCAGCGAGAACGTGCGCGAGGGTGCCACCTCGACCGTCGCCGCGCTGGTCGGCATGGTGCCGCAGGGCCTGGTCCTGCTGACCAGCGTCGCCTTCGGCGTGGCGGCGGTCACGCTGGCCCGGCGCCGGGTCCTGGTGCAGCAGCTTCCTGCCGTGGAGGGCCTGGCCCGGGTGGACGTGGTGTGCCTGGACAAGACCGGCACTCTTACCGACGGGTCCATCGCGTTCGACAGCCTGGTCCGGCTCGATGAACAGGTGCCGGCCGAGGCGGCGCTGAGCGGGCTCGCCGACGACGAGGCGCGCAACGCAACGCTGGCCGCTATCGGGCAGGCGTTCCCGCCGCAGGGGTGGGTGCGCCAGGACGCCGTGCCCTTCTCCTCGGCGCGCAAGTGGAGTGCGGCCAGCTTCGCCGGGCACGGCGCCTGGGTGCTGGGAGCGCCGGAAATGGTGCTGGCCGACGGCCAGGACGGGCTGCTGTCGCGAGCCGCGGACCTGGCCGCCAGCGGGCTGCGGGTTCTCGTGCTGGCGCACTCGGCCGGCCCGCTGACCGGCCAGGCGCTTCCGCCGGGACTGCGCGCGGTGGCCTTTGTCGTGCTCGCGGAGCGGCTGCGATCCGACGCCCCGCCGGCCATCGCCTACTTCGCGGAGCAAGGCGTGGCGGTCAAGGTGATCTCCGGGGACAGCCCGCATACGGTCGGCGCCGTCGCAGCGCGCGCAGGCGTGGCCCGCGCCGGCGACCCTGTCGACGCGCGGGGCCTGCCGGAGGACCCCGGCACGCTCGGCGCCCTGCTCGAGGAACACACCGTCTTCGGCCGGGTGACACCCCAGCAGAAAGAGGCGATGGTCAAGGCCCTGCAGGCGCGCGGGCACACGGTGGCCATGACTGGCGACGGGGTCAACGACGTGCTGGCGCTCAAACTGGCCGACATCGGCGTGGCCATGGGCTCGGGCGCGCCCGCGACCAAAGCAGTCGCCGAGCTAGTGCTGCTCGACGACCGATTCGCCACGCTGCCCGGAGTCGTGGCCGAAGGCAGGCGGGTGACGGCGAACATCGAACGCGTCGCCAACCTGTTCATCACCAAGACGGTATGGGCGACGCTGCTCGCCGTGGCCGCGGGTGTCGCCCTGATGCCGTACCCGTTCCTGCCCCGCCACCTCACCATCATCGACACCTTGGCTATCGGGGTCCCCGCGTTCTTCATCGCGCTCGCGCCGAACCGCCGCCGCTACCTGCCCGGGTTCGTCGGACGGGTGCTGCGGTTCGCTGGCCCGGCCGGACTCATCATCGCCGCCGCGACGTTCTCGGCATATGCCCTCGCCCGGGCGCGCGGTCTGCCCCTGACCGAGCAGCGCACGGCCGCCACCCTGGTCACACTCATCCTCAGCCTGTGCGTGCTCGCCCTGCAGGCGATGCCGCTGACGTGGCGCAGGATCGCGCTGGTCGTCGCCGCGCTCGCCGCGTTCGTGCTGCTTTTCCCCGTACCTGCTGTGCGCCGGTTTTACGCGCTCGAACTGCCGCGCGGGGCGATCGGCAGCACGCTGCTCATCGCCGCACTGGGCGCCGCTGCGCTCATAGGTTTCTGGATCCTGTCCCGCCGGCCAGGCCGCAGACCGGTCGAGGTGGCTCGCGAGTGACGGATCACCCGGATCTGCACCATCACCGACTGCTCTGAACAGCGCCGAGAGGCACCAGGAACGAACGGGGCATGTCTCCCTTCCGGCTTGAGGCCGGAAACGGCTCTGCGTTCGGATCCTGGTGCCACAACCACCGTAACCTGCGGCGACATTGCGGTTGGAAGGCGCTCCGGGAGACAGGGACCTCAGCCGTGCGCCGTCAGCGGCTGGCTCAGCCGCACATGGTTGCCGCTGGGGTCACGGACGGCGGCGTCGCGGACGCCGTAGGGTTGGTCGATGGGCTCCTGGAGGATCTCCGTCCCGGCGGCGCGCAGCGACTCGAAGGTCTTATCCAGGTCGTCGATCTGGATAAAGACCGCCAGGTCGCCCTTGGCGACAATCTCGCGCATCACCTGGCGGTCGGCCGGCGGGATGTGATGATCCACGGCGGCCAGCAGCAGGTCGTGGGTGTCACCGGGAGCATGGACGGTGAGCCAGCGCATTTCTGGCCCCATCTGGACGTCGTCGTGGACTTCGAAGCCGAGCCGCTGGGTGTAGAAGACGAGCGCCTCATCCAGGTCAGTGCAGAACACGGGCGTGTGCGTGATGGTAAGTGCCATGTCAGCGACCCTACGCAGGACCGGCCAGGAATGCTTCTCCAATCCTGCACGGCTGCGCGATCCACCCCGGGCGTGCCCAGGCCCGCGTCATGCACGGCGGCACTGGCATGAGCCGCGAATGGTCACGTGCCTTATAGGCGGACGGCGGCTCGCCCACCAGGTGCGTGAACGTCGAGCTGAACGAGCCGAGCGAGGTGAACCCCACCGCCATGCACACATCCGTCACCGACATGTGGCCGCGGCGCAGCAGCGCCATAGCTCGTTCCGCCCGCCTGGCCTGCAGGTAACCGTACGGTGTGTCCCCGTAGGCCTCGCGGAACCGGCGCGCGAACAGCGACGGCGACATCAGCGCGGCGCGCGCCATCGCCGGGACGTCCAGCGCCCGCCCGTACTCGCGGTCCAGCAAGTCCCGGGCCCGGCGCAGATGCGCCAGCTCAGCGGCCTCCATACGGGAACCGTACACCCGTCACGGCTAGACAGCGGCTACGGCGATGGTTGCCCAGCCGGTACTTAAGCTCGTCCCACGTTCTGTCTGGGAAGCGGAGGACCCGGTGCGCGACGCCGCTGCCGGCTGCGGCTAAGCGATTGGCTAACATGACCGGATCTGGGGAAGGAGCAGATCATGGCCGACACCTCAGCGCACCATCCCGTCCAGCCGCCGATTCCGGCGACCGTCGGGGACATCATGCGGCCGCCGCTGTCCACGGTCGAACCGAATGACCACGTGGCCGCGGCCGCCTACCTGATGAAGCACGCGGACGCATCGGCCCTGGTGATCCTGGACCCGCGTACCGGACTGCCGGCCGGCATCGTCACCTCGACCGACATCGCCCATGCGGTCGCGGACGGCAGGGACCTGAACGAGGCCCGGATCCACAACCTGATGACCACGCACCCGGTCGTCATTGACCAGGCGACCAGCATCATCGACGCGGCCAAGACCATGACCGGTGGACACTTCCGGCACCTGCCCGTCGTCGGCGATGCCGGCCTCATCGGGATGGTCGACATCACGGACGTGTGCCGTGCCCTGCTCAACATCGACCTGTCCGCGCAGACCGCCAGCGGCACCGCCCCGCCGCAGTAGCCCGCGCGAGCAGTCCGCGCGCCGACGCCAGATGATCCGCGTACGCTCGCTGGCGTTGGGCGGTAGGTTCGGTCCCGCCTGCCAGCGGACCAGAATCTCGATGATGTCAACCACTTGAACGTTCTCCTGGCCATCGGGCCTCCCGCCCCGAAAGCCCGGGTTAGGACGAATGCTGTACTTGCCGTGGTGGCCAGGTCCATCCCGACACGCGCGCGGTCCCTATGGGAATTACGTGATCGGGCTGGGGATTACGTGATCGGGTAGTCTTGATGACGGAATACTGTGCATCGTTCGACGCCACGATCAGGTTCAGCAGCGGCGGTGACCTGACCGCCCACGGGTTCCGCGTCGATGTTCCCTCGCCCGACACCGGCCAGGACGAGATTGCCGCGCTGTTCGTGGCCTCGCTCGGCCTGCTGATGACCGACTCGGTGGAGCTCAGCAACGTCAAGGTCTTCGCCGAACCGCACAAGGGAACGCGGGCAGGGCCATCGGATCACCGTGGCAGTGAGCTGGCCGTGGGCGGTCGGCTGGTCGAGCTCAGCCATGTGATCCGGGCCGGGATGATCACCTATCCGGGGCTTCCCGGTCCGGAAATCACTCTCTACTTGACCAGGGAAGCCTCGCGGGTGCAATACGCTCCGGGCACCGAGTTCGCGTTCGACCGGCTGACCATGGTCGGCAACACCGGGACCTATCTCGACGCGCCCTATCACCGGTACGCCGACGGCGCGGACCTCAGTGCCATCCCGCTGGCCCAGACCGTCGACCTGCCGGCAATGGTGGCCAGGGTGGCCGGAGCGCACCGGCGCGGTATCGACGTCGGGGCCTTGGCGGCGCTCGACGTCCGCGGTCGGGCCGTGCTGCTGCACACCGGCGACGCTGCACGGTTCGGCACGCCGGCCTACGCCGAGAGCCGCCACTTCCTGACCCGGGCCGGCGCCGCCTGGCTCGCCGCGGCCGCCCGAACTCCTCGCCATCCTCTCCAGGACCTTCAGCGATCCGGCCCGCCTCACCCCGGCCATGCTGGCCCGCGCCGACGCCTCCGTCGCCGGCCTCGGCCAGCAGGTCAGTCCCGCCCGCATCATCCGCACCGGCATCGCCGTGGCCTATCTCGACCGGCTCTCCCAGTGCCGCGAACCCCTCCAGCGCGCCATCCGGCATGGCCGCGAAGGCGGCGCGATCACCTCGGCCATCGAGGCGCTGTTCCTGCTCGGCCAGGACGCCTTCCACACCGGCCGGTGGGACGAGGCCCAGCAGCTAGTTGACGAGGGGCTCCAGCTGTGCGACACCCACGGCTATCACCTGCTGGCCTGGCCCGGCAAGCTCACCGCCGCCCTACTGTCCGCGGCCCGCGGCGACCCTCAGACGGCTATCGATATCGCCCTGGATATGGACGCCTGGGCCGCGCCCCGCCGCGCCGGGATCGTCGGTGCTTACTCGGCCCACATCCGCGGCCTCACGGCGCTCGGCCAGGACGACTTCGAGACCGCCTTCCGCCACGCCGCCGCCATCAGCCCGCCCGGCACCTTCGCCCCCTACGCCCCGCACGCCTTGTGGGTGTTCCTCGACCTCGTAGAGGCCGCCATCCATACGGGGCGCCGCACCGAGGCGGCGGCCCACGTCGCCGCCGCCCGCGACTGCCGCCTCGACCGGCTCTCCCCGCGGCTGTGCCTGGTCGTTCTAGCCGGCGAGGCCATCACCGAACCCCGTACCGACACCGGCCCCCATATCGCCCTCGAACAGGCGATCACCGAACCTGGCCACGACCGCTGGCCCTTCGATCTGGCCCGCATCCAGCTCATCTACGGCTCTCACCTGCGCCGCATCAAGCGAACCACCGACGCCCGCCGCCAGTTGGCCGCCGCCGCGGAAACCTTCCGCCGGCTCGGGGCAACCCCCTGGGCGGGCCGCGCGGACCGTGAACTGCGAGCCAGCGGCATCACCGTCTCCACGGCCGGCACCGGCCCGGCCTCCCTGACCCCGCAGCAGCGCCAGATCGCGCTGCTCGCCGCGGCAGGCCACACCAACAAACAGATCGCCGACCGCCTCTTCCTCTCCCCCGAACGGTCTCCACCCACCTCCACCAGGTCTTCCCCAAACTCGGCATCACCACCCGCGCCGCCCTCCGCGACGCACTCGCCGAGATGCCTGCCGAATGAAACCGCCCGCACCATCGAGCCGCGCGCGACACACGCCGGCAATGGCGCCTGCCGGCACCAGAGTCGGCCAGCATGGTTGCCGCAGCCATGCACCTGGAACGACATGAACGCGGCATCCATGTCGTATGAACGGCCCGCCGGCCCGGCCGGTGTCCGGCTCGCCGGGCAAGCGGCGGAACTCAAGTAGCTCGAGTCCGAGCGCCTCGATCTGGGCCAGTACGCCGTGCAGTGCGGCTTGGTCGGCAATAGGGCCTTGCAGCAGCGTGTCGTGGCCTTGGGTCTTGGCGTGCAGGGCGGGGAACGCGCGCAGCGTCGTGGCACCTAGGTGGCCGCGGACACGGATCTGGCAGTCCGGCGGTGGCTGGCGGCCTTGCTGCGTGCCGGTCATTGGCTTGCCGTCGTGTCCGGCGTGAGGGCCGTCGCGATCCTGGCCAGGGAGAACAGGCACAGGGCGGCGAGGAGCACCGAGAACGCGAGTACGGCCGGGAACGTTCCGGTGATCGCGGACAGGAACCCGACGCCGACTACGGGGACGATCAGGCCGGCGTAGCACGCCACGAAGAAGGCGGATATGGATTGGCCGCGCCGTCCGGGCGGGGCCAGGCGGTTGGCGGTGGCCAGGCTGCCGCCGAAGATGGCGCCTACGGCCACCCCGCCGGCGAGCGTCCCGGCCAGGAACAGGGCCATCGCGGCCTGGGCCAGGGCGGTGAGGATCAGGGCCAGCGCGGCCAGCAGCAGGCCCAGGCCGGCCAGCACGACCCGGCGGCTGCTGAACCGGGCCAGTGCGACCTGGGTGAGCGTCCCCGCCGCGAAGATCAGGAACACGACGGCGCCCTGAATGGCGTGGCTGCCCTGGTGCAGTACGCCGCCGATGAAGCCGGGCACCAGGGAGCTGAACAGCCCGAGCAGGGCGAAGGCGGCGAACGGGCGACGGCGGCGGCGATGAACTGGCCCCGGCCCCGGTCGGGGAGGCCGAGCCCGGCGAAGCGCAGGGCGGGCCGGCGGCGCGGGCTGACCGTTTCGGGAACGAACCGCAGGCACAGGCCCGCAACCAGCAGGACCGCCAGGTATGCCTCGAACACCAGGGTGGTGGGGTGGGGTAGGTACTGGGCGAACAGCCCGGCGATGAGCGGGCCGAGGCCGAGGCCGCCCATGTTCGCGGCCGTCGCGGCCAGCGAGGCCCGGCGGCCAGCTGAGGCCGGGATCAGTTCGGTCAGCGTGGCCGTCGCCGTGCCGGTCATCAGCCCGGCCGACAGCCCGGACAGGACCCGGCCGACGAGAAGCACTCCCTCGCCGGGGGCGACGATGAACGCGGCGGTGCTCAGCGCGCCGAGGCCAAGGGCCACGGCCAGCACCGGCCGGCGCCCGGCCTGGTCCGAGGACCGGCCCGCCAGCAGCAAGGTGACGAGGACCGCGGCGGCGTAGACGGCGAAGATCACCGTCACCGTCGCGGCGGAGAAGTGCCACTGGGCCTGGTAGATGCCATACAGCGGGGTGGGCAGGGTGGTCCCGAGCATGGCGGCGGCGAACACGGACGCCAGCAGCCAGAACGCGACCCGGCGGCGGGTGGCCTGCCTGCTGAGCTCGGCGGCCCGTGCCTGCCCGAGGTGGCGGGGACCCGTCATGGTGGTATTCATGTGAGGCTCCAGTTCGTCTTCGTGTCCATCGGACGGCAGCAAGCCTCGCGTCCAGCAGGGTGAGCCGACGTCACACGGCCGGGTGATTCGGGCCCAGGAGACGTAAGGTAAGGGCGGGGCCTGGTCAAGGAGGACGCCGTGGGGCCTGCCAGCCGGTCCGGGGCCGCCGAGGCCACGGCTGCTCCCGCGGTTCAGGACGGAGTCGTCTCCCGGCCCGGGCTGTTCGGACTGCTCGGTGAGGCGGGGCGGGTGACCGAGGTGTCGGCGCCGGCGGGGAGCGGGAAGACCCTCCTGCTGCGCTCGTGGATCGGCGAGAGCGGCCTGGCGGACCGTTCCGCATGGGTGGCGGTGCAGGGCGAGGAGCGCGATCCGCAGCGGTTCTGGCTGTCGGTGCTCGGCGCGCTGCGGGACACTTCTCCCGGGTCGAAGCTGGTCCGGCCGCTGACGGCGGCTCCCGATCTGGACGGCTGGGCGGTCGTCGAGCGGCTGCTGACCGATCTCGGCGGACTCCGGGACCGGGTCTGGCTGGTCATCGACGACGCGCACGAGCTGTCCTCCTCCGAGGTGCTGCACCAGCTGGAGCTGCTGCTCATGCGCGCGCCCGCGGGGCTGCGGTTCGTCCTCGCCACTCGCCATGACCTGCGACTGGGCCTGCACCGGCTGCGGCTGGCAGGAGAGCTCACCGAGTTCCGCGCGGCCGAACTGCGCTTCACCCTGGACGAGGCGTGGGCCCTGTTCGACGCGGCCGGTATACCGCTGTCAGATATGGCGCTGGCCCGGCTGTATGACCGGACCGAAGGCTGGGCGGCGGGGCTGCGGCTGGCGGCGCTGTCGCTGGCCGGGCATCCGGATCCGGACAAGTTCGCGGCCGAGTTCTCCGGCAGCGAGCGCACGGTGGCCGAGTACCTGCTGGCCGAGGTGCTGGAGCGGCAAAGCGAGCCAGTCCGGCGGCTGCTGCTGCGGACCTCGGTGCTGGACCGGATGAACGGCGAGCTGGCCGACCTGCTGACGGGGGGTTCGGGCGGGGAGCGGGTCTTGCAGCAGCTGGAACAGGCCAACGCGTTCGTGACCGCGCTGGACGCGCGGCGGACCTGGTTCCGGTACCACCAGCTGTTCGCCGACCTGCTGCAGCTGGAACTGCGGGGCAGCGCGCCGGCCGAGCTGCCCGCGCTGCACGCCGCCGCCGCCGGGTGGTACGCGGACCACGGGTACCTGGTCGAGGCGGTCCGCCACGCCCAGACGGCGCAGGACTGGGGGCTGGCCGCCCGGCTGCTGTCGGATCACTGGGTCGGCTTCGGGCTTAACGGGCTGGGCGCCACCGCGCACGAGCTGCTGGCCCGGTTCCCGCCCGGGGTGATCGCCGGGGATGCGGAGCTGGCCGCGCGGATGGCCGGGGACGAGCTAGAGCGGGGGTCTTTGGAGGAGGCCGAACGGTACCTGGCGCTGGCCGGCCGGGGGCTGGAATCGGTACCCGAGGACCGGCGCGAGCGCTCGCAGGTGGCCCTCGCCGTCGTGCGCATGCGGTTTGCCCGCCAGCGCGGGGACGTCGCGGCCGTGGCCGAGCAGGCGCAGCAACTGCTTGCCTCCGCCGGGCCCGCCGGCCCGGCGGAGCCCGGGGTGGGCGGCGACCTGCGGATGCTCGCGCTGATCGATCTCGGCATCGCCGAGATGTGGACGGGCCGCTTCGAGGAGGCCGACCGGCACCTGGAGGACGGCGTCGCCCTGGCGGGCCGGCATGGCCGGCCCTATCTGGAGGTCACCGGGCTGGCGCACTGGGCGCAGCTGACGAGCTGGCGTTCGTTCCCGCTGGGGGTGCAGCGGAGCACGCAGGCGATCGAGCTGGCCGGGCGGCACGGCTGGACCGAGGAGCCGGTCATTGGCATCGCCTACCTGGCGCTCGGCATGGCGATGGTCGCCCTGGGACGGCTCGAGGAGGGTGAACAGTCGCTCGAGCAGGCCGAGCGGATCCTCCGGGAGGAGGCCGAGCCGGCGGCCGCGATGCGGCTCCGCTACGCTCGCGGGCTGCTGGCGGTCGTGACCGGCCGTCCCGAGGCCGCGCTGGGCGCGTTCCGGGCGGCCGAGCGGCTGGCCGGCCTGCTCGTCACCGAGCACGCGCTGGCCAGGCGGCTGCGATCGCACGTGCTGCAAACGCTCGTCCGGCTCGGCCAGACCCAGCGCGTCGAGCAGGCTCTCGCCGAGATGAGCGGCCCGGAGCGCGACAGCGGGCAGATGCGCAACGCCGTGGCGGTGCTCCGGCTCGCCCAGGACGATCCGGAGGCGGCGACGGTCGCGCTCGCCCCCGTCATCGACGGCTCGGTGCCTCTGCCAGACGCCCATCTCTGGGATGTTCAGGCATGGCTACTCGAGGCGATCGCCCGCGACGCGCTCGGTGATGCGGGCGCCGCGCGGCGCGCCCTGGAGCGCGCCCTCCATCTGGCCAAGCCGGAAGGCCTGCTCTTTCCGTTCCTCCTCGACCCCGCGCCGGGGCTGCTCGAGCGCCACCGCCGGACGGGCACCGCGCACGCCATCCTGATCTCCGAGATCCTGAACCTGCTGGCCGGCCGGACGCCTGCCGCATCGTCCGGACCTGAGACGGGAGCGGGCACGGACCGGAAGGCAGGCGGGGGACGGGGCCTGCTCGAACCGCTCAGCCAGAGCGAGATCCGCGTGCTGCGCTACCTGCCGACCAAGCTCTCCGTACCCGAGATCGCCGATCAGCTCTACCTGTCGGTGAACACCGTCAAGACCCACATGCGGCACCTGTACGACAAGCTCGGCGTGCACCGCCGCCACGAGGCCGTCGAGCAGGCCCGCGCCCTCGGCCTGCTGGCACCTCCCCCGCGCGGGCGCTGAATCACCGGGCGCTGTGTCGTCGGTTCACCCCCGCCCAGGATGACCTGGCCGCCATCTGAACCACAACCTGATCATCGGTTCGTCACCGGACGGTGACGCCATGCTCGCGCAGGGCCGCGGCCAGCGCCGCGCGCAGCGCGGTCTGGGCGTGCTTGAGCAGGTACCTCGGGCTCTCCGTGATGCGGGGCGCCGGTGAGTGGTGCCAGCCCTAGGGATGGCGGCGACCAGGCACACCGTGGTCATCACCGTCGGCACCCGCCTGCGCGTCGTCTTCGCCGAGCTCGGCATCCGGTCGCGGGTACGGCTCGGGCTGCCTGGGCATTGGCCCTAGACAGGACATACGTTACTGCCATGTGGTCTGTTGACCGGCCGTCGCAGTGGGTGGGCCGCGGGCAGGAGCTCGCGGCGCTCCGCGCTGCTGCAGAGGCTCTCGGCCGTGGTGAGGGAGCGGCGATCTGGGTCGAGGGCGAACCCGGCATCGGCAAGTCGTCTCTGGTCGCCGAAGCCCTGGCGGCAAGCGGCGGCCCAGGATGGGATATCGGGTGGGGGACCGCGGGCAAGCTCACCGAGCGGCTGCCGCTGCGCGTGATGCTGGATTGCCTTCAGGTGCGGCCGGGTTCGCCGGACCCGGAGCGCGCGCACGCCGCCGACCTGCTCCAAAGCCGCCGGCAAGGACTGTTCGCGGACGGCGATACGTCGGTGACCGGCATCGAGGTGCTGGTGACGCTGGTGGACCAGCTGTGCGCAGCCGCCCCCACGGTCGTTGTCCTGGACGACCTGCAGTGGGCGGACGACGCGTCGCTGATCGTCTGGCACCAGCTCGCCGCCTCGATCGGTCAGCTGCGGCTGCTGCTGATCGGGATCTGCCGCCCGGCTCCGCACCGGCCAGCAGTGCAGGAACTCCGGGCCGCCGTCGTCCGCCGCGGGGTTGCGGTGATTGCGCTCGGGCCGCTGGCCGAAACCGACGTGGACGCCCTGGTAACGGCGATGGTCGGAGCGCCGCCGGGGGATGCGCTGCGCCAGCTGACCGCGCAGGCCGCCGGCAATCCGCTCTACGTGCGCGAGCTGGTCGACGCCCTGGTACGCGAGCGGGCGCTGGAGATCGGCCCCTCCGCCGAGGTTTCCGCCGTCCGGGATCAGCTTCCGACGTCGCTGGCCGCCGTCCTGAACGACCGGCTCAGGTCCGTGTCGGCCGAGACCGCACAGACGTTGCGCACCGCCGCCTTGCTCGGCGGTGCGTTCGCGGTCACCGATCTGGCCGTGGTGCTGGGCAGGCTCGCGTCGGAACTGACGGCGGGCATTCAGGAGGCGGTGGCGGCTGGCATCCTGGTCGGCTCCGGCCCGGAACTGGCGTTCCGGCATCTGCTGATTCGGCAGGCGCTCTACGAGAGCATGCCGGCCGCGCTGCGCACGGCGCTGCACGCCGAGGCGGCCCGGGAACTCGCGGCCACCGGCGCCGATGCCTTGAGTGTCGCGCAACAACTTTCCGCCGCGCAGCGGCCGGGTGAGGACTGGGTTCGGAGGTGGCTCATCGAGTCGGCGCCCGCGCTGGTCCTGCGGGCACCGCAGCTGGCGGCCGAACTACTGCGGCGGGAGCTGGATGAGACACCCGCCGCCGACGAGACCTGGGACGTCCTCATGGCCAGCCTCGTCCGGGCTCTGCTCGCCACTGGCTCCTATCAGGACGCGGCCGGGCAGGCCAGCCGGGCGCTGACGACGATGACCGACCCGGAGCGGCGGGCCGAGACGTACTGGATGCTGGCGCGCGCTCAGGTCAGCGCGGGCGGCAGCGATGACGCGATCGCCACCATCCGGCAGGCCCTCGCGCGTGTGGATCTGCCCAGCGAGTGGCAGGCCCGGATTCTGGCCTTCCTGGCGATGGTCCAGCGGTCCGCCACCGGCGACCTGGACGCGGCCGATGCGACCGCGATCCGGGCTCTGACCGCCGCCGAGGAGGTTGCCGACGCGTTCGCGACAGCGAACGCCCTGGCCGACCTGTGGCTGACGCGTTCTATCCGGCGCGACCATGCCGCCGCGCTCGACTACCTCGACCGGGCACTCCGCGTGCTCGGCGACGATCCCAGCCATGTGGACCTACGCTCGTACGCCCTCGACGTCCGCGTCTTCACCCTGCAGAACCTCGACCGCTGGACAGAAGCCGAACTGGCGCTACGGCAAGCGCGCGAGTTCGCCCGGCGAACCGGAAGCCCTGATAACGCGACATGGGTGAACGCGGCGGTGCTCCGGTACTGGCTCGGCCAGTGGGACGACGCACTGGCCGAGCTGGGCTCCGATAACACCGATGTGGATGCCTATCTGCGCGAACGCTGGCCCGCGCTGCTGTCGCACGGCGTGGCCGCGCTTATCGCCGGGCGGCGGGAGCAGCGCACGGCGGCCGCCCAGGACCTCCGCAAAGGCCTGGCTCTGCCCATCCAGACTCTCACCGACCGCGAGAACCAGGACTTCCTGGTCGCCGCGCACGCGCTCGCGCTGGAACAGGGCGGGGAGACCCGGCAGGCCATGCTGAGGCTGGCCGGGATGCTGCCGCGGCGCGACGGGGAGATGACCCTGATCCACCAATGGCTACCGGATCTGGTCCGGCTCGCTCTCGCCGCGGGCGACCAGCAGATGGCGCGGGCCGCGACGCAGGCCTGCCGGGCGGAGGCCGCGGCGGAGACCTACCCGGCCAGGGCGGCCGCGGCCAGCCTGCGATGTCACGGACTTCTTGAGTCCGATCCGGACCCGCTCGAGGAAGCTGTCGTGCACTACCGCGCCGCCGGGCCGGCCGTGGAACTGCCCGCCGCGCTCGAGGATCTGGCTGTCGTGCAGGCCGAACGCGGCCGGGACGAGGACGCCAGGGCCGCCGTGAACGAGGCGGTCAGCCTCTACGAGGGCCTGCAGGCCCACTGGGACATCCGGCGGGCCGATGGCCGGCTTCGTCCCCACGGCATCAGACGCGGCGCGCGCGGCCAGCGCGGCCAGCGGGCGGCCTCCGGCTGGGAGGCTCTCACCCCGACCGAGGTCAAGATCGCCGCCATGGTGGCCAGGGGCGATTCGACGTCGGACATCGCCGGGGGCATGTTCTTGTCCCGGCGGACCGTCCAGACCTATATCTCGCGCATCCTCGCCAAGCTCGGCGCGAAGGGCCGGGTGGACATCGTCCGCGAAGCGCTGCGCCAGGGCGTCTCACCCTAGGACCGCGCGGCGGTGAGCCTATCTGGCGACCGGCTGGACACTAGCCACCCTATGGGCCGGCCGCCTGGCTGACGCTCGTCGTCAGTGGTGGCGCATCGAGTCCGCAATGCAGGCATTCCTCGGGCGCGGGCGCCGCGGCTGTCCCCGGGTCCTTGCGGGGGTTGGTGATCGTGACCGCGGCGAGCAGACCGCCCGCCGCGCACAATCCGCCCGAGATGAGCACCGCGGTCCTGAATCCGGCGGCGAGCGCGTCCGGGTTCAGGTAGGCCGGACCGGTAATGCCCGCCATCGCTGGCAGCACATAGATCACATAGCTCGGGCCGGACGTGCTGAACGTGAGCATGGCCAGGCCGACGCCGGTAATGAACGGCCCGGCGCTCAATTGCAGGCGCGGCCCGATCTGAGCGGCAAGCTGTCCGGAGCGGGCCGACAGCGCCAGCATGATGACGGTCAGCGGCACCAGCGCGAGGCCGGAGGCAAGCGGCGAATAACCCGACACGACCTGGAGGACCAGCGGAAACAGGAAGGTCGCCCCCGTAAGCGCCGCGTATACGATAAACGTCACGGCACTGGTCGATCAGGGGCCCGGCGGCGATGGCGACACCGGACAGGCCCGACCAGGCCCCGATGGCCCGGGCCCGGTCGTCGGGCGTGAACGATGCCTCGAGGATGGCCAGGCTTCCCGGCGTGAGCAGTGCCGCGCCGACGCCCTGCAGCACCCTGGTGATGATGAGGACAACCGCGCTGGGGGCCAGCCCGCACGCCGCCGAAGCCAGGGCGAACCAGACGATGCCGGTCAGGTACACCTTCCGTCGGCCGAACCGGTCCCCGAGCGAACCGCCGATCAGGAGGAACGCGGCCAGAGTCAGGATGTAGCTGGTCATCACCCACTGCAAGGCAGCGATGCCGGTGTGGAATTCACGCCCGATGGCGGGCAGGGCGATATTGACGACCGTGGCGTCCAGCGCCGCGATCCCCGAGCCCAGCACGGTGATCGCCAGCACCCACCGCCCCGGTGCCGAGGAGTAAGAAACAGCGGGAACATCGGCTGTGGTCATATCGCGTCGTCTCCGGTCGTGGTGATGTTCTCACGGTGGGCGGTCGTCACCTGGTCTTGGTGATCCGCGGTCCGGCTCGAGCTGGCGGACCTCGAGCAGGTCCAGGCCGAGCGCGTCGATCTCGGCCAGCACGCCGTACAGTGCCGACCGGTCCAGCAGCCCGGTGAGCACGGTGTCCGCGCCGCGCCACTGCGGCGCCATCGCCGGGAACGCGGACAGCACCACGGCGCCGAGGTGCCCGTTGATCCGGATCGTGTACAGGGCGGGGGCCGGGTCCATGACGCCATGGTCGGAGGCGGGCAGGTGAGCCCGCATCACCGGGATCCGGTGATGACCTCTCACCTGGCTGGCGGCGACCCTGGGCCTGTCGCGAAAGGCACGACCGCCAGGGACGTGCCCAGATCCAAGGGAGACACCGTGACATCACCAGCTGCCGACAGCGCCCCGGACCTGCCTGACTACGCGCCGATCCCCCGGTCCGCGCTCGGCCCGGCCCTGAACGACCAGGGCTACTACGTCGGACGCGTCGAGCGGAACCTCTACTGGGTCACCGACGGCGTCTACCAGTCCGCGTTCCTGACCACCCCGGACGGCGTGGTGCTATTCGACGCACCGCCGTCCATCGGGGGCAACCTGCGGCGGGCCGTGGACGAGATCGCCGCCGCCAACGGCGTGACCAACACGGTGACCCACCTCGTCTACTCCCACCACCACGCCGATCACGGCGGCGCGTCCTCGCTGTTTGGCGGGGACGTGGTCCGCATCGGGCATGAGGAGACCCGGCGGCTGCTGCAGCGAGACGACGACCCGGCCCGGCCCTTGCCGGACGTGACGTTTGCCGACCGCTACACCCTGCAGGTCGGGGGGGAGCGCGTCGAGCTGGCCTGGCACGGCCCCAACCACACGCCGGACAACATCTACATGCACTTCCCGGACCACGACACCCTCATGTTCATCGACGTGGTCAACGCCGGCTGGGTGCTCATCTACAACCTCAACCTGTCCGAGGACGTCATCGGGTACATGGGCGCCCCGGCCATCGCGCTGGACTACCCGTGGACCCACTTCATCTCCGGGCACCTCGGCCGGCTCGCCACCCATGATGACGTCGCGGTGCACCAGCAGTACATCGCCGACATCGAAGCTAGCTCCAGGGAAGCGCTGGACTCGGTCGACCCGGTGCCCTTCTACGTGGCGGCCGGGGAGAACGTCTGGGCCGGGGTCAAGGCTCACCTCGACGCCGTCACCGAGCGCGCGGCCGCGCCCATCATCGCCAAGTACACCGGCGTACTGGCCGCCGCGGACATCGAGATCTTCACCACCACCACCACGTTCCAGATCATGCAGTCGCTGCGCCTGGACCGTGGCAACCTCGGACCGGTCCACCCCTGACCAGAACGCCGCCGGGGCCGGCCAGCGCCGGCCCCGGCCCCGTATGTTGCCGTTATGACAGATGGTGATAACCCCGAGCCTGGAACCCTGCCCGCTGAGCGTGGACGATGCCCTGGAGCGGTTCGCCGGCCTGGCCCCGGTCGCCGCGGCGCTGCGGCCCGTCAGCGAGGTCGGACTGGGTTACCTGCGGCTCGGCGAGCCTACGCCGTCCCTGTCCGGCGGCGAATCGCAGCGGCTGCGGATCGCCTCCCGGTTGCGCAGCAGCCAGCGCGGCGCGCTGTACGTCTTCGACGAGCCGTCCACCGGCCTGCACCCGCTCGACGTGGCCACTCTGGCCGGCGTGTTCGACCGGCTCCTGCGGGCCGGGGCCACCATCATCGTCATCGACCACGACCTGGACCTGCTCGTCGCCGCCGACCACCTCATCGACATGGGCCCGGGCGGCGGCCCGGGCGGCGGGCGCATCGTCGCGGCGGGGACGCCCGAGGACGTCGCGCGCGACCCCGGACAGCGCGACCGGGCCGTGGCTAGCCGAGCACCTCGGCCTGCTCAAGGGCCGTAGGCCGGCACAATCGCCCCGCTCACCGGCGCTGAGGCGTCGCTGACCAGGAATGCGATCGCGTCGGCGACTGCCTGCGGCGCGATCGCGATCGCCATCGTCTCCGCATCGAACGTGGCCCGGTTGGCGGGGGTGTCAAGGAGTTGCGGCGCGACCGCGTTCACCCGGATCCCGTGCGGGCGGAGCTCGATATCAAGGATGCGTGTCAGGTGGACGAGAGCGG
>Ga0335076_10002752_pt1 | contig 17523 bp, 14 predicted proteins | sample Lox_Sample_25_FD_206717 | JGI IMG/M metagenome (GOLD analysis project Ga0335076, IMG submission 206717) | Soil microbial communities from Loxahatchee National Wildlife Refuge, Florida, United States - Lox_Sample_2.5 | ecosystem: Environmental > Terrestrial > Soil > Wetlands | place: USA... | reverse complement strand
CTTGATGGCGAGCACGGTGAGGAGCATGAACGGCCAGGACAGCGCCAGCACGCACAGGCTCGCCGACAGGTCGAGCATGCGGGCGGAGAACAGGCGCAGCGGGTCGCGCCGGAAGCCCGGGCCGAAGATCATCCAGCTGGGGTTCAGCACATCGATACGCACGCGCCCCGTCTCGCGCTCGAGGAAGGTCAGCAGCTCGGTGACCTCCACGCCCACCAGGCGGCAGTCGAGCAGCTCGCGCAGCGGGAAGCCGCGGCGGCGGTCGTCCATCGCCACCACGACCTCGGTGACGTTCATGCGCTCGCACAGGCCGCGCAGGTCGCCCTGCGGATCGAGCACGCGCTCGGGCGAGACCGTGCGCGCCTCATCCGGCGGCTGCACGAAGCCGACCAGCTGGAAGCCGCGGCGGTCGGAGATGCGGCGCAGGCTCGCCACCGCCCCGGCGGAGGCACCGGCGCCATACACCAGCACGCGCCGCTTGAAGATGTCCTGGTTGACCGCGCGCACGAACACCAGGCGCGAGATCACGATGCCGCAGCCGGTGATGAGGATCGCGAGCGCCTCGACGCCGCGCCACAACCGCAGGCTGGGCAGCAGGTAGAAAAGCGCCGCGACCGCCGCCGAGGCCACGAGCAGCGCCGCCACCACCCGCACCAGGACCCCGGAGAGCTGCGCGCGCTGGCGGGCGCTGTAGAGCCCGAAGGCGAGCAGGCAGATGACCACGATCAGGCTGAACAGCACCGCCCGCGGCGACAGCAGCCCGATCTCGCGCTCGAGCAGCCGCAGGTGGCTCACCGGGGTCTCGAAGCGCACGCACACCGCGGCATACACGGCGACGAAGGCGATCGCGGCCTCGGCGAGCGCGAGTACCGCGATGGAGACGGGCACGAATTGTCCGAGGACGCGGATGCGCATGCTGCCAGTAGCTACCCGGATTAAGACGCCCGGCACGGCGCGCGGGACTTTACACCCCAGTGTAAAGCCCCCTCCCGCGGGCACTGTGAACAGCATCACAGTTGAAGGCGCTAATGGAAAGGCGTCCCCCGCCGGAGACACTGCGGAGGGCCGGCGGGCCTGGCGGCGTAGGGCTCGTTCTAGGGGTGCCGCCGGAACGAGACCAGCTGCATGATCCAGGGGGCCGGGGGCGCGAGCGGCGCGGTGGCGCTGTAACTGCCGGTGGCGCTCACGATCCGGTCCTCGACGATGTCGCTGTCGGGCTGCGTGATCACGCGGCTGGTCCAGCCGCTGCCCGGCCCGGTGGTGGTCTGCAGCACGAGGTTCGCCCCGATCAGCAGGTCATTGGCGTAGGTGGTGGTCACCGCCGGGCTCGCGGTCGTGCCGCTGTTGCCCGTGCCGGTGGCGACCACATCGAGCGGATTGTTCGGATCGAGGCCGCTGTACTCAAGTACACGCACGTCGGCGTACACCGCCGCTGAGGTGAAGTTGACACTGACCGTGTTAGCGCCGGCCGCGGCGCCGACGATGTTGGCCGCGTAGTAGATCGCCTGCGAGGCGGTCCCGGAGATCACCGTGGGCCCGACCGCGAGCCGGTAGGTGTTGCCGCTCGAGTCGGTGAGGGAGCCGACCGTGGCGATCGAGTCGTTCCAGCCAACGACCACGACGTTGAGGTCCCCGGCGGTCTGCAGGCTCTTGTAAGTGACGGTGACCTTGGACTGCGGCGTCTGCGGGGTGGCGTAGTTCAGCTGCACGAACGCGATCGCCGGGGGCTGGCTGGCCGCGGACGTGGTCGCGGTCGCGACGTTCGAATACGGCCCGGTATTGCCGCCCGCATCCCCGGCGCGCACGCGGTAGGAGTAGGTCGTGCCCGCCGTCAGCGTCGCATCGTTGTAGGCAAGCGCGGTGCTGGTGGCCACCTGGGTGAAGGTGCTGCAGCCAGAGCCCTGGCAGCGCTCGATCAGGTACTGGGAGATCGTGCCGCCGCTCTCGGTGGCCGCTGACCAGGTGAGATTGATCTGTGTCGAGCTCTGCGTCGCGGCACTGAGATTCGCGGGCGCCGTGATGCTCGGGGCGGCCGTGGTGACGGTCGCGACGTTGGAGTAGGCGCCGGTGTTGCCCTGCGCGTCCTTGGCACGCACGCGGTAGCTGTAGCTGGTGCCGCCCGCGAGGCCGCCGTCGGCGTAGGTGAGCGCGGTGGCCGTCGCGATCTGCGCGAAGCTGCTGCAGCCGGAGCCCTGACAGCGCTCGATCAGGTACTGCGAGATCGTGCCGCCGGATTCGCTCGCGGCACCCCAGCTGAGGTTCACCTGCGTCGCCCCGGAGGCACTGGCGCTGAGGGTCCCCGGGGCACTCGGCAGCGCCGCCGAGGTGCTCGCGGTGGCCACGTTCGAATACGGCCCGGTGTTGCCCGAGGCGTCACTCGCCCGCACCCGGTAGCTGTAGCTGCTGCCGGCGCTGAGGCCGCCGTCGGTGTAGGTCAGCGCGCTCGAGGTGGCGACCTGGGTGAAGCTGCTGCAGCCGGAGCCCTGGCAACGCTCGATCAGGTACTGGGTGATCGTGCCGCCGGTCTCGGTGGCCGCCGACCAGCTGAGCGCGATCTGCGTGGCGCTTTGCGCGGCAGCCGTCAGGCTCGCCGGGGCGGTGATGCCCGGAGCGCCGGTGCTGGCGGTCGCGACGTTCGAGTAGGCGCCGGTGTTGCCCTGCGCATCCTTGGCGCGCACGCGGTAGCTGTAGCTGGTCGAGCCCGACAGTCCCGTGTCGGAGTAGCTCGTCGCGGTGGCCGTCCCGATCTGCGTGAAGCTGCTGCAGCCGGAGCCCTGGCAGCGCTCGATCAGGTACTGCGCAATCGTCCCGCCGGCTTCCGAGGAGGCTCCCCAGGAGAGATTGATCTGGGCGCTGCCGGCCACGGTGGCGGCGAGATTGGTCGGGGCGCTCGGCACGCCGGGGGAGGTCGTGACCGTGGCGCTATTCGAATACGGCCCGACGTTGCCGGCGGCGTCCTTGGCGCGCACGCGGTAGCTGTAGCTGGTCGAGCCCGACAGTCCCGCGTCCGCGTAAGCGGTCGTGGTCGCGGTGCCGATCTGGGCGAAGCTGCTGCAGCCGGAGCCCTGGCAGCGCTCGATGAGGTACTGCGCGATGCTGCCGCCGCTCTCGGTGGCCGCCGTCCAGGCGAGGCTCACACCCGTGGGTCCCGTGGCGGTGGCGTTGAGGCCGGAGGGCGCGGTGGGAGTCGGCGGGGCCGCACCCGTGCCCGCCTTGAAGGCGGCGATCTGCATGATCGTGGGCGCGCTCGCGGCGATGCCGGCGGTCGCGGCGTAGCTGCCGGCGCTCGTGACCACGCGGTCCTCGAGGATGTCCCCGTCCGGCACGGTCATCATGCGCGAGGTGAAGCCCGAGCCGGGGCCGAGCGTGAACTCGATGGTGAGGTCGGCGCCGACCAGCAGGTCGTTGGCGTTGGTGGTCGTGATCGCACCGCTCGTCGCAGTGGCCGCGGCGTTGTGGGTGCCGGCGCCGCCATCGAAGGGGCTGCTGCTGGCGATTCCCGAGTACTCGGCGATGCGGATGTCGGCGTAGGCCGCCGCGGTGTTGAAGGTCACCGTGACGCTGTTGCCCCCCGCCGCCGCGGCGGCGATGTTGGGGGCGTAGTAGATGGCCTGGCTGGCAACTCCGGAGTACACCGTCGGACCCACCGCGAGCGTGTAGCTGTTGCCGCTGGTGTCGGTGACGCTCTTGACGGTGGCGGTGGAGTCATTCCAGCCGACCACCACGACGTTCAGGTCGCCCTGCTGCTGCGCGGCGGCGTACTTCACCGCGACCGAGGTCTGCGCGCTCTGCGGCGTCGCGTAGGCACCCTGCACGTAGCTGATGCTCGGCGGGTTCACGGCCGGGGAGATGGTGTAGGTGCCCGAGGCCGCCGGGCTGGTGAAGGCGCCCGACTGCACCGCCATGGCGTTGATGGTGCCGCTGCTGCTCATGGCGATCGGGCCGGTGTAGCGCGTCGCGCCGAGCGTCGGGGACGTGCCGTCGAGGGTGTAGTAGATGCTCGCGCCGGCGGCGGCGCTGAGCGTGACCGACTGCGTACCGGTGTAGGAGCCGGGCGCGGGCGCGAAGGTGGGCGCGGCGAGCGCCTGCGGGGCGCCCGCGAGCAGTCCGTAGACGTTCACCTCGGTCTGCGTGGCCACGAACACCTTGCCGTTGGCCACCGTGGGCACGGCGAACTTGGCCGGCGGCCCGGTCAGGTCGCGGCTGTTGGCGGCCTGGGTGGCGTTGTAGAGCTCGCTCGCCAGGTTGGTCGCGTCATAGGCGTGCAGCACCGCGCTGTTGAGCGTGGTGTTGCGCTCCACCGCCCACAGGATCGCGCTCGCCGCGCTCGCACTCGCCGCCGAGATGATCGGCTGGCCGCCGGGGTAGCCGAAGCTGGTCGGCGCCTTGGAGGCCGGCGTGCCCGAGAGCAGGCCGTTGCTGAAGGTGAAGAGCTTGCAGACGTCCTTCGAGCCGCAGAAGTACAGGCGGTTCTGCCAGTAGGCGGGGCTCGAGAAATTGTTGCCGACGTAGGGCAGCGGGTTGCTGGTGGGCGTGAAGTTGCCGGTGCCGACCTGGCCCCAGACCCACTGCACGATCTGGCTGTTGGGCGTGCTGTAGGAGCCGTTGTAACCGCCCATGTTGTCGCGGTCGATGAGGTAGATCTCGCCGTCCTTGCCGGCACCCACCAGCAGGTGCGGGTGGGCGGCGCTGCCGACGCTGTCGGGCAGCAGGATCGGGCCGCCCGCGGCGAGGTCCAGATCCGCGGCGTACAGCGCCTCGGAGTTGAAGGGCGAGAAGTAGTCCAGCAGGCTCAGGCCGCCGGAGGTGGAGAGCTTCAGGTACGAGTCACCCCAGGCGCTGGCGCCGAAGTAGCCGTTGCCGGTGGTCACGTAGATGTTGCCGCTCGCATCCACCGGCGGGGCCTCGCCGGAGGACCACAGGCCCGCCCCCTGCGAGCCGCCCGGGGAGGTGCAATAGAGCGTCAGCTGCTGCAGCGTCGTGCCGTCGTAGCCGGCCAGCCAGCCCACCCAGGGCCAGTTGTCGCCGTTGGAGCCGAAGCCGAGGTAGACGACGCCGTTGAGGAACACCAGGCCCGGGCGCTGGGTGCTGGTGGCGGCGTTGATGTTAAGTCCAGCGCGTGCAGCCAGTAGTAGGCGCTCTGCCCGGTTTGCACCGTCTCGGCCACGACGTAGAGGGTGCCGCCGACCGGATCGATGACCGGGGTCGAGGTGATGGAGACCTCGGGAATGATGTCCTCGAGCGTGGAGCTGGTCGCGCGCGTGGTCAGACCCGCGGCCGGATTGATGAAGCTGCGATGCCAGATCGGCGTCGCGCTGTCGGCATCGAGCGCGTAGACGCTGCCGTGCTCGGTAGCGAGGAAGACGACGTTGTAAGTGCCCTTGCCGGGGATGGTGAGGCTCGCCTTCACCAGCGGCTGCGCGTAGGTCACCCCGTCGAGCGGGTAGCTGTAGAGCTTGCCGAAGCTCCCCGACCCGACGTTCTGCACGCTGAGGCTCGTCTCGGAGAGGTTCTGGCCCGTGCGGCCGGAGTCATAGCGCGAGACCAGCACATCGGTCTGCGCCTGCACGGTCGTGGCGATGAGCCACAGGGCGAGTATCCCCGGCCAGTTCTTCCTGATGCTCCCTCGCGACATAAAAGGGGTCCCCCCGCCCCAGTAAGCGGCACTACCATACAGCAACATCCGTGCCGCAAATGAAACTGACGGTGAATCAATCCGCTCGCGCTGCGTTGCGGCAATCAATCGCCAAGTTTGTAAATTATTCCGACGCTTAGAGCGGCTTTGTAGGACAAAGTCGAGCCTGCCGTGAGCTCGGCGGCGCGACTACTGGTGGAGGTGGATCTCGCGGCCGTCGCGCAACAGCGTGAGCGTGCTGGGCGTGCCTTGGGCGCGATAGATGCGCACGAAATCCTCCGGTGAATCGACCCCTTCCCCGTTCACCTGGGTCAGGACGTCACCCACCTGAAGGTGCAACAGCCCGGTGACGCTGCCCGGCGGCGTGCCTTCGACCCGCAGGCCACCGGAGGGATTGCTGGCAAGTCCACGGGCGATCTTCGCATCCTGTCGCGCATCGACATCGCCCACCACCGGCGCGGCGGCCGAAGCGGCCGTGGCGGGCGACTCCGGCACGGCTTCGGCGGGTCCCGCCGCGCCCGCGGCGCCCCGCCCGCCCGCAGCACCCGCAGGTGTGACCAAAGCCGCTCCGGGGCTCGTGGCAGGCGCGGTCGCGCTCGGCGCCTGCGCGGGCAACGGCGGCAGCGGTGCCGGCCGCCCCAGCCACCAGAGCGCGAGCACGATGGCAGCGACGCCGAGAGTGAGAACGATGCGTCTCACCGGCTCATCCGAGACAGAACTTGCTCACCGTGAAGCCCTCCGCAAGCCCGGTGCCCGGACCGGCCTCGATGCCCCGCAGGCGCATCAGCGCCTGGAAGGTCTCGGCGGTGAACCAGGGCTTGCTGCGCTGGCTGGCGTAGCTCGCCAGCAGCGCCCGCGTCTTCGCGAGCGCCTGCGCGCGCGTCAGCTGCACGTAGGCGTTGGGGGTGCCGGAGCCGCCTTCGTATTTCGGCACCTCGTACTCGAGCACCAGGTGGCGGCGGAAGGCCGTCCAGGTGAGCTCGGCGAGGGTGCGGTGGTCCTGGTGCCGGTCTTCGCGCTGGGGCGTGAAGATGACATCCGGCTCGAGCTCGCGCGCGAGCGCTGCCACGGCCTTCTTCAGCGGTGCGTACTCGGCAGGAAAGAAGCTGTCGCGGAACTCGTAGGTGAGTACGCGGCTGCGCGCCGCGCGCCTGAGGAAGCGCCGCGCGCTCGAGGCCAGCTCGCGGGCCCGCGCCGCCTCGGCGCTGAAGACCACCCAGGTTACTTCATAGCTGCCGGCGCCGAGCAGCTTCAGCAGCGTGCCGCCGCAGCCGATCTCGATGTCATCACAGTGTGCCCCGAGGCACAGCAGGCGCGTGGCGCGCCGCGGCGCCTTGGGAAATGTCAGTTCGAGCATCGCTTCGCGTGTCAGCTGTCGCGCGGGGGCCCGCCGCCTTCAGCCAAGTGTGTCAAGACACACACCTTTTGGCCATCGGCACTTGACCCCGCCTGCGCCCACAAGGATCTTTGGACCCATGAAGCGCGCGAAGGTTGCTCTGATCACCGGCGCCACCTCCGGGATCGGGGCGGCAGCCGCGCGCGCCTTCAGCGCGCACGGTCTGCAGGTGATCCTCCTCGGGCGCCGCCCCGGCAAACTCGCCGCCGCGCTGCGCGCCCTGCCCCGCCGGCGCGGGGCGCGCACGCTGTGCGCGGATTTAAGTTCACTCACCGAGCTGCGCGCACTGCTGCGCGGGCTGCGCGCCAGCGTGCCGCGTCTGGACCTGCTGGTGCACTGCGCCGGCGAGTACGAGTGGACGCGCCCCGGGAGCCTGGACGCGGGCGGTTTCGCGCGGCTCTTCGACGTCAACGTGCGCGCCCCCTACCTGCTCACCCAGGGGCTGCTGCCGGCGCTGGCGCGCGCCGGCGGCCAGGTGATCTTCCTCAACTCGAGCATCGTACGCGGCAGCGGCGAGGGCCTGGCACTTTACAAGGCCACGCAGCACGCGCTGCAGGGCTTCACCGACAGCCTGCGCCAGGACCTCAACCGCCGCGGCGTGCGCGTGAGCAGCCTGTATCCGGGGCGCACGGCCACGCCGCGCATGCGGCGCATCTATGCCCGCGAGGGCCGCCGCTACCGCCCGGGGAAGCTGCTGAGCGCCGCGCAGCTCGCGCAGCTGCTCGTGGCGATGAGCGAGCTGCCGCCGCGGCTCGAGCTCACCGACCTGCACGTGCGCTCGCTCACCCCCTACTAGGACTTGCCGGCATCCGTGTCCCCGGCCCGCCGCGCCTGGGCGCGCGCCGCGAGGCCGCGCGCGAGCTTCAGCGGCGAGGCGAACTTGCGCGCCACGAGCACGGCGACCGCGCGCGCCAGGCGCAGCCGATCGAGCGGCTGGCCGATCATGCGCAGCAGCCGGCGGTGAAATTCCCAGAAGCGCGCATCGCGGCCCTCGATGACACCCTGCGCCAGACGGGCGTAGTACTCGCGCATGCGCCGCGCCAGCAGCGCACTGAACTCCGCCTCGCTCAGGTAGTCGCGGCCGTAGGCCGCGAGCGCGTAAGTGCGGCAGCTCGGGATGCTGCACAGCGAGTTGATGGCGGACGTGTGGCTGCGGGCGTGCACGCGCACGTAGGCGAGTGTCTGGTGGACGAAGGCGAAGTCGCAGCCGCGCAGGATGTCGTAGCAGGCCTCCTCGTCGGCCTGCGGGTTGTCGGGGTTGTAGAAGGGGGTCCGCGCACGCACCAGATCGGCCCGCAGCAGCATGGTGGTCGGGGAGCCGAAGAAATAGCGGTCCTCGAGCAGCGCCATGCGCCCGGCGGCGTGGCCGCTCAGCAGCGTGACGGCATCCGTGCTCGGCGGCAGGCGGTCGAACAGCAGCTGCTCCTGAGCGGTGAGCGCACGCGTGCACACCAGGCCGACCGCCGGGTGCGCGCGGGCGCACGCGGCAAGCTCGGTGAGGCACTCCGGGTAGAGCCAGTCATCGGCCATCAGGGGCTTCACGAACTGCGCCTGCGGCTCGATCAGGGTCAGCGCATGGCTGTGGTTGGCGACGAGCGGCAGGAAGCTCTGGTTGTGGCTGATGCGGATGCGCGGATCACGCGCCGCATAGGTGGCCGCGATCGCGGCCGTGTCGTCGCTGCTGCAATTGTTGACAATCGTGTAGCGCCAGTTCGGATAGGTCTGCGCCTGCACGCTCTCGATACACTCGCGCAGGTACGGGCCGCCGTTGTAGACCGGGGTGATGATGCTGATCAGGGGTTCTGTGAGGCCGCTCACGGGTGAGTCATTTCACAGTATTGGGCGCCCGCCTCGGCAGGTGCGCGGCGGGCGGTTATTGTACCCGCCGGGCCGGTACGGGCAGCAGCACGCAGTTCCGGTTCCGGAGATCTGCCGTTGCGCATCCTCTTCGTAAGCCCGCGGCCTTACCTGCCGCAGCTGCTCGGTGGCGTCGAGACGACGACCGCCGACCTGTGCCGCGAGCTCGCCGCGCTCGGCCACATTCCCGCCGTCATGTGCGAGATCGGTCGTCACGACCTGCTGTGGCTGCGCAACCGCGTGGCCAATCGCCTCAGCGGGCGCAGCTTCCCGCGCGCCACCTTCGAGGGCACGAGCGTCTATCGGGGCTACGACCCGCGCACCGGACTCGGCGAGGTACTCGACGATTTTTTTCCGGATGTGCTGGTCGTGTGCGGGGGCTCCGCGGCGGCCCTCGATCTGGTGCCGGCGTGCATCGCCACCGGCGTGCCGACCGCCTTCTACGCGCACGAGCTGCTGGCGCTGCGCCGCCGCGCGGATGCGCCGCAGCTGCTCGCGGGCGCGGCGCTGCTCGCCAACTCCGCCTACACCGCCCACGTCCTGCGCCAGCTCATCGGTCGCGAGGCACACGTGCTGCCGCCGCTGGTGGCCGCGGACCTCTACCGCACCGAAACCTCGCGCACCCACGTGACCATGATCAACCCGCGCCAGATCAAGGGGGGCGCGACCGCGCTGGCGCTCGCCAAGGCCTGCCCGGACATCCCCTTCGTGATCGTCGAGGCCTGGGATCGGGCGGACGCCTTCGTCGCGCAGCTGCGCGCCGCCGCCGCCAAGCTGCCGAACGTCACCTGGCGGCGCGCGATGAGCGACATGGTGGCCGTGTACTCCGGCACGCGCGTGTTGCTGGTGCCGAGCGAGTGGGAGGAGACCTGGGGGCGCGTCGTCACCGAGGCGCATACCTCCGGCATCCCGGCGCTCGCCACCCAGCGCGCCGCCCTGCCCGAGTCGGTGGGACCCGGGGGCCTGCTGGTGGAGCCGGATGCGCCGCTCGAAGCCTGGGTGCGGGCGCTGCGCTCGTTGTGGGACGACGAGGGGTTGTATGACTCGCTCGCGGCCGCGGCGCTCGCCTACTCGCGTCGCGCCGAGGCCCAGCCGGCGCGCCGCGCCGCCGCCTTCGTCACCGCGCTGAGCACCCTCAGCGGCGCTGCCACACCTTCCACGGCGTCTCCCCCTTCGCCTCCATCCGCTCGTACGTGATCTTGTCCTTGAAGGTGTCCATGCACTGCCAGAAGCCGTCCCAGGGGAAGGCCAGCAGCTTACGGGCCGCGATCAGCCGCCCGAAGGGCCCTTCGACCAACTCTTCGCCCTCGCGCAGATAGTCGAAGATCTCGCGCCGGAACACGAAGAAGCCGCCGTTGATGCGCACGTCGACGTCGTGCAGGGCGCCGAGCGAGGTCACGGTGCCGTCGGGGTCGGCCCGCACGGTGTGGAAGCTCTGCGGGCTCTTCACCGCGACGAAGCTCGCTACCGCCGCGCGCGCGCGCAGCTGGCCGATCATCTGGTCGAGCGGCGCGTCCGAGAGGCCGTCGGAATAGTTGGCGAGGAATTCGCTCTCACCGGCGAGGTAAGGCGCCACGCGCAACAGGCGCTCGCCGATGTTGCTGTGCAGTCCGGTGTCCACGAAGGTCACGTTCCAGCCGCTGACGTCATGGCTGTGCAGCTCGATGCTGCGCCCGCCGTCACGCCAGGTGAAGTCGTTGGACATCGCCTCTTTGTAGTTCAGGAAGTACTCGCGGATCATGTCGCCGCGGTAGCCGAGGCAGAGGATGAAGTCCTTGTGCCCGAAGTGCGCGTAGTAGCGCATCAGGTGCCACAGGAGCGGCCGGTAGCCGATGCTGACCAGGGGCTTCGGGATGGTGTCGGAGTGCTCGCGCAGCCGCGTGCCGAGGCCCCCGCAAAAGAGTACGACTTTCATGACTTGCTGCGCCCTATCTTAGACGCTCGCGCGGCGCGTTTCGTGGCGCGCTTCACGCTTGGCCGCCGGGCGCCGGTCACCCTGAGGAGCCGCGCACGCTCGAGCGCGCGGGCGCCCTCGCGCAGCTCGGCGAAGGGCACGCCGGAGCGGCGGGCGATGTCCAGCAGCGAGCGCGTGCCGTCGGACTGATTCAGCAGCCACAGCAGCGCCGCCTCGCGCGCGCCCGGGGCACCGCCGCCGAGTGCGCCGTACAGACCGCGCCTGCCGAGCTGTGGCTCGCCGCGGGGCTTGAGGTTGACGTAGCGCTGGTTGGCCTCGATCAGCTCGACGATGCGGCGGCAGGCATCCAGGCTGTCGGCAAGTGCTGTCGGAGTGATGAGCGCGAGGTCGTCGGCGGAGCTGTGGTACTCGGGGTAGCCACCGTTGACCGAGCGCGTCAGGCGTCCGACCGGCAGGTCAAAGCCCGGCGAGCACAGCTGGCGCTCGTCGTAGCCGTACGGGGAGAAGGCGATGCGCCGTCCCGCGCCGGCGAGCGCGTAGGCGGCGATGTCGTCGATCTCGCGCGTACCGCTGCGGCTCTCCTTGTAGGTGAGGGCGCCCGGATCCCCGAGCAGGCCGAGCACCAGGCCGTGCCGCACGTGCCGCAGCCGCGCGGGGTTGCGCTTCAGCCAGGTGAGCGAGCCGATGGTGCCGGGCGCGAACACGAAGCGATAGCTGAAGCGGCGGGGCTCGCGCGCGACCCACTCGGCGAGCGCGGTGGCGACCGCCATGCCGCTCGCGTTGTCGTTGGCGAGCGAGGGGTGACAGATGTGGGTGAAGAACAGCACCTCCTCGCGGCTGCGGCCCGGCAGCGCGAGCTCCCCGTAGGTGAGCGAGCCAGGCGCCAGCGAGGTACGAATCTCGATGCGGTAGCGGCCCGGGCTGAGCGCCGCGCGCGCGCGCTCACTCAGGCAGAAGCCCCACGCGCGCTGGTAGTAGCTCGTGCGGTACGGAATCCATTCCGGTTGTGCAGGCAAGGTGTGCAGGTGCGGCGCGAGCTCCTCCAGGGTGAGCGTCCTGCGCAGCGGCTCGGAGTAGCTCACCAGGTGCAGGTTATGGGCCTGGAAGTCGATCACGCGGCGCCCGTCGGCATCGAGCACGGCGGCATCCTCGACGTTCCACTCCGGCGGGATCACCCAGTCGAACACCCGGGTACCGCTGGGCACTTCGTGCACCTTGAGCGGCAGGCGCGCGCGGATCAGCCGCAGCGTCGCGCGCACGCCCTCCCCGGTGATGCTGCGGCAGATCGGGTACAGCCGTGCGGCGAAGGCGTGCAGCGCCACGCCTTCGGCAAGATCAGCCGCCGCCGCCGCAGTGCGCGCGTCCATCAGGCCTGCTCCCAGCCGCCGCGGCGCGCCAGCTCCGCCTCGAAGGCGGCGGGCGCGAAGTCCGGGTAGCCGGCGTCGCGCGGCGCGATCACCGCTGGCGGCTGCAGCGGCCAGTGGATCGCGAACGCCGGGTCGTTCCAGCGCACGCCGGCGGCGAGCTCGGGGGCGTGCAGGTCGCTCATCTGGTAGAGCACCTCGGCATCGTCGGTGAGTGTCTGAAAGCCGTGCGCCACGCCCGCCGGTATGTAGACGGCGTCGCGGCCGTCGGCGTTCAGCTCGAGTGCGCAGTGGCCCAGATAGCTCACGGCCGCCGGGCGCAGGTCGAGGAGCACATCGAAGATCGCACCGCGCAGGCAGCGCACCAGCTTGGCCTCGCGCGAGGGCGGCCACTGGAAGTGCAGGCCGCGCAGCGTGCCACGGCGGCGGTTCCAGGAGATGCTCGACTGCACGAACGCGGCCGTCAGACCGTGGGCGCGAAACTCCTCGACGCACACGGTGCGCGCGAAAAAGCCGCGCTCGTCCTCGTGGCGCTGGATCCTGACGCGCGCGGCACCGGAGACTTCGAGCGGCTCGATCAGCATCCGCTCAGCTCCAGAAGAACTCGGCGTCGATCTGGCGCGTCGCCTGCAGGTACTTGAGCTGCTTCAGGCGCGTGAAGGCGCGGAACTGGTAGGTCTCGGCGGGCATCTGGATACGCTCGAACAGTGCGCGCAGCTGCCGCGCCCCGTCGCGTGCCGTATAGCGGCACTGGAAGCCCGGCAGCTCCCGATGGATGCGGTCGAAGCTGACGCGGTAGCTGCGGTTGTCGCCCACCGAGGAGCCGACCGTCACCTCGCAGCCCGGGAACTCCGCCGCGACGATCTGCGCCAGCTCGCGCACCCGGTAGTTCTCGCTGTTCTGCCCGACGTTGAAGACCTTGCCGCTCACCACCGCCGCGGGCGCGATGAGACTGCGGTAGATCGCCTCGCAGATATCCTCGACGTGTACCACCGGACGCCAGGGACTGCCGTCGCTGGTCATGGCGATACGCCGCGTGGTCCAAGCGAGCGCGCACAGGTCGTTGATGACGATGTCAAAGCGCATGCGCGGCGAGGGCCCGAAGGCGGTCGCGTTGCGCAGGAACACCGGCGTGAAATCCGGTCCCGCCATGGCCGCCAGGTCGCGCTCCACCAGCACCTTGCACTCGGCGTACGCGGTCTGCGGATTCACCGGCGCGCGCTCATCGAGATACTCGCCGCTGCCGGCCCCGTAGACGCTGCAGGAGGAGGTATAGACGAAGCGGCGGATCCCCGCGCGCTGGGCCAGCTGCGCGAGCGCCACCGAGCCGCGGTGATTGATCTGGTGGGTGACCGCGGGGTTGTTCTGCCCCAGGGGGTCGTTGGAGAGCTCGGCGAGGTGCACCACCGCGTCACAACCCTCCAGGTCGGCGGCCTGCACCGCGCGCAGGTCCTTGTTGAGCGTGTAGGGGCTCGCGGGGAAGCGGCGATCGTCGCTGTACAGCCAGCCGTCGCGGTAGTAGCCGGTGTCGAGGCCGGTGAGACTCAACTGGCGCGCGCTCAGGTAGGGAGCCAGCACCGCCCCGATGTAGCCGTTGACCCCCGTGACAAACACCCGCATGGCCTGCAACTCCGTCACGCGACTTGGCGGCTCGGGGGAGCGCTCAAGCGTTGGCGGCCGGGGGCACCTCGAGGGCCGCGGCATCGTGCCCGATGCCCTCCAGGCGCCAGCGCTGCGGGAAGAACACCAGCCCGTAGCGGCTGTCGATGCGCCGCGTCGCGCCCGGGTAGATCGGCGCCTCCTCGACGTCGAGGTGCACGGCGTTCTCGATCAGGTCGTAGTCCTTGCGCGTGTCGCACGAGTCGATCCACAGCGTGAAGTAATAGCGCCCCGGCAGCAGGTTGAGGACGTCGATCTCGAGCTCCACGTACCCATCACCTTTGGGCAGCAACGGAATGTCCAGCCCGTGCAGCCAGGTGCTGGTGTCGGTAACCAGCGTGCCCATCTCGGTGAAGATCTTGAAGCCGAAGCACGGGCGCTCGATCGCCTGATTGGCGCGGTAGTGCAGGCGCACCACCAGGCTCTTGCCGCTGCGCGTGACGGTTTGCAGCTCACGGCCGCTCGAGAGGAACTCGACGCGCGTGTAGCGCACCTCGCCGTCGCCACGGCGCCCCTCGATGCCGTGCAGCTCGCTGCTCGCGTCCTCGGCGCTGGCAAAGGACGCCATATAGGCCTCGATGACGTCGTGCGTCGAGCCATCGAGCCGCAGCTGGCCGTTGGAAATCCAGATGCCGCGGCTGCAAAGGTTCTCCACCGCCGCCATGTTGTGCGAGACGAACAGCACCGTGCGCCCGCCGCCGCGCAGATTCTGCATCGCGGTGAGGCACTTCTTCTGGAAGGCAGCATCGCCCACCGCCAGCACCTCATCGACGATCAGCACGTCGGGCTCGAGGTGCGCGGCGACCGCGAAGCCCAGGCGCAGCCGCATGCCGCTGGAATAGCGCTTGATGGGCGTGTCGATGAAGCGCTCGATGCCGGAGAACTCCACGATCTGCTCGAGCTTGGCATCGACCTCGCGCTTCTTCATGCCGAGTATCGAGCCGTTCAGGTAGATGTTCTCGCGCCCGGTGAGCTCCTCGTGAAAGCCGGTGCCGACCTCCAGCAGCGAGGCCACGCGGCCGCGCGCGCGCACGCGCCCCGAAGTCGGGTAGGTGATCTTGGAGAGGATCTTGAGCAGGGTGCTCTTGCCGGCACCGTTGCGGCCGATGATGCCGACAACCTCACCCTCCTGGACGCTGAAGGACACCTCGCGCAGCGCCCAGACGATCTCGCGCCGCTCGCGGCGGCGGAACGGCGCGCGCAGCAGGCCAACCAGGTGGTCGCGCAGCTGCGTCTCGCGCTGGCGCACCCCGATCTCGTAGCACTTCGACAGACTCTCGACGGTGATGCTCTCGCTCATGGGTGGTCTTGCTGCGGCCTCAGACGATATCGGCAAACACCCGCTCGGTGCTGCGGAAATGCATCCCGCCCAGCAGCAGCAGCAGCAGCGTGATCGCCCAGGAACAGCCGACGAGCGTCCAGTCGAGCGGCTGCGCGCCGAACAGGCAGGCGCGGAAGCCTTCCACGACGCCGGCCATCGGGTTCAGCGCCAGCCACAGCTGGTAGCGGTGCGGCAGGTAGGACACCGGCCAGATGATGGGAGTGACGAAGAGCCCGGTCTGGGTGAGGAACGGAATGGTGTACTTGACGTCGCGGTAGCGCACGTTGATCGCCGCGAGCAGCATGCCCGATCCCATCACCAGGAGCGCCGTCTGCGCCACGAACAGCGGCGTCAGCAGCACGCTCCAGCCCGGGACCACGTGGTAGTAGGCCATCAGCGCCACGAGGAACACCGAGCCGACCACGAGATCGAGGAGCCCGGCGAGCGCGGAGGCCGCCGGCAACAGTACGCGCGGAAAGTAGATCTTGGTGATGAGCTGGGAGTTGGTGACCAGGCTGTTGCCGGTCTGCGCCAGGGTCACCGAGAAGTAGGTCCACAGCAGCAGGCCCGAGTAGGAGAACAGCTTGTAGGGGACGCCATCGCTCGGGATGCCCGCCAGGCGCCCGAAGAACAGCGAGAAGATGACCATGGTGAGCAGCGGCTGCAGCAGCGCCCAGGCCATGCCGAGCGCGGCCTGCTTGTAGCGCACCTTGACGTCGCGCCAGGCGAGGAAATACAGGATCTCCCGGCTGCGCCAGATCTCCGAAAGCCATTCACCCACGTGTTTCCCCGTCTCGAGTGCGCATGCTACGCCAAAGACCGCGCCCGGCCCCGGCCCCGCCAGGCGCCGTGTGCCCTGGCCGGCGACTCTTATATTATCGTTAAGCGGCAATCATATCCGGGTGTGGCGCTGTGGAAACTTGAGGCAGCGCACGCTTCGGCGCCGGGGGCGGGCCGCGGCCAATCCGCGAACCACGGCCGGTAGCTGAAGTCGGCGCTTCCGCTAAGCTGCCGCACCGGTCGTGCGAGCGACTATTGTCAATACCATCGCAAGGGCTGAGCTGACCCGATGACTGCGAGCTGCCGCTTCTGCGGGCACCTGCTGGAGCACACCTTCGTCGATCTGGGCATGTCGCCGCTGTGCCAGACCCACGTCAGTCGCGAGCAGCTGAACCACATGGAGCCCTACTACCCGCTGCACGCCTACGTGTGCGGCCACTGCTTCCTGGTGCAGCTCGAGGAGTTCGTCGCCCCGGCGAAGATCTTCGGCGAATACGCCTACTTCTCCTCCTACGCCGACAGCTGGGTGGAGCATGCCCGGCGCTACTGCGAGGCGGTGTGTGCGCGCTTCGCCATCGGCGCGCACAGCCGCGTAGTGGAGATCGCGAGCAACGACGGCTACCTGCTGCAGCACCTGGCCGCGCGCGGCGTGCCGGTGCTCGGGATCGAGCCGGCCGCCAATGTCGCGGCGGCGGCGGTGGCGCGCGGCATACCGACCACGGTGCGCTTCTTCGGCGCGCAGGCCGCCGGCGAGATCGCCGCCGAGCACGGCCAAGCGGACCTCGTGATCGGCAACAACGTGCTCGCGCACGTGCCGGCGCTCAACGACTTCGTCGCCGGTCTGCGCATCCTGCTGAAGCCGCAGGGCGTCATCACCATGGAGTTCCCGCACCTGTTCGAGCTCGTGCGCCACAACCAGTTCGACACCATCTACCACGAGCACTTCAGCTACTTCTCCTTCACCACCGTGCGCGCGCTCTTCGCCCAGCACGGCCTGACGCTCTTTGACGTCGAGCGTCTGCCGACCCACGGCGGCTCGCTGCGCATCTACGCCCGCCACGCCGCGCACGGCGGCGAAGCGCTCAGCCCGCGGGTCGGCGCGCTGCTCGCACTCGAGGCCGGCGCCGGCTTCGGCGAGCTGCGCACCTACACCGGCTTCGCCGAGCAGGTGCGCGAGACCAAGCGTGCCCTGCTCGAGTTCCTGATCGCGGCCAAGCGCGCCGGCAAGCGCGTGGTCGGCTACGGCGCACCGGGCAAGGGCAACACGCTGCTAAACTACTGCGGGATCGGCACCGATTTCCTCGACTTCACCGTGGACCGCAACCCCTACAAGCAGGGCAAATTCACTCCCGGCGCGCACATCCCGATCCTGCACCCGGATGCGCTCGTGCAGGCGCGGCCGGACTACGTGCTCATCCTGCCCTGGAACCTCAAGGACGAGATCCTCGCCACCGTCGGACGTACGCCGGGCCTTGCCGCGCAGTTCGTGGTGCCGATACCGCGGGTGCAGATCGTGAGCGCGGTGGCATGACGCGCGCGCTCGTCCTGTCACGCTACTTCCCGTTCAATCCCCAGCGAATCAACGCCGTGTACCAG